>WNEZ01011549.1_pt1 | contig 14984 bp, 11 predicted proteins | sample 5400521 | NCBI WGS metagenome assembly WNEZ01 (sample SAMN13153339, study PRJNA577476) | soil metagenome | isolation source: 120 cm saprolite under Douglas fir tree site 2 hole 1 replicate 1 | place: USA:California | collected 2015-04-18
AAATATGCTCAATCAAGACCTCTGAGCATTGCTACGGGCCTCTGCTGCTGTGTGAGAGCCCGGCTATCAATCATTGATATAACGCAATTCGCCTTTGACGCTGTGGCAGCAGAGCACACCACCACGGGCTAATTCCTCCAGGGCACGGGTCGCAGCATCCAGTTCCTTGCTCCCAACCGTTCTGTTGGGGGGAACAAACATCTGAGCTACGTCACAGGCCGTGAAGACCATGAAGCATCCTGGGTGTTCGCTCAGAGAGCGGGTCACAGCTTCCTTGTACCAGGCCATCAGGCTCCTGGGGCGTGATGCACGAGGAGCGATAGCCAGCAGAACGGGACATGTAGCCAACCTTAGGACGCGGTGCGAGGTACTCCCGCTCATCACACGCCGTATCCCCTGTAGCAGCGAGCTCTCGTGACTTCCAATAACGATGTAGTCCACGTATAGCTCTCGTGCCGCTCTGACAATTTCGTCTGCAGGCGTTCCCACACGCTGGAGCAGCAAGATGCGCTCTGGCGCGATCCCTCGCTGCTTCAAATCGCTTCGTGCTCGCTGCAGAACTCCCTCTGCGCGCAAGCGTTCCTCGACGGTAGGAGAAAAGGCGCACACTGCCCCAGGCGACTTCCCCCATGCAGGCGTCGTGTCATAGGGAATGGGGATGACATGGAGCAAAACCAAGAGCAGGTCCGGTGAGGATTGCTCAAGGAGTTCGCACATGACACGTAGAGCATGTTGGGTTGAAGGGGAGGAGTCCGTACCGACTCCCAGCAAAATGCGCTTGTTCATGGCTATCCCATAAGCGTAATCCCTGGCGGACCAGGGGGTCATCATCAACCAGGAGCAGTGTGATCATGATCTCCTCTGTACGTCTTTCAGATAGGGTGGAGTGCATTTTTTGCATGACACCCGCAAGAGATGGCACTACTATACGACGCTGGGACGGCCTCTGACCGTGCATAGTAGTGGCAGGGCTTGCCCCTGCCATGCCCGCCACCTGCGCTCGAAGCAAAAAATGTCCACGGTGGCGTTGCTGCGCCTCCCTGTGGTACACTGGTAGCCGGTGAATCGCTCGGTACAGGTTGCATACGTGATCGTACTTCTTGCTGAGATAAGTGTAAGGTCGAGCGGTCCTCATCACATCACCCAGGCGGGTGAACCTGGCCTACCCCTTTAGTGGTAAGGCGATCTCACCCCAAAGGAGGAGGGCTGATGGCGATTCGTGTTCTGATTGCTGACGATCATAGTGTCGTGCGCGAGGGACTGCGTATGTTTCTGGGACGCGACCCGGAATTAGCTGTGATCGGTGAGGCGACTGATGGAGAGGAAGCAGTCCGCCTGGCGCGGCAACTTCGTCCTGATGTGGTGCTGATGGACTTGCTGATGCCGCTGATGGATGGGATTGCAGCGACCTCGGCCATCCGCAGTGAACTGCCAGAAACCGAGGTCATTGCCCTCACCAGCGTGTTAGAAAGCACTGCAGTGGTCGGCGCAGTGAAGGCTGGAGCGATTGGCTACCTGCTCAAAGACACACAGGCTCACGAACTCCGCAGAGCGATCAAAGCTGCCGCCGCTGGGCAGGTTCAACTCTCGCCCCAGGCTTCGGCCTACCTCGTGCGTGAAGTACGGGCACCTGAAACAACAGGAGCATTGACCGAGCGTGAGGCCGAGGTGCTGCGTCTCCTGGCCCAGGGGCAGTCGAATAAGGAAATCGCACGGACCCTCCAGATTGTCGAGGACACCGTCAAGACCCACGTCAAGCATATTTTGTCAAAGCTTGGCGTGCAGAGCCGCACCCAGGCAGCTCTGTACGCAATGCGCCTGGGCATGGTTTCTGCCGAACGAGGAAAGAATGAAGCATGTTGAACGCGTCTCCTCACCGAAAGCAAGCACAGAGACACGGTGGAGACGCTACGCGAGCGATAGTGCGCTGGCCATAGTAGGAGTAGCGCTGGTCACCAGCGTGATCGCCGTCGCTCAGCTCTACCCGAGGATTCCTACCATCTCGTTTGTCTATCTGCTGGTGGTTTTGGCATTAGCAGGTACACGTGGTCTGTATGCCGCGAGCCTGGCTTCACTGCTGGCCGTGCTCGCCTTCGACTTCTTCCTCGTTCCCCCGCTGTACACGTTTGTCGTCTTCAAATTTGAAGATTTGCTCACGCTCTCTGTCTTCCTGGCGACAGCAATCATGACGAGTCAATTGGCCTCGGCGCTGCGCCGGCGTGCTGAGCAAGCAAGCAGTCGAGAGCATGAACTACGTCTCCTCTATGAACAGGCACAGGAACTGGCAGCTCTTCAGGAGAGGCAGCGCCTCGCCCGCGAGCTGCATGACTCGGTTTCACAGGCCCTCTACGGCATCAGTCTGGGGGCTCACACCGCCGGAGAAGCGCTGGAGAGCGATCCAGAGCAGGCTATGGCATCGATCGAATATGTGATTGCGCTCGCCGAAGCGGGGCTGGCTGAGATGCGTGCGCTCATCTTCGAACTTCGCCCCGAATCTCTGGAAATAGAAGGACTGGTGGCCGCTCTCACCAAGCAAGTGGCGGTCTTGCGGACCCGCTACAAGTTGACGGTCGATGCGGTCCTGGACAATGAGCCCGATCTCCCGCTGGAGATGAAACACGCTCTGTACCGCATCGCGCAGGAAGCGCTCCACAACATTGTCAGGCATGCTCGCGCCAGTACCGTTGCACTACGACTCGCACGACAGGAAAACGAGATCATCCTCCAGGTACATGATAATGGGAAAGGCTTTGACCCGACAAGTCCCTTCCCAGGACACTTCGGTGTACGCTCAATGGAGGAACGCGTCGCCAAGATGGGTGGCACTCTCACGATCGAGAGCGCGCCAGGACAGGGGACATGCATAGATGTTCGGGTGCCTCTCTTGAACGCCTGAAAATAAAGCTTTAAGGGGCATTGGGGTGGCGCATTAACCATGCTTGTGCTATCCTTAGTCAAGGAGAATGACGTGGTTTGACGTTTTGCGTATCAACCATATACAATACACCTTTTACAAGTAATTCCTTTGGATCAGGGCGGCCTGAGGCCCCAAGCTTTCCATCAGGACGCAGATACTGGTGGACTCCAGCTACCTTTTGGCCCTTATTATTGATATATATTATATACTGGCTCCTGGTACAAATCGGCTCTTTAGCGCGGGGGGAGCTTGGATGGCTATTTGCCACAAGCTTAGATCGCAGCAGTCCCTTCTGGGCTCGTTCCCAGTACTTGCCATGGTTAAATATCTTACGGAGCACATCTTCACTAACGCGCCTGATAGGAGGCTTAGGCATGTCTCATTCCCTTGATTACAACATACGTGAACACTTGGCTACGTACCTCGCAGGTGAAATTTCACTTCATGAGTTTGAGGACTGGTTCTTCCCAGAGACATGGAATGTGGACCAAGCAGATAACCTAGCCCTAACAAACTTAGTGTATCAGATTAAGCTGCGTTGGGCGGAGTTCTCTAACGGAGATTGGACGGGAGGTGAGTTACGTAGCATGCTCCGATCGCTGCTTGAGAAGCATATATTGACAGAGACACCATTCCAAGTAGTATTCGGAACATCAAACAGAAGTTTCCAGATTCCGATCTCAATTAGATACTCGGGCCAATCCGTTGATATAAAACCCTCAACGGTATACGTGTAAAGAGCTGGTCTTCTAGGAGTATATCAAACCAATATACGCCTTCCTGATCTATTGTCATGTTCAGGGCCAAGATGAGATTGACGCCTCGATCGTCTCCTTCAAAAAGGACAGGTAGTAGTTGTTCTGGTAATGTTATGCCAGATGGGGTTTCTGTCCTCCATTTCACCGTATGCCTTCCTTTTGCGCTACCAGATTTGAAGGAGATAAAGGCGGTGAGATTAACAGCTATAGGCGGCATCGTTTCAGGAGATCCTGCCGCACTGGTTGTTACTGCAATTCGATCTGTTATGCGAATCAGACTAACCGTTTCGTCTTTTTCCTGAATTACTCGCTCGCAGATGAGTGCTGCAATCAAATAAGGTCCATTACTATTTGTAGTCATGGCTCTCACCTCGCAAAGTTCTTAGTACTTAATGTATGGTGTGCTTTCCATGTCAGGGTTAGCGCGAATTTCTTTACTATAGGCTAAACGGTGTTTTTCTTCTCATCCTCACTACGTATCTTCTGGGTTATTCATGAGCCATAACCAAATAATCGCTGGGTATATGTCCCTTCGTATCGGTAGCCTTGAACGTGTCTGCAAGTATAGCATATTCCCTACTATCTGTCAGTAGACGCGCTCACAGTCTGGCTTCTTTTTTGCTGGATATCATCTTGAGTAGACGCCTATGCAAGTTTGAGGCCGAAGGGTCTTCTGGATGCTATAATATGCGAAAAAAGACGGCGAAAAACACCGTTAAGCGAGCAGGAAATGCTTAACGGTTTGTTTGCCTGCCTTCGGCCTGGGGAGTGACTTCAGCAATTTGGGGTAGTCGGGGTTGAAAGAGGCTGGGCAGTATCGGTGTATGATATAATAAGCTGGAATATTTATGAACAACCAGCGGAAAGCCGCCCGATAGATACACGAAAGCAATAGCCCTGACCAGGCAGTAGGAGAATAAACACCATGCAATTCATTGGGAAAATCATGGGCGATCCCAATAAAAAAGACATCAAAGCTATACGGCCTCTTATAGATAAAATAAATGCTCTCGAACCGGCCATGAAAAAGTTGAGCGATGAAGAACTAGCCGCGAAAACAGCGGAATTTCGCTCGCAGCTCTTCCTTTACCTTAAAGGAGGGATGGTGCTCGAAGACGAATTGGTTAAGCTCTTCCGCGAGTCCCTGCAAAGTGTAGAACCCCTGGCCGGAAAATTCACCGCTGCCCAGCTCCATGCCGCAGTCACCGAATTTCGCCAGAGCATTGAAAGACGGCGCAACCCGGAACAGGACCTCAGAGATGACCTTCCTACCACCCTCTCCGAGTGCTTTGAAACAGGCTACGCGCAGCTGGCTCCCACGCTCGATGAGTTGAGAGTCAAAGCAGCCATTGACCTCGCTGATGAGCGCCAGGAGTGGCCCGACGAAGCATCAGACCCGCGACATGCTGCACTCTCGCTTTTGAAAAAAATCGAGCCTGACCTGGAGGAAATTGATCCTTCCTTCTTAAAGGATGCATTCGACGCGGCCTGGTCTCGTTTTGAAGAGGCCCGCGACAACGTTTCCGATAAAGAGGAGGGCGCAAACGAACGCCTTGAGCAACTGCTGGGTGACATTCTCGCTCCCCTGCAAGAAGAACTCGTCGCCATCAAAGCCGGGGCCGTGGACAAACTCGTTCCTGAGATGGCGAAGCGCTACCGGACGGGCAAAACGCTCGAAGACCTGCTGCCTGAAGCGTTCGCCGTCGTGCGCGAAACTGGCCGCCGTACTATCAAGATGCGCCACTACGATGTGCAGCTCATTGGAGGCGTCGTCCTCCACCAGGGCAAGATCGCCGAGATGAAGACCGGCGAAGGTAAAACGCTTGTCGCTACCCTGCCCGTTTACCTGAATGCGCTGGCTGGGAAAGGTGTCCATATCGTCACCGTCAACGACTACCTGGCTCGCCGTGACGCCGACTGGATGGGAGAGATCTACACCTTCCTCGGCCTGACCGTCGGTGTCATCGTCAATGCCGTCGAGCCGCAGACGCCCGAACGCCGTGCCGCTTACCAGGCTGATATCACCTATGGCACGAACAACGAGTTCGGCTTTGACTACCTGCGCGACAACATGGTCACTGCGCTCGACCAGACGGTGCAGCGCGCACTTACCTACGCCATCGTGGACGAGGTCGATAACATCCTCATCGACGAGGCGCGTACCCCCCTCATCATTTCAGGCCAGGGCGAAGAATCCACCGATCAATATGTCCAGTTCGCACGTTGGGCTCCCCGTTTGAGAGCAGAAACCGACTATACCATCGAAGAGAAAACGCGCACCGTCATCCTGACCGAGGACGGCATCGAGAAGCTTGAGCGCCTGGCTGGCGTCAAGAACATCTATGATGAAAGCAATCTCGACCTGACGCGCTACATGGAGAACGCCATCAAGGCCGAGATCATCTTCAAGCGCGACAAAGACTATATCGTCAAAGACGGCGAGGTCATCATTGTCGATGAGTTTACCGGGCGCCTGATGCCTGGCCGCCGCTACAGCGAAGGTCTCCACCAGGCCATCGAAGCCAAGGAAGGTGTCAAGGTCCAGCGGGAAAACCACACGCTCGCAACGATCACCTTCCAGAACTTCTTCCGCCTGTACAAAAAACTCGCTGGCATGACTGGTACCGCCCTCACCGAGGCGCAGGAATTCGATAAAATCTATAAGCTGGATGTCATCAGCATTCCACCCAACATGCCCATGATTCGCGACGATCTGCCCGACCTGATCTACCGCACAACCAGCGCGAAATTCAACGCTGTAGTTGAAGAGATCAAAGTCCTGAACGAAACAGGCGTACCGGTCCTGGTTGGTACTACCTCCGTTGAGACCTCGGAATACCTTGCAGATCTCCTCGATAAACAGGGCGTGCCACATCACGTGCTCAACGCGAAACACCACGAGCGTGAGGCGCAGATCGTCGCCCAGGCGGGGCGCGGTGGTGCGGTCACCATCGCAACCAACATGGCCGGCCGTGGTACCGACATCTTGCTGGGGGGCAATCCTGTCAGCTACTTCGATTCCATCCTGCGCAGGCATGCCGAGCGCTTAGACTACATCCGCGACATTCCTGAGACGACCGACGACGAGCGCGCGGAGAAAGAGGAAGCGATCCGGCAGTACATCGAGAGTATGACCGAGGAGGAGAAGAACGAACTCTTCGAGCAAAAAATCCGTGAGTGCGAAGAGGACCACGAGAGCGTCGTCGCCCTGGGTGGCCTGCATATCATCGGAACCGAGCGCCACGAGTCTCGCCGCATCGACAACCAGTTGCGCGGCCGCTCTGGCCGCCAGGGCGACCCCGGCCAGTCCCGTTTCTTCCTGGCGTTGGACGATGAATTGATGCGCCGCTTCGCTGCCGATCGCGTCGCCAAGGTCATGGAGATGGTGGGCATGGAAGAAGACATGCCGCTCGAGAGCGCTATGGTCTCGCGCTTCATCGAACAGGCTCAGACCAAGGTGGAAGGCTATAACTTCGACATCCGCAAAAACGTCGTCGACTATGACGATGTCATCGCCAGGCAGCGCGAAGTCATCTACGCTGATCGCCGCGCCGTGCTGGAACGCGCCGATATGCACGAGCGCGTCTTGTATCCCCGGTAACATGGTCACGGAGGAGGAAGAGCTGGAAAAACTCTTCTCGGTCATGGAGACATGGGTACATGTGCCCGAGGAACTCATTCCGGAGAACATTCACTCCGCTCGCCGCGAAGACCTCAAGCGAAAACTGATCGACCTGGTCATAGATCACTACGAAGAGCAGGGCAGCAACATCGACAAACTCAGAGCCGAGAACCCTGGTCGCCAGGTCGAAACCCTGCGCGACCTGGAGCGCATCTTCACCCTTCAAGTCCTGGACCGCCTGTGGATGGACCACATCGATGCGCTGGATGTCATGCGTTCAGGTATCGGCCTGCGCTCATATGGGCAGCGCGACCCGCTGGTCGAGTTCAAAAACGAAGCCTTCCGCATGTTCGAGGACCTCAAGCAGCTCATCCAGCACTACATCGTGGATGCCCTGCTCAAGCTCCTGCGCTTCGAATTGAAACTCGCTGAGCAGCAGCCGCCCGCGCCCAAACGCAGAGCGCCGCGCAACCTGCGCACCAATGTCGATGATATCGCCAGGGCCAGCGGCCAGGCCAAAACCGACAGTTCCGAGGAACGCCACAAAGTGCCCGCCAAGTACGCTTCAGGCGGGAGCTCGCGCCATAATGGTCGCGCCGGTGGCAACGGGCGCACGCCAACAGCCGCGCCATCGCCTCGTCCCGCTGTCCCGGCAAAAATTGGCCGCAACGATCCATGCCCCTGCGGCAGTGGCAAAAAATACAAGAAATGCCACGGCGCCTGAAGCATGGTGAGAAAACCTACGTCAGACCCGCGTCCCTGGCGCGGATAATCGCCTGGGCGCGGTCGGCCACCTGTAACTTGCTGAAGATATTCGAAACATAGTTGCCGACCGTCTTGGTACTCAATGCCAGTTCCTTCGCAATGTCATTGTTCGTCCTGCCGCGGGCAATCATTTGCAGTATCTCGCGTTCCCGCTCCGTGAGCGTCGGGAAGATCTCCTTTGGCGCGGCCGGGCGTGGAGCCGCGAAAAAGTCCATCAATCGCGTGGCGATGGCCGGGCTGAAAATGGCCTCACCGCTGCCCACTGCCCGGATTGCCCGCAGCATCTCCTCCTCCTTCGCGTCTTTCAGGATGTAGCCGCGTGCCCCGGCGCGTAAAGCGGTGAAGATGGATGCATCATCCTCGAAGAGCGTGACAACGAGAATACGAATGTGAGGGCTCGTATGCAGAATCTGCCGTGTGGCCTCAATGCCGTTGATGCCTGGCATCTGCAGATCCATCAGGATCACATCGGGTTGTAAAGCGGCAGCCAGCTCGATGGCCTCCTGCCCTGTTGTCGCTTCCCCTACAACCTCGGTACCGGGCGTGGCCGTGAGCAATGCCCGCATCCCTTTACGAAACAGCGGGTGATCATCAGCGATCAGAATACGGAGAGGTTCCATACGATTCACTCCTTGAGCAGGGGAAGCCTGACCAGCACGCGCGTACCCTGTCCTGGCGCTGTTTCTATCATACATGAACCTCCCAGCTCTGCTGCGCGTTCGCGCATCGAGAGGAGTCCCACACCGGCGTGCGGCTCTGTTGGCAGCCCCACTCCATCATCCGTGATCTCGAGTTGCAGCCCATCGAGCAGCGCAAGACGGACCACGCAATTACGCGCCTGCGCATGGCGCGTAACATTGTTCAGCGCCTCTTGTGTGACGCGGTAAGCAGCCACCTCTACAGCGGCGGGCAGCGCAGGAAGTTGTTCTGGCGCCTCCACGACTATGTGAAGATTTGCACCGGTCTGCGTCGCTTGCTTATTCCCACTGCCGGATATGCTGCACTGCGTGGCATACTGCTGGATTGCCGCGACCAATCCCAATTCATCCAGGGTGGGCGGGCGCAGCGCGTAGACCAGGCGGCGTATGTCGCCAACGGCGGAGCGAATCTCTGCCTGCAAATCAGCCAGTTCTTCTTCCGCAGCAGCAGGGTCGTGCCGGACTATAGCACGAATAGCCCCCGCCTGCAGGTGCAGCGCGGCAAGGGTCGAACCAAGGCCATCATGCAGATCGCGCCGTAAGCGACGGCGTTCCTCTTCCCGGGTGGTAACCAATCGCTCACGTGAGTGCTGCAGGTCTGTGGTGAGACGCACGGCATGGACAGCGACGCCAGCCTGGTGGGCGATATCTTCGAGTAACCTCTGGTCCGCGGCAGTGAAAGCGTCCCCTGGGGCACGTGAGGCAAGCAGCAACTGACCAATGATTTCTGCCTGGTAGACCAGCGGCAGGATCAATGGCTTGCCCTGGGAAAGCCCATACGAGGCGGTGATGGAGAAGGCATCGTCTTGCTTCAAAGCGATTGCTACATAGGGTAATTTGAGCGCTTGAGCGACGGTCTCGACGATCGTCGGTAGCACCGCCTCGGGAGCAAGTGTCACCTCCAGGCGTTGACCAAGGCGTGAGAGCACTACATATGGCTCATCGCGCTCGCCATACATCAGGCGGTTGATCAGCCGCTGCAGACGAGCGCGCAGCGGTTGAAACAGGACCGCGACGAGACCTGTGGCCAGCAGCGAGTTGATGGGACTTCCAGAGGTATGCAGCAGTGTGCCCAGGGTGCTTACCACGAGGACATACACGCCTACGACGCTGGCTGTGAGGATACCATACACCAGCGTGCGATTGATGAGAATATCAATATCGAAAAGGCGGTAGCGCAAAATGGCGATGGGCAATACCAGGGGATAGGGCAAAACCAGCAGCCCGAGTCCGTCCGAATTGAGCAGTGGTTGCCCCAGGATAAAGGTAGGGAGATACCAGAGAAAGAAGGTACTTCCCCCGCACACAAGGCCAGCAAACATGAGCCAGCGGATTTTTTGGCGGTCGGCAGTGGTACGAAGTATTCGGTAACCCCAAATCACAATGACAATGGTCAAGACAAGATAGATGGCGGGAAGTACGCTCTCGATTGTACCCCAGCTGTCAATCCAATCAAGGGTGCTTGCAGCTCCCGGCCACACACTTATAAGGTACGCACAGGAGAGCGCGTAAGGCACGATGTAGATGAGTGGGATCACCCATCGCCATTTGACGACGACCGGGTGCGGTTGGGGAAAGACCAGCGCGAAGTGAAGTAAACCGACCCAGAAAAGCGTGTACACACCAAAAGTCGTGGCTACGTAGAGCCAGAAACCAACGCCGTTGACCAGGTCACCCACTTGCAGACCCAGCGACCAGGTGGTGGCGCCCGTGATGCTAGCTGCAATGAGGAGCTGCACCCGGGCCGCGCGATCATCGGGACGCAGGAGAAAGACGAATGCCGCCACCAAGAGAAAGACCAGCGCGAAGAGCACCGTGCTCCACTCGTGTATCAGGATGGCGCCCAGGGGGTATGGTCCCAGGGTCACAGGTATATCCAGGTGTTGCCCGCTGCGCACAATCGTATAGGTAACCATCTGACCAAACTGCCAGTGCGGTCGCGGGGTGCCAGGCTGGAAGAGCGCTCGCGCCCATGACTCCATACTTCTCCCCGCCACGGCGACAACCTCGTCTCCTTGCCGCAAGCCGCCAGGTTCTTCCTGGATCGGCGTTACGATAACTCCATCGGATCTCAAGACAGGTTGTCCTGGCGCCAGGCGTGCGCCGTCGGAGGGGCTGGTCAATTGGAGCAAGAGGAAAGCCACGCCAAGCAAGACAGCAGTTATCGCAACGATCACAACTGCCAAACGGGTACGTGCTGGCTCTTGCATCCTCTCGCGCCTCCAGGGGTCGAATGAGTTTGGTTCAATCTCAGCGTATTGTACCATACGAGCGGGAGCCTGGCGACCGCAAGGGTCGCTACTACGCTCTGGTGGGTGAAGCGAGCGTCGTGGTAGGGCTTGCCCCTGTCAGGCCTACCCACCTTGCAAAATTTTGAACTGCACCCCTTCTGTTTCCATGGTACGCCATCCTCAGATCTGGACAGCCGTCGTTGAGGCAGCCGTTGACCCTTCCTCACGCTGGCTCCCGGCTGGAACCTGATACCGTCGCAGGAGCAAGAGGATACCTATCACGAGCGGCAGCACCAGGTGGAGAAAGGGATCGGCGTCACCAGTGACCCCTACTAACCCCAGTCCCGCCAGGCCATAGACGATGGCGAGCCAGCCCACCCAATGCGGCAGCACGCGCGTGGAGAGCACCGCTCCGCCGTAGACAGCAAGCGCTGAGAACGCCAGAATGCTGTAGATCACGAACAGGGTATGCGTCCACCCGGTAAGCGGTATATAGTAATCTGGCACCACGCCCGTTCGTGCGGTCTCCTGCGCGGCCACAGGGTCTACGCCCAGGGGAAATGTCAGGAAGATGACCATCAGTACGGACCCGAACAGAAAAGCGATCAGCGCCAGTGGTGAGAATACCCGGTCACCGGCGTCCCAGAGCAGCATGGTGAGCATGGCAAGCCCCAGCAGCATCACCACGACCCCGCTGATGTAGAAGCCTATGTCCCACTGCCAGAGCTGCGGGTGAGCAAAGACGACGAGCAGCTGGTCTCGCAGGGGGAGATTCACGACGTAGTTGCCTTGTGTGTCTTTGGGAAGCAAAGCGCCAGCCCCCACGTACAGCAGACAGCTTACAATCAGTATGATTCCCGTGAGACGGCGCCGCGTCCAAAAGGTGTTACGTACCATAGTATCCTCTTTCTTTCATAATGCACTTTCACAATATACTCCGGCATATGAGTGGGCGTAGCCAAGCGATTATGAACTTTAACGACCAGAACCGGCCATGTCGTAGGAGGCGCATGTATGCCCGCACCGCCGATGTATCGGCCAATGGCCCGTCGATGCCCCCCCCAGGCCGATACATCGGCGGTGCGCCAATAAATTGTGCGCCTACGGGGTATTGCCGATCTCGATCGTTAAAATTCATTATCGCGTCCGGGGATAGGGCAAACCCCATAGTAATTTTTTAAACTCCATTATGGCAGCAGAATCAATGTGCGGTGAATTCCTTTCAAACAAAACGGCAGTTTGTGCCATGAGTCGCCATGATCGGTCGAATGCCACACCTCTCCATTGGAGAGCCCGGCATACACGTGACCAGGAGTCGTGGGATCGGTGAGCAGCGCATAGGGCATATGGTTGAGGGGCTGCGGCAGCCCGCCCGTCAATAGTTGCCATGGTGCGCCCCCAATCGAGCGCGCGATAGCAGCTTGAGCATTCTGTTCGCTGTGGGCTTTCAGCGGACTGGAAGCAACAGAGGCATACCACACTTCAGGATGGGCCGGGTCAGCAGCGACCGCCCACCCGTAGTGTCGGTCAAGACCCTCCCTCGGCTGTGACCATGTCGCGCCTGCATTCCGGCTGACAGATACACCTGCTCCGGTGCCGCCACCTTCATAAATCCAGTCCCCATGCGTGACATGGAAGGTGAGCGAGTGGCAATCGCGCAGCGCCCCCCGGCGATGCCCGCTCCATGTCTGCCCACCATCACTGCTGCGCACCACTGCTCCGAACTCGATGCCCACCACGATGGTCTTGGGATCCGTCGGCGAGAGCGCAATCGCCTGCACATAGGCGCTATAGGGTTTCTCCGCCGGAGAGAACCAGAACCAGCGCGAAGGAATGCGACGAAACGCTGTCAGTTCCGTCCAACTCGCGCCGCCATCACGCGACAAGAAGAGCAGCGCCGGTTTCGTTCCAGCGTAGACGGTGCCAGGCTGCGTGCGGCTGGCGGCCAGGGCTTTGACGATCTGCCCGGCCAGGCCAACTGATCGCCAGGTCTTGCCTCCATCGTTCGAGCGCAATACCCCGTTGCCCTGTGTCCCAGCATAAATCACACCGGGATTCAGCGGATCGGCGGCCAGGCAGCGCACGTCCTGGTCGCTGAGCAGAAATTCAACGGACCACTCGCCGCTCGCGCCCCGTGAGGCACGGGCCAGTCCGTGGCTCGTCGTCGCCAGAAAGGTGTTCATGCTCATGGTTGTCTCCTATGGATATTGTTGTATAAGCATCTATAGCCTTGTATTTTACCGCCTGCTCGGGTTTGCGCAGCCACAGTGAAACATGCGCTGGCTGCATCGTCTCCTGCGCCACAGCCAGCAACTGTTTGCGCAGTTGATCCAGGTCCACCTCCTGGCGCAGCGTTGCGCTGAAAGCGGCCAGGGTCTTGGCGGCGTCATACTTGCGGCGATAGAAGCGCCGGTCAATACTCCGCTGGATGCCCTGGCGCAGCGGCTGCGCCAGGGCCGCGATGGCCAGGGTGGAGAGGACGATGGCCACGCTGTTGTCCTGGCTGATGAGGCCCCGCAGCAGCGCTTGCAGGCCAATCACCAGGCCCACGTAGACCCCCGTCAGACTGACCGTGAGCGTCCCATAGACCAGCGTGCGATTGACGAGCACATCAATGTCCCACAGCCGATAGCGCAGCATGGCAAACCCAAACGAGAGCGGAATCAAGAGTATTAAGCAGGTGCTGATGGCGTTCAAGGCCAGTTGATAGGGCGCACCGTAGAGCGAATTGTAGTCGGCGAGCGCTGGGAAGATCAGATACAGCACCGTCCCGCCAATATAGATGGTGATCGGAAGAGCCATACCGAAGACCACCCATTTGGTCTGCTGACGCTCCAGTGGACTGGACACCCGCCGGTAGCGGTAGAGTTGGACACCCACCAGGATCACGGTCTCGCCGAGCAGCATGTAATAGCCAAGCGAATCACCTAGGATAGTCAGCGTGAAAGGGGCATCTGGGAAGAAGGTGATAGGAACCTGTACTGCCAGACTCACGACCAGGGTCCAGCGCGTCCAGCGCGGCACGAATTGCCCACTGGGAAACAGCAGGAAGACGAGCACGAGCAAGCTAAAAGCGAGGAAGTAGAGGCATTCGTTGGGTATCTGCAAGGGGGAACTCGTCAGCACGCTACTGGTCACATAGATCGGACCAAACGTTACCAGCATGAGGGCGACCAGCAGCGCCATGCGGTCGTCGGATCTGCGCCAGGCGATGAGTGTACTGACCACCAAACACGCCACCATGATGGCAAGCGTGAGCGCGATCGTGTAGGTTGCGTAGTCGCCTGGGGAAAAGCCAAAACCTTTCAGCATCTCTACTTGTTCAGCAGAGAGCTGCTGGTAAGCGCATACTCCGGCACAAGGAGTTTGCAGTTGTGCCACGTACTCCGGCAGGCTGGCGAAGAAGATCGTCAGGGTGAGGACGACCAGTACAACCCAGCCAACCCGGGCGAGCAGGAGCCAGCGCCCGTGCAAGCGTGCGTAGCTGTGCGGTTCACGGCTCTCAGTCATTGCTGCTGGCGCATGCTCAACGTTCATTCATGCACTCCCTGTTTGCTATCCTGGTCCTGTTGGGTCTGCGTCCATTAGGGGGAACGAGCGGGCGACCATAAAGGCCCACCCTGCCACTCCTCACCTCCCTCGCCCCTACGGGAATGGGATTCCCCCGGAAGGATGGAGAACCGTCCTGTTGTGGATGGTGAGGAAGCTCACTCATTGCACCACAATGGTCAGATTCATGCCCTGGTGAAGCGTACAATAGATGTGGTAGACTCCTGCGATGGGAAATGGCCCGATCTCTCGCGATCCTCCGGTGATATCTACGTTGTGAATGGCCGGTGCTCCCGGCTCGGCTGCTGAGTGAGGTGTGCCATTCGTGTCCCACATCCCATTTTGCAGCACGTGCTCAATCGAACCATCATCGACAATCAGCAACTTCGAGCCCTTGGGAACCAGGACGACGTTCTGCGCAAAATGATCCGACGCCAGGTAGAC
>WNEZ01008767.1_pt1 | contig 14980 bp, 17 predicted proteins | sample 5400521 | NCBI WGS metagenome assembly WNEZ01 (sample SAMN13153339, study PRJNA577476) | soil metagenome | isolation source: 120 cm saprolite under Douglas fir tree site 2 hole 1 replicate 1 | place: USA:California | collected 2015-04-18
TTGCTCAAGCTCCTGCGCCCAGCGGCTGACCGACTGCCGATGGACGCCCACCGCGCGGGCCACCTGGGACTGGCTGAGTCCCTGTCGCAGTAATCGCGCCGCCTCCATCCGCCGCGCTTCCAACGCAGCGAAATCCCGCTGCACACCCGCTGGATTACCCATGCGCTACACATTAACAGAATCCAGAACACTTGTCACTATCTTATGCAGTCCTCAAATAGTTCGCGAGCGAGAACGCGGAAGTTGGGAGGCTCTGCTGGCCACACCCGTAAACGCCTTCGACGCATTGGTCGGAAAACTCTCGCCCTACGTCATAGTCGGGACTATCCAGGGGAGAGTAGTCATTCTCATCGCCATGCTGCTTTTCTCTTTGCCAGCGGGAGGGAATCTCATAGCACTCCTCACCGCAGTGCCGACGTATTCCGGGGCACATCTCATTATGGGATTCGCCTTCTCAGCTCTAGCCGAGAGCCAACTGCAGGCAATCGAGGCGGCAGCGTTCTTCTATTTGCCGTCGATGTTGCTGTCCGGCTTCATGTTTCCGTTCCAGGGAATGCCGGCGTGGGCCCGGACCCTCGGGGCAACGCTGCCGCTCACGCATTTCGTACGGGCAACGCGGGGCGTGCTCCTTAAAGACGAGGGCGCATCATTCGTAATCTCCGAGATGTCTCCCGTAGCCGTGTTTGCGCTGGTCGCCACTGCGATAGCACTCGCGCCCTACCGGCGACGTATCGACTAAAGCCGTCGAGTACAAGCCGTACGAACCGAGGAAATGACTAATGCATATTCGGACGCAGATTGAGCGAATCCTTGGCCTGATTACACGCAAGAATGGGTCGCGCAGCTGCTTGTGCAGCTTTGCGTTTGTTATTTCTTCATGGAGACCGGCTGGGCCAAACTTCATAATCTCGATGCTTTCGCTCAGCGCTTTGTCGGTTTGGGTATTCCGTACGCTTACTTCAACGCTGCCCTGTCTGCGTATACCGAATTCATCGGTGGGTGGCTTACTATTCTTGGATTCGGCACGCGTCTGGTCTCGATACCGATGATGATCAATATGCTGGTGGCGATACTCAAAGTAAATTTGAAAAGGGTCGCCACCCTCGACGACTTTGTCGAGTTGGACGAGCCACTCTACGCACTCGCGTATCTCCGGCTGCTGGTCTCGGGGCCCGGTAGGATGAGTGTCGATTAACTGATCGGCCTCGCATTTGGACTCACGGAGCCGCGCGGTGGCGAGATGCCGCGTAAAGAAAGTCTACTTTTGGAGACAACATCACGCTCGCTGTAACCCGCGCTCGGTGCGGTGCCAATCTCAAAGCGCCGGCGGGGCGACCCGCTCTCTCCGTCAATGTCGGTACCCGCCGTCGGCTGGTGCGCATCGTGCGCCGGACTACTGCATGAAGCCGAGATTCCCGGTGGTGAAATTGGCGAGGTCCGGGAAAATCGTTGCGATACTGGACGCTGAGACTCCGAACCAACTCGCCAGCGTCGCGCCGTACTGGTCGGTTGAGATGGTCGGAATCCAGACGCCGCGGTTGTTCGCGTCGTCGCCGGTGTTGAGTGCAAGTTCCGGAAAGGTCCCGTAGAGATTCCCGCCCTTGACTGCGCCGCCCACAACCAGATGATGGTTTCCCCAGGCGTGGTCCGACCCGTTGGTCGAGTTGGGCTGAAATGTGCGATTGAAATCCGATGCCGTGAACGCGGTGACGCTGTTCTGCACTCCCAGCGAGACCATAGCGTGGTAGAACGCATCGATCGCCTGGCTCAATTGCTGAAGCAGGGCGGCTTGCGTGCTGAGCTCGTTGCTATGGGTATCAAAGCCGTCCAATGAGCAGAAAAAGATCTGCTGAGTCGCATTGAGTTGAGTTCTGACCTGGATAACCTGCGCGATCTGCTTAAGCTGATCGCCCAGACCGGTATTCGGAAAGGTAACTCCCAGCGGCTGCGCTCCCGCGAAGGCATTGTTGAGTGTCTGCGTGAACTGAATCCCGCTGCTGACCTTCGTGTTGGAAGCCTGCACCAGGGAAAAGCCGGAATCGAAGCTGAGCAGGTTTTGAAATGCAGTTTTGCTCGCCGGGTTGCCAACTAACAGACCCATTCTCGCGCCGGGAATTATCGTGGCTGGCGAGGTGGTCGCACCGTTCAGAAAAAGATCGTTGCCTGCCACCGACACTCCCACCGGCAGCATGCCCCCGGCGGTCAGTACGTCGGCGATGCGCCCGCCCCATCCGCTGGTGCTCTTGATCGTATCGGGAATTGAGCTTTGCCACTGGGTTTGCTGGTCCGAATGCGAGAACAGGTTGGCCGGTACTGGCACGCTGTGCGCCAGATAATGTGCGCGATCGGTTGGCCCCACCAGCACGCCCACGTTGGTCACGAATGCCGCGACCTTCTGATTGTACAGGTGCTGGATTTCAGGAAAGTTCGGATGCAGCCCGTAAGGCGTGCCGTCGGAGGCCGCGATCGGCAATAGCGACGCTTCGGCGAGCGCCAGGTTTGCGCGCATCTGCTGATACTGCGCGTATCGCGAGTCGGTCGGTATTAGCACATTGTTGGAATCGCTGCCACCGAGTAGGAAGATGCACACCAACGCCTGATAGGGGGTCGCGCCCTCCGCGATCGCACTCATCAGGCCCAGCTTGCCGGCTAGTCCGGTCAATCCCAGCGCCGCGACCGAGCAGCATCCGATCCGCAGAAAACCTCGTCGTGAGATAATGGTAGTCATTCGATTTGCCCTCTGAAGTCCTGGGCCGTTGGTTTGTCGGTTGGTGGTGGATTCTCTCAATGCTCAACCTTGGTAAAACCCCGACGTTGCGGCCAGGTACACCGCGGTCTGAGCGCGCGTGGCCGGGTCCGAGGTCGCATTGATCGCGGTCAGGAGGTAGCCCTGCATCGTCGAGGGCATCCGACCGCACGTGAATGCTTTATCGACCGCGCTCAGCAACTGACTCGAGTCCCCGGCAACCTTGACGTACGGAGTGAGATCGATGGTGACTCCCGTCCCCGCCTGGTTCATTACCACGGCATAGATGAAGTTCACCCGCAGCAGCGCGGTCGCCGGCGTCAGCAACTGGAATTCCGGCCCCGCCAGCGCCGTGTCCGGGATCTGGTAAAACGGCGAATAATAATTGAACACGCTGGCGGGAAACAGGATTCGCTGACCCATCGCTCCGATCCAGCCCGCCAGCGAGTTGGTGGCCGCGACCGTCGCGCCCAGTGCGCGCAGAACCTCGGTCGCATAGATGACGGGTTCCAGCAGATGGCCTCCCGTGGGCGGTTGGTTCGCGACGCTGTCGTCTCCCTGGCGTGCTTCAGGATCAAGCAGAACCGCTTGGATCACGGCGGATAAGTCGCCACGGACGCCGTGCCCGTTGTTGATGAACCGCGTGGCAACCCGCTGGATGTAAGAGGGACTTGGATTGCTGGTGACGAAGTGCTGGATCAATCTGAGCGATACGAACGGCGGCAGGTTCGGATGATTGAAGGTGATGTCCAGGGTTTGCGCGAGATCCTGTTCCGCCGTCTGGCCCGCGGGCAACGTATGCCCGAAGATTACCTTCACGCCGGTGTCGTGGATGGTCTCCGAGGGGATCATCGGGCCAACGTAGTAGGGTGGGTTGTATGGCTTCGCGGTCTGCCCCGGCTGCGTCGGGAAGGTCCATCCGGTGAACACCCTCGCCATCGTCTGGATGTCTGACTGGCTATAAAGTGGGATCGGGTGACCGCTGCTGTCCAGTTTTGGCGTCCCGTCGGGATTGAGCACCACCGTGCCGATCGTGAACAGCTGTAAAAATTCGCGCGCGAAGTTCTCGTTGGGCAGCGTGCCCCTGACCGGATTGGCTTTGGCATTGTTCACCGTGTCCAGGTAGCTACCCATGCTGGGACTGAGGGTCAGGTTCAGCATCACTGTCCGATAGTTCGCGAACGCATTGTCCTGAAGGAGCTGCAGGTAGGACTGCATCGCATCCACTGGTAGCTTGAGACCCGAGACCACCCAGATCTGGCCCAGGGCGAACGCCATCCGCTGACGCAACTGGTCGGGACCATTCATCGCATTGTAGAGAAAGGCTTGCTGCTCGAGGCTGGTATTATCCGTTAGCGCTGGCGCCGGAAACGTCGACTCTACTGCCGCCCACTGCTGTGTGAACCATGCAGAAAAGCCAATCCGCTGCAGATTGGCGATATCGGCCGCGGTCGGCCCGAAGGTCGCCTGCTGCAGGAAGCGCGCGGCTGATGCGTAGCTCACGGCCCCGGCGTGTACATTAGTAGCGCCGGCCACCATGGTCAGGACAGCCCCGATCACGACGGCCGCGATAACTGATGCCATGCGCGATCGGCTCTTCGCCGCCCATTTTCCGCTCTTCATGTCTGTGACCCCCGCTTTGGCGCTCACTTGGACGAAAGCCAGACGCAGTTCGTCTACCAGCGAATCACTAAGCTTATTATCCTTTTGATCCTCGCCAGGTTCTCACAAAACCGTCGTGAGTCGGCGATTTGCTTCCGTCCCGACTAACTGGTTGTGCCATAGTATTGCTATGCCGCATTTATGTGAACGAGTTATTTACAAGAGCCGAGTCATTTGCATGAAACCTGAGGCCCTTGGACGGTTGTCGCGGCACTCCCACATTACTTACTTGGCGGCAAGCATCATCTCGTCGTAACACTTCGATAAAGATCTGAATATCGTATCGATAACGATCTGGATATCCTCCTCAATAATGATCCGGGTATGGTCGTCGTAAGTTATCTGCCTTACGCTATATTTGTCACTCGGCAGAGATGAACTCGTTCAGGCGACGCACGTCTGCGAAGTCGTAAGTCGTGGTATGTTGAGACAGATTGAAAACCGACCAGGTAGAACAGCTCAAACGATCTGGATGCATTCGACTTGGAACACTTGAGGGACGAAGGTTGAATTTAGAGATTAAATCCTGCTGGTATAAGAGTAACGCCTATTGCCGGGGCGGGCGCTCAATCAATCCGCGCAGGTTTGACTGAACGTTCCAGGAAGGCAAGTCGTATGTGTCAATTTTGCAACAAACATATCAATGGTCGCGCAGGTCAAGCTCGGCTACGATCTTTATGCACCGCCGGCTTGGCGTCGAAACTTTAGGAAATGTACAGTGCTAGCGCCAAGGCTCTTATGATGGAGATCGCGTCCGACGATTCGAAGTTGGGATTCTATCAATCGGGAAGCTCCGAGCAAATTGCAGTGACTTATCTCGAGGAATCAGAGGTGCGCTTCGGCAGCGATCACGGTCGTGAACGTCCAGATTAGGCAAGGTGTCGACAGCGACCGGCCTGGTCGCCGTCAAAGTCGGCCAGACCGCGCGACGGCGAACCGCTGCGTTCCTGGGCTCCGAAGAATTCGGAAAACTATCTACCAATCTCCCAGCTTGAGATCAACATACTCGGTAGTGTCGGTCAAGATAGTGTGTCTGTATTGCTTTACTCATTGATTGCATTGCGCCCACGCCGCAAGACTATGGTATCAGTGGGAGGGAGCCAACCTCGCCGATATGATGGGGCGAACCGCCCATCGCCACGGGTTTTTTTCATTACTTTCTTTCGCTCTACACATAGGTTCCAAAACCGTCGCGCACGTTAATAACGTAATAAGAATCAGTGGATTCTGACTTGCGCTGCTCGAAGTATGCTTGAAGCAGGGGGCGCAATTTTTCGCTGACGAGATTTGCGCGAGACTGAAACTGCAATTTGACCCGCCGCCCGCCTCTTAGCCCAGCCGCCACTGGGAGAAACGGATGGACTTCGACAGATACCGCGCACTCGTGAGCAAAGCCTCGGCGGCAGCGTCACGTTATGCCGGATGGTTTCATCGCGAAGGTGGTCAACGGTTCGCTAGAGACGTGCGGCGGCGCGTTCACTCGCCGCTCGTATGCCCGCCAGTTACACTGTAACGATGAACTACTGCTCGAAGTGCGGGCAAGGATTACCCAAGCCGCGATTCCGAACCGTGAATGGACCGGCGAGGCTGCTGTTTATTTGGCCAGCGGTGGACCTGATTGCGTACGCCACGATCGCACGCGGCCGAGAGATGCTGCCATACCTGCACGGTGCGGCGCTGGCCGCAGTTTTTACAGTCGCAGTGTATGCCTGGATCGCGTTATCGGGACGATGACCACCTCAGCCCGTTGTGCGAATGGAGGTGTGTGATGCCTAGTGTAGTGTCCCATAATTAACTTGCATAATTCTTGCTCGCATATCGGGCATCATTTCCGTTTAAGGAGAGATGCCCATGCGGACCGGTCGCCCCAAGGCGGAGCTTAAATTGAGCGCGCAAGAGCACGCACAGTTGTCCAGTCTGGCCGCGTCGCGGGCGCTGCCGCATGTTTTGGTCGCGCGCGCCAGGCTGGTTTTGTGGGCGGCGTCGGGCGACAGCAACCGCGCCATCGCCGAGCGCCTGGGCTGGAGCATGCCGACAGTCGGCAAATGGCGCCGGCGCTTCGTCGTGCAGCGGCTGGCGGGGTTGCATGATGAACTGCGACCGGGACGCCCACGCAGCTACGACGACGAGCGAGTCGCCGGGTTGATCAACCGGGTGCTGCACAGCAAGCCCGAGGTGGCGACTCAATGGAGCGTGCGCGCAGTGGCCGAGCAGAGCGGGATCTCGAAGAGCACGGTGGCGCGTTATTTCGCGCTGTTCGGGCTGCAGCCGCACCGCAGCAAGAGCTTTAAGCTGTCCACCGACCCGTTCTTCGTCGAGAAGGTGCGCGATGTGGTAGGGCTCTATCTCAATCCACCGGACAAGGCGCTGGTCCTGTGCGTAGACGAGAAGAGCCAGGTCCAGGCTCTGGAGCGCACCCAGCCCGTCTTGCCGCTGGGGCTGGGCTACGTCGAAGGCGTAACCCACGATTACTATCGGCACGGCACCACCACGCTGTTCGCCGCGCTCAACGTGCTTGATGGCGCGGTCATTTCGCAATGCAAGCCGCGCCATCGGCATCAGTAGTTCCTGGCCTTTCTCAACCATCTCGACCGCAATGTTCCCGCCGACCTCGAAGTCCATCTGATCGCGGACAACTACGCCACCCACAAGCATCCCAGGGTCAAGGCCTCGCTCGCGCGCCATCCGCGCTACCACATTCACTTCACGCCGACTTACGCCAGTTGGCTCAATCAGGTCGAGCGTTGGTTCGCACTCATTACCCAGCAGGCCATCCGGCGCGGCTCGTTTCGCAGCGTGCGGGAGCTGGTCCGAAAAGATCGATGCCTACGTCGCTCACTACAACACTCACAAGCGCCCCTTCGCCTGGACCGCCACCGCCGATTCAATCCTCGATAAGCTTCAGCGTCTTTGTTAACTTATTAATGGGACACAACACTAGCAGGCTGTTGACGAAAGGGTTTGATTACTCAGTTTCATAGTTTTCTGACTGCGGAAAGGAAGTATGTCCGCGCGGTATTAGTCGGCGGCTTGCGGCGGCTGCCGGTCGCCGCAGGCGGTTTGTAAGCCGGTTTTCATGCGCAGGCCGGGGCGAGCCGGGCGATGCGCACGAGGTTATAGGCGGCGGCGACCAGGTAGGCGTGCATCTGCACCCGCTCGCGGCCGCGATAGCGAGTCTTGCGCAAGCCGCCGATGGTCTTCATCCAGCCAAAGGCCTCCTTCTTCCCTTCTCCCCAACAACGTCTACGAAAGCGGGTCAACTCCATGTCTTCGGACGCTGCTGGTTCTTCGGTCTCACGGCCGGGAGGCAGGTCCAGTCTTGACCCGAGAAATTGCACCCGCTGCGCAATGATCTCGGTGCGATAACGTTTGCCGCCATTGTCGCGGGCTTCGTATTCGCGTGTGCGCAGACGGCCTTCCACGTAGATTTGGATTTGCCTCCCCTTGCTCAGATACTTGTGGCAGGTCTCAGCGAGCTTGCCGTACACGACGACCCGGTGCCAGTCGACGCGCTCCCTACGGTTACCGTCTTTGTCGGTGAAACTTTCGTCGGTGGCCACCGCGAAGGTCACGACTGGCTGCCCGTTGGTGGACAGGTTGCGCAATTCGAGGTCTTGACCGAGATATCCAATGATAGTGGCTCGATTCAGTGACATTGTATTCCTCCTCTTACACGCTCCGCGATTTAGGATGCGGAGCGGCAGTTACTCACTTCGTTGATTCACGTTTACCGTTCCGGACTCTTGCCGACGGCGGGGGTGGGTGGCCATCACCCTGCCCGGTCGCCTCTTCAGCGCCGGCCTCGCCATGCGACTTCATCAGTGCGATAAAACAGTTCCAGTGGAAAATCGCAGTGCTCGCCCACAAATGGGCCCGTAGCCAATTTTCTTCGAGCTTTACCTTCCGCCCGCACCGTACGCAGTTGGTATCCATCGCCGTTACTCCTCGTGCCATCCACGTGCGTCTCACTCCTAGAATCGGACAGATCATCCAGACACAGATGTATCTTTCTCGGATGTGCTCGCTTCCCGTAGGGCAGAGCGCCCGCCTTTCTGCTGCGCTCATTGCGCACCATCTTGAAGCGCAACCCCTTCACCCAAACTTGAGGGGTTGCGCCAGATTCCTCGTCGCCGGCGCGCGAAACCTGCGAGCGTGACAAGCGCATCCGGGCGCGTCCGGCCCTGGGGCGGTGGCGCGTTTGCAGTGAGCGCCCCGGCCACCAAGTCCTGTTTGTGCTGCGGACAGCCGTTAATCGGCCCGTTTCGTCCGAATCAGTCGGTGACACCCAATGTCATCCAAACCACTGGGGCACAATGGGTTGCCGAATTCTTGCATCAAACACCGAGCATCACCGAGTGGTACCGAAAGTGTTCGAGACTCCCCACAAAATCCCCCACACTTCGCCTTCCACTTTGACCAAGCGTTATGACGGCTTCGACCTGCCGCTGACTTTATTTGCAAGGCGCTAAATGATCGATTTCGCGCGCGACCATCTATCGCCCATCGATTATGAGCGGATTACCGCATCAATTACCGAGTCCACTCTCTGCGGAAACAGGGTAGCTTCAGGAGTACAAGCCCGCCAGCCGCGGAAACAGGGTAGCTTCAGGAGTACAAGCCCGCCAGCCGCTCTGCTTCGAAACGACCCTTCTAGCGAGACTGCTATAGTAGGGGCTGCAGCCCGGAACTCGACGACTGAAAACGCCTGCATGATGAGTATTTTTGGGCATCCGGCCGTTCCGATTGCCCAAGAAAACCCGCAGTTAGTTAGCAGAGGAGAAACAACCAGCGACTTGACATCGTCCGAAAGATAGTGGGATCGGCGAAGGTCTCGTAGGAAAGTGAGCGTATGCCCACTGTCGAGATGATTCAGGTAGCGGCACAACCGTGGCACTGAACTCTGCGCGCGACCCCGACGGGGGTAGTGATGCGGACCCAGGGAGGGTGCGAAATGGCTGTGGTACCAACCTAATCCGGGTACCTATATCCAGGAAGCACCCAGTTCCTCCACACGATTACGGCGGCGCCTACGAATGCGGCACGCGAAAGTTTCCCTATATGCCAGAGCAGGCGCCGGTGGCAAGGAGTTATGGCGCTCGAATCGAAGACCTTCAAGCACTGCGTGGTCGGAGGGTTAGCCGGCGGGTTGCCCCACTCTGCGACGGTATATCCGTAGATGCCGGAGCCTGCGGTGACGGCGCCCTCAGGAACGGAGGACGATTGCGCTTGCTGTTGACCGGGCAAGGCGCCCGGTTCAGCGGCCCAGGGAACGCATCCTATGGCCAGGGCAAGCGCGGCTCCGAGAAGTGGCAACCATGACCCAGAATCGCGCCTGCCCGTCTTCGGAATCATTGTAGCGTAATCGGCGTCGGCGGCAGCTCGGTAACCATCTGCTGATCTTGAGCCGCACCGAAACGGCGGCGGCGATGCGGGAGTCGCGGTGGGTCGTAGGTGTGACGTGCAGCGCCCCCTATATTCCGATTCCGGTCAACTTCACGGTGACCGAGGCATGCCTGGGATCATCGCTACTGAGCGAGAGGCTGCCGATGAAGGGGCCGCCGGCCGGTGGGGTGAACTCAACCGTGATCGTCACCTTCTCACCGTGGTTGAGCACGAAATCGCCGCCGCCCGCGGTCACCTTGAACGGCCCGGTGGTCGCGCCGACGTTGCCGTGCAGTACGCCGGGACCCGAGTTCTTGATCGTGAAGTTCTTCGAGACGCTCGTGGCCTTAGTCTTGGCGAATGAGAGACGCCCCGATGCCTGGAGCCTGCCTGATGCGCCCTTGCCGGTGAGCTTGACGTTCACCGACGGCCGCTTCGGATCGTTGCTGGTGATCGTAAGTATCTCAGAATCTGCGCCCGGCGCAGTCGGCGCAAACTGTACGGTTACGCTTCCCTTTTGACCGCCGGCAAGGTTGAAGGCGCCGCCCCCGGCCGTGACTGTAAAGGGCGCGGAGGCTGCCGGGACATTGCCGCTGAGCACGCCATGCGGCGACGTGTTCTTGATCGTTAAAGTTTTACTCTTGGTGGTGTTGGTACCGACGGTCCCAAATCCGAGTGCTTTCGGTGTCAACGCTATTTTGCCCGGTGCTGAAGTCGGCGTAGGTGTTGGCGTCGGAGTGGCTGTAGGCGTTGGCGTCGGTGTCGGGCTCGGAGTTGGCGTTGGGGTTGGGGTTGCCGTCGGTGATGGAGTCGGGGTCGGCGTGGATGTTGGGGACGGACTCGGAGTTGGAGTCGGCGTCGGTGATGGCGTTGCCGTGGGCGTTGGTGTGGGCGTCGAAGTCGGAGTGGGCGTGGGAGTCTGAGTTGGTGTCGGCGTTGGTGTAGATGTCGGCGTTGGGGTTGCCGTCGGTGATGGAGTCGGGGTCGGCGTTGACGTTGCGGTTGGCGTCGGGGTCGGGGTGGATGTTGGGGTCGGGCTCGGAGTTGGAGTCGGCGTCGGTGTTGGGGTCGGCGTACTCGTTGGTGTTGGTGTTGAGGTCGGTGTCGGCGTCGGGGTCGGGCTTGGAGTTGCAGTCGGAGTCGGGGTCGGCGTCCGTGTGGCGGTCGGCGTCGGTGAAGGCGTTGGCGTAGGCGTCGGTGTCGACGTCGGTGTCGGCGTCGAAGTCGGAGTGGGCGTAGGAGTCTGAGTTGGGGTCGGCGTTGGTGTAGATGTCGGCGTTGCGGTCGGCGTCGGTGATGGCGTTGCCGTGGGCGTCGGTGTTGGGGTCGGTGTCGGCGTGGAAGTCGGAGTCGGCGTAGGAGTCCGAGTTGGAGTCGGCGTCGGGGTTGGAGTCGCCGTACTCGTTGGTGTGGGCGTGGGCGTCGGTGATGGCGTTGCCGTGGGCGTTGGCGTAGGCGTCGGTGATGGCGTTGGAGTGGGCGTTGGCGTAGGCGTCGGGGTCGCCGATAGCGTATTCAACAATAACGTATCAACCGCAAAGTCAGTAGTCAGTCCCTGAGCGACGCTCGTGAGACTAATGATTACCGTGTCGATGTGGGCGCCAGAGTTGTCGATCACTCCCAGATAGGTCGCGTCGCCGTTGGAGTTGCTGGTGGTGCTGACGGTGCCGAGCGAAGTTGCTCCATTGAAGACCTCGATCTGTAAGCTGAATTGGCCCGGCCCGTCCGCCTGGATCAAGGCGCCCGCTCCCGACACCTTTTTGCCGAAGGTTAGCGTCAGCGGACCATTACCGCCGTTTCCGCTGTCCGAGGTCCAAATCAGGCTGTCCCCAGCGGTGAAACCGGAACCGGTCCAACTGCACGGCGTGGCCACGCAATCCACCGAGAGGATGCTGCCATTGCCGGTCAGGCCGCCCGTGACGGCCAGGAGTCCCACTGATGTCGCGGCAAAGCTTGCTGGGATCGATGCTTGGTCACCGCCCAATTGCGACCAATTCACGGAGTCGGTCGCTCCTTGGGCGCCCGGGCTCGTAACAGTTGTAAGACTATCCGCCCAGACAGTAGTCGTCGCCGACAAAAGCGCGGCTGCCAAAGCCCAGCAAACCCATAGTCGGTTAGACATTGGGGGATTTCTTTCTCTAGCAGGTTGCAGAAAAAGGATGTTTATCTCACTCGATTATATAGAAGTCTTCCCAGACCCTTGCGAGCATCGTTTCGGGAAAGTTATTTTCTGGGCCGGGCCATTTTAGAAGCAGATCGCCCCCGCGTCGCCCGTGAATGTACCATTGTCAGAAAACTTGCCGCCCGCCCCGATAGAGGGCGCGCCAAAGAACCACGAGAAGAACGCCAACTCTTGCGGATGGTAGGTGAAACCGCCTAGCGTCACGGATGGGAAATTAGTGCCGCTCAACGGATCACCCACTTCGAGAATGTTCTGACAGCCGCTCACCTGTCCGATGTGTCCCCAAGCCGGTGTCGGATTAGTGCCGAGCGGGTCGTCCATCCATTCGCCGATCTCATGGCTCATAGTGTCAATATCTCCACCGAAGACTCCGGAGGTGTCAAAATTGGATATGGAATAGGTCTGCAAAGGACCCGATCCACCACCAGTCAAGAATGAGTTGTGGTATCCGAGAATGCAGCAGTTTGAAATGGGTTTTTTAAACATGACCACGCTGTTAAAGATGAAGATTGGTAAGTCGGTCGGGCCTACCCCGTCCGACGCCGCCACGTTGGCGAGAATTGTACCCGCTTCACCTTGGCCCACGCCTCCGATCAATGATGGGTCCCACCATGCGAGGTCTATGGCCCCGAAGGTACGGCACGTGCCGTTCCCTTCGGCGGCGGACGCCGCCGGCACGGTTACATTCTGAACGGCGGTAACGGTCGGCGGATTACTCAGTACGGTGTGGTAGGGAGTTCCGCTCACGTCGGACCAGAAGCTCGCCCGCTCGAAGGCATCGACGTACTGCGTGTCGCTCACGTCGACGCCATTCATCACGTAGTCAGCGGGGGCATTCTCAAATACCGGAGAACCCTGCTGCAGACTGAGAACGGTAGTTCCGGTTGGAGTGCAGCCGTCATTGGTCGTCGGATCGTATACGTTTGCACTGGGAAAGGTAAATTTCACCGGGATCAGGAAAGTCTTGACGCTGGTCGTCCTGTGCCCACGGAAAAAGGGACTCCGTCCCACCATCTGGCCCGTGTAGGTGTTGCTGTCCCTGCTTGCTATGGTGGAATAGTTAAATAGGGGGATGGTGGCGCCCACAGCTGACGTGCTCATTATTTCTTTCATCCGGGTGCCGGCGCTCTGCAACTGCCCGTAGAGGTACATTCGCTCGAAGGGCGGCTGCAGTTCCGCCGGTTGCTCCTGTGCGCGCAGGAACACCGCGGTTGCCGCGATGCACGCCAAGGTCGCCGCAAAGAACAACAAGGTCAACTGTTTGTGCTTCATCTGAACACCTGTTCCGGCTTTCATGCCCCCGCAGGCAAGCACGAGAGGGCACGCCTAGAAGGATGCGGAAACGGTTCGCTAGCCCTGCCCGAAGCGAATATTTGGGCGCAGCCAGGGAGTTCGGCGCGCCCGCGGCAAACTCAGCTGCTAGTTGAGTTCGTCGAGTAATATTTTCGCATCCTTCATGGCGGCACATCCTTTCTTTGCGGAGTGGCGCCTGATCAGCGACTCTCCTCAACCGAATCCGGGAGAGCGCGCAGGATTTTGCGACGCGTTCGCGGAACGCTGCACGGCGCGACGAGCGAGTGATGAGCGGGTGGCTCAAACACCTCGACACCGGACGGATCGACGACAGCCTATTTTACGCCAACAACTGTAACACCGGGTACGCTCACACCGCTTCGGTCAACCACCAGCTCACTCGCGATACTGGGACCATCCGACTTCATCAACGTCATCGAGGCCCCAGACAATGAGACGGCGGCTCATCTGTCGGTGGATGTGGGGTAGCGCCGTGAATATCATTACGCTTTCCTCGATAGCTCTGGCAGAGTTGAGTTCTAAGCTGAAGGGACGCAAGCCGATGGGGCGGCCGTTGATACAGGCGCCTCAAGCATCCACGCTCTGCTGCAGCCTCAGGTGCTCCGCTTTCTCTTGAGCCAACGGCGGCAATGTCAGCACCGGGCACGGAGCGGTCAGCACTATTTCCTCGGCCACGCTGCCGAGAATCAGGTGCGAAAGCCCTGCGCGCCCGTGCGTCTTGAGCACGATAAGATCCGCGTTGACCTCCGTCGCCACCTGCACCACCGCTTTGGCAAGCGCTCGCGGCGATGCCGCGGCCGTGCGGATCTGGTGCCTCACAGCGGTCAGATGTCGGTTGGAAATATCGACGAGCGTCGCGCGGGCTTTCTCCTCTTCTCGATCTCGCTGACGTCGGGCTCCCCGATCGCGCGGAGTTTCGGCACGACGTGCAGCAAGTGTAGTGTCGCACCATGCAAAACTGCGATCCGCTTGGCGAAACCCAAGGTCATCAGCGAGGGGTCGTCGAATTGGATGGGGGTCAGGATTGAGCGATACGGGAAAAACATAGCCGCTCCCCCCTTGAAAGCCACCTTAATTACAGACACGCCCAATGCCATTGCCCAAGGCAGCGAGCAACGCTGCTCCTAGGATTCGTTCCGACCGCTGCCGATCAGTCACGCTGCCGCTTCTGCGGCGAATGCGGGGCATCCTTAAGGAGCGGCATCCACCCACTGTTCATCCTTATGGGCTTTGAAGCAAAGCGAGCCAAATCCCTAGCAATACAGCGAGTATCACCAGAATAATCACTGTCTGCCACCGTCGCCAAAATCTGCGCCACTGATAAGTCCAGCCAAAAGATTTTACGCCGACCGTACATTTGGGGATCTCGGCCAAGGCTGCCTTCCCTCTCTGCAGTCTTCGGCGCTCCCCGCTATCTCCTGATTTCTCGCTGGCCTCGCACCCGGCAAACAAGCGGGATCTCCTAGTTCGCCGACAGTGATCACGCGATGGTGGCGGTTCCATCACGCAGCAAACAAAATCAGCTTCGTTTCTGTTCGTCGATCATCCATCGCTCGATAGCTTCGCGGTTGAAACGCCAGTCTGCGCCCACCCTAAATGCGGGCAGCTTTTGTTGCCTGAGCAGGCGATAGACCGTGGCCTGATGGACCCGCAAGTACCCCGCCAATTCGCGTACCGTCAACACGCGAGGTCCG
>WNEZ01002792.1_pt1 | contig 14979 bp, 13 predicted proteins | sample 5400521 | NCBI WGS metagenome assembly WNEZ01 (sample SAMN13153339, study PRJNA577476) | soil metagenome | isolation source: 120 cm saprolite under Douglas fir tree site 2 hole 1 replicate 1 | place: USA:California | collected 2015-04-18
GCATCGTGGCCCGCAGCGACGCGTGCGTCTGCTCGCGATCCCAGGGACACCCCTGCGGCGAACGCAGGCGCCGCACCACGTCGACCAGCTGCCGGATCCGCTCGACGTCGTCAGCCACGCTCGGCCACCAGCACGGCGGAGCGTGGGTGCAGGTCCGCCCCGGCTGCGCGCAGCGAGGGGATGCCCAGAAGGATCAGGGCGAGTCCGACGACCGACGAGACGACGAACGGCACCCAGACGCCCAGGCCAAACAACCCGCCTCCGATCAGCGCGCCGACCGCCTTCGCCGCGGTTTCCGCGGTGCCGACGGTGCCGGCGGCACGGCCGCGTTGATCCGGCGCGACGGCGCTCATCAAAAAGGCATTGATGGCGGGCTCGGCAAAGGCGGTCGTCGTCGCCTCGAGCACGCCGACGCCGATCACCGCTGGCACGCTGTGCAGCAACGGATAGATGGGCGCGATCAATGCCGTCGAGGCGGTCGAGCCGGCGCTCAACCAGCGGCGATCGAGGCGGTCGGACGCCCAGCCGGCAATGGGCGCCGTTAGGACCAGCGGCAGGGCGAAGAGTGAAAAGGACAAACCGACCTCCCAGTCGGTTGCGCCGATCGACTTCATGAACAGGCTCCAGACGACGTTGTACACGCCGTACAGGAACCCGATGCCCATCGACAGCATGACCAGTCCACGAACAGCGGCCACGCCGGCCCGTAGCCGCTCGCCGAGGATGAGCGGTCCGCTGATCGGCTCGACCGTGATCGAGTCACGCTGGCGACCCAGCGCGAGGGCCACCACGAGCGCCGCCAGCAGCAAGGCGAGCCCGGTGGCTTGGAAGACCGTCGCACGACCGAAGACCGCGAGGACGCCGCCGAGCGCGGGCCCGACGATGAGTCCCGCCATGTCCGCTCCCGCGAGCCAGCCATAGGCGATTCCGCGTTCACCTTCGGGGACGAGGTCGGCGACCACTGCGCGAGATCCCGGGCGGAACGCCGCCGCGCCCAGACCCTGGATGAACCGAAGCGCGATCAGCCAGCCGATCGACAGCGGCAGCGCGAACGCGGCGATCGCGAGGCTGGCAACCACGAGACCGCCGATCATCAATGGGGCCCGGCCGAACCGGTCCGAGAGACGTCCGGCTGGGTACAAGCCGATGAACTGCGCAACCAGGTTGGCGCCCACGATGATGCCGACCAACGCATACGAACTCCCGCGCTCGCGCAGGAACAGCGGCAGGATGGGCAACACGGATCCCACGCCCGTACCCACCAGGAAGACAGCGGCGATGATCCCCCAGAGCGCGCGGCGCCGCGCTTTTCTAGTCGCCGGCACGATAGGCGCTGGCTTCGATCTCCACCAGCCAATCGGAATCGAGGAAGCCGCGCACCCCGATCAGTGAGGTGACCGGCTTGATCGCGCCAAAGACTTCGCCGTGCGCCCGGCCAATCTCGCGCCAGCGGCGCGGCACGGTCGTGAAGATCCGGGTGCGTGTCACATCGTCGAAGCCGGATCCGACTCCGGCCAGAGCCTCGCCGATGACGCGCAGGCATTGCCGGGTCTGCTCGTAGACGTCGCCCTTGCCGACCGTCGAGCCGTCGGCGGCGGTCGGCGCGCAGCCGGAGATCTCGATCGACGGACCAATCCGAACCGCGCGTGCGTAGCCGACAATGGCCTCCCATTTACGGCCGGTGGAGAAGACACGACGTGGCGGCACGGGGACCATGCTAGGTGATCCCGTTAGACAGCAAGCGCGATTCGGCCCAGGCGCTCGATCTCGCCCAGCACCTCGATCAAGCGCTCCTTCCACTGGGCGCCGGCCTGTGTCATCGAGATCCGCACCTTCCCGAAGCGCACGTAGAGGATCGATCGGAACTGTGATTCCAGCCGTCGCTCGTCACCATTCCAGCCGGCCGGCAGTCGCATCACCAGCCAGTCACCGTCGGTTTCGACGGCCGCGACCCCCGCCGCTCGGGCGAGCAGCTTGACCCGCAGCGCATAGAGAAGGTTGCGCACCGGCGCGGGCGGCTTACCGAAGCGATCGGCCAGGTTGCGCTCGGCGGCCTCGAGTCCCTGCTCGTCGACGACGGCCGCCAGGTCGTGGTAGACCTGCAGTCGGAGTTTCTCGTCGGGCACATACTCCTTCGGGAGGAAGTGCTCGATCGGCAGGTCGAGCGTGAGCCCGGCGGGCATCTCGACGGGAGTCCCGGTCTTCTGCGACTCGACCGCGTCGCGCAGCATCGAGTTGTAGAGCTCAAGGCCGACGGCCGCAATCGCGCCGTGCTGCTCGACCCCGAGCAGGTTCCCCGCACCGCGGATCTCGAGATCTTTGAGGGCCAGCTTGAATCCCGATCCCAGGTCGTGCAGCTCCGAGATGACGTCGAGCCGCTTGTCGGCGTTCTCCGAATGAGAGCGCAACGGGTTGTAGAGGAAGTAGGCGTAGGCGCGTTGCCCCGCGCGGCCGACGCGCCCGCGCAACTGGTACAGCTGGGCCAGCCCCATCCGGTGGGCATCGACCACCACGATGGTGTTCGCATTGGGGATGTCGAGCCCGGATTCGATGATGGTCGAGCAAACCAGCACGTCAGCCTCACCCTTGACGAACTTCAGCATCACCTCGGCCAGCGTCGACTCCGGCATCTGTCCGTGGCCGACGACCACCCTCGCCTGCGGCACGAGCCGCTTGACCCGCTCCTCCGCCTTCTTGATCGTTTGCACCCGGTTGTAGACGTAGAAGACCTGGCCGCCACGCTGCAGCTCGCGCTGGATCACTTCCTTGATCAGGTCGTCGTCGTCGGCCGTCACGAAGGTCTTGATCGGGAGCCGCTCCTCCGGTGGTGTCTGGATCACGGACAGGTCGCGGATGCCGGCCAGCGCCATGTGCAGCGTGCGCGGGATCGGTGTCGCCGAGAGCGAGAGCACGTCGACCGAGGCGCGGAGTTGCTTGAGCTTCTCCTTCTGCATGACACCAAAGCGTTGCTCTTCGTCGAGGATGACCAGGCCGAGGTCTTTGAAGCGCACGTCTTTTTGCAGCAGGCGGTGAGTGCCGATGACGACGTCGACCTCGCCGACCAGCAGGCGACGCAGGACGTCGGTCGCCTCGGCGTCCGAGCGAAAGCGGGAGAGCATGTCGACTTTGACCGGGAACGGTTGGAAGCGGTCGCGGAACGTGAGGTAGTGCTGCTGCGCGAGCACGGTGGTCGGTACCAGGACCCCAACCTGTTTGCCGTCCATCACCGCTTTGAAGGCGGCACGTACCGCCACCTCCGTCTTGCCAAAGCCAACGTCGCCGCAGAGGAGCCGGTCCATGGGACGCGAGTCCTCCATGTCCGCCTTGATCTCCTCCATGACGCGGATCTGGTCCGGGGTCTCGTCGTAGGGAAACGACTGCTCGAGCTCCTGCTGCCAGGGCCCGTCCTCCGAAAAGGCATGGCCCTCGACGAGCTGCCGCTTCGAATACAGCTCCAGCAGATCGCGGGCGACTTCTTCGACGGACTCGCGGACCTTGCGTTTCGCCCGGTCCCACTCGCCCGTCCCGAGGCGCTGCAACTTCGGCGCCGCATCGCCACCGCCGACGTACTTCTGGACTCGCTCCAGGTGCTCGACCGGCACGTACAGCTTGTCGCCCTCGGCGTACTCGAGCTGCATGTACTCCCGCTCCTGGCCGTCCTCTCCCATCAGCCGCATGCCGGTGAAGCGACCGATCCCGTGATCGACATGGACGATCAAGTCGCCGGGCTCGAACTCCAGCTCCCAGGTGGCCGAGCGCGCGCGCACCACGCCGCGGCGGACGCGCTGGCGCAAGCCACCGAAGAGGTCGGTGTCGCCGTAGACCTCCAGCTGCTGCGATGGGACGCGGAAGCCCTGCGCCACCGGCTGGTTGCCGAGGACGACCAGACCTGGGGAGAGCGGCGTCTGCGACCAGAGAAAGACGCCGCCGGCTGGATAGACATCGCGATCCTCGAGCAGCTCGCGCAGCCGCGGTTCCTGCTGGGTCACGATCAGCAGTCTCGATTTAGCGCGCGCGTCCGTCCGCACCCGGTCGGAGAAAGCGTCGATCCGGCCGGCGTAGGCATCCACCGGCTCGAACCCGAGGTCGAGCGTGCCGAGGTCCGCGCCCCTGGCGATCTCGAGCCGCCGCCATCCGCCGGCGGCCTGCCGCAGGGTCTTGATCGACACCAGCCCCGGCCGCAGCCTCTGCGGCAGCTCGCCGCGCTCGATCTCGACCGCGACCAGTTCCTGGAGTTCCTGCTCGCGTTGTTCGGCCTGCGTCAGCGATCGCTGCCCATCGAGCGACAGGATCACCGCGTCCTGCGGCAGATGGTTCAAGAGCGTCGGCTGCGAGGGATCGAGGTATGCCTGAAAACCCTCGATGCCATCGAAGTAGGCGCCCGTCCGCACCCGCTCGATGTCCGCCAGCCACTGGTCGCGCACCTCGGGAAGCGTGCGACTGAAGTCGATCTCGCGCAGCGGCCCATCGGCGCCGGCCACGGCGTCAGGGGTCAGGATGAGTTCGGCCGCGGGAAGGATGCGCGCGGCAGTGATGTCACCGACCGAACCCTGCGACTCCACCTCGAACTCGCGCAGGGACTCGAGCTCGTCCCCAAAGAATTCGCTGCGGAGTGGACGCCGCCGGTCGGGCGGGAAGCAGTCGAGGATGCCGCCACGCAGGCTGAACTCGCCGCGTCCCTGGACCAGCGGCTCGCGCCGGTACCCGAGCGTGGTCAGCCGGCGCACCAGGTCATCGACCGCATACGTTTGCCCCGGTTTGAGCGTGAAGCCCCAGCGCTGTAGCGCCTCGCGCGCCAATGTCGGTCGCGTCATCGCCGCCCAGGAGGTAAAGCCGATGACCGGTCCGCCGGCCCCGAGCGCGTCGATCGCCTCGAGCCGCCGCCGGACCGTCTCCTCGTCGGGCGCGAGGCGGTCAAAGGGAAGCGTCTCGACCGCTGGAAACACGACCGTCCGTACGTCGTCGCGGAACCACGCGCCCGCTTCCCGGAACGACCCTTCCGGGTCGGGCACGAGGGCCAGCACCGGACGCCGGGCGCGCATCGCGAGCCAGGCTGCGAAGACCGGCAGCGCGCTGGAGGGAACTCCGTGCGCGTCCAGGACGCCGATGGGCGCGTTCCACCACGCCTCGAGCCGGTCCCGGGCCGGGAGGCTGTCGAGCAATTCGAGCAGGGTCTGCGTCATCGATTTCGAACCATGCAGAAAAGCGCCCTCGGCACCGAGCCGGGGCGTGCGCTGGTCAGCTTACCATCGGTTCTGTCATTTGAAACGATCACATCGGAGGACATCGTCGGCGGCGCAAGGTGTACCAGTGCGAGCCGAATGGATCGGTACCCGGTGTCGCCTCGACCATCTCGAAGTCCGCAAAGAGAGCCCCGACCTCATCGGGCGTGATGCCCTTCGGAAAGAACCGGCGGCGGTGCACGTCCGGCTGGCGCCCAAACGCATAGAGCAGGTAGGTCGCGCCGGCCCGAGCCATGCGGGTCACCTCACGCACATAGGCGGGTCGCGCGCGATCCGGCAGGGAATGAAAGCATCCCTGGTCGAAGAGCAGGTCGAACCCCGGCTCGATCGGGAGCTCATGCAACCGCGTGACGTCGGCGACGAGGAAGGAAACGGACACTCCGGCCGATGCCGCCTTGACGCGGGCAATGCGAATCGGCCGGGGAACGAAATCGACGCCGGTTACCTGCCAGCCATTGCCCGCTATGTAGACCGACGTCGTCCCGGTGCCACAGCCGAGGTCGAGAGCGCGGCCCGGCGCCAACCGACCCGTGCCCTCGATTACGTCAACCAGTTCCGGCGGCGAGACGCCGCTGTCCCACGGGGTGAACCCACGTCGATACATCAGCCGGAAGAAGACGTTGGAGACCAGACTCACACCAGTTCACCGGCCAGCTTAGGGCCGGCCGGCCCTACGACGAGCTGGCGAAGCCGAAATCGAGAAGAGCCGCGGCCTCGTCGAAGATCCGAGGGGACGCCAGCAGGACCACCATCAGATGGCGGCCGTCACGCGCAGCGGTGGCAATCAGGCATCCGCCGGCGCGGCCGGTCCACCCGGTCTTGAGCCCGGTGGCGCCGGGGTATCTCCGGACCAGCTCGTTGAGGTTGTACAGCGCGTAGGCATGGTGGACGGCGGTCGCCGGCAGCGTGAGGCTGGGCGTGGCCGCCATGGCCGCGACCTCCGGGAAACGCCGCGTCAACTCGGTCGCGGCCCTGGCCAGGTCGGCGGCCGATGTGTAATGGGCCGGATCGTCGAGACCGATCGGGTTGACGAAGTGCGTGTCAGCCATGCCGAGCGTGGCGGCACGGGCGTTCATCAGCGCGATGAAGGTCGCTCGTGGCATGGCGGCCTCGGACAGGGTGACGGCGGCGTCGTTTCCCGAATTCAGGAAGAGACCGTACAGGAGCTCGCGCACGGTCAGCCGCTCACCGGCGCGCAGGCCCATGCGCGTCGAATCCCAGGGCAGCTGGTTGATCGACACCGGGACCGTGATCACCTGGTCGAGCCGAAGGTGGTCGAGGGCAACGAGCGCCGTGACGACCTTGGTCAGGCTGGCCGGAGCACGGCGCCCGTGCGGATCGACCTGAAACATGATCTTTCCGCTATCGACGTCGAGCAGGAGCGCCGATCGCGCCTTGATGACCGGGGGCGGCGGCGGCGTGGGGGCCAGCTCGTAGAGCTCGACCGGAAGCGACCCCGTGACCGGAAGGTGCGATTCGGCCGTGACCGGCATCAGCAGCGCGAGCAGCAACAGCCAGATCCGCATGTGCGGATCAACGAACCACGCGCGGCCCGCTCACACAAGGGCCGTGCGGACCAACGACGACCGCTCGATCCGGGTCAGGCCGCGGCTGGCGCGGCGCTTCCTGGCAGGTCGTCGAGGTCCGGGGTTTCGCCGGCGTCGTCGGCCGCATCCTCGGCGACAACTGCTCGCGGAGAGCGCAGCATCAGCATCGCCACGAACCAGGCCATGCCGATGGCAATCAGCATGTCACCGGCGCTGGCGATGCCGGGAAACGGCGGCGGCAGCGTGAAGCGATCGTCCAGCCAGGCGAAGTTCGTGAGCGGACCGGCGGGGACGTAGGTCTTGGCGCGGCTGGTCACCGCCGCCAGCACGTCGTGTCCTTCAACCGGCATCCGTCCCCCATTCGCCGCCCGGACGAGCTCGTTGCAGTAGGCGCCAAGCGCCCCGCAGGCGATCGGGTAGATCTGTCTCCAGACCGCCCAGATGCCGGCGACGACGGCCAGGCCAAGCGGAAGCAGCCACGAGAGGGGGCCCGGGGTGAACTCGCTGAGCACCAGGAGAGCGCCCGCGCCCACCAGTGGCAGGACCGGGATCGGTGAGGCCGGCGCCAGGACTCGGCTCGCTCGGCCGCCGAAGAGGAAACCCACGAAGATCCCGGCGACCGTGACGAGCGCGCCGTCGGCAACCTTCAGCGCCGCCGGCTCCAGCGAGGTCGTGCGCCAGGCGAGGGCGAGCACGGCGCCAGCCATCAGGAGCGTGATCGCCAGCCGCCGATGGGCCGAAAAGGCGCTCCGGAAATCGGTCCCCGTCAGCGTTGCCTGGAGCCGAGCGCTGAGAACCGGTCCCAGCGCGTAGTACACGACCATCAGCGCCGCGGTCGCCGCGAGGAAATGCGGCGTGTCGCCAAAGCCGACCAGCCGGAATGCGACCGCCCCCAGGACCGCGGCGAGGACCCACTGTGCGGTTGCCGTCAGCTGCGTCGACCAGGTCTGGCCCTTCAGGAGGCTGCCGAGCGGCGCGGCCATGACGGCCACCAGGACGGTGATCTCGGGATGACGCCGAAACACGATGATGGCGGCGAACAGGGCGATCTTGGGGAGCTCGCCCCAGCGGGCCTCCTCCTTGGAGCCGAGCAAGAAGTCGTCAACGATGCACATGCCGATGAAGCTGATCCAGGCCCAGGGCGCCTGGTACGGCCGCGCCGCCAGCACCCAACCGGCGATCGCGACGAGCAGGGCCGACAGGCCCGCGATCCATAAGAGGACGCGAATCGATCGGGCGTTCACGCGACCATGCAGGAAACCCAAGGCTGGCGAGAGTGCAACGGCAAGGGCGAGGCCGCCTTTTGCGTGCTTTACGCTACGGGGCGATGTTCCGCCGCAAACCCGCCCTCCCGTCGCCGTCGGACCGCTGGCTCGTGATCGGGCTGGGCAATCCCGGCCGGGACTACGAGCGGTCCCGCCACAACGTGGGTTTTCTGGTCGTCGACGAACTGGCGCGCCGGCACAGCGCCAGGGTGACGGACCGGGCCGCGAAGTCCCTGACTGGCCGCGTCCGCGTGGGCGATCGTGAGCTGCTGCTCGCCAAGCCACAGACGATGATGAATCTCTCCGGGTTGGCGGGCAAAGCGCTGCGGGCAAAGTACGGGGTGCCGCTGGAACGCACGCTGGTGGTCCACGACGAGCTCGACCTTCCCTTCGGCCGGCTGCGCATCCGCAAGGGCGGCAGCTCCGCCGGCAACCACGGGATGGACTCATTGATCGCATCCTTCGGCAGCAAGGATTTCATCCGATTTCGGGTCGGGATCGGCCGCCCCCCGGGGAACGGCGTCGATTACGTACTGAGCCCCTTTACCGCCGGCGAGCAAGCGCAGATGCCCGACGTCGTGTCCCGGGTCGCTGGCGCCGTTCTCTTCACGACCGAGCACGGTCTCGAGCGGGCCATGACCGAGTTCAATCGCGTCTAGAGAGGAAGAAGATGAGGACGGCGAGGCCGGCCACGGCCGTCAGCGCGCCGCCAAGCCACACCGCCGCGGACGGGCCCAGGAAATGGGCGACGATGGCGGCGAAGACATTGCCAATCGGTGTGACCCCGATGAACAGCACCGAGTAGAGGCTCACCATCCGACCCTGCATCCGGTCCGGAGAGCGCACCTGCACGAAGGTGTTGGTGCCGATCGAATAGACGGCGAACGACCAGCCGATCACCAGTAAGAGCAGGACCGCCTGGGTGAAGTCGGGGACCACGAAGAACAGGAGCTCCATGCCGGCGAAGAGCAGCGCGCCCAGCACGATCCGGCGCGGCTCGACCAAGAATCCCCCGGCGACCGTCATGGTCAGCGCGCCAATCAACGACCCCACACCCTGCGCCGCAAACAGATAGCCGAGCGTGTCCGCGTTGGCGTGCAAGACGATGCGCGTGAATAGCGGCAGCACCAGGTTGAAGTTCGCGCCGAAGGTGCCGGCGACAAACAGGAGCGCGAAGAGTCCGGCAAGGGCGGGAGTGCGCACGACGTAGCGCAAGGCTTCGCCGATGAGCTGTAGCGCCGTCTGCGGAGGGCCGGCCGTCAGCGGCCGGCGCCGAATGGTCAGCAGCGCCACAATCACGCCCAGGTAGGTGATGGCGTTGATCCAGAAGCACGCCGCGACACCAAGCGTCGCGATCACGATGCCACCCAGCGCCGGGCCGAGGATGCGGGCAAGATTGAAGGCGATGGAGTTCAGGGCGACGGCACTTCCAAGTTCGCCCCGACCGACCATCTCGAGGACCGTCGCCTGGCGCGCAGGGAAGTAGAGCGCCTGGTTGACCCCCAACGCGGCGGCCAGCACGAGGACGATGGGCAGCGTGATGGTGTGCGTGGCGGTGAGGACCGCATACAGGACGGCGCCGACCAGCGAGGCGATCTGGGTGAGGAGCAGCACGTCCCGATGGGCAAAGCGATCGACGATGGTGCCGGCGTAGAGACCGAAGAGCAACACCGGGCCATAGCTGCAGGCGCCAAAGAGCGCGAGGGCGACCGCGGAATCGTGCGAAAGCTGAAGGACCAGCCAGGCGGCCGCCACCGATTGCATCCAGGTGCCGACTACGGACACCGACTGTCCGACAAAGTAGCGGCGGAACTCGGGGTACTGGAGGGCGGAAACCTGCACGAGGGCGCGGCGGCGCGGCTCGACAGCAGTAGGAGTGGCGCGAATGATGCTTAGTTTACTTTGCGTCCGCTAGGTTCAAACCGCCGCCAGCGCCTGCGTCAACTCGTTGAACTGGGTCATCGCCTGCGACTGCGGATGGTGGATGACGATCGGGAGCCGCCGTTTGCTCGCCGCCGAGAACTCGTCGCGCTGGTAGAGGATCATCGCGGCCACCTCCATCTTCAACGCGGCCGCGGCCTCGGTGCGACTCAACTGCAGGCTGCCGTGCGCGTTGCAGATGACCAACCGGATGCGGTGGCTGAGAATGCCGGTCTCGTGTAGGCGATCGAGGAACTGCCGGGTGAGCTCGACGCAGATGATTTCCGGCTCGACGACGATCAGGATGACGTCGGCCTCTCGTAAGAGCGGCGGTGCGAACGGTGAGGGCTGGTTCCCGAGGTCGACGACGATGGTCGCCGCCAACCCGCGCAGCGAGGTGGCGAAGCTGCTGATCGCCTCCGGTGGCACGTCGCGGTATGCGGAGTCGCGGCGGACGCCGGGGAGCAGCCGGATCGGCACCTGCGGATTGCGCATCAGGTAGTTGGAGAGGCGATGGGCACTGGCGGCGCTATCGTTGAGGAGGTCCCCCAAGGCCCAGCGATCGGGAACCTCGATGTTGAGCATGCTGCCGAGGGTGCCAACCGGGACCGCCAGGTCGGCCAGCACGACGGTGTCCGCACCTTTTCCGCTGGCGTGCAGGGCGGCGAGGTTCAGGGCGACGGTGCTGGTTCCGATCCCACCTTTGGCGCCGGCGACGACGGTGAGCCGCCCACGTGCCTGGGACCCGCGTTGCCGGAGCCGGGCGCCGCGCTCGAGCATCGCCTTGATGCGACTGACCAGCTCCCGCGATTCGACCGGCTTGACGAGGTAATCGTCAGCGCCGAGCTCCAGAGCCCGAATCTTTCCATCGACCTCGTCGAGCGCCGAGAGCACCATGATCTGGATGTCGGCGCCGGCCGGGCCCTTGCGAATCCGCTCGCAGGCCATAAAGCCGTCGACTCCCGGCATCATCAAGTCGACGAGGACGAGGTCGGGACGCTCTTTCTCGACCAACGCCACGCCTTCGTTTCCGCCCACGGCCACCTGCACATCGAAGCCGGCCGTGCCGAGCAGCGTCTGCAGGTACGCGCGGTTCGGCGCCTCGTCGTCGATCACCGCGATACGCGCCGTCACGAGGGTGTAACTTCGGCGCGCTCCAGGAATTTCATGCCGGCCTCAGAACGCCAGGCCGAGGTACTCCAGGTCGCGCCAGATCTGGCCGTCTCGAACGTCGACGACGCTGACCGAGGGCTGGCGCACCTTCCCCATCAGACCGGTGTAAGTCCATTCGCCGATAACGACCACCGTGTCGCCTTCCGTCACCAGCCGGTCGACCTCAAAGGTCACATCCGGCCTGCGCGCCACCGCCTGGCGACTCAACAGGACGAAGGCTTCCCGGCCGAGGATGGGCTCGGGCACCCCTGGCGTTCGGTGCACGACGTCGGGATGCAGCCGGCGGGCAAAGCCGTCCCAGTCCCGCGCGCGAAGCGCATCGAGCGCCGCTGTCACGACGGCCGCGGCTGGGGTCACGAAAGATGGAAGATATGGCGCGCAAACAGGAGGGCGCCGACCAGTGCGGCACCACCCGCGGCCACCAGCACCGCCGCCGCCGCAACATCCTTGGCGCGACCGATCATCGGATGGTGCTCGGGCCACGCGTAATCGATCAGGACCTCCAGCGTCGTGTTGAACAATTCGGCCGCGATCACGACGGCAAAGCACAGCACCAGTCCGACGAATTCGATGGCGGTGAAGCGAAAGAACAGCGCCGCTACAAGCACGACGAATGCGATGAGCAGGTGCACTCGCAAGTTCGCCTGTGAAGAGAGCGCCCAGGCAAAGCCGCGCCCAGCATGGCGGAAGCTGTAAATCGTGCGGCGCAGGTCGACGCGGCGCGCTCGGCCGGGGCTACCAATCCGTTCGGCCTCGAACTCGGCGTCGGAGTGCGGCGTCATGGCGCTTTGGACAGGATCCCGTTGGTCAGCGCGGTCATGGCGGCCTCCTCCGCCGGCTCGGCGTGGTCGTAGCCGAGCAAATGCAGGAAGCCGTGCACCGCAAGCAGGCGCACTTCGTCATCGACCGGATGACCGGCCTCCCGCGCCTGCCGCCGCGCCAGCGGCACGGAGATCACGATGTCGCCGAGCCAGTCTTCGGTGCCCGGCGGCGGCTGAAAGCGCCGGTCGGTCGGCTGCTCGCGGGCGGCGAAAGCGAGCACGTCGGTCGGCTCGTCTAGCCCCCGATAGCGGCTGTTGTACTCGCGCAGACGCTCGTCGCTGGTGAGCGTAACGACCGTGACGGTCTGAACGGGTACCTTCATGGTCCGCGCCGCCTTCTGCAGCACCACCTTAAGCCCATCCAGATCCACTCCCGAAGTGATCGACGCGGGACCCAAACGGCTCATCTGGATGAGCACGGCACCATCGTACCCGGGCTCGGGCGCTTACGCCGTGGGTTTGGGGGACTTCGGGTCGGTCCGACCGGCGAGGTAGCGGAGCCCGATCAAGCCGGCCGCCAGCAGCACCCAGACCAGTAGGATCCAGTCCTGAGGGACCGATGACCGCCGGCCGAGGTCGGCCGCCAGCGCGTCGGCAAGAATGAACATTCCGATCAGGAGCAGGCCGATGCCCTCCATCCGGGTACGCGTCTTGCCAGGGTCGGGATCGCGACGCAGGAATTTCGGCACCTTGCCAAAGCCGATCATCGAAACGGCGGGGATGATCACGGCAGCCGCCGCGACATAGGCAAGCACGATAACCGAGCCCGAAAGCAGCACTGCATGAATATCGCAGCGGGAGCTCGAAGTTTGCACCTGCACCTGACGGCGGCCCCACCAGGTGGCGCTGGCGGGCTGGCTACGATGGGCTCGGGCGTGGGCGCGTCGCGGGTCGCGGCAGGGGAATCGTCTTGTCCTCGGCGTCGAGTGTCCCGTCATGCCCGCCGCCCGTTGTGTCGACAGCGGCTCCCGCGACCGCCGTTTCGGGCACCGCGGCGGGATATTCGATCCGGGCGTGGTAGATGCTGACGACCATGTTCGCCATTGCCTCTTCCACCAGGTGGAGGTCGCGGAAGGACAGATCGCATTCATCGAGCTGGCCGTCGCGGACGAACCCCTGGAGCATGCGGTGCACGTGATCGCGGATACCTTCCGTGCTCCGATCCTTGAGAGTTCGGGCTGACGCCTCGACCGTGTCCGCGATCATGACGATGGCCGCCTCTTTCGATCGGGGACGGGGGCCGGGGTAGCGGAAGTCGTCCTCGCGGACATCGAGCCCCTGCTCGAGTGCCTGCCGGTAGAAATAGCGCTTCACCGTCGTCCCCTGATGCTGTTGGACGATCTCCCGGACCGTGGTTGGGAAGTGATACTGCTTGAGCAGCTCGACGCCTTCGGTGACGTGCGCGTTCAGGATGTCCGAGCTGGTGGTGGGCGACAGGTTTTCATGGATATTGCCGATGTCCGCCTGGTTCTCGACGAAGAAGTGCGGCCGCCGGATCTTGCCGATGTCGTGGAAATAGCAGCCGACTCTCGCCAGCACCGGGTTGGCGCCCACCGCCTCCGCCGCGGCCTCGGCCAGGTTGGCGGCCACGATCGAGTGGTTGTAGGTTCCTGGGGCGCTCACCATCAGGCGCTTCAAGAGCGGATTGTTTGGCGTCATCAACTCCAGCAGCTTCATCGGGGTGATGACGCGGGTGATCTCGCCCAGCCAGGTGAGGAGGCCGGCCGCGATCAGGGCCGAGACCAGCCCGTTGATCAGGGCGAGCCCACCAATCGTGAGAATCTCGTCGAGCGATTGGTGCCGCTCGATCAATGAGAGTGAGACCAGGGTGACGAACTGGGCGCCGGCGACCAGGATGCCGGCTGTGACCCACTGGCCAAGCCGCTCGAGCCGGTGGACATAGATCGAGCCGATCGCTCCGCCCAGGAAGCCGACGAGCGTGAGGGGGAGCACATTGTCGGCGACGATGCCGGTCAGCAAACCGACCGCCATGGCGACGATGATGCCCAGCCCGGTATCCATCAACGCGGCAACCAGGAGGGGCACGGCCGCCATCGGCACGAGGTATTGCGTGTTGGGGTTGATGGGGACGACCAGCTTTGCCACGAGCAGCAGGACCAGCATCAAGCCCCCCAGGGTGGCGAGCTGTCGCGGGTCGCGGAGGATCGCCGGCCGGAATTGCATCAGGTATCCGAGGGCGACCGCGAAGAGGATGATGACCAGCATGAAGACGGCCAGGATGCGTGCCCAGTCCGTTTTCGGCGCCAGCAGGCCGACCGCCTGGGCCTCCTCGAGCTGGAATGGGGTCACCAGGTCGCCGTAACGGATGATGGTCTGTCCCTGCGCGACCGTCACAAAGACCGCGGGCACCGCGTCGCTCGCCTGCTGCTGCTTGAGCGAGGTCTCCGTGGGCAGGTAATTGACTTTCAAATTGGCCCGAATGAGGGTGGCCACCACCGAAGCTCCGGTCGCATCCAGGTGGAGAGCCGCCGCACGCGTCTGAGCCGTGTCCGAGGCGCTCTTCAGCGTGTCGGCCTTGATGCCGTTGCTCTCGAGCTGCTGCAAGATGTCGCCCGCGCTCTTGAAGACCGTCGCCACCGTGCCCTCGTCCGCCTGGAGAAGATATTGGCGCTGGGCGTCGCTGAGCTGCGGCTCGAGCAGGCTCAGCTGTGCCGAACGGTCGGGCCCTGAGGTCGACGAGCGGCGCAGGTCGGAAACTTTGGTCGCGAGTGAATCGATCGCCTGGCGTTGCTGGATGCTCACCGAACCATCGAACTGGTCAGGCACTTGCGCCGCGGCAGCGGTCCGCGCCTCTTCCCGTTTGGTCTGGCTCTCATAGCGCACAGACCGTTGCGAGACGACGTCCTGGCTGGAGACTTCACCCGCGCGCAGGTTGAGCCGGTTCGGCAGGAAGTTCTGGGCGACGACCAGGGCCGTCGCCAGCGCCAGGATGAGGGTGATGGCGGCAGGTCGAAGGTAGGGCGGCCAGCGCCGGCCCGCGCCGATATGC
>WNEZ01006879.1_pt1 | contig 14979 bp, 8 predicted proteins | sample 5400521 | NCBI WGS metagenome assembly WNEZ01 (sample SAMN13153339, study PRJNA577476) | soil metagenome | isolation source: 120 cm saprolite under Douglas fir tree site 2 hole 1 replicate 1 | place: USA:California | collected 2015-04-18
GTGACGAGCGGATGTGATATGCCAGCAGGTCGGTTGCGCTTTGGCGCTTGGGCGAGTTGTCCTACGTAATATTAGATGCCGATCTAATATCACGAGTAACCAGGAGCGTGAGCTGCCGTGGTAACTGCGGTGATTGTATTAGAACCAGTTCACGCAGGCCAACTTGACTTGTAGTCGAAGCGTGCAAAAGTGAGGTGGGACAAAAGATGAGTCAACATTGCAATACGAGCCACTACATAAGTAGCTAAAGTCATACTTATAAGGAGCTATATTACAACGTGACTTGCGATAAAAAAACCCTGCTTTAGCAAGGAAAAAAGCATAGGACGCGGTGAGCGGCATGTAGCCAAGAATTAGAAGTACATGATGAGAATGAATAAGTGTCCCGCAACCTTCTTATACTTCAACCGGTAACACCACCCCCTCTGAGGGACCGCTTATTCATTGCGATTACATGTTGGAAGACGGACCGGCTCTTGGAGTCGAGTCATTGTCATTGACTTGACTTCCCCATCCGGATACTTGTTCTATGGTTTCACCCCAGCCATGAAGGGGGTTTTCAGGAGTTGGATCATGGACCTCGGTAAGGCTAGAACTGGTTCTGTTGCCGCGACGTCTCGGCGGAGGTCCATAGTCGCGCGGAGGGAAGAGACGAGGAGGATTATGAGATGATGAGCGATTTGGCGATGCAGAGCGTTGACGCGTATGCGTTCGTCGGGGTGAACGTGCGCGTTGATGGTGGTACGGTCTGTTTGACTCGCGTGCGCTTTCCAAGGAGCGAGGCGGACGAAATAGAGGACTTCCTGATCTCTGAGCAGGTCCCCAGTGGACGGGATCACAGGGACGATTGCCGAGATTCCGGTGTCTATGTCTTGGACGATCCGTTGCTGCTCGCGTGTTTGAATGATAGTAACGCCAGCCGTTTCTGGCAGATTTCTTCCACGGTATGTATTTGACGTGATGTTAGGAGGAGAGGGTGATCGTCGAGGAATTCGCCGATAGTCGGGTGAAGGTGAGCGATACCGGGACGGGTTACGGAAAGGGGAGTAGTGCCGAAGCGTTTCGCGACGAGGAGGAGAAGGTGGTTGAGGAGAATTGAAAGTAGGCGTGTAGCGGCGAGTGGAAAGGGGTCGGCGCGATGGGTGGTGGAAAGCTAAAGAGGCAGCAGGGGCCGGTTGCGTATAAGGTCCCACGTAGTTTCGAGAACGCTGGGCCGCGATAGTAGACTTTCTCGGGTGAGGAACGGAGACTTCTGGTACGGGCGCCGACGAGGGTGTCACTTCCGATGCGGATCCAAACACGGCGTCCGGCGGTGACGTTACTGGTGGTGGCATTCCGCCGCTGCTGCTAGTGGATTGTTCTGTTGACGCCAGTAAGAGCGTGTTCGAGAGCGCCGTTCCGGTCTCAGAGTCAGCAGACACGTAAGGGGGAGCTGGCTCTTGTTGGGTATCTTCTCCACGCTGATCCTGTAGTTCTTCTAAAAAGGCGTTCTCGGCGTCATCCCTTCGCATGTTACGTGTTTTGGCTAGCCCGTCTGCTTCCAGGCCTTTTGCATCGTGATCAGAATCGATCGCTTCGTAGTAAAGAGCATCGTCGTTGGTTCCGGAGGACGTGTCGAAATCCGGCGAAGAGGTTGGGAGGTTGGTGTTGGAGACAGTTTTTCCAAGTGCTTTACCGATTAGTACGTCGCGAGCCGATTCTGGCGTAACAGAGATGGTGTTGAGGGCCTCAGGTAAGTTACCGAAAATTGGAACTCCGAACGCCCGAAACGTCGCTAACAACTGGATGTCTTTGTCGTCCAACTCTATTTCATCAACTGCAATGCCTACAGGTTCTCCTTTAGGCCATTTACCTGGACCGTGAACCAGAGTGTGCGCGCAGTTGGTCGTTGCATCGAGGATAGCCATAACTCTGCCAATACGCATGCCACGCATCCTAGTCGCAGATGGTGCGAAGAACACCAAAAATTGGTAAGGGAACGGCCTGCCGTCTCCGTTTTCACAGTACTTGAATCGCGGTACCAAAACCACAGCGTAATTTGGCAGGTTAATGGAAGCTTCATTTCCTGCTATTTGAGCGTCCAATAAGGCTCGATTGAGATATTCTTCTAGGTTCTTGCGCGTCTGAACGAGGGCCGGAAACTGGCCGTTCTGTTCGTGCATATCGATGGCGGTGCTCAAGAACGCGTGGTTTCGCGGAGTAAATGGTAGAAGTCGCTGGTCAAACCTGAGGGCTCGCAAGGTCGAGAAGGCTATAGGGTGAGTGCTGAGCTCCTTGTTGCCATACGTGCCTGAATGAAGTACGCGATCCACAGGGTCGAGGCTTAGCAATAAACGGGTGGCTTCATCATCGAAGTATCCTTTCCGGGGACCTTGATCGACTGGAGCCGGTGACGACGCGGTAGGATCGACCGTAATAGTCGCACGATAGTGTTCATGAGGGTACTGGGACATGTTGAGAAGGGTTCGAGAAGGTGGCAGAGTAGTGGAGTCGCGAGGGTGACGGTCACAAGTTACGGTTACGTGAGTCGGCAATTTCCTTCGAAAGCGAAGTGCCGGCTTGATCGTCCGTTGTCGAGTTAATTTCCTAGTATTGTTTACCGAGCCATGAACATTCCTTTGTATCCGGTAGCCAGAGGCGTTTCCTTCCTGAGCCATAAATTTGACTTTAATCTTGAATAGACTAGTTTTTTGTAAGATGTGCTTGTGCCTCTTTTTTCCTGAAGGGAGGACTCGATCTTTCGAGTAGTGTGGAAGACGAAAGCGTAACATAGGGCCCAGTTTACCTCGAGCGATTTGATGATGGATCGCCTCTACGTGATCTAATTCCAGGATCGTGTTCCCGAGCCACTTGCGAATAAACAGGCCGTGCTTCACGTTGTCGAATGGCAATAACAGTTTAGTCCATCGGCTCTTGGGAGAGGAGTCCATAGTGTTACGGGGGGCGAGTTGCCAACCTTGAGAACTAGTGACTCGTTCTGGGGGCCCCTTTAGCTTGAACATTAGGCTCTGGCCCTTTCGGCGTGACGACGGCATTATGAGGAAGTGAAACAACTCGGGATGGTTGTGAATGGGGATCATTTCCTCTTTAGTGGAATTCCTTTCCGTTTCGTCGAGGAGGGAGTGTTCAGTGCCAAGTGGTACTGATGGTGTCGTGAGGAAGTGAAGCAACTCGGGATGGTCTTGGCAGGGGATCAATTCCTCTGTAACGAAGTCCCCTTCAGATTCGTAAAGGCGGATGAGCTTGGTGCTTTGCGGTACCGACAGCATAGCGAGGGATTGAGGCAACTCCGGATAGTAGTGGTTGAGAGTTGTTTCCTTATTCACAGAATTCCATTCAGTTTTGTGGAGGAAGACATGCCCGGTACGCGGCAGTAGTAAAGGGTCGGTCTTGTCTGTGACTTCGGTTTTTTCCTTTGACGATTTGACGTTGGCATCGATTTTGACTGCCGGCGACCATTTGGTAAGTATAGACGCAGCTCCTCTGAATGTACGTGTTGAGTCGTTAGATGTGGGCCGGCGCCTGGTCAGTTGCAGATCCTTTGTTCGTTTTCTGAGTCGAGCGAGTATAAGCAACTCCAAAGTAGACAATGAGCTGGGCGATGGCTCTAAAGTGTTTCTGACGTAAGTTCTCCTTCGAAGTTCCAAGCGTTTTATTACTGTGATAAGAGTCTTCGAAGCGAGGAGGAATGATTCTTTTATTAGTTTGCACTCGGTTACTGTCGTCGCATTAGTCCATCGGCCTAGAGACCTTCCCAGACTGGCTTCTGAACAGAGCTTAAATTTCGCATACAGATCGTGGGAGCTCCAGTGATCCTTTAAGTGTAGCTTCTTGTAGACCGTAATCCCGATTGACGATATCTCGATAAGACCGACTGCCTTGTCATTAGCGAGGACAGTTCGGTGGGGGGCTTCGTTCCCAATTTTGTTGGCCCATTGTTGCTCCTTTCGCTCCTTCCTCGTGCTAGTTCTCGTAGCTTCAGACTCATCCGCTGATTTGGTCCGTAGTACTCGGAGGTTCATATGCTTGGGACGCAGCTTTAGGAAGTTGTGTGAAGAACGTGACGATTCCTCCTTTTTCTTAGAATGCGCTTGTCTTCGCCAAATTTGATAAGCCAATGATACGAAGTTGACTAGTCCGAGAAGTTGCCAGACCAGATCCACATAGAGAGTAACCAGATTGGCATAGAGAGTAACCGATCTCCATTTACGCATATGGGCTCGTTCCAGCCGGGTGTCGAATACAAGGCTCTGGAATTCCAGTTCCTTGTTCGCGGAGTTGCATGCGTTCACCCCAGGTGTGATAGAATATTCTTCCACCCGAGACGCCTTCAATTGCGCGATGCTAGACTGGAAACATGTGGGAGTTTCTTGGTCCGCAGTTACTTCACGTTGGACAACAGGGTGTCGTAGCTCCACATCGTGTCGGGTTAAGACCTTTGACAATCCGCTGGTCGAGTCCGATGCTATTCGTTCCTCTTCGCTTGAGTTTTGTAGCTTTCCTTGGGCTCGGCTACTTTTCAGGTCCAGCCTCGCTCTACACTGTGGTAGCAATGAGACTCCTTTCGTTGTCGGGCTTAGGACAGTTTGCATAATTTCGAATTTGTGTCGTAGTTTGTTCATTCTTCTGAAGGAAGGTTTCCTTCCTTGTCTTATGAAGAAACCATCTACCGTCCGAGCGCAGTAAGGGGCGAGAGTAGAGGTGTTGACCCGGAAGTACGGAGTAGGATTAAACTTCCTTCGGTCTTGCATTGGTTTCAGTTTTCCAACCACCTTGTAGTTTTCATGATAGGACGATAATCCGAGACTTAGAATCTTGTAAAGTGGCTCAGCGAAGCGGGTAAGGCTAGGACGATCATTTAGCAAGGAAGCCCTTGGCTTGACTAATCCTTCACTGGTGAGCATTCTGCGCTGCAATTTGTCTTCAGGGCCAAGTAGGAAGACGGTTTCTTTGCCGAAGTCGGTTATCCGAGAGGTGTTGAATGGCTCCATGGAGATCCGTCCTTTCGTGATTTCTACCTTGTGCATAGCAGAAGACCCTGAGATCGTTCTCTTCAATGAAAGGCAGACGCTTAGATTGGCTCTAATGGCTTCCTGCTGCCACCGTAGAACTTCCGTAGTATGCATCTTAGTATGATTCCAAGTTGTAGTCAATATAAGGTCCTCGTAATCATTCCTTGTCATTTCGTCGGATTTCCTTAAGATGGTCCTTGCTTCATCCGGCCTTGCAGTAGCGCTTCTTCTCGAGTACGTCTCGGTGGAAAGCTCTTTGGGTCGATCGATTGGGAGCGTGTTTCTTTGTTTAGCTATTTTGTGGAAGCGTAAAAGTTTCTGGGCGTGTTCGAGGATTCTCTCTGTACAGTAGAGTGGAGCCCTTTTTTGTCCTAGACTGGCTTGCAGCTTTTCCTTTGACGATTCATAGCTCTTCACGCTACTCTGGAATATCCTTATGGATGCGGTTCCTACTGTTCTCATGACAAACTTGGTTGCTTCCTCAAGGCTGTTCGCCTCGTGTGAGACTTTGGAGGATCCAATTCCTCGATTTGCATGATTAGCCCGAGTTTGCGCGGCAATTGTGAACTGAACGTGGTCTCCTGATTGCCTAGTGTTGCTACCTGAGACCTTACTCGTTTGGGCTGCTAAGCTTTCTGCTGCCGTACCCGTGATTATCATGGCGTAGTACGTGTCGTTGTGAGCTCTATAACCCTCATCCTCTCCTTGAGGCTTGGCGATGCGTGTTTCTTTGTAATTTATGCAGGCAGCATCGGCGGGCCAATTATGACTGACAGTCTTTCTCCAATTGTGCTTTCGTAGGGAATGCCTTTGCTGATATGCCTTCTTGAGATGGTTCATGGTCGCTAGGCGTTCGCTGGAGGCTTTATGGATTCTTCTCCGATCCTTAAGTCGTATGCTTTTAACTTCGCCGGTTGAGTTAGCTAGTGACGGAGCCCTTTGGAAAGTAGCTAAATCCATGGTTCTGGAGTGCTTAGGGTGACCGTAGCTACTGATGCGGAGGTTCCATGTTGCTGCTTTGTCGCTCAATTCTTTTAATTTGTTCTTGCGCGACTTGTTGAGTGGACCCTTCCGTTTAGTGACAGCAAGGCAATTGAATCCGTACGTAGTGCTCCGTCCCAAAGGTCCACTCCAGTACCAACTTTCACTATAGTAGCAGCGGTAATTTACTTCCAGTATGTTCCTAGCGCTCTTCGTGCATCCTTTAAATGTCTTTGATGATATCGAATAACCCTGAATGTCATATGAGTTCTGTGACTTCGATAAACTTCTGCAACCTTCCGATCCTGTTTCTTTGTATGATTCATATAATTCTGGTCGGTCCTTGGCTCTCGGCCTTAAGGTCAGCGGAGCGCTCGTAAGGTGTGAAAGGTGGGAGCGTAGAGTAAGGGCTCGAAACGTAATTGGAAGGTGGTTCGTGAGCAGCGCCGGATGATTTAGACAGTTCGGCTTATTAGCCAGTAATAGGTCGCGAGCATTTCCTAATGCGGCTCTTATACCTTCCGGACCCATAAGTGCTGATGGCGCTAATTCCCCATGCTTCAGGACTTCATTTGTCTGAATTTGGCTGACAGTTAAACGGCTTGAAGTAGAGCTTAGAAAGAAATTGCCATCGCCGTGTCTGGTTGCGTCTTGTATCGTGGTGATTTCTTTAGCTGACAGTTGCCTAACTCTGACGAGAGGATTGCACCATGCCGAAAGGAACTTTCGGTCGTTGTTGCTAGAAGGAGAGGTGACAGATAGACGCCTTAGCGGTAAGGTACAGTCATTACGGGGGTCGCGTTCTGCACTACGAAGTGGTGTTTGTGATAGCAACAGTGTTCTTTTTCGAGTCCGCGCGTTCGAAACTAGCATAGAGCAGGGTCGTGGTTGCCTCGGTTTTTTACTCTGGTTATAGTTTGACAACGGAATGGAAACGTTTTCATTCCATCCTACGGGAGGTTCTGGCAGAAGTTTCTGACGCATGCATGCCATTAAGTAGATTCGGATCCTTTGTTTCGTTCGGGTGAGCTGTGCTGTTGCTTCTTCCTCCTCAGATCCGTTCTGTATCCCTGATGATCCCTGATTGCTTCCTGTATCTAGCCGGTCAACGATTCTTTGTAATTCCTTTGAGTCGTCGACCCTCCGAGCACTGGAATCTCTTGATACTAGTCTTGTAAGATGTGGCTCCTGCTCACACTCGCGTTTCTGTTTTTGCTTCTCGTAATAAGGAGAATCCTGCGGACCAGGAGACGGTGACGATTCTTGTCGTAGGTACGGAGTCAAATTACGCAGAGATATATCCCTTTCAGGACTGCCGAGGTGCAATTCATTGGGAGATGATCTGACTCTGTCGTGGCAGCTTGGGTTAGGAAGCGGGGCACCATGCCAACTCAAACCAAGCAGCGGTTTCTCTCGATCCATACCGCAATCATATGTATCGTTGGGAAGCGATACTACTCTGTTGATACCATCTGGGTCAAGGAGTAGTGCACCAAGCCAACTGCCGTTCGGGCGCGTCATGGAGCTGATAACACCATGGTCGTCACAATTTCTGAACATAGGTAAGTCCAAATTTTCAGCATGAGGGGCTTGTTCTGTAGATCGGGACCCAGTCGTTCCTGTTGCAGCAAGACAGGATAACCAAGTGGACCGTGGATGAGGATCTTGACCTTGCTGAGACATCGACAATTGTTCCTGCTGCGTCGCGTGGCGAGAGGTCGAGGTGTCGACTGCCTTGGTGATGGACCGCTGAATGGAGTGTTCTTTTGTTAGCACATAGGCATTGTCGCTACAGTTGAGTGAGCCGATTCCCCCTGCTGTCGTTGTCTCAAAGGCCCTATAAGCGGCGTTCGAAGTCTTCGGACAATCGCGGAGTTCTGCCGTAGTAGTTAGCGTTTCTAAGTTTGGCATCGCTTCCAAATGACGTGATCGGTAGTTCATGTCTCTGCTTGAACTGTAGCCTTGCGATAGCACCGCTAGCTCTAATTGGGGAACGTTAAGCATTTGTTTTCCTTTGGCCGCGTTAAGGTGGCGTCGATAATCCGAATCCTCCTGTCGTTTTATTTGCTCTAATGATAGAGTCCGTACGGTAGCGACCGCTCTATCGGCGAGGACCGCGCTCCTATCTTGTTGGAATTGTAGCACCCAACGTAAATCCTCAGCTTGCCAGGGGCTGTTTTGCATCTTCATTGGATCAGTAGCGGTTGACCTTGTTGTATTCGAGGCACCTCCGTCGCTGGAGTAGAATTCTTCTACCACTTCCTTAGCCAGTAGTATTCGTGCGAGTAATCTATCATTAGTAGAATTCAAGACTAGACGCGTAGCCCAATTTCTGTAAATGAGGTTGGAGAACTCCATGTCATAATTAGAGCTCCATCCGAAAGAGAAAACCTTGGAGGTTCCGGCTGCTTTCCAGTAGTCATTTATCCTATTGGTGATCAGATGTATTGCTCGTGCGAGCAGTTCCGCGTATTCAGGTGCAAACTTGTATTTTTTGATACTGACGCCATCGACGACTTCCGTAAAGGACACGATAAAGGCTTGTTCTTTCCCAGACGCCTTGAATGGTGTACGCAAAGTATTCGCGAAGGCTTGATCTTGATTCCATGAGGTTTTTATGAATTCCATCAGTTTCTGGATTTCCTGGACTGTAGGGTCGGGCCTGGACGAGAGGTTTCTTTTATTGTCGAGTGGTGCGCACGAAAACGCATATGATCTTAAAACGCTAGGTTGTGGTAGAAGGGCTTTAAAGCTGTCAGCTTGATCGGATAGTGCAACGGGCTTCAGTTTCGGTACTTGGGAACCTTCGACCTCCCGGGTATTGGATGGAGCGTCGACCGGGACACAAGAGATGATATTCCCAGCACTATTTCCTGGCAAGGTTTGACGATACTGTACTTCATCGCATCGGCGTCTGTAGTAATCCTCCGTATCCGTTCGTGGAGATTTAGGTTCCGAATGCGCAGGAGGCCACAAGGTAATTGCAGTGCAGAGAGAAATTCTGAGGGCTTCGTCGTGGTGTATCATCCGTTTGCAGGCATCGAGACTCTGTTGAACCGGCTCCTCAAAGGCTTCATGACGCTCTGGTATCCTCGTCGTGGAGTGGCCTGTTAGAATCCGCTCATCAATCCGAGGGTGTCGTGAACCCAACGGATCGGCATCTCGTGTGCCTTGCGGCGCCACGGTGTCCCTGTGGTAGAATTGCGCGCGGCTGTCATCAATCCAAAGGCGTCGTGAGCCCGATGGATCGGCTTCTCGAGAGCCTAAAGGCGTCTCGGTGTCCCATTGTCTTGGTCGCGCTTTTTGTTCTTCAACCCCTGGGTGTTGATGGAGACCCGAAGGGCCGGCATCTCGAGTGCTTTTCAGCGACTCGGTGTCCCAGTGGCTAAGTTGCTGAAATAGTTCTTCAATTTGTTGGCGTCGAATAGATCGAGTGGGCGTAGCTGCCATGGAGTGGTGGGTATTTGACGATTCATCATGACCTTGGTGGGCCACGGCATCGTGACTCAGGCGAGTCAGGGCATCTCGCGCGGGCTTCAGCGCCGTGGATCGTGTCGTCGTAGTAGTTACTGGTTGACGAGAAGATGGTTGCGTACAAGTAGCGCGATGTCGGAGATCACGAAAAACGTGGCTGTGCGTGGGACACGAGTAGCCCTCCGTGTTCGTTGGACGTTTGGCTTGATGGGTAGTCATGAGCGATGAATAAGGAGTAGGGTTTCGTAGATTGAATGTTTTGGGGACAGCGGTAGCAAATAGAATCGATAGTTAACAGGAGGTTCCCTGTTTCTCCACCAGTGTTAACGGCGGCGCTAAATTAGTAAGCGTAGCCGTTGGGTTTTGTTTATGCGTAGCGTTGGAATATAGCTCCAGAGCAGAAGAGAGGAATAGTGGTGACGAGCGGATGTGATATGCCAGCAGGTCGGTTGCGCTTTGGCGCTTGGGCGAGTTGTCCTACGTAATATTAGATGCCGATCTAATATCACGAGTAACCAGGAGCGTGAGCTGCCGTGGTAACTGCGGTGATTGTATATAGGACGCGGTGAGCGGCATGTAGCCAAGAATTAGAAGTACATGATGAGAATGAATAAGTGTCCCGCAACCTTCTTATACTTCAACCGGTAACACACATGGGGAAGATCGATTGGATCAGGTGTTCGATTTAAACGATCCTGCATTCATCAATTTTTTAGTTGAGTATGAAGCCACACATTAACACAGGTGAGTAACAAGCACCAGGTCCCATACTCAAAACCCTGCTCATATTTATTATTAAAGGAGGGATCCCACAATATACTCCTTGCTCTTTGTCAAATACATATACTCTTTGCTCTTTGTCAAATACTCCGCATACTCACAGGACTGTAGCAACATTAAGGTTCAGTTCCAAACTGGTGAACCAAACCAAACTGAACAAATTAAAGAGAACCAAAACCAAACCATGAACCTTTTGTAATGTAGTTTAATTCTTGGTTTGATGGTAGCTGAACCTGTTAAACCAAAATGAACCTTTCAAACCAATCAGCCATGCATTTCACCTTTGTAGAAGGGGGAACCTACAAACAACCCTGTACCTCCTGATACTTTGTGAGACTTATAACAATTGAGAGTTGATGATTCTGTGCCTAGGCTGGTCCAACTTACTCCCATCATTAAGACTTACCTAATTTGGTTATGCCAAACCAGACCAAACCATGGCAAGAGTTAGGTTCACAGTTAGCAAAAATTATACTGAGAACCAAACCAAACCAAACCTTAACATCACTAGGTATTCAAGGACAATGACTGGCCAGAGGCCATACGCAGGGTTCCTGTTTTTAAACGTCACGCGTGGTGGCAGATCAAGGCTTTAACAAAACACACCTGGAGAATGGGCATGTCACCTCGCATGTCTGATCAATGGCGCCGCAAGGGAGGTGTGCGAGCAAACCATGTTACTCTGTCTGCGGTTCCTCTTGAGGCAGTTGCCATGAGGCATGAGAGTGAACCACGTTACTCCGTGGTCTCCTCTGAGGCAGTTGCTGCAATGCGTGAAAGCGAACCTTCGCCTGCGGTCCCTGAATCTTTCGGATTCCTCTCGGGCAGTTGCCGCAAGGCGTGAGAGTGAACCACGTTACTCCGCCTGTGGTCCCTGAATCTGTAGTTGCTGCAATGCGTGAGAGCGAACCACATTACTTCACCTGTGGTCCCTGAATCTTTCAGATTCCTCTCGGGCAGTTGCCGCGAGGCGTGAGAGCGAACCACGTTACTTCGCCTGTGGTCCCTGAATCTTTCGGATTCCTCTCAGGCAGTTGCCGTGAGGCGTGAGAGTGAACCACGTTACTCTGCCTGTGGTCCCTGAATCTTTCGAATTCCTCTCAGGCAGTTGCCGCAATGCGTGAGAGCGAACCACGTTACTCCGCCTCTGAGGTGCTTTGATTTTTTGTTCAAAGTCGCTAGCTCATATATCACTCTCATCCCTCGCTTAACCCTCCCTCCTTCATTTCCTGTCAACCCACGCTCTCTCTCCTCTGAGTGACAGCAGCTCTGCCATAGAGAAGCCGTTACTTGGGGTTTCCATATCACTCTGGCTTTCTTTTTTTTTGCCCTTCCCCTCACAACTACGCCCTCTCCACAGTATATTTAGACCCTCTGATGAATTCAGTATGAGTATTTCTTGGCATTCAGCAACGCACATGTTCATTTGACATAGGTGCATTGCAAGGCATCCATAACTGATTTGATATGCAAACCCTCCACTCTACTGCAATATTTCACTGATGATAGCTCAATGGATAACCAACAAAGCAAGAATCCCAGCCTCTCATATGCTACCCCGCCCTTCCTCTATGGCAACTTGGTATGTTATTTCCACTGCATTCCTCTTACATCCCAGCATGATTGATATAGTTCTCTTTAGGCTCCCAACATGGAGGATATAAACAATTTCCAACCTCCCTCCCAACCTTCCAGTTCAAATGCCCAATCCCCACTCCCACCTCCATCCACACCACCTGCCCAAGCAAACTCGATCGAGTCTTCCTCTGCCAATCCCACTACCGCCATCGGGAAGACCCGCAGGAAAAAAATTAAGTGACAAAAGAGAAAAGAACAGCTGAAGATGAAAATTCGAGAGGAGCCCACTAAGAAACAGGCGGCTTCTGCAATCCGGCTAGCAGCGCAGTTGGCTAGTACTCAAATTACACACGTCACGCCCTTTTCCACTGCTTCATTGGGTACAAATCGCACCGGCTGCGTCTCTTCAGGACACCAGCAAAGCCGAGCTTGCTCATATCCGGAATGACCACGCTTATTGTTCCCGGATTTTGAAAACGCTTCACCCCATTCCCTACAAGTATGTTCTTTGTTGACTAACCCCGTGCAGTCTTTGACATGGAAATAAAAGCTTTTCTGAGCGCAGCATGACTAATATTCTCGACGTCAATGGCATTCGGATTGGCCTGCGTGCCTTTCGCGATCATCGCATGGATGAGCGTTTTATGGAGCGTTTTGTTCATCAAATTGACGAGTTTGTGCAAGCATGCAAGATGAAATTGCTACCAACTCAACACCTACGAGGGAGCTTTGCACAGGCAATTTTCGGATACAACCACGGAATGGGGGAAGGAAACAATGTGAGGCAACTAATATCCTCTAACGCTTGTTGGCTAAATTTTCCTAGGAGCCATATCGTTTCACTTTCCACAAAGACCATAAAGTTGCGATTGACAATTTGTTGTGCAGCAAGGAAATGCGTCTGGTGATGTAAATTCAGCTGCATTTATCTCTTACTTCCTTTTGACTCTCCATTCAAGAAAAATAGCCACCGAACTGATGGAGCTCTATTGGCCTGGTATTACATCGCTCTGCCGTAAATTGGATGCCTTCTGGTATGAGAACGCCTCAGGAAGGCCTCAAATGGACTTTGGCTTGTTCTACACCTTGGTGATTAATGTTGATCTGGGCAAGAGGGTGAAGAGTATCCTGCATCGCGATCGCATGAACCTTGTATTTGGGGTTTGCGCGATCATGCCATTTGGTGGGTTGAGTTCGCATGGCAAAGATTGTAAATGACACGTAATTTTCAATTCAGGTTTTTTCCCTAGCGGGGTTTTGGCGTGGTTGGTGAATCTAGAAGCTGGTATAATCATTCAAATTCCATCAGGCGTCTTCTTTTTCTGCCTATCTTCCGTCATCACCCATTTCAATGTTGATTATCACGGTATGTTTTTGTGACCAGGTCATGTTTTGATGAATAACTTGTCATTTCCAGAGTTTTGGGCTGGAGAAACCGCCCTTGATTTTGTGATAACCCAGGATTGGGAGGCCCCAACTGCTTTCAATACGAAGCCCCTGCATTCAATCAGAAGTGGGCGGGGCAGTTTGGTTTTGTACAACCAGGCTTCAGCATTTCATTACATGCTGACTGGCGAGAAGAGGATACCAGATGCTATTGCACGGCATGGCAGCATAGAGAATATCGCCAAGGACATGGCCAAGGTAGCTCAATCCGTCCTTTCCCCTCAATGTGCTTGAATTCTCTTTGTGAGATACAATAGTAGCCATGTTTGTTGATTTTTTGAACGTGCTTGTATGAATTTGTTCCTTTGTTGTTCTTGATACATTTAAAACTGTCATACAACCAACTTTGTACTGGTTCATGTACGCATAAGAGGGGTGTGATTCATGTGAGGAAAGAAACGGACAGAGTGCAAGGAGGGGTTAAGCTCAGGAGGGAGATGGAGGGAGCACGGTAAGGGGGGGAGGCCAAGCATGAGGGAGGGATGGATGGAGCAAGAGTGTGATGGTATGGCTCACGGGGTCAGAAGTCCTGTGGTTATTTAGACGATTTTCAACACTACATGAATTTAAAAGGGAGAAGGCGCGCATAACAGTTGTGGAATGGAACTTGTAAACGTTACACATATTACATTAATGTGCTCAGTTGTCCAAGAAGAGATTCAAGCGTTTGGAACCATGATGAACTTCCACGTTGAAGACTGCTCCTCCAGATTTCCTGCTGCAGCAAATCGACCCTTGAACCCTTGGTCCCACTCTGCCCCCTCTGGGTTGTAATCCTCTGGTAAGCGGTGGAAGTGGTTTGTCAGCACCAAGCCCACTCGTTCTCCATCCACTTTAATGCAGGTTAGTATAGGGATTTGAGGCCTTGTTTTGTGGGCATCGATCCATTTGTTGATTTGAATAATCTTAACAATGATACTCCTTGATTGCTGGATTTGGTTTGTTTCCATGAAGAGGTCCAGATCTTGGACCTTAACAATATAGCCCGCTATATAGCCAGTACCGCGGCCCATATTGGCTACTGTGATATGTAGGATGGATAATGGGGTGAGGTGGTCAGGGGGTAGTGAGGCATGAGGGGAAAAGAGCCTTACAAGGTGTAAGCGTAATCTGCTGGGGCACAGCTGGGCAAAAGTAAGGGGTTATCTAGCTCAGCAGCTAGTGAACTGTGTTTGAATTCATTAGCACTTGGTGTAGGGACCCAGGAAATGTAAGTACCGAAGGCGTGGGGTGAGCGGTGAGTGGATGTGCAACACAACAACACAGGACAACAAAGAAGCGCCAATTTTGCCGACCATACAAGATACAACAATAATGCATGCCCGTATGTTTATTATTTCCTTCATGGCAATGAAGTCATTCACATGATTTCAAAAGATGGACCAGTGTCAGCAGAGCTTCGTGAGCGCCTACATCGGCTCAGCTCTTCACCGGTTCATTACGAGAATTCCTGGTACGGTCCTCTCAACAAATTATTCTATACAATATTCTCTGGGCCCCTCTGGATGGTGAAGCCACAGCCTCCATTTCGACAAGCAGCATCCCCCCAACCCGATGGCAGTGAAGACAATGGCGATGCCGACGACAATGCCGACGACAATGCCGACGACAATGCCGACGACAATGCCGACGACAATGCCAACGACAATGCCAACGACAATGCCAACGACAATGCCAACGACAATGCATCCATCAACTCCTACTCAAT
>WNEZ01009962.1_pt1 | contig 14979 bp, 11 predicted proteins | sample 5400521 | NCBI WGS metagenome assembly WNEZ01 (sample SAMN13153339, study PRJNA577476) | soil metagenome | isolation source: 120 cm saprolite under Douglas fir tree site 2 hole 1 replicate 1 | place: USA:California | collected 2015-04-18
AGCGGAACGCTGAGAGGCTCGATCGGCGCCGCCTGGTGCATCCTCGCGGGCATCGTGAAGAACCGGCTGCGCCCGGCGACGAGTCCAGCCGAACCGGGACCGGCCGCATGAGCCGGCCCGCGGTCGATTGCGGAACGGAAGGGATCCGCGGCGCCGCCGTGGTCATGGCGAAGGCTCCCCGGGAAGGTTTCGTGAAGACGAGACTGACCGGCGCGTACCCACCGCGCGACGTCGTCCAGCTCTCCGACTGTATGCTGCGCGATACGTTGGCGCTCGTCCAGGCGCTCTCTCGCGTCCACGTAGCGGTGATGTGCCCCTCCGAAGACGTGCCCGACATCGAGGCCCGTTTGCCAGCGGGCGTCCATGTCGTCGGGCAGTGCGGCAACGGGCTCGCCGCCGCGCTCGTTTCGGCCTTCGAACATTTCGTCCCGGACTTCCGCCGCGTCGTCGCGGTCGACAGCGACAGTCCGCACCTGCCACTTGCGATCCTCCAGTCGGCCTTCGAGCTTCTCGAGAAGAACGAGGTGGTGGTGGGACCGACCGAGGACGGCGGCTACTATCTCGTCGGCGCGTCGGCGATGCACCCGCGCCTCTTCGACCAGGCGCCGCTCGGCACGGGCAACGCTCGCGGTGCGCTGCTCGGGAACGCGCGCGCGCTCGGATTGTCGGTGGCTTTCACCGAAGCGTGGTACGACGTCGACGTGCCGGCGGACCTGCGCCGGCTCGCCGCCGAGCTGCGCATCGAACCCGCGCGAGCGCCTCGCACTGCCGCGCTGCTCGCGTCGTGGCGACCGGACTCGGACGCTCACGACGACGAGCGCGCCGGATGACGCTACGAAACCGATCCGCGCCAGCTATCGAATATGGGCCGGCGGCACCATCATCGGCCTGGCGCTCCTAACTTTTGGTCTGGTTCGACCGGACGACGGCTCGGTCCCATTCTTCGTCCTGCTCGCGCTCGCCGCGGTCGGGTACCTCGCAACGCTGCACCAGGTCGCGAACGGCCTGCGGCCTTCCGGGCGCGCGCTGATCGCCTGCGCCGCGCTGGCTCTGGCCTGGCGCGTCCCCATGCTGCTCGCGCCTCCCGAACCAGCCGCTGACCTGCGCCGCTACGTTTGGGACGCCAACCTCATCCGCGCAGGCCTCAGCCCCTATGCGGTGGTTCCGGCCGACCCTGCATTCGCGCATCTGCGGACCGGCGAGAGCTGGCCGTTGAACAACCCCGACGTGCCGAGCCCCTACCCTCCGGGCGCGCAGCTCTTCTTCCTCGCCGCGACGACGCTGAGTAAATCGGCGCGAGCCATCAAGGTGGCCGCCCTCGTGTGCGACGCACTCCTGGCGCTCGTCGTCTGGCGATCGCTCGTTGCCGCCGGCGCCAATCCGGGCTGGATGCTCGCGTATCTCTGGAGCCCACTCGTTTCGCTCGAGGTCGCCCGTCACGGGCACCTCGACGTGGCCGGCGCGCTCTTCGTTGCCTTCGCTGCTTTCGCGCTCGCGCGCGGCCGGGCGCTGGTCGGCAGCATCGCATTTGCGCTGTCGGTCGCGGTGAAGCCCCTCCCGATCGTTCTCTTGCCGCTCCTGTGGCGCCGCGTCTCGCGCCGCCACGTCGTCGCCGGATTCACCGTGCTGCTGGCGCTCTATCTGCCGTTCTGGGACCGCGGCCGCCTGCCCATCGGGTCCGTGCCGGAAGTGATCGACCGCTTCCGCTTCAACGGGCCGATCTTCTCGGAAGTCGCATCGCTCGCAGGCCCTGCGGCGGCGACGGGGTTCGCGGTTGCCGCCGGTCTCGCGGTCGCTGCCTGGGCGCGCCGCCGGCTCTCGCTGGCGTCGCCGCAAACGTGGGCGTGGCCGATGGCGGCAGCGCTCCTTTGTGCGCCGCTGGTCTATCCCTGGTACCTCGTCTGGCTCACGCCGTTTCTCGTCGCGCCGCAGACGATGCCGCTGACGATCTGGACGGTATCGATCCTGAGCACCTACGTCGTGTGGCAGCTCGTCGGCGTTCCCTGGGCGATGCCTGTCTGGGCGCTTCTGGTCGAGTACGGAGCGCTGCTCGGTGCTGCCTTGTGGCTGTGGCGAAGAAAGCGCCTGCGATCGGGGGCTGAGCTCAATTCGTCGCCGGCTCCGCCGTCGACGAGCGCGCCATGACGATCGTGGTGCAGGCGCTGCCGGCCTTGGGCAGATCGCGGCCCGGCGCGAGGCGCATCGTCAGCCGTCGCCGTTCGCCGCGCACGATGGGGCAATACCGATCGGGTCGATCGAGCGCCCTGTTGAGCTGCCGGCGGCCGGCGCATCCCCCTCCGCATGCTTCGCGCAGCTCGCACGGCTCGCATGCGGGAGGCACCGAGCGAGCGGCGCGAAACGCCGGCGTCGCGACCACGTTCGCGCCCACCTCGAGGAGCAGCGACAGCGGGTCGCCGGGACCAGGCCAGTACACGCACGGCTGCACCGTCGCGCGCGGCGTGACCCGCACCGTCCCGGCGCCGCATCCACCTTCGACGCGCGGCAGCCCGAGCATGGCCCGCACGAGCGGCTCGCCGACTGTGAGCACGTCGGTCTCGGAGAAGAGCAACTCGAACGCCTCCCAGTACTGCTCGTAGGTGAGCGCGAAGGCGTCCGTGCGCACCGACTGGTAGACGTTCACGCGCAGGGGCGCCCCGTACCGCCCGGCGATGCTTGCAATCTCGGCGAGCCGCCGGAAATTCGTCCGCATCATCACCGCGATGATCGTGACGGGTACTCCGAGCCGGCGGCAGCGCTCCGCTTGCGCGTGCACCAGATCCCAGTTGCCCGGGCCACGCTGCGCGTCCTGCTCGTCACGGGTCGGGTAGTCGAGCGAGAATTCCAGATCGTGGAACGCGCGAAGCTCGTCGTCTCCTAGAACCGCGACGCTCAGGCCGTTCGACGTCATCGTCAGCTTGACGTTCCGGCTGCGCACTAGCGCGAGCATCTCGCGGAACCGCGGGTGCATGCCATTCTCACCCGTGCCGAGATTCACCGACTGGACCGGCAGCCGGTCGAGTACCGCTCGAACCTGCTCGAGGTCGAGACGATCGACGCGGGAAGGGTCGCGATAGCAGAACGCGCACGATAGATTGCACTCGTTCGTCAGACCGATCCCGAGCGCGAAACGCGGCGGTGCGCCGACGCCGCCAGATGCACCGGGAACAGTCTCGGCCATCGCTACCCCCGCGAGCAGCTACTTCGCGTCCATCCAGGTGCTTGACCCCACCAGTTTGACGGCCACATTCGAGAAGAAAAGGCGAAACGGCTTGCCGTCGATCGTTCCGCGGTGATCCAGTGAGACGAGCAGCGGTCCAGCCTTCTTGTAGTCAGCCCAGGTCGCAATGACAACACTCGGCTTCGCGGTTCCCCCGTGGCGAAACGCGAGCTCCCGGATTCGGCCGTCCTTGCCGACGTAAAGTTCCCAGGTGTCACCCGGCGTATAGCCGCCGTCGGAAGGATACTTCACCGCGACCTTATCGGCGGAACCTTTCCCCAGCGGCAGTTTCTGCTTGCCGGCATCTTGCACCGTAGGCCTGGTATCCCAGACGAGATGGAACGGGAACAGTAGCCAGTACTGATCGTTAAAGAAGCCGGGATCGACTTCGTCCTTCACGAACGCGCTCTGGCTTGCAAGCTGGGAGCGCGAGTACGTGACTTTGACGGGGTTGCCGGCCTTGTCCTTCCCGTCGTACGAGATCTGGTCCGTCTTCGGCTCCCAGACCCACGAGCGGGAGAGCTTGAACGCGGGGCCGGCATCGATGTCGAACGTGTAGCGGATCGCGTCGATTTGACCCCACGAGTCGAGACCATAGGTCTTGGCAATCTGGTCGGCGATGGCCGGGCGCTGCTGCGCCGACACACGTTCTGGGGGACAAAGCACTTCGATCAACAGAACACCGATCAAAGGAACGCGGCTCGCTTTCGTCATGGGGTACCCTCCTGGGCGGCTCGGAATCCGTATATGCCTTCAATGACAGCCGTGAGCAATCGTAAAGGAACAGAAGATCGCCTCCTTGCGGGGATGGAGCCCACTTGGAGGCGAAAGACAGACAGCGCTCGACTGTTCCTGGGCATTGCGTTTGATCCCGGCGCACAGGAGACCAACCATGGCAGATGTGACGTTTGGATTGGACCGGACGGGACTGCTCGATCAAAAGGTATAGCTCAGGCCCAACGAGCCCCACACCGCGAAAGTCCCACCGGGCGCCACGCCGACCGATCCACTTCCGTCCAGGGTGAAGCTGGGTGAGAGATGAACCTGGATCAGGGGCAGTTGACGACGCCCGTTCCACTGCACTCCGCCGAAGCTCGCGAACACCGACGAGCCGGCCACCTGCAAGCTTGAGCTGAAGTTGAGCGTCACCCGATTATCAAACGTCTGTGACCAGCCTACGGAGAGCTCAGAAATCCAAAAGAACGGAATGGAAGGAGCCGAGCTCATTCCGCCGCCGATGTTCAAGCTCCCATTCATAGAGAACCACTTTCGCGCGAAGACGCCGGCGGAAACCTGAACCAAGTAATTGGGATGGAAGACCTTTGAGGCCGTAATCCAGGGGATCCACTCCATGCCGCCGATGTCGCCGAACCGATACGCAAGCGTCGGTGACAGAACGGGGTGGGAGATCCCGTCAGACGAGAGCGATACCGGGGCAGGCAATGAGAGCTGCAGGCGGTCGGTGATTCCCCAGGTTGCCGTCGCGTAGAGCGATGCCACGGACAGGGCGTTCAGCTGAGTCTGAAGGTTTTCTGGATTGCCCACCGTATTGGGTACCACGTAATCACTTCGCGCTGCCGACCCATTAATTGTCAGCTCGACGTGCTTGGCAGTTACCGTGCTCTGCAACGCATCGGGGTACCGACGGAATTCCTTCGATGCCAGAGCCGGTTCTCCCGTCAATTCGAGGCTGCCTTCATCGACGGCGACGCTGCGATTCGGCTCGACTGCAATCTGTCGCGCCCACGTTTGGCGCGGCGTGCGCCGCCGCACCAGGTACTCGCCCGGAGGTAGAGCTAGCCGGACGCTCCGCGCGCCGCCCGGGAGCTCGAGAACAACGACGCCGGTTGACAATTGAACAACCTGGAGAGGGCCTTCGCGTTGCTGGAGCGCGACGATGCTCGTGCTGCTGTCGACTCGCGTGAGCGCGATGTCGTTCCGGCCTCGCAAATGCATGTCAAAGCTGGCGTGCTGGGGAGTCTGCATGTATCGAGCAGTGTCTCGAATCGTCAGCCGCTGGGCATACGCGAATGCATCATGCAGTGACACGGCGGGATCGGTCGAGCGGGCGGCTGCTCCGCGCAGACCTGCGACGAGGTGATGGGTGAAGAACGAGCCTTGGAGCGCGTCCGCCTCATGAGCGCTCTCGATGCCTGAGGTGGATGCGATCAGGACGGAACCCTCAGTCGACATCTCCAGCGGAATCTGGACCGCGAACGGCGCTTCGGGATGAAGCCCCTTGGACCGAGTCCATGCCCCACCGCCGCAAGCGTCGACGATGCCAACCCGCACGGCCGCGTCGGCAGACTCGAGCCTCGGCCTGAGCACTGCGAAGGGAAGGGATTGGCCGTTGGGATACAGGGCGTTCTCGTCCGCGTGACCCGAGTAATAGAAGAGCAGCATCGTCTCTTCCCGTCGGCCTACGGCTTGTTCGAGCTCGGCATCGAGGGCGAGGATGACGTCGGCGGAATTCGGGTCGAGCAAGACATGAACATCGCTGCGCTTGAAGTCACCCGCCTGAACCAACACATCGGCGATGCTCTGTGCGTCTTGATACGAAAATTTGAGCGGCTGCAGCCCGGCGACGGCTTTGTTCGCGCCCACCACTACCGCGACGCGACGCGTTTCGGTTGCCCAGGCAGACAAAGGCAAACAGCAGAGAGCACCCGCGATCAGGATGGGCGATAAGCGCGACGACCGCCGATCAAGGCTCGATGAGGTCATCTCAACTACTCCTTCGGAATTACCAGCTCGATGCTCCAGACGCCGTCGCGCCCCGGCGAACCGGACGGCGGTCGGGAAAGCTCGTCATCGCGCAACGGCCTCTTGCTGAGCAGCACGCTCAAGTGTTCCGCAGTGCCGACCGCATCGACGCGAAAACTCTGCGGAAGCAATGTGGATCCCTCCTTGGCAATTGCGGCCTGAAAGAGCACCTCCGGCTTGCCTGAGCCACTCGGCACCGCCACGGTGACATGTCTGAAACCCGCGGGGCTGATTTGAAGCTGAAGGCTGTCGCCCGGCTTCACCGGTGAAGTGCCGTCCCAGGGCCCGATGGTCGAGTCGTGCCGGATGAGCACGGTGACCGAGGGCACGCCTTTAGCCCGCACCTCATCTGTCGGCTCTTGGACCAGCGGACGAAGCACGAGAAGAGCGACAGAAACAGTGGCCAGGCCTGCGGCCCCCAGGAGCATCGGCGACCACCAGGGCGAGCGTGGTTTGGGGACGGAAACGTCGCGAACCCATGCCGGTATAGGTAAAGATTGCTTCACAGAATTGACGTGGCGCAAGCATTCCGGGCAGCTTCCGAGAATTCGCTCGAGCTCGGCCGGTTCCGCCTTGAGCGCCAGTCGGTCCAACTCGAAGAACGATGGATGGGGGGGATGTGCATTCATCACGCGAGCTCCGGAGCGAGGCGAGCGAGTTTCTGATCCACCTTCCGCGCGAGGCGTCGCACGGTGCGAGCCGAGACACCGAGAACGACGGCGATTTCATCCTGTGTCATTCCGTCCAGCCGTTCCATCACGAGCAGCTCCAACGCCTCGGGCGAAAGTTCTCTCGCCACCCGCGCGAGCTGTTGCCGGGTCGCTGCGCGTGTTTCGACCGGTGAGCGCGTCTCGGGCGGTGGAAGCGGCAGCTCCCGGACCGAGCTCTCCGAACGACGGCTTCGAAGCCGGTCGATGGCGAGCCGGGTGCTGGTTCGGTAAATCCAACCGGCAACGGAATCGCCCTCTTGCCCCGCGAGTCCACTTCGCCACAAGCGAATGAAGGTCTCCTGCGCGATGTCCTGGGCTTCGTCATTGTCGGTCAACATTCGTTGGCACTTGGCGCGAATGAGAGGGAAATAGCGTCGATAGGCAACCTCGATCGAGCCGGGGACCTCAGCGCGCATTGAGTCGCTCATGGCTTGTGATGGCTCATGGGGGCGTTCATCAGTCCAAAAACAGAACTCCTCCGCTGGTGCGGCCGGTACTCTCACACGCTAGAAACGGATGATCCGCAAAAAAGCGGACACGAATCGGTTCCTTTCGAATGTTGGCCGGTCGGGGCCTCGACCAACGTGGAGAGGGTTGGACCGCTGCGATTCAGGTCAAAAGTCCAAAGGGATCGAAAATGACGAACGCAAAGTTGTTCAAGGAAGCGGCTCGCGGGTTGCTGATGATGTCGCTGCTGCTGGTGTCATGTGGTGGGGATCCCATTGCCCCGCCGCCCCGGCCGCACCCTTTCCACGCCTACGTCATCAACGAAACCTCGAGCGATGTGTCGATCATCAGCACTGCGTCCATCACCACTCCGTCGCACGGCATGGGTCACCGGATTGACGTGGGGTTCGAACCGCGCGGCATAGCCATTACGCCCGACGGGTTGTTTGCTTATGTAACTGATCTGAGCAGACACTTCAGCGGGAATCTATCGGTGATCGACACGTCTACCGGGCGAGTTGTCGCCGCGATTCCACTTCCCCTCGTCTCGAGCGCAATCGCCATCGCGCCTGGTGGGGACCTCGCCTATGCCGCTCACGTGGGTTCTCTTTCAGTGATCGATATCCTCACGAATCGCGTCATTGAGACGATCAACTTGGGAAGAGGTACCGTCCCGGAAGGAATAACGATTGCGCCGGGCGGAGCGCTGGCGTACGTCGCAGATCTTGGCGATCACCCGGACTACGCTGGGCGAGTCCTGGCAATCGATTTGAGAACAAAGAGCGTGGTAGCAATCGTCGCCGTCGGGAAACGAGCCACTGGTGTTGCGCTCTCGCCTGACGGGGCTCTCGCGTACGCAGTGAGTGAGGGCAACCCTCCGGACTACGCGGGAACTGTCTCCGTGATCGATACCAGGATCAACGCCGTAATTGCCACGATCGTGGTGGGGACCGATCCCAGCGGGGTGGTCGTGAGCGGTGATGGAGCTTCTGTCTATGTGACAAATTCCGGTTCGGACACAGTTTCGGTGATTGACACCTCAAGCAATTCGGTGATCGCCGCGGTGTCGGTGGGAAAGTATCCGTCCGGGGTAGCGATCACGCCGGACAGTGCCTTTGTCTGCGTTACCAACATCTACTCCGACCCTCCATCGTTTGGCGAGGGCAACGTAAAGGTCATCGATACATCAACGAAGAGCGTGGTTGCTACCATTCCAGTAGGATGGAGCCCGCGAGCCATCGCCTTCTCTCCCCGCTGAGGTATAAAACGTCTGTCGTTTCTCGAGGCCTGTTACTCCAACAGCCCAGCGGTCCCGGACCCAATTTTCCCTCGTCGGCCGATTGACGGGTGCACCGTCGCGCAGCAGCAGCACGCAAACCGGAGCCAATCCAAGCTTCAGCTTCCTTCTTCGACTGCCAGCCGCCGTCCTTTCCAAACCATGTAGATGGCCGGGTAGACCACGAGCTCGAGCAGCGCCGAGGTCACCACGCCCCCGACCATCGGCGCTGCAATGCGCTTCATCACGTCGGCGCCGGTTCCCTGCGACCAGAGTACCGGCAGGAGGCCCGCGAGGATGGTGGTGACGGTCATCATCTTAGGCCGAATGCGCTTCACTGCGCCCTCGAAAATGGCCTCGCGCGCCTGCTCACGCGTCTTGGGCTTTAGCTCCTTCCAAGCGAGGTCGAGGTAGAGCAGCATCACGATGCCCGTCTCGGCGTCGAGCCCCGCGAGCGCGATGATTCCGACCCAGACCGCGACGGACAGGTTGTACCCGAGCGCCGCGAGGAGCCAGAACGCGCCGATGAGCGAGAACGGCACCGCCAGCATGACGATGATCGACTCGACGGTGCTGCGCGAGTTGAACAAGAGGAGCAGGAAGATGATGGCCAGCGTCACCGGGACGACGATCGCAAGACGCGCCTTGGCGCGTTCGAGGTAACGGTACTGGCCCGCCCACTCGAGGCGGTAGCCTGGCGGGAGCTTCACGTTCGCCTGAACTGCCTTGCGGGCGTCCTGCACGTAGTCTTCGATGGGCCGAGCCGTATCGGCAAAGACGTATGAGAAGAGCCGGCCGCCCTCGTCACGCAGCATGGAAGGACCCTCGCGCGAGACGAGCTGAGCGAGTTGGCCGAGGGGGATCTGCGCTCCGCCAGGCGTCGCGACGAGCACGCGCTGTAAATCGGATGGGGTGGACCGGAAGTCGCGCGCGTATCGAATTGTCACCGGATATCGTTCCCGCCCCTCGATGGTGATGGTGACGCTCTTACCGCCGATGGCGCTTTCGATGGCTTCCTCTACTTCCTCGACGTTGAGGCCGTACCGCGCAGCCGCAGCGCGGTCCACGTCGAAATCGAGGTAGTGCCCGCCTGCGATGCGCTCGGCAAACGCACTGCGCGTGCCGGGCACCTTGAGCAGCGCAGCCTCAATCTGTCGCGCTACCTCATCGATGCCTTGGACGTCGGGCCCGAGCACCTGGATGCCCAGTGGACTGCGCACGCCGGTGGCGAGCATCTCCGTGCGCGTCTGGATGGGCATCCACCAGACGTTGGGCATGCCCGTAAACTGCATCGCGTCGTCGAGCTTCTTGACCAGCTCATCCCAGTCCTCGCCCTTGGGCCACTCGCTGCGAGGCTTTAGCGTCACCACCGTCTCGAACATTTCGAGCGGCGCCGGATCGGTCGGCGTGGAGAAGCGCCCAGCCTTACCGAAAACGCGCTCAACCTCCGGGAACCTACGGAGCACCTGGTCCATGCGTTGGAGTACGTCTCGCGCGCTCGCATCGCTCATGCCCGGCACGGCCGTAGGCATATAGAGGAGCGAACCCTCATTGAGCGGCGGCATGAACTCGCTTCCGAGTCGCGCAGCGACGGGGACGGTGACAAGCACCAGGAGCCCCGCGCCGACGATCACCGGCCTGCGGTAGCGCAGCGCGAAGCGGCACACCGGTCCGTAGATGAGGTGGAGCACCCGGCTGACGGGGTTCTCATCCTCATGCCGGATGCGACCGCGGATGAATAGCGCGGCTATGGCCGGTACCAGTGTGACGGAGAGGATGGCCGCGAAGCCCATCGAGAAGGTTTTCGTATAGGCGAGCGGCTTGAACAGTCGGCCCTCGGTTCCCTCGAGCGTGAATACGGGCAAGAACGCGACGGTGATGACCAGCAGCGAGAAGAAGATGGGACGGCCAACTTCTTTCAGGGCCTCCGTCACCACGGCGGCCCGCGGCTCCTTCTTCCCGTCGCGCTCCCAAACCTCGAGGCGCTTGTGCACGTTCTCCACCACGATGATCGCCGCGTCGACCATCGCGCCGACGGCGATAGCGATGCCGCCCAGGCTCATGATGTTCGCGGTGAGGCCCATCTTCGACATCGGCACGAACGACAGGAGGACCGCGATAGGCAGCATCAGCACAGGCACCAGGGTCGAGCGTAGATGCAGCAGAAACAGGAGGATGACGAGGCTCACCACCACCATCTCCTCGATCAGCGTGCGCTGCAGCGTTTTGATGCTGGCGCGGATGAGCTCAGAGCGATCGTAAGTTGTCACCACGTCCACGCCCTCGGGAAGCGTCGGCTTCACCTCCGCGAGCCGGGCCTTCACAGCGTCGATGACATCGAGGGCGTTCTCGCCGTGGCGCATGATGACAACCGCGCCCACCGTCTCTCCTTTGCCATCCAGGTCGGCAAGCCCCCGGCGCTGGGCCGGGCCTACCCGCACCTGAGCGACGTCGCGAACGGTAATCGGCGTGCCGTGCTCAGACCCCAGCACGACCTTTTCGAGATCGGCCGGGCTCTTCACGTATCCCCGGCCGCGGATGTAGTGCTCCGTCCCGGAGATCTCCAGCACGCGCCCGCCCACGTCGTTGTTCGACCGCTTCACCGCGTCGATGACTTGCATGAGCGAGACGTGAAACTGCTGCAACCGGTTCGGGTCGAGGTCCACCTGGTACTCCTTCACGAACCCGCCCACGCTCGCCACTTCAGCCACGCCGGGCACCGACTGCAGCGCGTAGCGGAGGTTCCAGTCCTGGATGGACTGCATCTCCTGTAGCGAGTGCTTCCCACTGGTGTCGACCAGGGCGTACTCGAAAACCCAGCCAACGCCAGTTGCATCAGGCCCGAGCGTAGGCGTCACGCCCTGGGGAAGCTTCGCGGCGACCGTCGACATGTACTCGAGCACCCGGCTGCGCGCCCAGTAGAGGTCGGTCCCGTCCTCGAAGATGACGTTGACGAACGACATGCCGAACATTGACTGTCCTCGGACCGCGGTAACGTGAGGCGCGCCCACGAGCGTCGTGATGATTGGGTACGAAATCTGATCCTCGATGAGGTCGGGCGATCGCCCCATCCATTCGGCGAAGATGGTCACCTGGACATCGGACAGGTCGGGAACGGCGTCGAGCGGTGTCTGCCGGAGCGAGTAGGCGCCGAGGCCGGCAGCGAAGAGGACGAGCGCGATAGTCAGGACGCGGTGGCGCGCGCAGAGCTCGATAAGGCGCGCTATCACGGCGACCTCCAGCGCGGCAGAGCGTCCCGGAGCTTGGCTTCGCTCGACAGGAGAAACGTCGCGCCGGTCGCGACGCGGTCCCCCTTTGCCAGGCCGGACTTCACTTCATCGTATTCGCCCGCGAGCGCCCCAACCTCTACTTCGACGGGCTCAAGCTTTCCCTCGCCGCGGTCGACGAACGCGTAGCGGTGAAGCCCGGACATGAGGAGCGCCGAGTCGGGCACGGACAGGCGCACCCCCAGTGGCGCCTCGACGATGACATCCGCGAACATGCCAGGCTTGAGCAGCAGCTTCGGGTTGGTGAGCTCGAGCCGCGCCTCTAGGGTGCGGGTCTTCTCGTCGACGGTCGGTGCGACGAAGGCGACACGTGCCTCAGAGGGCTCTCCGGCGAGCGATGGCACGGAGACCTTCGCGGGCTGTCCTAACCACACAAACGGCACGTCCCGTTCGTAAATGGCCGCCTGAACCCACACGCTTCCGAGATTGCCGATGCGGTAGAGGTTGCTGCCGGCCATCACGCGCGCGCCTTCCACCACGGCCTTCTCGAGAACCACGCCGCTCGCCGGCGCGAAGATGGTGACGCGGCCGTCCGCCGTGCCTCGCCGCTCGAGATCGGCGATCTGCTCCCGCGTGAGGCCCCAGTACGCGAGGCGACGCTCGGCGGCGCTCGTGATTTGCGGCGCGGCACCCGCCTTGCGGGCAGTGAGCAGCTCCTCTTCCGCGGCGAGAAGGTCGGGGCTGTAGAGCCGCAGCAGCGGCTGGCCCTCCTTGACCGCCCTCCCCGTCTCACCCACGAACAATTTTTCGACAAACGCCTCGTACTTAAGCGTCACGTCCGAGAGCTTGCGCTCGTCGACGGCGACACGGCCCGCAGCGCGCAGGCGAACAGTCAGCGGTCGCTCCTCCACCGTGTCGAAGGTCACGCCGATCATCTGCTGCCGCCCCAGCGGGACCTCGATGGCCTTGCCGGGTGTCGTGGCCCCAGTGCCTTTGCCCTCGATGACGAAGCCCTTTCGAGGCGGAGAGACCTTCAGCTTGATTGACGTGTGAGGGTGCCCAGGCGCATCGATGCCCAGGGTCACGCGCCAGTCGCCCTGCATCGAGAGCGGGTAGGTGACGATGTACCGTCCCCCACCCTCGGCTTTTACATCCCCGCCGCCCTTCATCTCGGGCATCGCGCCCATGGCAGGCATGTCGTACTCGAACGCGAGCTGGGCGCCGTCGACGGGCTTTCCGCTTGCGTCGCGGATGGAGATACGCAAGCGGTTCTCACCGATCGTGGGCGGGTCGGGATCGATGGCCACCTGGACGTCAAGGTCGCCGGCCTTCACGGCAGCGGGCTTTTGCCTTGCGCAGCTCGCGGCGACGAGGCCAATGAGGACGAGGGCGAACAGGCGCGCGAGGTTGTTTGTCATGGCTGGTGCCTTTCCCGAATCCCCGACTCCGAGGCATTGGCGAGGCCAAGATCGATCCCCGCAACTCGCTGCAGCTCTGCGAGGTGTCGCTCGTACAAGGCGAGGTGGGCTGCTAAGTCGAGCTCATGCATGAGCAGATCTCGCTCGGTGTCCAGCACCATGAGGAAGCTGCCCTTGCCCGATGCGTAAGCGGCGGAAGCACTCGCGAGCGCCTGCCGTGCAACGGGGATGAGCTGGTGGTGCAACTCGACCTGCCGGCGCTCTGCCCTGAGCTCGGCATAGGCATCAGCGACCTCGGCGACGATTCGGTTCTCGAGGGCCTTGGCGTCGGCTTGCGCTGCCGACCGCTGGGCGTTTGCGGTGGCGATGCGCGGACCGGTTTTGCTGCCGCCCCAGATGGGCAGGTTCCCCTGCATACCGACGAAGAGGAAATCCGAGACGCCGGGCATCCGGAAGCTGTGCATTTCGGCGACGAAGACGTTGATGTCCGGGACGCGCTCGGCGCGAGCGAGTCGCAGCTTGGCTTCTGCCTGGGCAACCATTCCCGCGGCTGCCGCGACTTCTGGGCGCTCGCCCAGCGCACGGTCCCGCAGCACTGCCTCATCCGGGAGCACGTCCACTATGCCGGGCTCTGTCGTCTTACCAATGTCCGCTCCGGGCGGTCGGTTGAGCAGGGCGACGAGCTTCGCGTTCGCAGCGACGCGCCTCGCGCTCACAGCCTCCTTGTCTGACTGGACCTTCAAGAGCTCGCTCTGGGCACGGAGAGCCTCGGCCTGCTCGCCCCTCCCAGCCGCCATTCGCGCCGACGCTGCGGCAATGAGCGACCGGAGCGTTCCCTCTATTTCCTCATCTGCCTCCTGCGTGCGGTCGGCAAGGTAGAGGTCGAAGTATGCTTTGCCCACCGCGGCCTCGATGTCGCGAAGCTTGCCGAGCGCGTTCGCTCGCGCTGCCGCCGCTTCGCCGCTCGCCGCGTCTCGTCGAGCGGCCCGCTTGCCGCCGAGCGGCAGTGACTGCGACAGCTGGACCATGATCGGCACGGTCGAGAAGTCGACCGGTCCGTTCCAGAGCTGAACCATCAGCATCGGGTCATCAAGCGCCCCCGCTGGGGCCACCGATGAGGCCGCTGCATTGGCTTGCTCGCGGGCCGACAGCAGCTCCGGGTTGTTTTTCCTGGCCTCGTCCAGCAGATCGGCGAGGCGTACTGGGGAGCTTGCGGTTGCGACAACGACGGCAATGTGAAGGGGAAGCATGGAAAAATCTCCTGTTCTTCGGCGTGTGACGTGCCCGCGCAACGCGCGGACGCGAAAGAAGGCGCATGCGTGCGCACGCGCCGAGCTACGCGTCGTCGTGGACGCTCAGATCAGGAGAGAGCAGGTTTTAAGAAATAAGCGACCGCCTGGGCGCGGCGGGCCGGTCCAGCTCACTTGCATCGCCGAGGCAGCTACGAACGACGCCGGCAATGGCGGAGGCGGCGGCAGGACGACGAGCTCGACGCCAGGCGGGCGCGCGCGCGGCTGCACTTTCATGGGCTCGGGCGTTACCGGAGAACGCACCAGCAGATCGCAGCACCTGCAATCCGACGCCTGGGCCACTCCAGGGTGCTCGTGCGTGCTGCGCTCGTGTTCGCAACAACACGCAGCTCGCACAAGGCCATCGAAACGGCATTGGAAGAGCACGCCACCAGGACTGGCCAAGCCGAGCGTTGCGGCGATCAGGACAGCTGCGAGTGAACGAGTCACCAGGGCATCTTTGTAGGCCATTCGATACGTCTGGGCAACCGCGGCTTGACTCTATACCTATGTACAGAGTGCACACTCATAGGTGAATTCCGGAGACTCCAATGGCAGAACAGGTACTGAGGATCGGCGAGGTGGCGGGAGAGGCTGGGGTGAACGTCCAGACTCTACGATTCTACGAGCGA
>WNEZ01005102.1_pt1 | contig 14977 bp, 6 predicted proteins | sample 5400521 | NCBI WGS metagenome assembly WNEZ01 (sample SAMN13153339, study PRJNA577476) | soil metagenome | isolation source: 120 cm saprolite under Douglas fir tree site 2 hole 1 replicate 1 | place: USA:California | collected 2015-04-18
GATTTCCGCAGGCGTAGAGATGGATGACGCGTTGGACTGTCAGCCGCAGGACATCGTTCGCCGTCAGGTTTTGAGGCATGCGCTTTCTCGCGTTTTGAGGAAGTCGCGCTAAAGAAAGAAAAAAACAGAGCTCCAGAGTTTGATGACTCTGTGGAGAAGGCCTAATGAGTACAAGTCGTACACGGCTCTTTGTGGTGGCTTTCGCAACAGTAACGATGCTGGCCGTAATCCCGGCCACTGCCTGGGGCCAGCTAACGGTCACCGACGACACCTACGTGTCTGGGGCGGCACCAACCACAGCCAATGGCAGTGTCGGTTCATTGGTCGTGCAAGGGTCGACCACAGGCAAGCCCAGCTACTCGTATATCAGGTTCGACCTGACCAGCTTGGGCGCTGTCTCGAGCTCACAGGTTCAGAAGGCGACCCTGAGGCTATACGTGAGCGCGGTTACGGTGGCCGGCGGATTCGACGTCATTGAAGTGACTTCGCCGACGGGTTGGGTGGAAGGCACTCTTATCTACAACACCTCGGGAGCGAGTTCGCCTGGCGGGACGATGCTCAACGTCAGTCCCATCTCGGTTCCATATCCCAGCGGCAAGTACCAATACATCCTTGTAGACGTCACCCCGGCCGTCCAGCATTGGCTCAACGGAACACAGAACAACGGCCTTGTACTCAAGCCGCACGATAGCTCGATCTCCGTAGCCTTCGCGAGCAAAGAGGACACGACGTACAGCCATGACCCGGTACTGAATGTTCAGTTATTGTCTTCGTCGATTACAGGCAGTATCACCGAGGCGCAGGTTGTCGGCCTTACTACGGACTTGGGAAACCTGAACGTCAATGTTGCGAGCAGAGTACCACTCTCCGCAGTTGGAGCGATGAATGGGGTGGCCGCTCTGGATGGCACAGCGCGCGTGCCCACTACGGAGCTACCCAATACGCTTGTTTACAACAACCAGTCCAACACCTTTGGCGCCGGCCTGAAGCAGATCTTTCAATCCAACAGTATGGCTGGGCTCAACTTTGCGGCTGCACCCAGCAATGCTAACCCAGGCAGTCTTACAGCAGGCGACGTTTGGTTTCGCGTGGACCTGAAACATCTTCATTTTTTCGACGGGTCACTTACTCATCAATTGATGCTCCGCGACGACACTATTCCAGGTTCACAGGTGGTCGGCAACATCGCCGGCAGTGCCGGCTCGATTGTGGGGAATATTCCCGAGTCGCAGGTCACTAATCTGACCGTTGATTTGGGGGCTTTAACGACGAGTCTGAGCAGTGAGACGTCCGCACGTCAGACCGCAGATACCACTTTGCAGAACAACATCAATTCCGAGGCGGCAACGCGGGTGGCAGCCGATAGCGCCGAGGCCACAGCACGAATGGCAGCGGACGTTGCGGAAGCGAGTGCGCGAGTAACCGCGGATACGGCTCTGCAGAGCAGCATCAACACCGAGGCGGCGCGTGCCACGGCGGCGGAGAACGGCAAAGCCAGCCTGGCCGGCGACAACATATTTGCCGGCAGCAATATGTTTACCGGACTCAAGGTTGACCTCTCGGGGGCGGGAGCGACCTTACCGGTGCAGAGCATCCTGGGACCGCCACATACGGGTCCGGGCGTCTGCATGGCGGGACAGATGGTGCTGCAGAAAGACGCACCTGCTGGGAAGCAGTTGTTCATTTGCAATACGGCGCTGAACGGCTGGGTGATGGTCAATGACGATGCGGCCACCACACAGGCGGCAAATACCTACACCGACAGCGCAGTGGCGACAGAGGCGACGGCACGGATCGCAGCCGACAACGCGGAAATGGCAGCACGTCAGGCCGCAGACACCACTTTGCAGAGCAACATCGACGCCGAAGCCGCGACGCGGAGTGCAGCCGAAACAGCAGAAGCAGCGGCACGGCAAGCTGCGGTTCAGGGCGAAGCAATAGCGCGCATGGCAGCGGATGCCACGCTACAGAGCAACATCGGCGCAGAGACTACCCGGGCCATGGGTGCGGAAGGCGCGCTGACCACAAGCATCAACAATGAAGTCACGCGCGCGCAAGCTGCCGAGGCCACCAAGGCCGACTTAGTCAAGCCGGTGCAACTCGACAACACCGCCATTGTCAACGGATCCTGCACGGCGGTGAACGCGCTGGTTTTGAATCCTAATCAGCCTTCCGGGCAGCAGTTGTTCATATGCCGTGACGTCAGCAACGTGTTGCATTGGGAACTAATCAACGATGACGCCGCGACAACGAGCACGGCCAATGCCTATACCGACAGTGCGGTAGCAGCAGAGGCAACGGCGCGGGCGGCGGCAGATACAACTCTTCAAAACAACATTAATGCCGAATCGGCAGCGCGAGCCTTAGCCGGCGCCGCGGAAGCAAGCGTGCGCGCCGCAGCTGATACAACTCTGCAAAGCAACATCGACGCCGAAACTGCGCGCGCCACGACGGCGGAAGCCACCAAAGCAAGCCTGGCAGCGGATAACACCTTCGGCGGCGTGAACACATTTACTAATAAGGTGGACATGACTGCAGCGAAGACCTTGCCGGTGCAGACAACTCTGATGACACCGCCAGCCACCGGATTCCCTAACTCCTGCGTAGCCGGCCAGATGTTGCTGCAAGTGAACGGAATGGCGGGACAGCAACTCTTTATCTGCAACTCCAACCTGGACGGCTGGGTCATGGTAAACGACGACACCGCCACAGCGAGCGCAGCGAACGCATATACCGACAGTGCGGTAGCTGCAGAGGCGACGGCGCGGGCGGCGGCAGACACAACTCTGCAAAGCAACATCAACGCGGAAACCGCAGCACGTCAGGCCGCAGATACCACGTTGCAGAACAACATCAACTCCGAGACAGCGGCGCGGATTGCAGCCGATGCAGCCGAGGGCGCAGCGCGGATGGCGGCCGACGTGGCGGAAGCGAGCGCGCGGATGACGGAGGATACGACTCTGCAGAGCAACATCACCGCTGAGACGGCGCGTGCCACGGCGGCGGAAGCCACGAAGCCCAACCTGGGCGGCGACAACACATTTAGCGGCGGCAATACATTCACAGGACCCAAGGTGGACCTCAGCGGCGCCGGTGCGACCTTGCCGTTCCAAACGACCAACGTGGCGCCGCCGGCAATGGGACAGCCAAACGCGTGCGTGGACGGACAGATACTGCTGTATCTCGGCGGTGCGCCGGGGCAACAGCTCTACATTTGCAAGTCTCCCAGCCACGACGGCTGGGCACTGCTGGATGACGAGAGTGCGGTAACGACGTCGATAACGGCCGAGACCAACCGCGCAACTGCGGCCGAAAACACTCTCACCTCCAATCTGAACACCGAGATTAGCCGCGCGCAGGGTGCGGAATCCACAATCACAAATAATTTGAATAGCGAAATCTCGCGGGCACAGGGCGCGGAAACAACCTTGCAAACCAACATCAATAACGAGGCTGGCGCGCGGATGGCGGCGGATGCGATTCTCGGCAATTCGATCGCCGCTGAGACTACCCGCGCAACAGGCGCGGAAACCGGGCTGCAGAACAATTTCAATGCTTTAGATGCAGCTTCGGCGAAGCTGGCCAGTCCCAACACTTTCACCGCAGCTAATACGTTCACGGGCGCGAAAGTGGATTTGTCGAATTCCAGCGCTACTCTGCCTGTCCAGACCATTATGGGCCCCCCCCTAACCGGAACGAATGTTTGCATGCCAGGGCAGATGGTGCTTCAGAAAGACGGATTGCCCGGTCAACAGTTGTTCATCTGCAATGCCACTTTCGATGGTTGGGTTGCCGTCAACGATGACGCAGCCACCACCAGCGCTGCCAATGCCTACACAGACTCTAAGGTTGCGGTGGAAGCGACCGCGCGAGCTACAGCCGATAGCGCAGAGGCAGCCGCACGGGCTCAGAGTGACGCTGAGACGCTCTCCTCTGCCAACACCTTCACGACGAATGCGGTCGCCGCCGAAGCAGCAACGCGAGCGGCCGGCGATACGGCAGCAGTAACATCCGCTAACAGCTTCACCAGCGCGGTGGTCGCGAGCGAAGCAACAGCGCGGCTACAGGGCGATGTCGATACTTTGACAGCATCCAAAACCTACACCGATAACGGCCTGGCGCTTAAGGCCAACCTGGCCGGCGGCAACAGTCTCAGCGGCGACCAGAGCGTTACCGGCAACGAAACCGTCAACGGGACCTTGAATCTGCCTGCGGTGCAGACCAACGCGAACACGCCATCTGCTTCGCACATACTGAATCTCTCCGGCTGGGACGGTACCAACCCAACCATATTCCAGTGGCTGGTCAACAACAACGGCAAGCTCGATCTTTTCACAGGCGCTGCCGGCAATTCGCCGGTCTCAAGCGGCCTGATGATCGGCCCCGACGGCAAAATCACATTCGCCTCCGGGCAGACGTTCCCCGGCACCCAGAACCTGACCGCGGGCACAGGCATCGGCTTCGTCGGAGACGCAATCACTAACACCGGCGTATTGAGCTTCAATGGACGCAACGGCGCGGTCAGCGCAGTTTCTGGTGATTACAGCTTCAGCCAGATTTCCGGGACCATCACGTCCGGCCAAGTCAGTGCCGGAACTTACGGCATTGATATTACTGGCAACGCGGCCACGGCGACTTCTGCTGGAACCGCTGCCCTGGCTGCGAACGCCACCAATGCAGCCAATTCAGCGCTGTTGAGCGGCGAGGCCCCGGCCACTGCGGCCACGGCCAGCACCATCGCGGCGCGCGATGCCAGCGGCGATCTGTTTGCCAACGTTTTCCATGGCAGCGGCGCATCGCTGACTAATATTCCGATCTCGGCTCTGCCTGGAAACGTCGCTTATACCGATGCCGCCAATATCTTCAGCCAAACCCAGACTCTGGGTCCGCTGAGCAACGCAGCTTCGCAGCCATCGAATCTCTTCCGCCTGAAAGCGCTCGATGGCAGCAGCACTTCACAATCGGCGCAATTACAGGCCAAAGCCGATGGCAGCCTCAGTTTCCAGTTCGGCCCGACTGCGGGTCCGATCGCGGAGAAGTTGTCCATTGACAACGCCGGCCTTATCACCTTCGCGCCCGGACAAACCTTCCCCGGCACGAATAACGGCACCGTCACGCAAGTGAACACTGGTGCAGGTCTGACCGGTGGGCCGATCTCAACCACGGGCACGATTTCAATCGCCAGTGGCGGCGTAACCAACGCCATGTTGCAGAACAGCAGCATTGGTGTGGTCGCGGGGACGGGAATCGGAGTCAGCGGCACCTCCAGTCTGGGCGGATCTTTCACCATCGCCAACACCGGCGTGCTGTCATTCAACGGACGCAATGGCTTGGTTACTTCCCAAGCCAACGACTACTCGTTCGCGCAGTTGAGCGGAACAGACTCGCCTACCAGCAACCTGGTCTACAACAACCAGGCCAATACCTACACCGCTGGCAGCAAGCAAACCTTCAAGGCCTCGGCTGCGCTCGCCGGCCTCAGCTTCGATAGTGGCACCGCCAACGATCCTACGACCCTGGCGACGGGCGATACCTGGTTCAACACCACAGCTAGCCACCTGAAGTTCTTTGACGGCACCGCCACCAAGACCTTGGCCTTCACCACCGACATCGCCGCCGGCACGGTGACCGGAACCGGCCTCACCTCAAATCAGCTCATTGTCGGCAACAACAGCAGCGCCATCAAGACGGGTGACCTGACGGGCGATGTGACCACCAGCGGTTCCACGGCCACCACGCTGGCCTCGGTTGGCACGGCAGGCACTTATACCAAGGTCACCACGGATGCCAAGGGTCGCGTGACTGCCGGGGCGCAGGCGCAGTTCTCCGACATCGGCGGCTCGGTCGGCGGCACCCAGTTGAGCGGCACCTACACCGGCGCGCTGACCTTCAACAACACCGGCAACGCGTTCACCGGCGGCGGCGCGGGATTGACCAACGTCAACGCGGTAACGCTCGGAGGAATAGCGTCGTCCGCCTTCGCTCAGCTTGCGACAAATAATGTGTTTGCCGGGAGCCTCACGGCTACCAGCTTCAGCGGCATTGGCACGAACCTGACCGCATTGAGCGCGAGCAACATTTCCGCAGGCACCGTGGCGGATGCGCGCCTGTCCACCAACGTGCCTCTGTTGAATGCGGCTAATATTTTCACCAACACGACGGGCAACACCTTTGCGGGTACGACTACCTTGGGCAACACCGCTGCCCAGTCCGGTGGGTTGCTCCTCCCTCCGTCCCAGAACGGCTCAAACAAGCCTTCTTTCCCGCTCGACATGGAGGCGGTCAATGGCGGCAGCGCCACACATATCTTCCGAATTCTGGCTCAGGATGGCGGCACGCCCAACTGGGACTTCCAGTTCTGTGCCACGGCTCCGTGCGTCCCAACCGACACCGGGTTGTCCATTGCCAGCACCGGAATCATCACTTTCAAGGCCGGGCAGACTTTCCCTGGCGCGGGAAGCGGGACGGTAACCAGCTTCAGCTCTGGCAATTTGGCTCCGCTGTTTACGACCAGCGTCGTCACCGCGACCACAACGCCGACGCTGTCGTTTAGCTTGACCAGCCAGCCAGCCAACAGCGTTTTCGCCAGCCCGAATGGGGCGGCGGGCGCGCCGACGTTCCGCTCCCTCGTTTCGACCGATATTCCGAATATTGCAGAGTCGCAGGTGACGAATCTGACGACCGACTTGGCAGCCAAAGCGCCGCTCGCATCGCCGGCATTTACCGGAACTCCTACGGCACCCACTCCGGCCACCGCTGACAATTCAACGAGGATTGCCACCACGGCTTACGTGCAGGGGCAAGGCTACCTGAGTAGTGCGGTCACCAGCTTCAACGGACAAGCAGGCGCCGTCAACGGCGTGAGCTCTGTAGCGGCTGCCGCCACTAACCCCGGCGTGACGATAGGGGGAAGCGCCGCAAATCCGACGGTCGCCATGACGACAGCGCAGCAGACCAGGAATATCTGCTACGTGGCGGGTTCGGAAGCCACTGGTTCGCCAACGTTGGACGCCAGCTACAGTCAGAAGAATTTCTTCTATAACCTGATCGGCGCGATGACCCCGATCAAACTCGCCTGTCAGACCAACGCTGGAACTGCAACCGTTCAAGTCAACAAGAACGGCGGTTCAGGCAATCTCTCCAACACATTGTCGTGCAGCAGTACCTGGAGCAATACCGGGACATTTGTTTCCTCACCGACAATCGCGTTAAACGAGGTCCTGGATTTTGCGCTAACAATTCCAAGCGGGGCAACGCGGGTTACAGTTTGCCTGGCGGCGACGGTGAACTAATGAAGCGCGCATCACAACTCGCTCTGGGACTCTTCCTAGCGCTGGCCCTGCAAGGGATGGCCATGGCACAGTCCGCCACGGTCATGACGGACCAGGCCGACTATGCGCCGGGAACGATTGTGACCATCACCGGATCGGGATGGCAGCCGGGCGAAACTGTCACTCTGAGTTTCGTCGAGTCACCGCTGCTTGATACTCACCCGGACCTGACCGCCATCGCCGATGTCAATGGAAACATTTTCAACAATCAATTCTCTCCGGACTCGCACGACGTCGATATTACATTCACTCTGACCGCAACCGGCGGCACGTCCGGGTTGCAGGCGCAGACGACATTCACTGATGCGACGAGCCTTAAGACCGTAACTGTAGGATCTCAGAGTCCCGCGTCGATTACTCCTGGAAGCGGTGCGACCTACACAATCACCGTGGGCTTCTCTGGGAACGGCAGCTGCACCGTCGCACTCAGCATTGCTACGGCATTGCCAGTGGGTGCTACGGCATCGTTCAGTCCCGGCAGCGTCACCGGAACTGCCACGAACCCCCCTCAGACTTCAACGTTGACTATCAACACGACCGGCTCAACTCCTGCCGGTACAACGTCCTTTACCGTGCAGGCGATGGGGACGGGCGGGACCGGCAATGACTGCACCGCCAGCGCTACAGCAACGGGCAGTGGTTCACTCGTCGTTGTCGCTGGCCCGGCTTCCAAGCTGGTATTCACAAATGCTCCGGTGACGGTCGCGGTAGGCGCCTGTTCGAGTGCTCTAGCGGTGCAGTCTCAAGACGCGAATGGCAATCCCTCCAATGTGACTAGTACGGAGACGTTGAGCCCATCAGGGAGTCCGGCGGGGGCATCATTTTTCACCAATAACACATGCACGACAGCAGTTACGGGCTCGAATTTGACTATCCCCAGCGGCTCAAACACCGCGACGTTCTTCTTCAAGGACACCACCACAGGCTCAGTGACTATCACCGTGACGGGCAGCGGGGCGTTCACGGCGAGCGGTCCAAATACGGCCACGCAAACCGAGACGGTGAACGCGGCGGTCGTGCGCAGAGGACAAACCATCGTCGCAACCCTTGTCCGGCAAGGACCGCTACGAAGTGGTGTCGCTCCCTTGGCCGAACTATGAAGACGATCGAAAAATCGAACGGCTCCTTGACGCTGGCGCAGCCCGCGAACGGCCGCAATCACACCCCCATGCCGGGCGAGTTCGCGGGGCTTTACCAGGGCGGCTACGAGGCTGGCTTTGCCAGCGGGCGGGAATCAGGTTACCGGCAAGGTTATGAAGCCGGGTTCGAGGACGGCCGCAGGCAGGGCGATGACAACGGCGCTCCTGCGGCCGTCGAGAACGCCGCCGAAAGTGCCGCCGGGATGGGCAAGTCTCGCCTCTTCGGCCTTCCCTGTACCGAGTGCCGAAGGTTGATGTACAGCGACGAGGCCAGATGCCCGTATTGCAAAACTCCCCGGGCAATACTCGTGGAACCACCATCCGCTACTTGCGGTGATCCGGGGGAGGTTGGCAAGCGGGAACCGGACGGCGGATTAGAAGCCGCCGCGAATTTCTCGGCAGGAATGAAAAAAAATGCGGAGTCCGAACTCGGAAATGCGATTCGGGCAGGTTTGACAGGGGTTTACGGCGGGTCCGATGGCAACGGAAGTGCCGGTTCCAAAGTGGCGGTTCGAACCGAAGGAAAGTAGCGGCACAAAGGTAACAGGCGGAAAGTAACGCGTGCGAAGCTGGGGGAGGATCAGATGTTTCAAGGCTCTAAGGGCGTAGCAGTCAGGCTGATGATTTTGCTGCTGGCGTTTGCGGGTAACAATACTATGTTGTTCGGGCAGTCCGCCACACCGCCCCTCACCTACACCTACACTGCGTCGGTGGCGAACCAGACGACGGTCAACAATTGCTCGGTCGGCGAGCCCGTGGCGCTGGACGGCACGGTGCAGGTCAGCTATCAGCTCACCACCGACACCAAGGGTGTGAACCACTTCAGCATCACGGCGTCGAATAATTTGACTGGACTTGGCCAAACCACCAGCACCAACTATCTGGCCGACGACTCGAGCGATTACAACGTCAACTCCAGCCAGACCTCGGCAGAAGCGACCGTGGAGTTGAAGTCGGATTTGGTTTCTCAGGGTTCGGCTCCCAACATGACCTTGGTACAGACATTGCACGTCATGCTGGATACTGCCGGAAATATCTCCGCTGAAGTGATGGATAACGTGACGCAGTGCGGTAACTAGAGCATCGCTTGTGCTGATCGCAGGCAGAGCGGAGATGAGACCGGAAGATCCCCCAATGAAATGTTAGAGATTAATGGAGGAGTTCAAGTGTTGAATCATTCCACACGCTTAGCAATTTTGCCGGGGTTGTTCCTGCTGACCTTGCTGGTAGTTGCCCCCGCGTACGCACAAAGTACCTTCGGGTGTGGCGCGGTGGGTTCGAATTCAAATGTCAACTATAACTTGCATCAGCCCGTTAGTGAGACGTTGAACAACAGCTGCGCCGCGACCACGGCCAATCCGTCGGGCCCGCTTGTCACTCTGGGCGGGGAGTACTTCTACGAGTTCCACTGCGAGACGAGGGCCAACGGCGACCTCCACGAACACTGGACCTCGCATTACAACTTGACTGGTCAAGATGCAAACGGCATCAAATATGTGGGCAAGGACGAGCAGCACTACGACTATAAGCTCGACCCGGACGGCACTTTCCCTCCGGTGCCAACCGCTGATTTCAGGACCTCCGACAAGTTCAAGCTGAAGGCGCAAGGGCCGACGCCGGACCTGACCATCACGCAGAAGCTGCACGTCAGAGTGGACGCCAGCAACAACGCTACGATCGATAGGGAAGGTCAGCCGGTCACCAAGTGCAAGTAGCCGGAATGCGCCTGGGTGGACTCTTATTCGCCATGGAGCGGCGGGCCGGCAGGCTGGTGTAATAGACTACCGGGATTGCTCCGGGAATGACCTGTCCCTCGCCGTTCTTCATGAACTCCGTGTGTAAGTCTTAACCTGCGCCTTCCTGGCGGAGTGAAGGCTTGGCCCACTCCGGGAGAATTCTTCCTTTAGGTTAGCCAGCGCACTTGCTCACATGTGAATCGACGCCTCAGTCTGCCTCGCAGCTGCCTTTCGTGCTTTCCACTTGGTTCGTAGATAAACTCGGCTCCGTATCGATGGATTTGTGTCCCGCCAGGAAGCGGGAAGACCACACTCTTGCTAGTGCTTCGCTGTTTGTGCCGGCGCTCCGCGCTAATCGGAGGAAGCATTCAAGCATTCCCTCGTGGGGTGTACTCCCTACCGGCGTTGTTGCGGCCGACACTCCTGCTGGATGAGTTGCGATTTAACGGCACGCAGCACTCCCACCCGCTGGAATGCTGGCTACGCGCAGGAAATGCTCGCGCGGTGTTCCGGTCGCGACCCATGGGCGTTAGTTGACGGTTTCGGTGCGAAGGTTCTCTGTTCGCGGAGCCAGCCTATGATCCAGCTCTTCTCAGCCGCGCCTTGCCTATCTCCATGATCCCGTCCAACAACACCCTGCACGCTCTCGACGAAGAAACAGCGCAGCGGATCGCGGATGATTTCCGATGCCGGCTTCGCACGTTTCGCCTTAAGCATTACCGAGAATTTCGGACAGGTGTGTCAGCCTTTCGGGCTTCACCCTGCGAATGCGAGATTTGGCACGTGCTTTGCTGATGTCCCTAAGAGACGTCAGGGAGGCTTTTGCTCTGCTTCACGATGTTCTGGAAGAACAAGGTTTCAAGCGATCGCTTTGCGCTCCGGCGCCGCCGCCAGGCAATCCAGGTGATTCCCCCCGGGGTGGAACCGACGTGCCGGGGTGCCGCATGTTCAAGCTCTTCGCGAGTATTACCTCTGAGGCACTTGGCTCTTGGTCAAGAAATGGGTAGACTGTGCCGCAAACTCATAGCCGTGCATGGCGGACCCACTATCCAAGTCTCGGAGTTTGCAGCCTGCAGTTGTCTTTATTTTTGCGCTACAGGTGGTCGCCACCGCATGGCTGGGCGAGAGTCTTGCGGGTTCGGTTCTCAGCCACACCCTTCAGATCGCAGCTGCCTGGCTGGCTGCGGGCTACGCTCTCGCCGCTTTCCGGCAAGCCCGCGGCGCCAGCCGCCATTTCTGGTTGCTTGTCAGCATCGGATTCTTGATCAGCGGGGCGGTGCGTGTACTACGGTGACTGGCTTCGCGTTCCCATCCCGAATCTCTCTCTGCTGCATTTGCTTCAGTTCGCTCCCGGTGCGTTCGTCGCGATGGCGCTCTTGTTGGACGAGGGAAATGATTCCGTCCACCTCGACTGGCCAACCCTTCTCGACTTTCTTCAGGTTGCGATGGTTACCGCTTTTCTCTATTTCGACCTCTACTACATCCCGGCGCGCGACCTGGATTTTAGGGGCGCCCTGGTGCGTGATGCCATTACGTCCACGGCTCAAAGTTCCTTGTTAATACTGCTGGCTATCGTTCGCCTTATCGTAATCCGCTCGGCGCGACTCCGTACCCTCTATTGGGGAATGGCTTGCTATCTTGCGGTGCTTGCACTTTCGTCGGCGATTGCGGACTATGGCCGCATCTACCAAAGATCGTCGCCGGTCACCTGGGATCTAGGCTGGTACAACTTGTGCTGGACTGTTCCTTTGCTCGCCGCAAGCGTTCTGGCCGGCTCTTACCGGCAGCCTAGGGAGGAGGAGATCCCTAGCACAACCCGGCACACCACCCTGCCTTGGTTGGTGATCACCAATTTGGGACTTGTCCTGGTTCCGTTGCTGGTGGCCGAAGAAACCGGCCGACTGCCTTCTGAATGGAAGCCGATCGGCCTCGCGGTCCTCTTCCTGTCGACCGCGTGGTGCATCTCGCGGTTGGTCCTGCATCAATACCGCACGGCCGGCGTCGCCGAAGAGCATCAGGAAAGCCTAGTTCTCCTTCGGGCCGTCACCGAGGGCACGACCGATGCGGTCTTTGTTAAGGACCTGAGCAGCCGCTACCTTATGATCAATAGCGCCGGCGCGCGGATTCTTGGCCGGCGAGTTCAAGAAATCGTCGGCAAGGATGACACCGAGCTGTTTCCCTCTGGCGTCGCCCGGCAAATCATGGCCCGGGACCGCCGGGTGATCGAGTCTGGGCAAACCCGAACTTACGAGGAATCGGGAATCACCGGCGGGCCGGAACGTGTCCACCTTGCCACCTTAGGACCATACCGCGATGCCAGCGGCGGAATCATCGGCCTGTTGGGCATTTCACGCGATATTACCGACCACAACCGCGCCGAGCAGAGGTTCCGGTCCCTGGTGCAAAGCTCTTCGGACTTAATCATCACCATCGATGCCGGCGGGGTAATGCGTTACGTGAGCCCTTCCGCGGAGCGCGTTCTGGGCTATGGGGCGGAACACCTACCGGCGCAGAACATCTTCGCCTATGTTCATCCTCCTGATCTGGACCGCTTTCGCGCGTTTTTCACCCGCATTCTCCGGAAACCGGGCTTCAGTGCCGAAGAGGGCTATCGTCTCCGTCGTTCCGATGGATCGTGGGCTGACCTTTGGGTGGTGGGAACGAACTTGCTGCACGATTCCAACATACAGGGCATCGTGGTTAATTGCCGCGACGTCAGCGCCCAGACCCGGGCAGAAAAGGCGCGCGTCGAAGCGGAGACTCGGTATCGCACCCTGGTGGAGCAACTGGCCACGATCACCTACATCGCGAAGTTAGGACTGCACGGAGAGTGGCTCTACGTTAGCCCACAAATTGAAGCCATTCTCGGGTTTTCACCTTCCGAATGGCTGAGTGAGCCCGGACTGTGGGTCAGCCGGGTTCATCCGGACGACCGCCGGCTGGTAGAAGAAACCGAGGACGCCACGTTTTCCGGAAAACCGTTCCGCGCCGAGTACCGCATGTTCCGGCGTGACGGCAAGGTGATCTGGGTCAATGACACGGCCGCGGTCGTCCACGACAGCGACGGGAATACCCTGCTGCATGGAGTCATGGTGGACGTAAGTGAGCGCAAGCAGCTTGAAACCCAGTTGCGCCAGGCGCAGAAAATGCAGGCGGTCGGACGGCTCGCGGGCGGCATCGCTCACGATTTCAATAATTTGCTCACCGTGATCACGGGGTATGCCCACTCCCTGCTGGAACGCGACCATCCCGCGGAAGACGAAGTCCGTCGCAGCGCCGAGCGCATCGGCTCCGCGGCCGCTCGGGCGGCAGCTCTCACCCGCCAGCTGCTCGCCTTTGGCCGCAGGCAAATGCTGGAGCCGCGCGTCCTGAACCTGAATTCCGTGATCGCCGAGATGGACAAGATCATGCGCCGCCTGGTCACCGAAAATATCGAAATCGTTACCAAGCTGGGAGCCAGTCTAGGCTCGGTGAAGGCCGACCCCGCCCAGATCGAGCAGGTCATCCTGAACCTGGTGATTAATGCCAGGGACGCTATGCCCGAAGGCGGAGTGCTCACCGTCGAGACCGCCAACTTTGAACTCGACCGGGGATACGCCGATGAGCACTCCACTGTTCGCCCTGGTCCCTATGTCATGCTCGCCGTCAGCGACACCGGCATGGGAATGGATGCCGATACCCAGGCGCGCATTTTCGAACCGTTCTTCACCACGAAGGAGACGGGCAAAGGGACCGGCCTTGGCCTCTCGACCGTGTATGGGATCGTAGAACAGAGCGAAGGCTACATTTGGGTCTACAGCGAACCTGGCCGCGGCAGCTCCTTCAAGACTTATCTGCCACGAGTCGACCAGGCGGCGCAAGCGGTGCTAAAACCCACGATTGAGCTCTCCGCTATCCACGGCACGGAGAAGATTCTGCTGGTCGAAGACGACCGCATGGTGCGCGACTTGGCCCAATCGGTCCTGCGCAACTGCGGTTACACGGTCATCGCGCCAGAACGGATCGCGGACATGGAGTCGGTGTGTCGCGAATATGCTGGCTGGGTCGATCTGCTGTTAACCGATGTCGTGATGCCCGGCGTCAGTGGACCGGATCTGGCCAGCTCCATGACCTCTTTGCGCCCCGACATGAAGGTTCTGTACATGTCCGGTTATACCGACAACGCGATTGTTCACAAAGGATTGCTCGATCCGGGAATCTGGTTCTTGCCAAAACCATTTACCCCTGCAACCCTCGCCGCCAAGGTTCGCGAGGTGCTTGATCATCCCGGCAAAGCGGCATGACCCCAAAAGCGATGCGCTAAACGGGATGGTTCACCCGGTTGCTAGATTGCTCCGGGGTATAATGCCGCCTGTTCGGGGGCAAAATGGAAATCCCGGTGAAGACCCGGTCCCTTCTCATAGCGTGCGCGCTCTTGGTGGTCGCCTGCCTTGCCCCGGCCGATACCCTCTACTTGAAAAACGGCATGTACATCGTCGTCACCAAGGCCACAGAAAAAGATGGACAGATTGAATACTGGGTAGGAAGCACAAAATATACGATTTCCAAGAACCTGGTCGCGAAGATCGAACCTGGTAACGGCCCCTCCACAAGCACCCATTCCGCGACTCCGATGAACGGCGCGGCGCCGGCGGTGCGGGACCTCACCCGTCGAGAAGCCGTCCCCGACCCCGGAACCCCAAGCCATGACAAGCTGCAACTGCCAGTCCCCGGCGGGCCAAAGCAGCACGAACCGTATTGGGCCGCTTTGCGCAATCGCATCATGCAAGGG
>WNEZ01002794.1_pt1 | contig 14972 bp, 12 predicted proteins | sample 5400521 | NCBI WGS metagenome assembly WNEZ01 (sample SAMN13153339, study PRJNA577476) | soil metagenome | isolation source: 120 cm saprolite under Douglas fir tree site 2 hole 1 replicate 1 | place: USA:California | collected 2015-04-18
GACACCCGTGGGAAATACTTGCGCCTTGGAGGATGTGTATATATACATTCTTCGTGCATAATTTCCCATCTGCTTCCCAGGCTGGGCTCAGTCCCAGAAGAGCCGCTTCCACCTCGTCTCCTACGACGGTTCGGCGCGCAGTGCGCCCTGACGCCGGCCAGATCCTCGAGCTGGTGTCGCAGTACGCCGAACAGGGATTGATGCTCCTCAGAACCTTCGAAGAGGTCGCCTCCCGGATCGACAACTATGTCGTTGCCACCGACGATGCGGGACGCGTCATCGCCTGCGCCGCGCTCGAGGAGTACTCGCCATCGCTGGCTGAGGTCTCATCGGTCGCAGTGGCGACAACTCACCAGGGGAAGGGCCTGGGTACCCAGGTGGTGCTCGGCGTCGAGCGGTTGGCCCGGGCGAGAGACATCGACGAGCTGTTCGCGCTCAGTCTCACCGACAAGTTCTTCATCTCGCTCTCGTACAAGCCGACGACGATCTCGCGCTACCCCGAGAAGCTGGCGCGCTACGACACGCTATCGAAGTCGGGCGTCGAGATCGTTCCCAAGCGCTGCTTTCAGAAGGAGCTCGGGAAGTCCTGGAGCGCTCCCCGGCTTGTCGAGCAGGCAGTGGCTCCCAAGCCGAAGAAGAGAAAGATCGGCTAAGACTACCGCTCGACAATGTCCGCCAGCGCCTGGCGGATGGTCGGGTCAGAGTTCCGCGACAGCGCCGAGATCGCGCGACGTTTCAGCTGTGGATTAGGCTCGTTGCGCGCGATCCATACCAGCTTGTCGGTCGCAGCCTTGTCGGCGAGACGCGAATAAATATTGATCAGCGCGCCGCGCAGCTGCGGATCCGGCGTCAGGTCATAGAGCGCTAGCAGCGAAGGTGTCGTTGCTCCCGCGCGGGCGAGGTACTCCAACGCCCGCCGGCGCGCCTCGGGAGTGAGCTTCTCGTCCCTGACCACTCCCACGAGCCACTGCACGTTGTCGCTTCCACCAAGATCGGAGAGCGAGGCAAGGACGGCGTCGCGCGAGCGTTCGCCGGTGAGGCGCGGATACAGAGAGCGCAGCAGAACCGCGTCCTGGCCCGTGACATAATTCCGTCCGAGGCCGCGAATCGCGACCGCCAGCAATTCGTCGGGAAGATCGGTGCGCTGAGCTGTCGAGCGCAGAAACTGCCGCGCCCGTGGATCGCCGGACGACGACAGGACCCTCATGCTCTCGCGACCAATCCACGAATTGATGTTTCCGCTCGCCACCTGGACCAGCGGCGGAATCCCCGTTCCGTGATCGAGCCGGGACAGGACCGAGAGCGCCTGGGTTCGGACACCCTGTACATCGTTCTCGTTGGTCGCGATCTGTACAAGTGCGGCGCCAATTCTGTCCAGCTGAGGCGCGTCGCTGCGGCCCAACCCGGACAGCGCGGCGCGGCGAGTCTCGAGCGGACGATTCTGATCGCGTCCGATCTCGAGGAGCCGCGACGTCGCGTCAACGTTGTCACCGAGGAGCGCGGCGAAAATCGCGTCTCGCCCCACTCGTCCGTCGGCACGCGAGGCGACGCCGAGGAGATAGTCGGCCGCGTCAGCCGGAGTCACGGTACCGAGATTCGCAACTCCCGCGTCCACGGCGGCCGGGAGTGCGCCAACGTAATAGCGAAGCGCGACCACGTTCCTGTCCGCAAGATCGACGACGACTCGAACCGGGCCGGGCTGGCACGGGTCCGCGGCAGTGTTCGAGAACGATCCGTAAAAATTTCCGGATCCGGTCGAGATGTAGGTCCGGCCGTCCCCGCAGACGCCCGGGTGCGCCGGATAACTGAATTGAACCGAGCGGTCGGAAGCAGACGCAATTCGGTTCGCGAGGGACTGCCCGCGTGCGGGCGAAGTTGCCGCGGCAATCGCGAGTAGCGTCGCGACTGCGAGGTGGGAGATGCGCTTAGTCATTTTTGTCGATGATCTCCACTAAAAGCTTCTTTGTTCGGGGATCGTTCTTCCGCGACAGAGCGGAGATCGCGTAGCGCCTGAGGTCGGGATCCGTTCCCGTTCGAGCAATGTCGAGAAGCTTGTCCGTTGCTTCGGGCTCGGCGCGCTGAGCATACAGGCTGATCAACTGCTCGCGGAGGGGTCGGTCGCCGGCGACATCGTACATCCGCGTCAGGTCGGCAATTGGAATCGTGGACCGCCCCGCGTAGCGGAGCGCCATGGCCCGAACTTCGGCCGTCTCGTTCTGGTTGCGCACAACCGAGAGCAGCCACTGATCGTTGTCCTTCCCGCCAATGCGCGCCACCGCGCGAATTGCGGCGGCCTTCAGGCGCGGAGTCTCGAGCCGCGGGTAGATCGCCCTGATGTACGCCCCATTGTCGGGCGAATGTTCGGCGTCGACGCACGAGAGAGCGGCGATGCGCAGATTCTCGCTGACGTCGTTTCGCTCAATGATCGCCCGAAGACTCTGCCTGGCGCGCGGATTGTCGCTCCGACCAAGTGCCCCGATGGCAGCGCGCTGGAGCTCCTCGTTACCAGGCGTACGCGCCATCTCCTCGATCGTGGAGATCGCCTGATCTCCCGGCATCGCCGCCAGAAAGCGCAGAGCCTCCCCGCGGACCCTGACGTCGGGATCATTGCGAGCCGCGCCCATCACGAGATTCATCGCCTCCGGGTCCGTGCGCCGGCCCAGCAGGTAGATCGCCGTACGTCGCAGGCTCGTGGAGCAGTCATCACGCCTGGCGAGAAGACGCGCCAAAATCGGAGTCGTCGACTCCGGATCGGTACGTGCCAGGGAGTTCAGCGCTTCCGCACGTACGGCGAGATCCTCACGGTCGCAGGCGCCGCCGGGCTGCGAGGCAGCTGCATTGACCAGCTTCATGGCGTTCGGATCGCCCTGCGCCGCCAGCGCGCCGCGGATCCGCGTCGCCAGCACCGGGGCATCTGTCTTGAGAGACGCCAGTCGGTAGCCTTGTCCGCTGTCCTGCAGCGCGTTCAACGCATCACGGAGATCGGCGGTGCCGCCAAGCCGATAGAGAGCGAAAGCGCGCCAGTAGCGAGCGTCGGACGCATAGACGGAATTCGGAAACTTCTGGGTGATGGCGCCGAACAGCTCTGCGGCTCGGCGGTACTCACCACGGTTCAACGCCTCACGCGCGAGACGGTAGAGAGAATCGGCAGGATCGGATTGAGCCCACGCCTTGGGCGGATCGCTGGCGATTCCACCGAACTGGCGCTCGAACGGCGACTGGCCCTGAACCCGTTCTATCGCATCGAGGGCACGGTTCAGTGCGACACGCGGTGCGACCGAAACCTCATACGGCATCGGCGTCAGCGGCTCGATCGCCATCGGAGCCAGCTCCATCGGCTCGACGGGTTCCATCGCCATTGGCTCGTAGGTCATTGAAGGCATTGGAGCGATGGGCGGGATCGGTGGTATCGGTGGTATCGGCGGTATCGGCGGTATCGGCGGGATCGGCGGGATCGGCGGGATCGGCGATATCGATGGCATGTCAGGCATATCCGGCATATCCGGCATATCCGGCATGTCCGGCATGTCCGGCATGTCCGGCATGTCCGGCATCTCCACATCGAAATCCGACATGAAGTTCGGCGGAAGTAGGTCCATGTCCATCTTCATGTCGTTCAGGGCATCGAGCCTCATGTCCTTCAAGGCATCGAGGTTCATGTCTTTCAGGGCATCGAGTCGGTCCTCGAGATCGGAGAGGTCCACCGACGGCCACTCGGGCGGCCCTACCGGAGCTCGCTTCGCCCTCGGTGGGCGAGTCGGTTGCGTGGTGGATGGTTTTGCGACCGGCGCAGGAGGCACTGGTGACGGCGCGGGCGTCGGGTTTTGCGCTTCGCTCGAGAGAGCGCAAACGCCGAGCGCGGTCGCGATGAGAGTTGCTCTGATCATCCTTGCCTCATTCTGAGGATTGATTGGTCGCTACTGCTGAATTGAGACGCGAAAGAACGTCCCCCTGTTCGACTGCCTGATGAATAAGATCGAGATCGCCCTTGTTCCTCTCGCTTCGCAGTCTCGCGATTTGAACCAGCACCAGCTCGAGGTCCTCGAGGAGAGAGTGGAGCTTCGGATCCTGAACGGCCGCCGGTGAGTCGATGAGAAGCCGGGTCGTCACGAGAAGGTCGGTCGCTTTGGAGGCGAACGCCGCATCCGTTCTTCCGTTCGCATCCTTTGCCGGAAGCGAAACGAGAAGCGCAGCGGCCTGACCGAGGTAGCGTGTGGTCTGATCGCGATAGGCGTCAGCGACGGCCGAAGTATCGGAGGCCGAGGCGGGCTTCGCTGCGATTGCCGACGGCGTGCCCGCATTCCCGGGCGAGCTCACGTTCCGCGGGAGGTAGCGGCCAACACCGATACCGATGATGAGCGCCGCGGCTGCGGCGAGCCACGGAGCGCGCGATGTCATTCTGCGCGTCGCGGAGATCGGAACCGGCGCATTGAAGTGCGCGTCCTCGATAACCGTCCACATCTCGTCGAGAGGCGGCTCCGGAGGAGTGTTGAAGCTCCGCGGCAGGTCCTGGAGCACGTCGTCAAAGCGGTTGTCGTCCATCATTCTACTCCCTGAATGCAGCAAGCTTTTCCCTGAGCTGCGCCCTTGCCGCGGACAGCCTGCTCTTGCACGTCCCCTCGGGGACGCCCAGGATGCCGGCGATTTCCGCGTGCGTGTATCCCTCAATGTCGTGCATTATCAGCGTCATCCGATAAGCTTCCGAAAGATTGTCCACCGCCCGCGCGATGCTTTCCTTGAGATCCGGTTCCGCTTCAGGAGCGGTGAACTCGATAGAATGTGCCTCGTCGAGCAACACTTCACGTGCCATCCGTAGCTCGCTTCGCCGCGCGTTGGAAACTACGGTCACTACGATCCGGTGCAGCCAGGTCGAAAACGCGGCATCCCCGCGGAATTGCGCGAGCCTCGAGAACGCGCGGATAAATGTGTCCTGCGTGAACTCCCGGGCCTTCTCCGCATCCCCGCTCAACCGATAAGCGAGCGAGTACACCCGGGGCGCGTGCGTGTCGTACAGCGTACGCCCGGCCAACCGATCCCCCGCGATGACCCGGGCGATGAGCTGTGTCTCGTTCACGCGGTCGTCTATCTGCCGCTCATCTCTGTCGCGATCATTTTCTGTAAGGTTCGACACGGGGAAGGGCATAAGCGTTCGGTCGGGGTTGGAACTGCAACTGAACGGGTGCCGGGGGTCAGTGGCACAGATGCCAGTTCGATAGTTCACTACGCGCTGACTTTACCGGTGGGTTCATGCTACAGACAACTGCCTGTGCCCTGAATGCCAATAGGCAAGTCGGGGCGTCGTGAACCAATCACTGTCAACTACGCTACTGGCGTCTGGCACCCGTTCAGTTGCAGTCATCGCCTAGGCGTTTGTATCGCCCTGAGCGACCAGAAATACTTGACAGAGTCAAGTATCTCACCGAACTTTGGGGAAACAGGGAGCGTCAAATGAGCAAAGCCGCTACTCCGATTCCGGCCGATCGCGTTCGCGCAGTCAGAGCCTTCAATCGCTTTTACACGCGGCAAATTGGGGTCTTGCAGCGGGGCGTGCTCCAGAGTCCTTACTCGCTCACCGAGGTGCGTGTTCTCTATGAACTCGCAAACGGGATGGACCTCACAGCCACTGAGCTCGAGAGACTTCTGGATCTCGATCCCGGCTACCTTAGCCGGATCCTTCGAGTTTTCGAGCGCCGTGGAATGCTCTTGCGCGAACGCTCGAGAAAGGACGGTCGGCAGAGATTGCTTCGCCTGACAGCCCGAGGTCGGAAGGTTTTCTCCGAGCTGGACGTGCGACAGTCACGTGAGGTCGGGAAGATGCTGGAGCCAATCTCCGAAGACGGCCACGAAACGCTGATCGCATCGATGCAGGCCATTCAGGGCGTTCTGATCGGCAAAAGCGACGGCAAGGGAAAGGTGTCCGTCCGAACCCACAGTCCTGGAGACATGGGCTGGGTGATGTTCAGGCACGGCGTGTTGTATGACCGGGAGTACGGCTGGGATGAACGATTCGAGGCGCTCGTCGGTGAGATCGTCGTCAACTTCCTCAAGAATTTTGATGAGGAGCGTGAGCGCTGCTGGATTGCTGAGATCGACGGAAAGCGTGTCGGATCGATCTTTCTGGTGAAGGAGAGCACAACCGTGGCGAAGCTTCGGCTGCTGCTCGTGGAGCCGAGTGCTCGCGGACACGGAGTCGGAAAGCTGCTGGTGAGGGAATGCATAGATTTCGCGCAGAAAGCCGGATACCGGAAACTCACGCTCTGGACGAACAGCGTGCTCGACGCGGCGCGACACCTTTACGAGGTGGCTGGATTCCGGTTGGTAAAGGAAGAGAAGCACACCAGCTTCGGGCACGAGCTTACCGGACAGTACTGGGAGTTGGAACTGCAAACTGATAACTGGACGGAACTGACAACCGAACGGAACGATAACTGAACGGGATCCGAGATCTCAGAGGCGTAGATGTCAGGCTTTAGTAAGGACGCTGCGACGTATCTGAGTGGCGTTTATGGCGCAGGCGGTCGGTTGTACTCGGATACGCGGGGGATACGGTCAGCGCGCGTTGACTACAGACTGAGATCTATGCCTCTGACATCTCGGATCCCGTTCAGTTTGCGGTTGTTAGATCGGATCCCGTTCAGTTTGCTATGCAGGCTTACCTGACTCCTCGTCTATCAACGAGCCCCGCCTCGATCGACATCCTGAGATCGTACGGCACCACGGGCACCGAGAAATCCGCGCTCCGGTTCCAACCCAGTGATTGGGCATGGACTCGGATCATTACCTCCTGCGCTTCGGCGGGATCGCCGAAAGGGTTTTTTCGCCAGCGGTAGCTCTCGCGCAGGATCTGCGAGGTCATTCGAAGGCTCGCCATCGACGCATGCGATGTGAGAATGACCATCGCGCCGCCTCCTTCGCTCGCGGCGCGGGAGAGCCGTACCGTTTCCGTGCCCTCGGGCTCGATGTCGGCGATGACGACGAGCGCGAATCCTCCGCAGCGCAGAAGCTCCTCCGCCCCACGGAGTCCGTGCTTTCGATTGCGCGGGCGCACGAGGATCGGTCCCTCTTCCCAGAATGGACCGGCGACGGTGCCGAGCCCGTCGATCCAGACTGCTCTCTCTCCCTGGGCGACGGTGGTGTGACACGCGGCCCGCAGCACAGCTGTCGCTCCCCCCTGCGGCATCCAGACGGTGAGCCGTCCACGAGGGAGACCGCGTCCGGGAAGAATTGCATCGAGTACCTCGATGCCCGTCGCCACCGGTTCCGCGGTCCGATGAGTGACCGGTGTCGCATCTGGAAATCGATGCTCGATGAGCGCGCGGATGGCGGCGTTGCGGTCGGACATAGCCCTGCTAGAATAGCCCGAATAAATACCGAAAGCAAGGAGAATGCCGCGCTCGATGGCTGAGCGAAATTCTGACGCGAGGGGTAGGACAGCATCCAAACATCTGGGCCCGGATTATGAATTACCAACCCGAGAACCCACCGCCACAATCAACAACTCTTCAGTCGAGCTGATGCAATACGTTTTTCATAGATCGTCGTCTATCCCCATGCTCTACCCATTCGCTCTCATAGCTTCACTTGCCTGCGCGGCGAGCAAGGATGCGCGACCAATGCCCGGCGCCGCGGAACTTCCGCCGGCTGGTCTGCCGCTCGCGACAGCACGGCCACAAGGGGTCGCGGGCGCAGCCTCATCGACCCCATCAACTCCAACCACTGCTTCGAGCACTGCATCGACGGCCGGCAATGATTCGTCCGCCAAGGATCCGCCGATCACTGTCCCTTCGGTAAAAGGTCGCACCAAGAAGGACAGCCTCGCACTCGTAAAGGCCGTCACAGCGGGACTGGAGAACACGAGGTGGCCAGTAAAAACCGCGCCCCCGCTTCCGGGATCTATTCTGCCCGCGCGGCGGATCGTCGCTTTCTACGGCAATCCACTCTCGAAGAGGATGGGAATTCTCGGAGAGCTCCCGCCCGATAAAATGCTGGCGCGTTTCGACAAGGCAATCGCCGAATGGCAGAAGGCGGATCCATCCACTCCCGTGCAGCCCGCATTGCATCTCATCGCAGTCGTGGCGCAGGGAAGCCCGGGACGTGATGGGAAGTACCGTCTCCGCATGGCCGACACTCTCGTCGAGAAGGTCGCCTCATGGGCCGCCACGCGGAACGCCCTGCTCTTCCTCGATGTTCAGGTAGGTCAGAGCACGGTACAGCAAGAGCTGCCGCGCCTGATTCCATTCTTGAAGAGACCGAACATAATGCTCGGGCTCGATCCCGAATTTTCGATGAAGCCAAGGATGGATCGGAAACAGCACGCCATGGTGACCGACAAGCCAGGCGCGCGGATCGGGACCATGAGCTCTGATGACGTGAACTACGCCATCGGTCTGCTGGCGGACTTGGTGAAGCAGAACAATCTTCCTCCCAAGGTTCTCGTCGTGCACCGCTTCACGCACAACATGCTCACCGGAGCGCCGAAGATCCGGCTCGACCCGAGGGTTCAGGTCGTGATCAACATGGACGGGTGGGGCCAGCCCTGGCTCAAGTACGATTCGTACCGCGCCTATGTCGAATCTCAGCCGGTGCAGTTCACTGGATTCAAGCTCTTTTATCACAACGACACGAAATTGGGTGATCCGATTCTCACGCCGGCGGAAGTGCTGCTGCTGAATCCGAAACCGCATTACATCCAGTACCAATAGAAAGTCGCAAGCCTCGCTGGGCAGACACTGGACTCATATTATTGAGCGGCCGTCATTATCATGACGGCCACTCTTTCGTTTTGCGGGACTGGAGGCTTGATGACAACGAGGCGGGAGTTTCTTTCGGGGCTGGCCGCGGCAGGACTGGCGGCGCAGCCAATGTTTCGCGAGCACGCGATCAGGTCGCTGTTCCGCGCCAACGCGATCGCGGGCGACCGCTCGCCTCAGGCAGTCGCTGACGATGAGACGTACTGGGCGGAGATTCAGCGCGCATTCGACTCCGACCGTACCATGATCAACCTCAACAACGGCGGGTGCAGCCCGACGCCGAGCCACGTGCTCGAGGCGATGATCAGAGACCTGAGGTTTTCCAACGAGCTGCCGGTGGAGCACATGTGGCGGGTACTCGAGCCTCGAGTCGAAAGCGTGCGACGCGATCTCGCCAACGATTTCGGGTGCGATCTGGAGGAAATGGCAATCACGCGCAACGCCTCCGAAGCGAACGAGATCATGATTTTCGGACTCGACCTGAAGCGCGGCGACGAAGTGGTGGTCACCAATCAGAACTACGGGCGCATGATCACGTCGTGGCAGCAGCGAGAGCGTCGCGAGGGCATCGTCCTGAAGCAGGTTTCATTCAAGGTTCCACCGCCGTCGGACAGTTACCTCGTCGAGCAGTTCAGAGCGGCGATCACGCCGCGGACGAAAGTCATCGAGGTCACGCACATCACCAATCTCACCGGCCAGATAATGCCAGTGCGGCAGATCGTAGAGATGGCGCGGCCGCTGGGAATCGAAGTGTTCGTCGATGGAGCGCACGCCTACGCGCACTTCCCGTTCAAGCGCGACGATCTCAAGTGCGATTATTACGGAACCAGCCTTCACAAGTGGCTGCTGGCGCCGGTGGGCACCGGTTTCCTCTACGTGCGAAAGGACAAGCAGAAGAATCTCTGGCCGCTCATGGCGGCGGCGGCCACCCAGGACAACGACATCCGGAAGTACGAGGAGATCGGCACCCATCCCGCGGCGAATCACAACGCCATCTCGGCGGCGCTCGCGTTCCACCAGGGGATTGGCATTGACAGAAAGGTCGCGCGCCTGCGCTATCTGCGTGACCGGTGGGCGAAGCGGGTGGTGGCGGAAAGCTCGCGCGTCTCGGTGCTCACCCCGCTCGACAATCGCCAATCAGGGGCGATTGCGCTCTTCCAAGTCGAGGGAATCGACAACGTCAAGCTCGGCGCCTGGCTCCTCAATCAGCACAGGATCGTGAACACTCCGATCGTGCATCCGGAGTTCAAGGGAATTCGAATCACGCCCAACGTGTACACGACGCTCGAAGAGATAGACATCTTTGCCGACAAGGTGCTGGAGGCGGTCAAGAAAGGAATTCCAGCCTGATGAACCCGACGTTTCTCCGCACGGCCGGACTACTGATCATCTCCAACAGCTTCATGACGTTCGCCTGGTACGCCCACCTAAGGAATCTGAGCGACAGGAAATGGTACGTCGCCGCCATCCTGAGCTGGGGGATCGCGTTCTTCGAGTACATGTTCATGGTTCCCGCGAATCGGATTGGCTCGACGGATATGTCGCTGGCGCAGCTCAAGATTCTCCAGGAAGTCATTACGCTGACGGTTTTCGTCCCCTTCGCGCTGCTCTACATGCGCCAGCCGTTTCGGCTCGACTTTCTGTGGGCTGCACTGTGCATCCTGGCTGCGGTGTTCTTCATGTTTCGCTCACACGGTGTCTCCTGAGCGGACGGCTTTCAAACTCTCATTCGTGAGCTGAAAACGTGATTCTCTTTATCGCCATTGGCCTCGCCGCTGGAATCCTCGCCGGACTGTTCGGCATCGGCGGCGGCATCGTGATCGGGCCGGCGCTCATCCTTCTGGCGAAATTCCAGCCACAAACTGCGACCGGCACCTCACTCGGCGCATTGCTGCTTCCCGTCGGAGCGCTCGGTGCGTGGGAGTACTACCGTCGAGGACATCTCAACATCGCGGCATCGCTCTGGATCGCCCTCGGCCTCCTTTTCGGCGCGTGGGCAGGTGCGAGACTCGCGCAGAACCTGTCAGGCCCGCAGCTCCAGAAAGCGTTCGCGGTCTTTCTCGTTCTGATCGCGATAAGGGTCTGGCTTAAGGCATAGTCCTCGGAGAACTGCAAACTGAACGCGATCCGATCTCGGAACTGCAACTGAACGGGATCCGGGATGTCAGAGGCGTAGATCTCAGTGGGAAGTCACTGCGCTGCGACCTCACCGGCGCGGTTCGGTGCACAGAAACTGCGGGGACCATAATGCCACTCAGATACGTCGCAGCGTAGTTACCAAAACCTGATATCTATGCTTCTGAGATCTCAGATCCCGTTCAGTTGCAGTTAGACGGCCCTTATCTCGGGGTACTTCCAGAACGCCCACAGAGAGTAGCCGAGCATCACCACGCCGCCGGTGAAGATGGCCCACTGAACGCCCACGAACCGGGACATCGCTCCGGCGATGAATGAGCCGATCGGGGTGAACCCGACGTAAACGAAAACGTAGGTCGCCATCACGCGGCCGCGCAGCTCGTCGGGAACCACCGACTGAAGGATGCCATTTGCCAGAGCGCCGTTGATCAGCATCGTGAGGCCGAGGAAGAGCAGGACGAACGCCGCGAGATGAACCGAGCGCATCAGCGAGAAGAGAATCGTGAGTCCGGCAAACGCGTACGCGGTCGCGTTGAACAAGCGACCGCGGCGGATACGCGCCCCCAGTCCCGCGAGCGAGAGCGCCCCGGTCAGCGCACCGATGCTGACGAAAGTCAGCAGCAAACCGTAGCCGCTCGCTCCCGTGTGCAGCACGTCACGCGCGACGACAGGCATCATCGACAGATATTGAAATCCGAATATCGAATACACTGCGATTACACCCATCAGGCCCGACACTGAGCGCGAGCTGCGGATGTAATTCAGTCCCTGCTTCAGCTGCTCGGCGGGAGAGACGAGGTGTTGAACGGGCGTCCACCGCGGCAGCCTGATCCGCCCGAGACTGGCGAGCACCGCGAAATAACTGAGCGCGTTGATGCCGAAGCACCAGGCCAGACCGAACTTCGCCAGAATGATGGCCGCGATCGAGGGACCGACAATTCGCGCGAGATTAAAGCCTCCCGAGTTGAGCGCGATCGCGTCGACCAGATCCTCCTTCGACACGAGCTCCACGATCATGGCCTGCCGTGCCGGAATCTCAAACGCCGAGATCACGCCTCCGAGTGTCGTCAGTGCAAGCAGCCATCCGATGTTGATCCGACTGGCCCACGTGAACCACCAGAGTGCGGCCGCCTCTATGAGCAGCAGCGCCTGGCAGATGATGACGATGCGGAGCTTGCTGCGCCGGTCGGCCACCACGCCGCCGTAAAGCGAGAGAAGGAGCACAGGAAAACTGCCGGCCGCGCTCACCAGTCCGACCATGAACGCGCTGTTCGTCAGCTCGAGCGCCAGCCATCCCTGTCCGACCTGCTGCATCCAGGTCCCGATCAGCGAGACGGTCTGACCGGTCCAGAACAATCTGAAATTCCGATGGACCTGCAGCGCCCTGAAGGGGTTGATGGGTCGTCTTGCTCGCCGCGCCGGGGTCAGGGGCATTGCTGAGGATTATACACGCCCAACGCTCGGGTTGTATGTTAGAGATATGCGCTTCCACACCTACTCGAAGTTCAGCCCGGAAGCGGCTGACGCAGTCGATCTCCAGGCGCTTCTCGACAAGCTCGCGGATTTTCTGCTGCAGTCGGGGTTTGCGGGCGGACAGAGTTTCAATCCCTACTTCGACGATTTCGATTCGGAGCCCGATCGATCCGTCGAAGGGCTGCGTCAGGCAATTCTCGACGCGCTGATCGAGAGCGGACAGTTCACGCCCGAGCTGCTGGAAGCGTTGCGCGGCGACGGCACCAAGGAATCCCAGGAGAAGTTGAGCGAGCTGCTCGACAGCCTGATCCAGAAGCTGGCGGCAGAGGGATACTTGAATCTTCAGGCTCCGCCGCAGGTGCCGGCCGGTCATCAGCCCGTCACGGGGCGCGGGAGCATCGCCCACGGCGCATCCAAAAGCGTCCAGTTCAATCTCACCGACAAAGGAATCGACTTCCTCGGATACAAGAGCCTTCGCCACATCCTGAGCTCGCTTGGAAAATCGAGCTTTGGCTCCCACGACACACCGCATCTCGCCACGGGCGTTGAAGCCGATGGCTACAGCAAGGAGTACGAATTCGGTGACGTGCTCAACATCGATGTGAACGAGACGCTCAAGAACTCGCTCGCGCGCACGGGCTCGATCGAAGTGCCGATGGATTTGGATTACTCCGACCTGATGGTGCGACAGGCGGAGTACCGCTCGTCGTGCGCGACGGTGTTGATGCTCGACACATCCCACTCGATGATCCTCTACGGCGAGGATCGCTTCACCCCGGCCAAGAAGGTCGCCCTGGCGCTCACACATCTCATTCGGACACAGTTTCCCGGCGACACACTTCAGGTAGTTCTGTTCCACGATTCGGCCGAGGAGATCCCGCTCTCTACGCTGCCGCAGGCGCAGGTGGGTCCGTATCACACCAACACCGCTGAAGGTCTCAAGCTCGCGCGGCGGCTTCTCATGGCGCAGAAGAAGGACATGCGCCAGATCGTGATGATCACCGACGGCAAGCCCAGCGCGATGACCATGCCCAATGGACAGATCTACAAGAATTCAATGGGACTGGACTCTACCGTGATCGCTACGACGCTGCGGGAAGTTGCTAACTGCCGGCGAGCGGGAATTCTGATCAATACCTTCATGCTCGCGCGCGACCGGGCGCTGGTGGAATTCGTGAAGCGCGTCTCCGAGATCAGCAAGGGCAAGGCGTACTTCACCAATACCATGACTCTGGGTCAGTTCATCCTGATGGACTTTCTGAAAAAGAAGACGCAGAAGATCTCGTAGCAGAAGATCTCGTAGTCCTCCTTTCTTCCATGGCTGTTACGACAAACTTACGACTACCGGCCAGGGGCTTTGGGCGGGTCGGCGGGCGGCCACGAGCAAATCCAAATACTCCCCACAAAACAAAAAACACGAATGCGAATCACCAGAGTCGTCTCTGCTCTAGCGATCACACTCACTGCGGCGTGCGCATCAGTCCAGACCCGCGGTCCGGCCGCAACCCGTTACGACGTCCTGATCACGAACGCGAGAATCGTCGACGGCACCGGGAATCCGTGGTATCGCGGGAGCGTGGGCACATTTGGTGACCGCATCGCTTACGTTGGGCCGTCGATCCCGGGTCTCAACGCACGGCGTGTAATCGACGCCAGCGGGCAGGTCGTCGCTCCGGGGTTCATCGACATGCTCGGCCACTCGGAATTCTCGATTCTGCGCGGCCCGCACGCGGTGTCCAAGATCACCCAGGGAATCACCAGCGAGATCACGGGAGAAGTTCACTCGGCGTGGCCGAACGTCGCGCTCGGAGAGCAGCCCGATCCCAAGTATCCGTGGCGCTCGCTCGGAGAGTACTTCACCCACCTCGAGAAAACAGGAATCGCCATAAATCTCGGGACGTACGTCGGCACCAGCTCCGTTCGCCAAGCCGTGATGGGCGATGTCACCCGTCATCCCACCGACGCCGAGATGAAGCAGATGGGCGCGCTGATCGACTCGGCGATGCGTGATGGGGCGGTCGGACTCGGAACTGGTCTGATTTATTTGCCGAGCACGTTTTTCTCGACCGAGGAGCTGATCGCACTCACCAGATACGTGACGCCGTACAAGGGCGGCTATGCGGCGCACATCCGGAACGAAGGCAATGGGCTCGTCGATGCGGTCCGTGAGACGATCCAGATTGCGGCCGGCGCGGGCACGTGGGCGGAGATTCGCCACATCAAATCCAGATCGCTGCCCCTGATGCAGCAGGCCGTCGCGCTAATTGACTCCGCTCGCGCCGCCGGAGTCGACATCACGGCGGACCAATATCCCTACATCGCCAGCGCGACCGGTCTTGCCGCAATGCTCAACACCTGGGTGCAGGAAGGCGGCTCCGATTCTCTGGTGATGCGGCTGAAGGATCCGGCCGTGCGCGCCAGGCTCAAGGCGGAGCTGGGCCAGGATAGCGCTTCAGGAATACGGACCGCGGCTCGAACGATGATCAACGACGTCCGCGCTGATTCTCTAAAGAAGTATGAAGGGATGCTTCTGACGGATGCCGGGAAGCTGCGCGGTGAGGATGCGTATGACGCCGCGTTCGATATTCTCATCGCCGATCAGGGAAGGACTGG
>WNEZ01002799.1_pt1 | contig 14969 bp, 18 predicted proteins | sample 5400521 | NCBI WGS metagenome assembly WNEZ01 (sample SAMN13153339, study PRJNA577476) | soil metagenome | isolation source: 120 cm saprolite under Douglas fir tree site 2 hole 1 replicate 1 | place: USA:California | collected 2015-04-18
GCCGGGTCGTGATGCGGTCGGCAGAAGCGCGTCGCGAAGCGCGAGGTTGCGGCTGAGCAGGGGCTCCTGGAATTCCGCATTGCGGCGGCGCCAGTCACCGGCCGCCATCCGCTCGACCCGCTCGCGGCTGAAGCCGTCGGTGAGGATGCCGGATTGCATCGGGCTGTAGACAATGACGCCGGTGCCATGCCCGGCGCTCCAGGGAATGACGTCCGCGCCTGACTGGCGATGGATCAACGAGAAGGGTGGCTGAAGCGAATCGACATGGCGAACACGCTCCGCCCGCCAGAGCAGTCCGACGTCGAAGTTGGAGACCCCGCCGGCGCGCACCTTCCCCTCCTCGATCAGCCGCGCCATCTCGCCCCACGAGTCCTCTATCGGGGTTCCGATCGCGTCCGGCCAATGAAACTGGTACAGGTCGATCCGGTCGACGCCGAGCCGGCGGAGTGACGCCTCGACTTCTTTGCGGATCGATTCAGGCCGCAAGTTGCGCTGCGGCTCCGCAAACGGCTTCGATGGGTCAGCGACCTGACCGCCCTTGGTGAAGACGAAAGGACGCTCGGCGGCCGGGATCTCGCGCAGCGCCCGACCGACGACCTCCTCGGAATGGCCGAGTCCATAGATGGCCGCGGTGTCGACCCAGTTGATGCCGGACGCGACCGCATGCTTGATCGCGGCAATCGAAGCCGCGTCGTCCTGGCTTCCCCAGCCGTAGGCCCAACCGCCGCCGCCGATGGCCCACGCCCCGAAGCCGACCTGAGTGATTTGAAGCCCGCTCGTTCCGAGCGGACGTGTACGTAGCGTCATGATGCCAACTCCTTCTCCTGCTGCCGCGGGAGCAGGTCCGTTGAATACGCTTTGACGATCGCCGAGATATCGAGGTCGGGCACCTCCGATGCGACGCTGGCAAACAGCTCGCGGGTCAATGCGGTAAGGGGCACCCTCGAGCGCATCCCCGGAACGCGTTGGTATAGCGAGAGACCCAGGTCGAGGTCCTTGAGAATGTCGCGAACCGCGAACAGCGTCGGTTCGTGGATGTTCCTGACGAAGCCAGCCTGCCGAACCTTGAGCCCAGGCGCGATCCGGCTGAGGATCGCAAAAACCTGTTCCGGGTCCACGCCTTGCGCCGTTCCGGCAGCCATCAGCTCGGCAGCCCCTGCGCTGACAATGCCCAGGAAGCTGTTGGCAATCAGCTTGAGGACGGCCGCGGTTTCGATGTCGCCGACGTAGTGCACCTCACCCAGCTGCTGCAAGACCGGCCGCACTGCCTCCAGGTCCTCGACCAGCGCTGCGCCCGCCAGGATGATCAGCGTCCCGCTGTTGACGGCGGGAATGCTCCCGATGACCGGTGCCTCCACCAGCCTGGCTCCCTGCATTGCAGCGGCATCCGCCAGCTCGTGTGCGGCGGCTGGGCCGACCGTGCTCATGTCCACGATGATGGTCTCGGCGGCAGCCGCGAACACGCCGCTCGGCCCGAAGTACACGTCGCGCAAGGCCTGCGGGCCGGTCACCATGCTGACCACGACGTCGGCCCCCCGCGCGGCATCGGCCGGCGAATCGACGACGCGACCAACCTGAAGGGCTTCCGCCTTGCTCTTCGTTCGGTCCCAAACGGAGACCTCAAAGCCTCCGGTCTTCAGGCGGCGGGCGATGGCGCCCCCCATCTTTCCGGTTCCAAGTACTGCAACTCTCATCATGGATTCAGGATGCGACACGTGGGGATTCGCAACATCCCCCTCCCTGCCGAGCTGACAGCCCTACTTTTGGGGGAACCCCCTTTTACGAGGGAATCGAGTCCAAAACCTGCTGGGTGTGGCTCATTCCGAGTCGCGTTGCGCCCGCGTCCAACATGGCCACGGCGTCTTCGTAGTAGAGGATGCCGCCGCTGGCCTTGACGCCAAGGTTCGGCCCGACCGCGGCGCGGATGAGGGCGACGTCATGGACCGTCGCGCCGTGGACGAGGTAGCCTGTCGAGGTCTTGACGAAGGCGGCGCCGGCTTCGACCGCTAGCGCGCAGCCGGTGCGCTTCTCGTCGTCCGTGAGCCTGGCGCACTCCAGGATGACTTTGACCGGGTGGCCCGCGGCGGCGGCGATGACGCTGACGATATCGGCCTTGACCGGTCCGAGTTGGCCGTCCTTCAAGCGTCCGATGTCCAAGACCATGTCGATTTCGGTGGCTCCATCGGCGACGGCCAGCGCGGCCTCATGCGCCTTGGCGTCGACGTGGGACGCCCCGAACGGGAACCCGACCACGGCAGCGATTCCCACGCCGCTCCCGCGTAGGACCTCGCTGGCCACGGCGACCCGGTTCGAGTTCAAACAGACCGTGGCGCACTGATTCCGTCGCGCGATCTCGCACGCCATCAAGATGTCGTGATGGGTGGCCGCGGGATCGAGCAGCGTGTGATCGATCCGGGCGGCGAGCTCCGATCGCGTCCATCGCCGGGTCACCGGATTTCCTGCTCCTCCGTCAGCAACAGGGCGGTCCGGGTCGCGTCGATGAAATTCGCCTCATCCGCGCTCGACGCCCGCCATTCGGGCGAGCCCCGGGCCGCCTCGAGTGCGGCCATGTCATCAAACCAGAGCTCAGCCATGCCATCGAAATCCCGCGGTGCCATGTCCCTGGGATGCGGAACCGGATGGCTCTGGACGAGGCGCCGCAGCCCGGGAATCCGCCGGCCGATTGGACCGTGCACCTCGCGCCAATACCGCGAGAACTCCTCGAGAGTCATTCCGCGTCGTCGGGTGATGCAGTAGACCAGCTTGATCATGGCCGCGTAGCCGATCCCGGTCGGGGCTCGATGTTACCTGCTGAGTCAGTCCACCCGCGGAGCGGTTGAGTCGACGCGCCTCCCCAGTTCATGGTGGCCCCCTTCCACGGCATCTTCAACACCGCAAGAAGGGCCACCGTCTGCGTAGCATTCGGATGTGGACCGATTGCAGACTCGTCCGCCGCGGTTGATCGCCATTTTCGGCTCCGGTGAGACAAGTCCGGTGATGACGTCTGTCCACCAGCAGCTGACCTCGCGGGTCGGGCGACTCACCGCCATCCTGCTTGACACACCCTTTGGCTTTCAGCCGAACGCCGATGAGATCGTCGCCCGCGCCATCACCTACTTCCGGCAGCACGTGGGCCGCGAGATCAGTCTCGCCTCTTTCCGGCACAGCGGGCTGGCCACGGCGCTGGAGTTGGAGCAATTCCTCGCCCGCCTGAGCGAGGCGAATTACGTCTTCGCGGGTCCCGGCAGCCCAACGTACGCCCTGCGCCACTGGCGTGCCACGGGGGTGCGTGAGCGACTGGTCGAGAAGGTCGCTCGGGGCGGATGCGTCGCATTCGCGAGCGCAGCAGCGATCGGACTCGGGGCCTACGCCCTACCCGTCTACGAGATCTATAAGGTTGGTGATGACCCGTCGTGGACGGCGGGCCTCGACGTGCTGGGGCAGATCGGCGTCCGCTGCGCGGTCATCCCCCACTACAATAACCGGGAAGGCGGCACGCACGATACGCGATTCTGCTTCATGGGCGAGGAACGGCTGCGTCTGCTCGAATCGATGCTGCCCGACGATGTCCTCATCCTCGGGGTCGACGAGTACACCGCGTGCATCATCGATGTCGAGGCGCAATCCGTGACGGTGCGAGGACGCGGAGGGGTCACGGTCCGACGGAGGGGTCCCGAACTTGTTTGGAAACAGACAACGTTTCCCCTGGGCGAGTTACAGGTTGGTTCGCACACACCGGCTGCTGCGAACCCGAGCCGGCCCGAGCCGGACGCGACGGATCATGGCGCCTTCGATCGATTCGACGTCGACGGGCTGGTGGCGGCCATCCTCGAGATGGAGAGTGTGCTGCAGGAGCGGATCGCGGATATTGCAAGCAGGGATGAACGCGATCGGGTGCGGGCTGAGATGCGTCATCTGATCATCCGCCTTGGAGATCTCGCACGCGACGGCGGGCGCGAGGAGGTGCGCGGGTACGTCGCGCCCCTCGTCGACGTCCTTCTCTTACTGCGAGGCGAGGCGAAACGTGAGCGGCGCTTCAGCGACGCCGATCGCCTCCGCGCCATACTCTTGGAATGCGGTGTGGAGGTACAGGACACCCCGTCCGGGACGGCATGGTCCCTGGCGCAGGCGTGAATGGCAGAGTCAAAATCGGCTCATGACGAGCGGGAGCGACTCGCCGACGAGCGAGAACGAATCGCCAGCGAGCGCGATCGAGTTGCCAATAATCGCGACGATATCGCCGATCAGAGGGAGGCGGCGACCGACGCACGGGACGCCCAGCTCGATGAGCAGGAAAAGCGACTGGCCAACCTGGAGCTGACGCTTGACGAGCGTGCCCGAGCCCTACGTGAAGCCGTGCCCGACATGGTACGCCGGCAGCAGGAAGCGATCGATCGCAGCCGGGACGTCCTTCAGCGGGCGGAGCAGCGCCTGGTTCGAGCGGAGGCTTCGCTGGAGCGATCGCGCGCTGCGATACAGCGCGACGACGCGGAGATTCAGCGGGAGGTTGCAGGGTCGAGCGAGCGGGAGCGGGTGGAACGCGATGAAACCAACGAGGTCACCTAAGCCTCCGAGAGTTAGGCTGGCGCTCCTGGCACGGCGGGCACTGCCGGTTTTTGACTGCGGCTATATGGGGAGCGCTGCTCACTCGTCGTGAGCCGCGCCAGGGTAGCCTCTTCGCCGACGTACTTGCTCAGGCGCTCGACGTGTTCGACCGGCACGAAAACTCGATGGCCTTCGGCGTAGTCGAGTTGAAAATACTGGGCGCTCGTCCCGTCGGTTGCCTCGAGGGACTTGGTTCCCACGTAGCGGCTAAGTCCGTGAGTGGTATGGAGTACCAGCTCACCGGGATTGAAGGGGGAGGCGAACTTCGCTGGCAAGTCTCCATGATAATACCCGCCCTAAGGGCGTCTTAAACTCGGCGATCACACAACATTCGTGGCAGGTGGCGGGGAGTCGGTACGCGTCGCGCCGAGGCTCGCCAGCATCACGAGCCCGATGGCCGTCACATCGCGCAACGACAGCACTTGGCCCAGGAAGAGAAAGCCCGCCGCGGCTCCCATCGCCGGCTCGAGGCTCATCAGGATGCCGAATACCTGCCTCGACAGGCGGCGCAGCGCCGCGAACTCGAGTGAGAACGGGATGGCCGATGACAGGATCGCAACAATCAGACCAAGGGCGAGGTTGCGGACGTTGAGGAGCCGGCTACCCGCGCCGACGATGCCGAACGGGAGGAGGGCGAGCCCGCCGACGGCGAGCGCGAAGGCGAGGCCATCCGGTCCCGGCACCAGCCGCCCCACGCGCTGGCCCAGGACGATATAGCATGCCCACCCGGCAGCCGCGCCGAGCGCGAAGAGTAGGCCGAGGGTCGTCACGGCCCCACCGCTGAACGACAGCAGCGCAACGCCGGCCGCGGCCATCGCCGCCCAGGCGAAGTCGAGCGCCTTGCGCGAGCCCACGATCGCGACGCCGAGCGGGCCGATGAACTCAATGGTGACGGCGACGCCCAGCGGGATGCGCGCGATCGCCTGATAGAAACACAGGTTCATCGCTGCGATGATCAACCCAAAGATGACGATGGCGCGCCACTGCCGGGCGTCGAATAGCGGCCACCGTGGCCGCGCGATAGCCAGCAAGATGCAGGCGCCGAACGCGACCCGGAGGAAGACCGTCCCGCTCGGACCGAGAAAGGCGAATAGGTGCCTGGCGACGGTCGCCCCGACCTGGACAGATGCGATCGCGCCGAGCGCGTAGAAGGGCGCGGGCACGGTGCCCCAAGGCGGTCTCGGCTCAGTTCGCGCGATCCCGTCGATGTTACATCGAGGTCTTTCGGCAGCTTTCCCTCCCCTCTGGGCGAGCGTGAGTTCAATGAGTCGTCGCAACGCCTGTTGCGAGGGCAGGGTCAGGTTCGGAACGGCCGGCAGCCAGAACGCGACGCTGGTGCCGGCGCCGGGGTGCGATTCCAGCTTCCACCAGCCTCCCGCGATCTGGGCTTGCTCGCGCATGGCGGTCAGACCGAGATGGCCGGGGGCCGATTGGCAAGCAGCGTGATCTCTACCCTCGTGTGTCGGCGCGACGCGTGATGCCTAGGCGGTTCTTGCTTACTTTTTTGCAGATAGGCACAAGTGCGCAGGGTCGGCGGCTGCAACAGATTGCGCAATAATTAGGCATTCCTGCCGATGCAGTCGCTCCGAGTGACTGCAACGCTGTGCGAAGAAAGGAGAATATCGAAACTGCCTCCACTTATCCGGCCAACGGAGGCGCAGGGGGTGCAATTCTTGGCCACCGGGCGTGAATCTGCGCCGGCAGCGCATTTGGAGCTGGAGCGATTGCGCGCACCAGCTGGCCTCGAACATCTGACGCCACGACAGATCGAGGTGTTGCGGCTCGTGGCGCGAGGGATGACGAACGCTGAGATCGCTGAGGCACTCTTTCTCAGTCGCCGCACCGTGCACGCGCATCTCCGCTCGATCTTTCACAAGCTTGAGGTGGGGCACCGCAGCGCCGCGACCCGCTACGCGATCCAGCACGGATTGCTCTGATCTGCACGCCCTTGCGGGCGTCAGCTCAGGAAGTAACCCAGTCCGTACGCGAACGTCTCGTGGTGAACCTTGAGGCACTCAAGAATCGTGGTACCGTCAAACTCCCGCGCGTCATAGGCGCACAGCATCACCATCGGAAACCGTTTGGCCAGTGCGCCGCATTGGTGCTCAAAGCTGAGAAAGGCCTTGACCGACTGGACCGCCGCCAATCCCGCGACAGGCTCACCGAGGAAGCGGAACGGTCCAGGCCGCTGCCGAGTGATATCGATAAAAGTTCCTTCCAGCAGCGCGATGAATTCGTCGGGCGAGAGGGCGGCGACGGACAGCATCGTCAGCAGACCACTGCGCTCGGCGGCGTCGACGTCGATGCCCTCCCGCTCTAACGCCCGGACGTAATCCGCTCGTACGTCCGGCAGCGCGAACAGGACGCATGGTTGGCCCGCTTGCATGCCGTCCCGCAGAAACGGTAGACCCAGGCGAAGGCGGCCGGCATCGGTGGTGTAGAAGCTCCCCAGATGACTCCCCAGGGTGATGGCCATCCCCTCCAGCGAGACGGCTCGCGGAAGACCCGTCGTGGCCCGCGACGGACCCCCCTGGTCGGGCCCCATGAAGCGGAGGAGGTCATCCTCTTTGAACCGGCGTGCCCGCCGTCGACCGAGTCGTCTGGCTGGGAGCAGCCCGGCATCGGCCCAGCGGCGCAGCGACGCCTCGCTCGCCCGCAGGAACCGGGCGGCCTCCCGCGTCGTGAGCAACTTATCGCTCATTGCGCTCTCCGTTTGACTGCTATGATAAGCGATAGTTGTCGTGGTGCCTCATACACTCTCACATTACATAAGCGGACGCAATAGTGCCTAGGCGACCCAGGACGGACGGCTTGACCTTGCGCGAGGTCGAGGTGCTGCGACGGGTGACAAGCGGGCTCACTAACCGGCAGCTCGCCGAGGAGCTTGGCGTCAGCACCCGGACGATCGACGCCCACCTCCGATCCGTCTACGCGAAATTGGGCGTCAAATCACGGAGCGCCGCAACCCGGTACGCCATCGAGCACCAGATCGTCTAGCCCCGGCGGCTGAACCCTATCCGACCAGCAGGTCGTGGCGGGCGGCAGGACATAGCTGCAGATCGTCGTCAGCCTCAGGCCAAGCTCCCGCCCAATCGTCTTGTTGTCCAGGGCCTTCGGCCATCAGCAGTAGAACCTCGCGCTCCCTGGGCGTAACTCCGCGCGCAGGCGGAGCCGCTCAGCTTGTTCCTGGGAACGCTCGCGGACCCGAACCAGCAGATCGGCCAGCTGGTTGGCCGGGATCAGCATCTCGCCACCCGCCGCCTTGCACACCGCGGTGACGACCTCGGTCGAGGCCCGGGACTTCGGCAGAAATACCGAGGCACCGGCCTGGACGGCGAGCAGCAGCGCGTCCTCGCTGTCATCACCACTGACAAACACCAGGCTGGGGTGGGGACGTCGGGAGCAGATGCTTTCGCCCGCCTGGGCGCCGTTCCCGTCGGGAAGCCGGAAGTCCATCACCACGACGTCGGGACTATCCGCCGCGGACATGGCGACCGCATCTTTTACCGTACCGGCGACGCCGATGACCTTGATGTCGTCCTCGCGGTCGAGCAGCGCCTGGATGCCCTCAGCCACCAGTTGATGGTCCTCGACAACCAGCACTCGGACTGGATGTGGCATGACGCCCCGTGGCCCCGTTTGGGGTAACGCCCGGAGCACGCCTCCTTGCGAGCGCAAACTCGACCCTGCAAATGTTGGTTCGCGGGTACCCGCAAATTTTCCCTCCCCCCTCCGGGGAGGGCAGCGTGGGTCGCTTAGGCGGCTTTCTTGCGCTTTCGCGCGGCGGACAGCTTGCGGGCGAGCGGCGGCTGTGCCCTCCGCTTGCTCATCGTAACTTTCGGCTCTCGTTCCGGCTGTGCGGCCGGCGTCGCCGCTCGCTCTTTCTCGGCGTGCTCGAGCCCAATGCTGAGCTTCTTCAATCCAGCCTGGAGATCGTCAACCCGTTGACGAAGGATGCCCGCACCGCGCTTCTTCGCACCCCGAAACCACTTTTCGAGGCTGGCGTCAGCCGTGCGCAGCATGGCCTCCATCTGGTCACGATTGGAGCGGGTCACAACAATGAAACGGTCTCGGGGGCGCGAGCTTGCGACAATTCGCTCCCCCGTTTGCGAGGCGGGTGGTCGGGTTTAGAGCCGAAGCGGGCGCGGCCGGGCGAAGATCGCGGCCGGGTCGTCTTTCCAGACCGCCGGCTGGACGTCGATGTAGAGCTCGATCTCATTCCCATCCGGATCCTCGATGTAGAGGCTGTGGGTGATCGTGTGGTCTGCCGTCCCCACGAGGCGGGCGCCCGCCGCCATCAGCTGGTCCCGTGCCTCCCGAAGCTCGACGTCGGTTTCCCCGATCTTTAGCCCGAAGTGATACATCCCGACTCGCCGGCCCTTCGGGATCGGCGCCGCGTCCTCCCCCACCTCGATCAGGAGCAACTCGTGATGCGTCCGTCCGGAAGAGAAGGCCGCCGCCGGGAAACCGATTTCCTGGCCCAGGACCGTGATCTCCTTCCAGCCCAGCAGGTCGCGATAGAAACGCCGCGAGCGCTCGAGATTGCGAACGTACAGCACGAGGTGACCGAGCTCCTTGACCTGCATGATCTGACCTTAGCATCGAGCTCATCTCGCACGTTCTTCAGACTTGTTTTCTAAAACTTGATGTCGTATCGTCGTTCGGAGGCGGCATCGTACCGCCGCGTCACGGACAAGGAGGGATGACTTTGGTCAAGAAGACTGGTTCGATCATCGCGCTGGGTGGCGCCCTCGTGCTGGCCGCATCCATAAGCGGCCTGGCGAAACCGCCAACCCAAACGGCTCTCGTTCAGGTATCCGGCCCGCCCCCATCGCCGCTGGCCAGTTGCTCCAACGCCGGTCAGACCGGACGCAACTTCCCGGACGCCGAGGTCGAGCCCCAGGTCGCCGTGAGCGGCGGCAACTTGATCGCCATGTGGCACCAGGACCGCTGGTCGAACGGCGGCGGCCACGGGATTGGAGTCGGCGTCTCGAGCGACGGCGGCAAGACCTGGAATGACTCCACGCTGCCGGTTGACAAGTGCGCGCCAGGCACACCCGCCTCGCTCAGCTTCTATCAACGCGCCTCGGACCCGTGGGTATCGTTCGGACCGGACGGAACCGCGTATGCTTCTGCCCTGGCGTTCGACAACGTCGACAACAAGAACGCCGTTGCGGGCGCCTCCTCCACCGACGGCGGCGCGACCTGGAACGTCCAGCCCATCCTGGGGTCGATCTTCACCACCTTCCAGGCGAGCACGGACAAGAATTCGACAACCGCCGATCCGGTGAAGCGCGGGACCGCCTACACGGTCTGGGATACGTTGATCGGTCCGACCGATCAGCCTGACGACAACCCCCACGCCCAGGCCTACACCGGCCCGGCTTACTTCTCCAAGACGACGGATGGCGGCCAGACCTGGAGCCGGGCCAAGATCATCGTCAACACGGCGAACCGGCAACAGACGATCGGCAACATCATCGTGGTCGATCCACGGAACGGCACGCTGTTCGACTTTACGAACCTGATTGTGTCTCCCAACACGCCATTCCAGGGAACGTTCAGCAACTCCGAGCTGGCCTTCGTCAAGTCGACGGACGGCGGCGATACCTGGACGGCGCCTCAGATCATCGCCCCCTTCAACAGCCTCGGCGTGATCGATCCCAACACCGGCCAGCGGTTGCGCGTCGGCGACGGGCTCGAGGAGGTCGCGATCGACCCGATCAGCGGGACGTTCTACGTGGTGTGGGAGAGTTCCACGAACTTCAACAAGAACATCAACCAGAGTAGCGGCGCCTGGGACAACGAGATCCTGTTGACGACCTCCAGCGACGGCGGGCGGACCTGGATCGGACCCAGCGTCGTGCACAAGCTCGTATCCGGTCTACCGACCTACACGCCCACGGTTGCGGTCAACGGCGCGACGGTCGCGGTGACCTACTATGACAACCGGAATCTGACCCCGGGCCAGACCGCCAACCTGCCGACCGATTACTGGGTCAGCTACTCCAGCGACAGCGGCGTGACCTTCGGTAACGAGCACCACATCGCCGGACCCTTCGACCAGCTGACTGCGCCCTTTGCGCGTGGGTTCTTCCTCGGCGATTACGAGGGGCTGCAGCCCAGCGGCAGCGGCTTCCAAGCGGTCTTCGTCAAGACCAATTGCGACGCGCGCGATGCGACCGGCCAGAGCTTCCCCAGCGGCGGTGCCTGCGCGCCGGCGAACAGCACCGCGACCGCGACGTCGAATACCAATCCGACCGACGTCTTCACGCAAACCCTGACGCCCTAACGACCACGCTGGAGGGCGGGTGCTGAGCCCGCCCTCCGTTCACTCCACGACAGGGTCAGCGAAACTAGTGGGATGCGCGACGACCATCAGCGCGCCGACCCACTCGAGTTCACGCTGCGATGGCCCGTGCGCGGCTACGAGCTGGACAGCCGGGGGCACGTCAATAACGTCGTCTACCTCAGCTGGGCCGAGGAGGTCGCCACCGCGCACGCGGAGGCGGCGGGGTACGGTCGGGACTGGTCGGCCCGTCGCGGCGGCGGCTGGGTCATCCGGAAGACGGAGATCACCTATCACCGACCGGCCGTCTACGGTGATGAGGTGGAGGTAACGGTCAAGGTGGAGCTGGTCAAAGGCGCCCGCGGCGTCAGGCGAACGACCATCCGCCGCGTCGCAGACGGCACCCTGCTGGCCGATGTCCTGACCGAGTGGGTCTGGGTGCGGCTGAACGACGGCCGCCCGGCGGCGGCACCTCGCGAGCTGGTCGAACTGGCGGCGGCGGTTACCGAGTCGACGCTGGCGAAGCGCCGAGCGCGGTGAGTTGCGCCGACAGCCGCTCGGCCGGGGCAAAGCCGTGGTTGAAGTTCCCCACCCGCCCGTCACCGGTCAGGAGAGCGGTGGATGGCGCGGTCAGGACCTTGAACGCCGCCGCGGCGGCCGGCTGTCGCGATAGATCGACTCGCAAAATCCGAAGCGCGGAGCCGTAGGTCGCCTCGACGGTTTCGATCGCCGGATATTGCGCGGTCCGGCAGACGGTGCAACTCGGGGTTGAAAACACGACCAGCGACGGGCGGCCATCGGGCGTGGCGTCCAGGGCCGTCCACAGGCCTTCTGCCGATGCCGCGCGCAATCCCGCCACGCCGCGACGGGACCACCAGCGCACAACGACAACGGTCGCAACAACCGCGAGCGCGGCGACCGCGACGACGATGCCGCGCTCGACCATCTCAGGCCCGCCGCAAAATGCCGCGCCGGTTCAGCTGCGCGACCACGAAGCACAGCGCGCAGAAGTCGAGGCTCGCATCCAGCGCGACCATGACCGCGATCGGAAGCGTGAGCACCCAGGCCAGCACGGGGTTGCCCGCCAGCATTGACCCGGCGGCGAGCAACCAGATGATGCCGCCCAGGACCCTCGCGATCCGCCGGGTCTCGTGATCCTCGTGGACGTCGTCGCGCTTGAGGATCCCGGCGGGCTCGAGCACCCGCCACACCAGTTGCCGGACCACGTCGGCCGGCCACCAGAAGCGCCCGGCCAGCATGATGACGCCGGCGACCGTCAGCAAGAGCGCGCCCGGGATTCCCTGCAGGATCAGGCCGGCCGCGACCAGCGCGACCATGGTCCATTGGTGCGCCTTGCGCGCCGTTCGATCGTAGACGGGTGTTTGGATGGTGGCTGCTGACATAGTTGACTCAATCGATCTACAAACTCAACAATCTGAGACCGCCAGTGTAGAGGCCAGCCGGTCCCCGGGTCAAGCGAGAGGCCGAATCAGCTAGGTAACGGTCATTCCCAGCGCTCTCCTTGCGGGACACCGATCTAGACTTTCCGTCCCACAACGATCGTCCCAGGCTCGGCGATGATCGATCCCGGGTGTCGCGCCAGGGTGACCCGCCGCCCGCGGGCTTCCTGTTCCCGGAGGAACTTCACGACGATGCCCGCGAGCTCTGAGGGATCGCACGCATAGCGATGAAAGCGATCCCTCGCCGACGGATTCATGCTGGCCACGAAGTTGAAGTCGACAATGTTGCCGCGAATCTGGTGCTCGGCTTCGGCATGCACGACATGTGATGGAACCAGGAAGACCGGCGCGTGGAAGGCCATCGTCTCTAGGTCCATGAACCCAAAGAAGTACCAGAAGAACGAGTCCTCGATCAGTCGCTCTCGCCTCACGGAGAATCGTTTCTGCAGCCGCCACCCCTTGCCATGGGGGTAGAGTTCCTCGACGGCCTTCACCTGGAGTGCCAGGCTCAGGCGGAAGTGCTCCTTGATGTGGGCCTCGAGGTCCCGCCGTTCATCGTCGGACATCGGGATCATGACCTCGAGCAGACCTCGGGGCCGGCCGAAAGTCAGGAGCTTCCCGACCTCCGTTTCCGCGAAGCGGCTGAACTGGACGTCGCTGAGCGGGCTCATGTCAGGAATACGGCGGGCAGGACGGGCGGTTTGCTCAAGTGGGTATAGAGAGGATAATGGCCGCCCAAGTCCGCCCGATCGAAGCCGAATGGGAAGAGCCCGAGGCTCGCCCACGCCACCTGAGGCGCTGGATCATTCCGATCGGCGGGGGCTGGCTCTCCGCCATCCTGATCGTGATCGGCACGCCCCATGTCCCCTGGTACTTCCGGCTGGCCCTGGCGCTCATCGCCTTCCTCTATATCGCCGGCCAATCGGCCATGTACCTCTGGTCGAGCCATTCCGACCAGGCCTGATCCGGGGCGGAATAAGCTAGCAGTCTGACCGGGTTGTTAGAGACACAATGAAAGCAGTCTGGAACGGCGCCACCCTCGCGGAGAGCGACAAGACGATCGTCGTTGAAGGCAACCACTATTTTCCGCCGGCCGCCGTGAAGCGCGAGCATTTTCAGCCCAGCAACACGCAAACGACCTGTCACTGGAAGGGCGAGGCGAGCTACTACACCGTCGCGGTCGACGGCAAGACCAATCCGGATGCGGCCTGGTTCTACGCGGACCCAAAGCCGGAGGCCGCGCAGATTAAGGACTACGTCGCCTTCTGGCACGGCGTCAAGGTCGAGGCGTAACTTAGACAGCCTTCGAGGCCGCCGCCTGGCGTAGCTTGAAGCGCTGCGTCTTGCCGGTGCCGGTCTTGGGCAGCGCCTCGACGAACTCGATCCAGCGCGGCCGCTTGTATTCGGCGATCTTCGAGCGGACGAAGTCCTGCAATTCGCGAGCCAGTTCGGGCGACGCGTGGTGACCGGCGGCGAGAACGACGTAGGCCATCGGTTTTTCCAGGTCATCGGCGTCGCGCCGTCCGATGACGCCCGCCTCCTGCACCGCTGGGTGTTCGACCAATGTGTTCTCGATCTCCACCGGACTGACCCAGATGCCGCCCACCTTCAGCATGTCATCGGCACGTCCCGCGTACCAGTAGTAGCCGTCGCCGTCGCGCGAGAACTTGTCACCGGTCCTGATCCAGTGGCCTTCGATCGTGTCCTTGGTCCGTTCGTGCTTGTTCCAGTAATAGGCGCAAGTGCTGTCGCCCTTGATCATCAAGTTGCCGACCGTCCCATCTGGGACATCCTGGCCGGTCTCATCGACGATCCGCGCCTCATACCCCGGCACCAGCTCACCCGCGGAGCCGGGACGGACGCGGCCCGATCGGTTGGAGATGAAGATGTGGAGGATCTCGGTGCTGCCGATCCCGTCGAGGATCTCCACGCCGAAGCGATCGCTGAAGCGTTCGAAAAGCGCCTTCGGCAATGCTTCCCCCGCCGAGACCGCCTGGCGCACGCTAGAAAGGTCGAAGTCGGCACCCTCGCGCTTGTGCGACAGCAGCTGACCGTAATTCGTGGGGACCGAAAAGAAAAGCGTTGGCTTGTGCCGTTCGACCTGCGCGAAGACGTTGGGCGCGGTCGGCGGACCGGGCCAGAGGATCGTGGTGGCGCCGACCGCAAACGGAAAGGTGAGGGCGTTGCCGAGCCCGTAGGCAAAAAACAGCTTGGCGACCGAGAAGGTCCGGTCGGCGGCGGTCATGCCGAGGACGCCCTGCGCGTAGCAGACGACGGTGTGCACGATGTCGTGGTGGAGGTGGACCGCCCCTTTTGGGAAACCGGTGGTGCCGGAGGAGTACAGCCAGAAGGCGGCATCATCTTTACTGGTCGGTTCCGGCTCGAGCGTCGGTCCGGCGCCCAGTAGCTGCGCGAACCCGATCGCGTTGGCCGCGGGTCCGCTATCGACGACGAGGTGTTGAAGGTAGGGCAGCTCATCCCTTGGGATGGCTGCCAGCTGCGGTAACAACGGCTCACTGACGATCGCGACCGAGGCCCGCGAGTCGTTGAGCATGTAGCGGTAGTCCTGGTTCTTCAGCAGCGTGTTCGTCGGGATAGGCACGGCCCCGATCTTT
>WNEZ01002802.1_pt1 | contig 14960 bp, 9 predicted proteins | sample 5400521 | NCBI WGS metagenome assembly WNEZ01 (sample SAMN13153339, study PRJNA577476) | soil metagenome | isolation source: 120 cm saprolite under Douglas fir tree site 2 hole 1 replicate 1 | place: USA:California | collected 2015-04-18
CGGAGCGGCATTACCCGCTGCAGAAGTTCGCACGCTCAAACCAGGGCACCTGCCTCAACCACCGCGCCAAGGTCAAGCCCGGCCAGCACGTCGACAGGGGCGACATCCTCGCGGATGGGCCGGCGATCGAGGACGGCGAGATGGCTTTGGGCCGCAACGTGCTCGTGGCTTTCATGCCCTGGGAGGGCTACAACTGCGAGGACGCCATCCTTCTGTCCGAGCGCGGAGTCAAGGAGGACATGTACACCTCGATCCACATCGAGGAGCACGAGTCCGAGGCCCGCGAGACCAAGCTCGGTCCTGAGGAGATCACCCGCGACATCCCCAACGTCGCCGACGACGCGCTGCGCAACCTCGATGAGCGCGGCATCGTTTACATCGGCGCCGAGGTGCAGCAGGGCGACATCCTGGTCGGCAAGATCACGCCCAAGGGCGAGACCGAGCTGTCGGCCGAGGAGCGCCTCCTGCGCGCGATCTTCGGTGAGAAGGCGCGCGAGGTTCGCGACTCGAGCCTGCGCGTGCCGCACGGCGAGCGCGGCATCGTGGTCGACGTCAAGGTGTTCTCTCGCGAGAACAAGGACGAGCTCGGGCCCGGCATCAACGAGATGGTCCGCGTCTACCTCGCCCAGAAGCGAAAGATCTCGGCGGGCGACAAGATGGCCGGCCGCCACGGCAACAAGGGCGTCGTCGCACGGATCATGCCCGCCGAAGACATGCCCTACCTGCCCGACGGCACCCCGGTCGACATCGTGCTCAACCCGCTCGGCGTGCCGAGCCGGATGAACCTGGGCCAGGTGCTTGAAACCCACCTCGGGTGGGTGGCATCGACGCTCGGAATCAAGATCGCGACGCCGGTTTTCGACGGCGCGCCGATGGAGACGATCGTGGCCGAGCTCAAGCGTGCGGGACTGCCGCTGGACGGCAAGGTCCGGCTGCGCGACGGCCGCACCGGCGAGGAGTTTGACGAGCCCGTGACCGTGGGCATGATCTACATGCTCAAGCTGGCACACCTTGTCGAGGACAAGATCCACGCCCGCTCGACCGGCCCCTACAGCCTCGTCACGCAGCAGCCGCTCGGAGGCAAGGCACAGTTCGGCGGCCAGCGGTTTGGCGAGATGGAGGTCTGGGCGCTCGAGGCCTACGGCGCGGCGCACGTCCTCCAGGAGATCCTGACCGTCAAATCCGACGACATCGTCGGCCGCGTGAAGGCGTACGAGGCGATCGTCAAGGGCGACAACACGCTCGAGGCCGGCATCCCGGAGTCGTTCCGCGTGCTGGTCAAGGAGCTGGAAGGGCTCGCGCTCGGGGTCGAGATCCTGAGCGAGGACGAGCGCCAGATCGTGTTGTCAGAAGAGGACATCCCCGAGATCCCGTTGGACCTCGGCATCAGCCTCGAGCGCGAAGAGCTCGGGGAAGACTCAGCGGAATAGGAGAAGAGGGACAACTTTGCTGAAGCTCGAAAACTTCGATGCACTAAAGCTTTCGCTGGCGTCGCCGGAAACGATCATGTCCTGGTCGCACGGCGAGGTCACCAAGCCGGAGACCATCAACTACCGGACGCTGCGTCCTGAGCGCGACGGTCTTTTCTGCGAGCGCATCTTCGGTCCGACGCGCGACTGGGAGTGCCACTGCGGAAAGTACAAGCGCTACCGCTACAAGGGCATCATCTGCGACAAGTGCGGCGTCGAAGTGACGCGCTCCAAGGTGCGCCGCGAGCGCATGGGGCACATCAAGCTCGCGTCGCCGGTGAGCCACGTCTGGTACTTCAAGGGCATCCCCAGCCGCATGGGCTTGCTGCTCGACATGTCTCCACGCAACCTCGAGAAGATCCTCTACTTCGCCAACTACATCGTCACCGACGTCCACGAGGAGGCGCGTGCGGACATGCTCGCCGCCCTCAACATGGATAAGGACGAGCGCGCGATCCGGCTGCGGGCCGACATCGACGCGAAGTCCAAGGAGCTGCGCGCCGAGCACGAGGGCAAGACCAAGAAGCTCAAGGGCGAGGTCGACGCCGAGGTCGGCAGGCTCGAGGAAGAGCTGCAGGAGTCGGTCGACAAGCTGACCACGCAGGGCAAGAAGATCACCGAGACGATCAAGGCCGGCATCGGAACGAAGGCCCGCCGCGACTACTCGGTGGGCGCGGACGATGACGAAGAGGTGGTCGTCGAGAAGGGCGAAGTCTTCGCGCGCGAGATGTCGCGTGCCGTCCTTGGCAAGGTCCAGGAGAAGATCGAGAAGCTCGAGGCCAACACCAAGGCCGCGCAGAAGCGCGCCAAGGATCGCCTCGACGCAGACAAGAAGGCGCTCGAGGCGCAGATCGAGGCCGCGACCAAGACCCAGCGCGACGCCATCCAGGGAGAGCTGGAGGCGCTGCAGCAGGAGATCGAGGCCACACGCACCGACCTCGAGGCGCTGCATGCCAAGCAGATCCTCACCGACACGCAGTACCGCGATTACTCAGAGCGCTTCGGACGCACGTTCCGCGCCGGCATCGGTGCAGAGGCGGTCCGCGACCTGCTGTCGCGCATCGAGCTGCAGTCGGAGATGTATCGCCTGCGCGAGGAGTCGAAGTCTTCGAGCGGCCAGCGCAAGCAGAAGGCGATCAAGCGCCTGAAGGTGGTCGAGGACTTCCGCAAGTCGAACGCCAGCCCGACGTGGATGGTGCTCGAAGTCCTGCCCGTCATTCCGCCCGAGCTGCGCCCAATGGTTCAGCTGGACGGCGGCCGCTTCGCCACGTCCGACCTGAACGACCTTTACCGCCGGGTGATCAACCGCAACAACCGCCTGAAGAGGCTGCTCGAGCTCGGCGCGCCAGAGATCATCGTGCGCAACGAGAAGCGGATGCTCCAGGAGGCGGTTGACGCCCTGATCGACAACGGCCGCCGCGGCCGCGCGATCACCGGCACCGGCAACCGCAAGCTGAAGTCGCTGTCCGACATGCTCAAGGGCAAGCAGGGCCGGTTCCGCCAGAACCTGCTCGGCAAGCGCGTGGACTACTCGGGCCGCTCCGTCATCGTCGTCGGCCCCGAGCTGAAGCTCCACGAGTGCGGCCTGCCCAAGAAGATGGCCCTCGAGCTGTTCAAGCCGTTCGTGATGCGCGAGCTCGTCAATAAGGGCTACACGACCAACATCAAGTCCGCCAAGCGCATGGTCGAGCGCAGCCGCACCGAGGTATGGGATGTCCTCGACGAGGTCATCCGCGACCACCCGGTGCTGCTCAACCGCGCCCCGACCCTGCACCGCCTGGGCATCCAGGCCTTCATGCCGGTGCTCGTGGAAGGTTCGGCCATCCAGATCCACCCGCTCGTCTGCGCCGCGTTCAACGCGGACTTCGACGGTGACCAGATGGCGGTGCACGTCCCGCTCTTCAGCGGGGCGATCGCCGAAGCCAAGAACCTCATGATGTCGTCGCAGAACATCCTGTCCGCGGCGGATGGCCACCCCGTGGTGGCGCCGACGCAGGACGTCGTCCTGGGCTGCTACTGGCTGACCGCCACGCGTGGTGAGGCGCCGACGGGCGACGCAGTGAACAAGCTCCACACCTACAGCTCGGAGAACGAGGTTCTGCACGCGCTCGAGAGCAAGGTGGTCAAGCTGCAGGACTGGATCCGCGTGCACAGCAATGGCGAGCGGATCGTCACCACGCCTGGGCGTGTGGTGTTCAACCAGCCCCTGCCCGTCGGCAAGGAGCCGCTCGAGAAGACCATGAAGCCGCTGGCGTTCCAGAACGCGCACTACGACCGCAAGCTGCTGCGCACCCTGGTCGCCGAGCTCTACCGCCTGTACGGCAGCGATACCACCGCCAACGTCGTCAACGACATCAAGCGGCTCGGGTTCCGCTACGCCACACAGGCCGGGATCACCGTGTCTGCGATGGACATCCCGCACCCCGAGTCGAAGTGGCAGATCATCCGCAACACCGAAAAGGAAGTCGCCGAGGTCGAGCGGATGTACCGCCGCGGCGTCATGACTGATGACGAGCGATACCGGAAGGTCATCGAGCTCTGGCAGCGCGCCTACGAAGAGGTCGGCAACGCGACCGAGCAGGCCTTCGACAAGTTCAGCCCGATCTGGATGATGATGGGCTCGGGCGCCCGCGGCAACATCCAGCAGATCCGCCAGCTCGCGGGCATGCGTGGCCTGATGGCCGACCCCACGGGCCGGATCATCGACCTTCCGATCATGGCCAACTTCACCGAGGGCCTGACCGTCCTCGAGTACTTCATCTCGACACACGGCACTCGTAAGGGCCTCGCAGACACCGCACTCCGAACGGCCGACTCCGGCTACCTGACGCGCCGTCTCGTCGACGTCGCCCAGGACGTGATCGTGCGCGTGGAGGATTGCGGCACCACCAACGGCATCTGGCTCCGCGACATCACCCCAGAGCGGGCGAAGGGCGAGCCAATCTTCGAGAAGATCGCCGGCCGTGTCGCTGCAGAGGATGTGAGCGTCGACGGCAAGGTGCTGGTTCCGGCGGGCACCGCGATCAGCGACGAGAACGCGCGCAAGATCATCGAAGCAAGCGTCCCCGTCAAGATGCGTTCCGTGCTCGTGTGCGAGGCCCGCGAGGGCGTCTGCCGCACGTGCTACGGGCGAAACCTGGCGACAGGCAAGGTCGTCGAGATCGGGGAGGCGGTGGGCGTCATCGCTGCCCAGTCGATCGGCGAGCCTGGTACCCAGCTGACCATGCGCACGTTCCACACCGGCGGTGTCGCCGGCGTAGACATCACACAGGGCCTACCCCGCGTGGAGGAGCTCTTCGAAGCCCGCATCCCAAAGGGCAAGGCGATCATCGCCGAGATCGATGGGGAGCTCGAGATCATCCGCGCAGAAGGCACGCGCAAGGTGCGCGTGATCTCCAGAGAGGAATTCGAGGTTTCCTACCCGCTCGACGCCAAGATGGGGCCGATCGTCAAGAGCAAAGACGACGTCATGGAAGGCCAGGAGCTCGCGCGCGACGCCAAGGGCAACGCCATCCGGACCCGACACGCCGGCAAGGTGACTGTTTCGCCCAAGGAGATCACGGTGCGGACACTCGACGAGGAGATTCGCGAGTACACCATCCCGCACCAGGTCCGAATCCGGCCTGAGCTCGACCGCCGCGATGGCCAGAAGGTGACCATCAAGGCCGGACAGCAGATCACCGAGGGGTCCATCTCACCCCAGGAGCTGCTGCACATCCTCGGCAAGGAGGCGGTGCAGACATTCCTGGTCGACGAGGTCCAGAAGGTCTACCGCAGCCAGGGCGTGGACATCAACGACAAGCACATCGAGGTCATCGTCCGCCAGATGATGCGGAAGGTCCGCATCGACTCCGCGGGCGACACCGGCCTGCTGCCCGGCGAGATCGTCTCGCAATGGGAGTACGAGGAGGCCAACGCTCGGGCGCTGGCGGAGGGCGGCGAGCCAGCCACTGCACAGACCGTGCTGCTCGGCCTCATCAAGGCCGCGCTGAACACGACATCGTGGCTTTCCGCAGCGTCATTCCAGGAGACGACACGCGTGCTCACAGAGGCCGCGATCAGCGGCAAGGTGGACCGCCTGCGCGGTCTCAAGGAGAACGTGATCATCGGCAAGCTCATCCCTGCCGGGACTGGGCTCGACTACTACAAGAAGCAGCGTGAGCAGGCGGCACGGATCCTCGAAGAGGAGCCGATCGACCTGGAGACCCTGTCGGTCTAAAAAACAGCAACAAAAAAGAGCGAGAAGGGAGGGGCTGCATCAGCGGCCTCTCCCTTTCCTTTTGGCCGACACAATCGCCCCGTTTTCGGTTAGAGTCAGCCTACGTGCACAGGGGGCGCCCGCCAGGGTTGCCCCTTTGTTTATGTATAAGAGGAAACCTGTGGTTTCTCCCGCGACTTCGTCGCGGGGACCCCAGAGGAAGGGCGCTCAACGGCCGCACTTCGCCTAAACGGCTCCGGGTCACTAACTCGGCTGGATTCGCGCCCCTAACTCCTTCCCGCTGATTGGATTTTCCTAAGGCCACGCCCCGCAACGCGCGGCGGCATTCGTGTACGTCAGGGACGGCCTAAAGTAGCCAGGCCTACTGGCCATGTGGGGTGTTGCATATCATGTCGATGGTGTCCTCCACTCGTTGGCGAGTTCGCGCCGTCGCGCTGGCGGTGCTCACATCGGCCATCGCCACAGCCTGCAATGCACCCACGGCGCCGCCGCTGACCCAGGGTCCGCGCCTGGCGAAGGACCAGACGCTGCGAGTGCTGCTCGACGACCAGCCGCCAACGCTGGATCCGGGCCAGACCCAGTACACATACGAGACGGCGGTGCTGCGCACCATTGCCGAGCCGTTACTGAAACCCACACCTGATCTCAACGCGCTGACACCGGCCGCGGCGCAGAGCTACGAGGTGACGACCAACGCGACGGTCTATTTATTTCACCTGCGCCCGACCGCGCAGTACTGGGACGGCACACCAGTCAAGGCGCAGGACTTCGTCTATGCGTGGCGCCGCCTCATCGATCCGCGGCTCGCCGCGCCCAACGAAACCTTCTTCGCGGGCTCGATCCTCAACGGGGATGGCGTGTCGGCGCTCGACCCACAGCGCGACGCCTCGCGTATCGACACCGCGCTTGGCACCCTCGGGTTGAAGGCGGTGGACGACCTCACGTTCCAGGTCACGCTGTCGCGGCCGAACCCGGCGTTTGTGTGGATTGCCGCCATGCCGGCGGGCGCCCCGATCAGGCAGGAAAGCGTGACCAAATACGGCGACAAGTGGGCGAGCACGCCGGAGTCGCTGGTCAGCAATGGCCCCTTCCGGGTCACAGAGCTCGTCGTCCACGATCACATCACGGTGGTCCCCAATCCGCACTACTGGGGAGTCAAGCCAAAGCTGATAGCGATCACATTCGTCGTCGTCAACGACGGGGCGGTGGCGCTCACCAAATACAGGAATGGCGAGCTGGACACGATCGACGTGCAGCCGGCGCAGGCGGCAAGCGTCGGAGGCGATGCGCAGCTGAAGCAGGATCTCGTCAAGACGCCGGCATTGACGGTGTTCTGGATGACATTTCGCACCAGCGCGGCGCCCTTGAACAACGCGAAGGTGCGCCAGGCGATCGCGACCGCCATCGATCGCGACGCCTACATCACCCAGATCTTCCAGGGCCAGGGCTTGCCGGCCGAGACCTTCATCCCCAAAGGCATGCATGGTTACGCTCCGGATCCTGGCTCGACGCAGAAATTCGACGTGGCCCAGGCACATGCGTTGCTTGCCGCATCGGGTGTGACCGCCAAGCAGTTGTCCGGTGTGAAGTTCTCTTACGACCAGTCGTCCGATTTCGCCAAGGCCACGGCGAAGTTCGTTCACGACCAGCTGAAGGCGAACCTTGACGTCGACGTAACGCTGGAGGCGCTCGACGCCAACACGCTGAGCTCCCGTCTCGAAACCGGTGATTTTCAAATCGCGGGACCGTTGGGCTGGACGGCCGACTACCCCGACCCGGCCGACTGGTTCGGTATCTTCCTCACCACCAGCTCGAACAACTTCGCCTTCTATCAGAACAAGCAGTACGACAGCCTGGTGAAGGTCGCGGGCTCAGACATCCAGCCTGACCGCCGCGACCAGGAGTACAAGCAGGCCCAGAGAATGCTGGTCGGCGACGTCCCGGCCGCGTTTCTCGCGCAGTCGATGAGCTGGAACCTCATGCGCCCATACGTGCGCGGCGTGACGACGACCCCGGTCGACGTATGGCCGGGCGCGTTGTTCCCGGCGCAGATTTACATCGCCGCACACTGAGAGCGAACAGCCGTTCGCGATGGTGTTTCGTATCTGACTTGACACTTAATGGTGGCGAACAACAGAATTCGTTTTGGGCCGAAGAGGCTGTGTGAGTAAGACCTGCGGTCGGCGCACTCTCGCCCCGGCGCTGCCGGGAAGAAGGCTGCAGGGATCGGATCTGAGAGGTAAGACGCGTATGCAATTAGGTAACCGCTATCGAGCGATCGCGCTCGCGACGGCGGGGCTGTTCGTGGTCGCCGCGTGCGGCGGCTCGAGCGGCAACGGCGTCACCCTTGCGAGTGTGCAGGAGCTCAGGGTCAACATCGGCACGGAGCCGTGCTGTTTCGACCCGGGGCAAACGCAGTGGGTTTATGAAGCAGCCGTAGACCGCAACATCTTCGAGGCGCTTCTGAAGCCGAGCAAGGACTTCAAGACAGTCGTACCCGACGCCGCCGACAGCTACACGATCGACAGCACCGGCACCGTCTATACGTTCAAGCTCCACCCGGGTGCCAAGTGGAGCGACGGCCAGCCTGTCAAGGCCGCCGACTTCGTCTACGCATGGCAGCGACTCCTCGACCCGCGACTTGCCGCTCCATACTCCTCGTTCTACTACAGCGTCAAGAACGGTTCCAAGGTCAACGGCATGGACCCGAAGGACCCGGGCCTTACGGCGGCGCTGCAGACCCTCGGCCTCAAGGCCGTGGACGACAACACCTTCCAGGTCACGCTTGAGGCGCCCGCGGGCTACTTCAAGTGGGTGGCCTCCCTGTGGACCGGCGCTCCGGTTCGCCAGGACGTCGTCGCCAAGTACGGCAAGGACTCCGCCGGCAACGACAAGTGGGGCGCCGTCGCCGCATCCGCGCCTCAGCAGGTGATCGGCAACGGGCTCTACAAGATCTCAGAGGTCGTGCCCAAGGATCACATCACCCTCGTAGCCAACAGCAACTACTCGGGCTCTTCGCCCAAGCCGACCATCACCAAGATCACCGAATACGAGATCGACGACGAGACCGTCGCCTACGCGCGATACAAGAGCGGCGAGCTCGACATGGCCGGCGTGCCTCTCGCCAACACAGACGCGGTAAGGGACTCTTCCGAGCTCGTCAAGGTCCCTGAGCTGACCGTGTTCTGGATCGACTACAACACCACGAAGCCGCCGTTCGACAACGTCAAGGTCCGGCAGGCCTTTAGCCAGGCGGTCGACCGTGACGCGTATGCCAACAGTGTCCTGAAGGGACGCGCGATCTCTGCGGGCACGCTCATCCCCAAAGGCATGCGCAACTACCGACCCGACCTGGGCACAGCGCAGAAGTTCGACCCGGCCGCCGCCAAGGCGACACTCGCCTCAGCGGGCGTGAGCACGTCAGCTCTCACGGGGATCAAGTACGTCTACAACAGCAACAGCCCGACCAACAAGACGATCGCCGAGTTCGTCCAGGCGCAGATCAAGACCAACCTGGGCATCGACATCGTCCTCGATGGAACGGACTCCAAGACAGTGAGCAAGCGCCTGCGCACGCTCAACTATCAGATCGGCGGCCCGTCCGGATGGGGCGCCGACTACCCTGACTCGCAAGACTGGTTCGACATCTTCCAGACCGGGTCTGGCAACCAGTTCAACGGCTGGAGCAACAAGACGTACGACGACGCAGTCAACGCCGGCGACGCCGGCGCGGACGACTCGAAGCGCGACGCCGCCTACGAGACCGCGGAAAAGACCCTCGTCCAGGAGGCGCCGGTGGGCTTTCTCGACCAGCGCATCGCCTGGTGGCTCGTGAAGCCGTACCTGAAAGGCCTTAACATCACCCCCAACGACGACTGGCTGGGTGACTACTACACGTACACCATCCAGATCGCGCAGCACTAGGAGACTTATTTGGCATTGGTGAGGGGCGCCCCACTGAGGGGCGCCCTAATCCCCCTGCGGCGGCGGACGTCAGGCCGGGGTTGGACCCTCGGGATCTACGTGGCGCGCCGCCTCCTGTGGATGATCCCCGTCCTTCTATTTGTGATCATGATCACGTTCTTCCTGGCTCATATCGCTCCGGGGAGTCCATGGGACAAGGAAGGCAGGCAGCTCTCGCCCGCCACCTTCCATGACCTGAACGTCAAGTACGGGCTGGACCAGCCGATCTGGACCCAGTTCGTCCTTTACGTGTGGTCGGTGCTCCATTTCGACTTTGGCACCTCCTACCAGCACCCAGGGCAGTCGGTGAACTCGTTGATCCTCTCGACCTGGCCATACACGTTCAGGCTCGGCGCGGCGTCCTTCCTGGTCATCGTAGTCGTGGGCGTTTCCCTGGGCGTGGTCGCGGCGTTGCGGCAGAACAGCCTCATCGACTACTTTGCGGTTGGGCTGGCGACGATCGGAGCCTCGGTCCCCAACTTCGTGGTCGGAATCGTCCTGATCATCGTGCTGTCGAACTACCTATATAAGTGGACGAGCGCGACGTTCTTCCTACCCACTGGTGGTTATCCGCAGGACTTCCTGCACATGATCATGCCGGTCGCGACCCTCAGCTTCCTTCCGATCGCCTTTCTGGCTCGTATCACGCGATCCAGCACGCTCGATTCGCTGCGCCAGGACTTCGTGCGCACCGCGTGGGCGAAGGGTCTGCGCGAGCGGATCGTGGTCACTCGACACGTGCTGAAGAACTCCCTAATCCCGGTGGTCACGGTCGCCGGGCCGCTTTTTGCGGCCCTTATCACCGGCTCCGTGATCATCGAGACGGTGTTCCAGGTCCCTGGAATCGGCCGAACATACGTGCAATCAATCGAGGCCCGCGACTACCCGATGATCCTCGGCACCACCATTCTGTACGCGGGCCTGGTCGCCCTCCTCAACCTGATCGTGGACGTCGCGTATGTGTTCATCGACCCAAGGGTCAGGCTCGAATAGATGGCAGCGCCCGCACTCCTCGCCGCTGAGCTGGATTGGGAGAATCCCCAGCAGATCGGCCTGTGGACCGACGCCTGGACGCGCTTCAGGCGCAACCGGCTAGCGGTCGGCAGCCTGGCGTTCGTCGTGCTGCTGGTCAGCGTCGCGATCATCGCCCCCATCCTCCAGCGATTTGGCATCTTGCAGGACCCCACGGCTCAGGACGTCGTGAACAGCTACGCCGGTCCTGGAGCGGCCCACCACATCTTCGGTACCGATGACCTGGGGCGGGACGTCCTCTCCAAGGTCATCTTTGGTTCGCAGGTCTCGCTCGCGATCGGCATCCTCGTCCAGGCCATCGTCCTTGTGATCGGCGGCACTATCGGCCTCACTGCCGGCTACTTCGGGGGCTGGATTGACAACCTGCTGATGCGGTTCACCGACATCATGTACGCGTTCCCGGACCTACTCTTCGTGCTCATCATCGTCGCTGCGCTCGGGCCAACCTTCCTGAACATCTTCGTCGCGATCGGGCTCGTGAGCTGGGTCGGGCTCGCGCGCTTGGTGCGTGGGCAGGTGCTGTCGATCAAGGAAAAGGAGTACGTCGAGGCTGCCAACGCCGCGGGGAGCAGCCCCTTGAAAATCATCCTCAAGCACCTGCTGCCGAACTCGCTGGGCCCGGTCATCGTCACGCTGACGTTTGGAATCCCCGCCGCCATCTTCACCGAGGCCGTGCTCGACTTCCTGGGGGTCGGGCTCCGGCCGCCGCAGCCAAGCTGGGGCGTCATGGTCTTCGAGGGCTACGCGGCGGTGGACGCTTATCCGTCTCTCGTCATCATTCCTTGCGCCGCTCTATCGTTGACCATGTTGGCTTTCAACTTCATCGGTGATGGGCTGCGCGACGCGCTCGACCCGCGTATGCGGCGCTAGCTTCCGCATTGTCTGAGCCGATCCTCCGCGTCGAGGATCTGAAGACACAGTTCTTCACATCCCGAGGGGTCGTCCACGCCGTCGACGGGGTGAGCTTTCACGTCGATCCGGGTGAGACGGTGGCAGTCGTGGGGGAGTCAGGCTGCGGCAAGACGATCACCGCGTTATCCATCCTGCGCCTGGTCCCAGAGCCCGGACGGATCGTCAGCGGAAAGATCCTGTTCAAGGGCCGCAATATCGTCGAGATGGAGCCTGAGGAGGTTCGGAACTACCGCGGCAACGACGTGGCGATGATCTTCCAGGACCCGATGACGTCGTTGAACCCGGTGACGAAGGTCGGCGCCCAGATCAAGGAGGCGATGACCGCTCACGACCGGTTCTCGCCCGCGCAGGCGGTCCAGCGGATCGTGCCGCTCCTCAAGCGCGTGCGAGTGCCCGCCGCGGAGCGGCGGATCAAGGACTACCCACACCAGTTCTCGGGCGGCATGCGGCAGCGCGCGATGATCGCGATGGGCCTTGCCAACGAGCCTTCGCTGCTGCTCGCGGACGAGCCGACCACCGCCCTCGACGTCACCGTCCAGGCACAGGTGATCCAGCTCCTGAAGCAGCTGAATCGCGAGCTTGGCACAGCGATCGTCCTCATCACGCACAACACCGCGCTGGTCGCGAGCATGTGCACTCGAGTGATCGTGATGTACGCCGGCCGGATCGTCGAAGAAGGGCCGGTGGATCAGATCTTCGCCAAGCCTGAGCACCCGTACACCTGGTCTTTGCTGCGTTCGGTGCCCCGCGTGGACGAGGCGCGCAAGGGTCGCCTGGTTTCGATCCGCGGGCTGCCGCCCGACCTGGTGCGCCTCCCGCCGGGTTGCAAGTTCCACCCGAGGTGCCTGTTCAAGGTCGACAAATGCCTCAAGGACGAGCCGGAGCTGGAGGACGTGGCGCCCGGCCAGACGGCGCGCTGCTGGGTGAAGATGAGCACTGTGTCGGAGGAGACACGAGTTGCGACTCAGGCGAGCGAGGTCGCATTCGACGTGGCCGCCGAAATCAAGAAACGCATGCGCTCCGACGCCAAGGTTTGATGGCGGCCCGGCAGGCGGCGAGCGCGACACAGGCGGCTCAGTCCCCCGCCGACAGCGACATCGTCCGGGTGGAGAATGTGGTCAAGCACTACCCGGCCGCGGGAGGGGCGGTGGTGCAAGCAGTCGCCGGCGTCAACCTGCACATCCGTCGGGGCGAGACGCTCGGGCTGGTTGGCGAGTCGGGTTGCGGGAAGTCGACGCTGGCGCGACTCATCACCGCCCTGCAGCCGGTCACGTCTGGCCGGATCGTTTTCAACGGCCAGGACCTGTCCAAGCTTCGGGGCCGGCGCTTGCGACGGGTTCGCCGCGAGATGCAGATCATCTTCCAGGACCCGTTCGCGTCTCTCGACCCGCGTATGACGGTCGGCGACATCATCGCGGAGCCGCTGGACAACTTCGCGCTGGCGCGAGGGAAGGAACGGCGAACTCGGGTCCAGGAGCTCTTGCGGCTGGTCGGCTTGAATCCGAACTTCACCAACCGCTACCCCCACGAGTTCTCGGGTGGGCAGCGGCAGCGCATCGGAATCGCCCGAGCTCTGTCGGTGTCGCCGTCATTCATCGTGTGCGACGAGCCGGTTTCGGCTCTGGACGTTTCGATCCAGGCTCAGATCATCAACCTGCTGCAAGATCTACAAAAAGAGTTCAAGCTCACGTACCTGTTCATCGCGCACGACCTGGCGGTGGTGCGCCACCTGTCGGACAGGATTGCGGTCATGTACCTGGGGAAGGTGGTGGAGATCGCCGATCGGGTGGACATCTACGAGCACTCGCAACACCCGTACACGAAGGCGCTGTTGAGCTCGATCCCGGTGCCGGATCCGGTGGTCGAACGCCTCCGAGAGCCGATGCTGATCAAGGGTGAGATACCGTCGCCGGTCAACCCGCCGTCGGGGTGCAGGTTCCACACCCGGTGTCCGATTGCTCGGGTGCCGGGGATTTGCTCGGAGGTGGAGCCGGAGCTGGAGCCGCATGGGCATCGGGACCAGGAGGCGGCGTGCCATTTCGCAGGGGAGGCCTAGGGGAGACATAACTTTAGTGGGCCCTCCCTCAACTGGTGGTGGACCCTCCCCCTCCGACACACCTGGCGCCAATCTAGCGGGAGCTGTGACACCGGGCAACCCTGGTTGTTAAGAACCCGGCGGCTGCGAACCCTCCTCACCGCGGACTTCGAGGATCCGATAGCCCTTCTTCGACTTGATGCGCCACACCTCGAAACCCTGGGTGCCGAGCCACGCCGCGAGCGAATCCGACCCCAGGTTGCGCTGCACGACCAGGTAAGCGCTGGCGCCGGGCTCGAGTCGAGGCAGCCACCGGAGGAGCAGCTCGTGCAGGGGACCCTTGCCGACGCGCACCGGTGGGTTGGAGTAGATCGCCGCGAACCGCGTCTCGGGCGGCACCTCGTCGGGGGGGCTGGCGATCACGTTGGCCGTCCCCGCGGTGAAGGCGTTGGCCCGAGTCAGCTCGAGCGCCCGCTCGTTGACATCCACCGCCCAGATTCGCGCCTCGGGCGCCTGTCTGGCCAGCGCGATGGCGATCGCTCCGTAGCCTGAGCCGAGGTCGAGGACATCCCCGGCCGCCGGCGGGGGAGGCGCTTCGCGAAGCAGCGAAAGCGTGCCGAGGTCTATGCCCTTGGAACCGAAAACCCCCCGATCCGCTTGAAGCTCCAGGTCGAGGCCCCGAACGTGCAGGTAGACCGTCCGGGGACGGGACGCGACAGCCGGTGCCGGGTCGAAGTAATGGCCCTTCCGCGGCTCGGATAGGAGGGGGCGATTTTTGGGTATACTCATCGTTTGTCGCCCAATCGGCTATTGCCGCGTGGGCTTCGAGCCGTCGTAAACCGTATTCAGGAGAACCGTTTGCCCACCATCCAGCAGCTTGTCCGCCTGGGGCGCCGCGCGGCAAGGTCGAAGTCTAAGGCGCCTGCGCTCAAGGGCTCGCCGCAGAGGCGGGGGGTCTGCGTGCGCGTCTATACCCAAACTCCCAAGAAGCCGAACTCGGCGCTCCGCAAGGTCGCCCGCGTCCGGCTGACCACCGGCATCGAGGTCACCGCCTATATCCCTGGCATCGGCCACAACCTCCAGGAGCACTCGGTCGTGCTGATTCGCGGCGGCCGCGTCAAGGACCTCCCGGGCGTCCGCTACCACATCATCCGCGGCACGCTCGACACCGCCGGTACCAAGAACCGCAAGAAGGCACGCTCGAAGTACGGCGCCAAGCGGGAAAAGAGCAAGGCGGCAGCCTGATGCCTCGCCGCAGCCGCCCAGTCAAGCGTGTCATCGCGCCCGACCCCGTCTACCAGTCGGAGGCGATCGCCAAGTTCGTGAACGT
>WNEZ01004033.1_pt1 | contig 14958 bp, 14 predicted proteins | sample 5400521 | NCBI WGS metagenome assembly WNEZ01 (sample SAMN13153339, study PRJNA577476) | soil metagenome | isolation source: 120 cm saprolite under Douglas fir tree site 2 hole 1 replicate 1 | place: USA:California | collected 2015-04-18
ATCGTGTTGGCAATGACGGGATGGGTCTATGCTCTAGGATGGGTCGTGCTGAAGCTCATCTAGCGGAGCCTCGCGAAGCAACAACGCCAACACAACGAGCGAGGGTGTCCACGCGAGCATCGCTCCCAAACACATTGCTTGTAAGGTCGTCATCACGCCACCTTGGGTTTCCCAGCCCTCGAACAATCGTCGGTTTGACGATGTCCGAGCCACTTCCGCTTTACCCCTCATAACCGACCTTCGTCAGAAGGATCGGCACGTCCGTTTCGTGCCAACAGCGGAAGTGGCGTGAATTATCCGATCATCTTGCCGGCGCGCACCGGGACTGCCACCTCAAGTGACCGAGACTGTATTGGAGAGTTCATTTTCGGCACAAATTTATGGACAAAAGATCCGTCCACCCAGACCATGCCCCCCGGCGCCGGTGACAGCGTGGCAATTCTTTGGAACGAATTGGCATCCCCTTGGGCCGCAAGTGGTCACTCCACCTTGGGTGACCTTTCCGGGCACAGACCCAGTGTTGTCCACCACGACGGACCCCCGAGCTCCGCTCGGCGGCGCCGCGGCGGGCTCTTTGTTTGTGGATCGGGCTGCCTCGCGTGACCGCTCGGCGCCCTTCCTGCGGTCCGTTTGCTTCACGCAGTCGCCGCCTTTGTCCAGCGCATATCCCGTCGCACATCTTTTCGCCACGCATTGTCCATCCGCTTCAACTTCGCGTGCGCCACACTCAAGCGGGCAAACACGTTCGGATCTTCCCCGCAACGCGTCGAGAAAATCGGTCGTGGGCTGTTCGGGCGACGCTGACGCGTGGGCCGCTTTGACGAATTTTTTGATCGATGTCGCGGTTTGGGCTGTGGTCCAATTGTCGTCGATAGGTCCCGCGTAGCAGCCCACGCGTTTCAGCTCTTTCTTGATTTCTTCGATCAAAGCGCCGCCCGCCAACAGGCGCGACGGCGCAGGCACAACAAGTGTTTCTTTAGGTGGCGTCAGCTCCGTCATTTTCTGCTTTGCCGCCGTTTCATCCGGCATCTTTTCTTGTTCAGAGCGCTCGCGGGCGACGCGATCCTTCTCAATTCGTCCGCGCTCGGCTTCTGCGAGCTTGGCTTCCTCCTGGGCTTTCTTTTTCTCGGCTGCGATACGCGCTTCTTCCGCGGCCTTTGCCCGTGCCGCGGCCTTGGCCTGCTCGGCCGCCTTGGCGCCCTCTACCGCCAGTCGTGTCTGTTCCTCGGCCGCCAACCTGGCCCTTTCGGTAGCCGCGATGCGAGCCTCCTCGGCGGCGAGCTTGTTACGTTGGGCCTGCGCCAGCTTCGCATAAAATCCGTTGGGATACGTGGACAGGAAGAAGTCCCATGCCTCTCTGGTGCCGACTCGTTCGGCGAGTTCGTAGTCGCGCCTGACGGAGGCGTTGGAATCGAAGGCAGGGTTTACCGGCGGCGTCGCAACGGCGGGAGCGGGCACCAGCGCGACATCGTTGCCGCCAAGCGAGCCGTAGATGAACGGCTCTTGCCTGTTGTTGGTAGCCTTCAGAACGTCGTCGCGGGCAAAGCCGAACGCCTTGCGCAGATCGAGGCCCGGCCTCGTCAAATACTTGACCAGCGCTGCGGTGAAGGGGCTGCTCTGGTTGTCGCCGTCGTACGCTGTCGACCCGGCCTTCGCGGCGAAGGCGATCAGCGTGTTCGGACTGGTCGGCTCGACCTTGGCCAGTCCTCGACCTACAGCGCGCGACCCGATCGTGCGCTTCATGGTCTGGTTGAATGGATTATCCCGGCACGCGTCCAGAATGATGAGCCTCAGCTGCTTCGCGGGCTCAATGACCGTCAAAATGCGATCGAGCGGGATTGCCTCGTCAAATGCGTCGATGTCACGTTCAAGAACGGCGTCAACCGGGATGAGGTAGTTGGTACCGTCGATCTCGATTCCGTGCCCCGCGTAATAAACGATGGCAATATCAGCGTCGCGGACATTGCCCGAGAAGTCGCGCAACGCACGGCGCATCGCGTTTGCGTTGATGTCCAGCTTAAGATCAACGACATCGAAGCCCGCGTTCTTGAGCGTCGCCGACATAGCCTCGGAATCGTTTCCAGGATTGGCAAGCCTGCTTACATTTTGATAGGCCGAATTGCCCATCACCAGCGCAACGCGCTTTTCCGCGATCGCAGACTGGCTGAAAAGCCAGTTCGACAAGATCGCTAAGACGATGGTCCCAACGACGCGCATGGAAGGATCCAAAATCGGCGATGGGTCGAGGGTTTCGAGCCTAACACGCCGGCCGATGATCGCAATATCCAGAAGCAGGAGCAAAGCAGCCGTCTGTGACCGCTCTCACAGATGGAAAAGGGCCTGGATACTGTTATTCGCTGCGCCGCAGCGACCGGCGCGGATCGCGTGGAGCGTCCTCCACAACCAGTCAGATCAGAGGGCCAAGGGCCGCGAAGATTTCTGAACGCCGGCAGCTGCATCGGCTTTTCACCACATGTCGGCTGTGGGTCACGTCGGCGCGAGCTAGCAATGATTCCGGGATTGTGAGCCCGAGCGCCTTGGCGGTCTTGAGGTTGATCACCAGATCGAACTTGGTCGGTTGCTCCACCGGCACATCGGCGGGCTTGGTGCCACGCAAGAGCTTGACGAGCTGCCGGGTCACTAGCTCTCCAAAGATTTGGACGAGGCGTGGGCCATAGGCGACAAAGCCGCCGTCCTGCGCCACTTCCGGAAATTGATAAATGGCCGGCAGGCTCAACGCCGCAACGCGTTGCATGACGATGTGGCGATTGCCGAAGAGGACCGGAGATGCCAAAACGTTTAACGCTGCGGCACCCCACGCCTTCGCCGCGTCGATGGCTGCCGCGATCTCCTCTGGTCTGGCGATCCGATGAATCGAAAGCTCGACGTTGCGTGCACGCGCAGCGTCCTGCAGTGCCTGAAGCTGCGACAACGCGGTCGTGATGGAATCGGCAATGGCCGCCATGCGGCGAAGTCCGGGCACTGCCTCGATCAAGATTTCCTGTCGCTTGCCGTCGAGCTCGGTCGAGAACATGCTGATACCTGTTGTATTGCCCTCGGGCCGGGCCAGCGAGTTCACCAGTTGAGACCGGAGCATATCGTCGGTAGTCCCGAGGATCGGAATCGATTGCGTCGCCCGCTGTGCGGCGCGAGTTGCTAAATCCCCGCTGGCTAAAATGACATCGACATCGGCTTTGACGAGCTCTGCCGCAAAGTCCGAAACCCGGTCGACGTGCAGTGCAAATGCGTGCCAATCGACGGTGAGGTTTTGGCCTTCGATGAAGCCAAGCCGCCGAAGGTTTTCAAACATCGCGACAAAATACGGCGCGTCGCGTGGACCGGCGGACAACCCGCCGAGACGATAGGTCCGCCCCGCCTCCTGCGCCCGGGCTGCGAGTGGCCACGCGATTGTCGCGCAGCCAGCAAGGATGAAATCGCGGCGTCTCATTGCCTCCCCCTTATTTCAGGACAGGGCAAATAGCGCACTAGACTAGCACACGAGAGGTTACGGATGTGACTTCAAGCAATGATCGTCTACGGCCGACCCAAGTCGCCTTTGGGTCAAACTGAGAAACACTCAGCATGAGCAGATGTCTTCCGCTCTTCCTCCAATAACGGACGTTGGTTTAGCGCGCTCCCCAGAACATTGAGCGGATTCGAGGTTATGGAATCTCGTTGAGCCCTTCGATGCCTGTTTCGCTGATCCATTGTTATGGAACGCAATCAATTATCAACGTCGACAGAGCAAGCTAAATGTGGACCGGCCTCACGCGGCAATTTTCGGCTCTCCATAGGCGCGGCTGTCGCGCTACCCGTCTGACGCGCCCTAGAAGAGAGTCAAGAAGCCAAATCGTGTCAGATTAATGGGCTGGGTCTAATTTGTTGAGGATCGGAAACACGACGGCGACTGCAGACACCAAAGGCCGATTGGCCCATACCCAGGCAAAATCAATGGCGCCCGAACACACGGATGATGATCAACCCTGCCAAGACGAGCGGCACCGCGGTGAGTAGCACAACGATAAATGCGTGTACGAACCCGCGTATAAGTCCGGGTGCGGGTGACCACGCATTTGGTACAAATCTTGTTGGATCCGAGAAGGTCGCGAGAGGCTCGCGCAGGAATCGATCCCACGGACCGCCACGCACAAGATTGCGGGCAAGTTCCCCTTCAGTAAACGCTGTCGAGTGGCCGTACTCACCATTTCGCAGATTGATGGCAGCCGGGTCCGTAAAGCCGTGTCGACCGCCTGGGCCGGTGCCGGGGATAGTGAATTGTGCGAAGGGAACGGCCCGATCGCTTCCTCCGCATTGATCGAGCACAGCCTCGATCCGGCCATCGCGAATGTAGGATGACCAGTCAAAATCGGGCCGTATAACACTGCCAACCGCAATTACGCGGCCAAACCGAAGATCGGAGCAATCCGCTAGCTCTAGCACGAGACGAAAGAGCTGGCTGCCGAAGCTGTGAATGACGATATCGGGCGGCTCCTCGATCTGGTTCTCCCGCGCATGAAACATTGCCTTGCGGATTTTTTGTCCAAGGCGCCGAGCCAACATCCGATGCCGCCAGCGGAACAAGACGCCAAGCCGTACAAGACCATATTTGTAGATCAGAACCGGAGCATGATATTTGAACCGATTAGCAATCCGCCAGCTAAAATCCTCTTGCCATGGCCCACGTGTGTTGAAGCCATGGATCGCGATTAGCCACGGAACGCTGCGGCTGATCGCCGTTGAGCGGCGATACACGACAGCCACGACGGGGTCATCGCCGGTCTCTCGAAAGTCGGTTCCGCAATAGGGACAATGGCGACTCGAGAAAGCGTCCGAATCAATAATTCTGCGGCATCTCAACTCTGGGCACCGCCAGGCCGATAGGCGTGCGACGAGGCCGACCTCCGACGCGGCGTCGAGAAGCGATTTCACTTCCACGTCGATACCAGCATCGGCTAGCTTTGCCCCAAACAATAGCGGGTCGATCTCAGGCGCCTCGCCGCCGTGTAGCAGGGCAACGAGCGCGTCGACAGCTCTGTCACCGAATCGCTCGCGAAGTCTGTCCTCGGTCATGCTAGATTATTTGCCCAGATGACCGAGAGGACCACATACACATCGTTCCGCTTGCATTGAACCCAAATTCTCAACCGGCTATCAAGCCCATGCCCTTCCATCTTGATGGTCCGACTCAGTTGTCGATACTTTTCCGCAGCGAAGCTGAACATGCCGTCCGCAGCTGCAAAGTTAGCGTCATCAACGCCGCGACGGACTTCGCGCACGGCTTGGACGGCTTCGATCCCGCCCTCACTTAGGGTCGACACGAGCTCGACATGCCCTCCTTGGGTCACTAGGCGCGTCGATTGCACCGTGGCCGCTGTGTTGCGGCCAAGTTTTTTGAACGCAGGACTAAGCCGGATCTTGGTGAGCGGGCGAGGCAAGAGGCCCATCTCCTTCAGATCTTTCCATACTTGGTTCAGCGCCTTCTCGTGTTCGTCACCTTCGTTCGGCAATTGGATCATTACGGCGGAATAGGGGTCGCCTAGCCGCCATTCGAAACGGACGACGCTCCGCTCGAATCGCTCGCGGTAGGCTCGGTATTCGAAAGTGTCTGGACCTTCGTCTCGCTGAAAGTCCTTTGCTCTTGCCCGCTCCCAACCACCACGACCCCGATGCCAAGCAATAGAGAGATGGTCACCTGAAAAGTTGATCGTGCTTAGCGACAGCGTATCGGGAAACTCATAACTGACTTTTCGAACTAACAGTCCAGCATGCTTGGATGCCTCAAGTACGGACCGGATGTCTGCCGGAGGAATCGCCGGTCGCTCGAACAGGTAGACATGCTGATTGCCCCAACCCTCGATCTCGCCCAGCCAGTCTTCGATAGCCGCTTGCGTAAGCGCGCCCTTATCGATCGCGGCGCTCAGGTTCTGGGCGAAGTCCGCCTTCGTATTTCCAATCTGGATGTTGTTCGAACGAAGGAGCTCTTTGATGAAGGTATTGCCTTGCGCGAGCACAATCTGCGCAACCACTTTCTTTAGCGCGCGCTTGTTCAGCTCGTTACCTTGTTGAGCTTTACTTGGCTTCTTATCCATCTCACCTTATCAGCTGGGAAAGCAACGGGCATGCAGCGGGATAGCCTAACACGCCCTGATTGCGTAATCTAATCAGTTCCCTCATTTTGCATGACCATAATCAAAACCAGAACAACTGGATTTTGAGACGATGGCCTTGATTCACGGAACCCGCACCCCCACGTTGTAATCCTCCGCTGGCGAAGACCTGGCGACATCGGACGGCATGTGCGCGATACGTGGCGCATGTGACGTGCGATTCGACGTAACTGGTTCGGCGTGACGTGTCATGACGGATCAGGATGCCTCTCGGTTGACGACTCCAAGTTATTGGGTCGCGGGTAGCTGGCGGTGAACGATGGAGACGCTACATGCGCAAGTTTTTAGCACGTGTGGCGACCCTTACCCGCAAGGTCGCGGAATGGTTGGTGCCGGTTCTCTCGGCTATCAAGCTTCTGATCGAAATTGTGGGTAAGGTCGCCAACTGCCATGATCGAAAATTACAAATTCAAATATCGGTCGCGCGGTAAATATTTCTTCGTGCCGAATGAAAAGTGCGAACGCCGGGGACGGCGCATGATTCAGTTCTTTTCAACGCGCGTGGATTTTCCCGATTACTTCTTCCATTACAAAAAGGGCGGCCACGTTGCTGCCCTGCAACGAACACCTCAACAACGCCCTCTTCTTCAAAATCGACATCCAGAATTTTTACTACTCGATCGCGCGGATGCGTGTGACCCGTGCCCTTCGTGATTGGCGCTATCCCGGTGCGGGAACGTTCGCGAAGTGGTCGTGTGTGGTAAATCCGGGGTCGGGTCCGAAGTTCTCCCTGCCTATTGGCTTCGTACAATCACCGCTGCTCGCAAGCCTCGTGTTGATGAAGTCGCCGGTTAATGATGCGATTGAGCGCGCCCGCGCAAACGGCGTGTATATTTCCGTCTATCTCGATGATTTCATCGGATCTCATAACGACTTGGCCGTCCTCACGGCTGCCTACGAGGATATCCGCGACACGTGCGTTGCCGCCAGCTTCATCCCGAACCCCGGCAAGTTGGTGCCACCGCGCACCGCAATTACGGCCTTCAACTGTGATCTTACGAACGGGTCCGCGCTGGTCACGGCAGACCGAATCAATTGAAGAGCCAGCGCAGCCCAACGCCGCTTGCGATAGTCCGAATGGTAAGTAAGATCGAGCACTTCCTGCCTGATATTAGGATCGTTTCGAGCAACCTCTTCCAAAGCGTGGGCCGCAGCCCTGCCAACGTTAGTATCGTTGTCGCCGAGGAGCGTCAGCAATGTGACTTGAACCTTGCTGCTCGTGGTGACTGCGCCCTGCAATGCTCTTGCAGCGACAGCTCGGACGAATTGATCGTCATGCGAGGTAAGATCGAGCAACGCCTGCTGCAGGTGAGGTTCGGAAGCGACAATTTTTAGAGAATCAGCAGCAATCTGCTTCGCAATCCAATTTTTTTCGCCCACCAGCATGTCGAGCAGCCGCCCCTGGACTGTCGGATCGAAGGCAGCTTCCTTCAGGAAGAAGCTGGAGGCCGCACGCACCCAGTCGTTCGTATCGTGCGAGCTTTTCAGAAGTTGCTCCCTGACTGTCGTATCAGCCGTCCGGCCGCGCAGTTGCAGAATTCTGTCGATGGCCTCATCGTCAGCCGTTTTCCAACGCCGAAGGCGATAATCCATCAGTGCGTACCCGGCATGGATCGTCATTTCTGGATCGGAGGATGACAATTTTTGAAAGTGATCGTGGATTTCGGGGTCGAACAGAAGGCCACTGAGAGCTCTTACAGCCGTCGTTCTGTGCTTGTGGCCTTTCGTACTTGTTAAAACTAGCATGTGATTGCGAACTTTGACGCAACGCGCCGCTTGTCGGAGGGCCAGCTCGAACGGAGACTTTGATCCGCGTGTCCGGAAGACATAGTCAGCCAGCGAGGAAACGACACGCACTGCAAGCTTTTCTGGGCAGTCGCGCGCGTTTCCGATGCATGCTGCCGCCAAGCGCAGATCGCGCTTCAAAATACGATCCTGCCGGGAATGGTGTCTCATGATCGCGTAGACGAAGGACTCGATCGATTGCCGCGATCGTGCGAACCAGGCTTCCAGCGGTCCTCGGACTGCAGAGTCGAATTCCTTGACGACGTCTTTGCCGATCTCTGCCGCGATCTTGCCTGCCTCGGGAGCGCCATATGCAGTGCCGGCGACCTTCGCGGCTGGACTCACGAGATTGAGGATGGGACCGATAAGCTTCACAACAGCACGGATCACGCGGGGAAGATAAATATCAAGAGGCGACGCATGCACATATTTCAAGCTGCCGGCGACGTAGAGAATGATGGATCGCCAATCCGGGTCGTGCAGGTGCCGGGCTATTTCCCGGTACGGGTCGGGGCTGACTGCGATCGCGCGCGCCGCGAAATATTCCCGCAGGGTCAGCAAGGGGAACGTGTACTCGCTATCGACCCGTTCGATGAGCCGAGCTGCCAGGAAATGCGGCAAAAAATCTCTGTCGTGGGCAGGCAGCTGCTCGATTATGCCCTGTTGAATTCTTCCGCTGGTATCATGATAGCTCTGCAACGCTAAAGTACCGAGCACGCGAAACACCGCAGCTGCTTCAAGCGTTTCCGGCCAAGTCTGCGGGACTTTGTGCTCCCGGTGCCATTCCACCAGCTTTTCGATGCATTTGCCAATCAAGGCTGCGGGCTGGGTTGGCAGCCGCTCCTGACTTCCGCGAAGCGCCGTGTAGCACAAGAACGAAAGGAGAAGAGGATTGCGTGCCAGAAAGCCTGCTGGGCCCTCCGCCACGTCGAGCACCTGTCGCAGAGCACCGGCATGGTCCTCCGATTTTAGGCTCGTCGCCAGCGAGCGGCACATTCGGCCGGTCAAGCCCTCGATCTGAGGCAATCGCAGCTCCTGGATGGAATAAACGCTGAACCCGTACGCCAGCGCCGGCCCATAGTCCTGTGGCCGCGAGGCAAGGACGACCTGGTTTCCCTCAAGAGTCCGGGCCAAATCAGCGACTTGCCGCTTGCCATTCGCATCGAGCTCGTCGAATCCGTCGAGGAGAACGCTGGCCCCACCACGTGCCAGGTGGCCTAACAGGCCGGCCCAAGCTTCATCGTTCAAGGCGGCGGACACTTGCGGCGGTATCCGGTCCTTGAGCCACCGGAATTCCTTTTGTCCCTCGGGAATGCTCTCGCGTCTCAGGCCCAATTCGACCAGGATCGGAAAATGGTCAGCTGGCGAGACTGCGAGAGCTGCCGCGTGCGCGCGTAGCAGATAGCTCTTGCCTTGACCGGGATCGCCGAGAAACACGACATGCTGCTGTTCTGCGAGCACACGCAATGCCGGCTGCGCTATGGCGCTCGCGTCCGGGGTTGGCCCGGCCGCGCCGGATGCAACCGGCAGAACATAAACTGCTTCCGAGTCGACCGGGAGAGCAACCGAAGTCATTGCCACTTCGGATGCTCTTCTAGTCACATAATCGCGCAATGCCGCAAGATATTTTTCCATGTGCATGGCATGTGGAGAGAATTACAGCTCAAAGTTATGAGCAGGAACTGGACACGATACAACCGCGTGCCCGCCGCCGCCTGCTACGCGGCCCCAAGCCTGCCGCATCTTTCCTAGCCGGGAGGACCTACGTGGCTTTAGGGCGCCAAGATCTGAAGCTACGCCGGGTAGGGAAATTGATGCTACCACGCTCGACCAGTATCGTGTGCAACTCTCCATGGAGTGGACGCAAAATTAATATCATGACGCGGAGCCGGGTTGTGTCCCAAGTAGGCCGCTTGTGCAGGAGGACACTGCTTCGGATATGGCTTTGAAGCTGCTTTGTTTTTTGTGAGCGTAGAGAGCGCTGGGGACTTGTATAGGGGGCTGTAGCAGGTCGGTATTCGTCACTGCTACGTTGAAACACAGCAGATGTCCTGAGCTCAGTTTGGAGCACTCGTGGTCACGTTCCAAGCTTTCTTCGTGAGACTGCGGGCGGGCATCGATCGGTGACGGTGTTGTCCATCGGCATCTCCACTTCGCGAAAAGCGGCACCCTCGACTTTCGGTCGTACGTCATCAGGAACGACAGACAAACTGGCGACAATCAGCTTCGAGATGGGTCAGCAGTTCAACGATTTAACGCAAACCATTCTCGCGCCGGAAAGCGGTTGGTGTATTTTCCTGGGTCTTTCCGCCCTTCGAAACACCTGAGGGTTGGCGATTACTAACAGCAAGTGATGAGCCGGGCGAAGAGTGCGCGTCCGAATTTTTGAACCGAGAGCAGGTGATGGATTGGTGGCGCGATAATAGGTCACAAATGCTATTTGATTTCACACTGCACTGATCCACTATGTAGGGTTTCATTTTAGCTATCGACATTTATTCTTACAGCGTTAGGAGCGCTCGAATTATACAGAACGTGGCACATCATGAGACATTGCTGGCCGCTCAGACAGAGGCTCTAAAACAACTCCCGATCAAATATAAAGGCTATATAACTCTAGTTGATATGCACGTCGGGTATTTGGGCATCACCTATGTCAATATTGTAGCCGATGAAGGGCGCCCTCAATTTAATGCCCAACTGGCTACTTTGAAGAAAGACGTTCGGAAGGGCATTTGCGCTAGTGAAGACATGAAAGGAATGCTCAAGAGCGGCGTGTCATACAGCTATGAATACCGTGATACAATCGGCGCTATGATTGTTGAGTTTGTGGTGGACTCTTGCCCTTAGCGAAGTAAAGCAGATTGCGGCAGCCCTTTAGCATCCAATGCTTCTGTGAGACGAAACCAACTGGAATTGGGGAGGTCAGGATGATTAGTCGTCACCTTCGTCGTAACCCTCGGTGACCACAATCGGCCCCATGTTTTTTCGTAGGTTCTCGACGATCTCTTGATTGTGTTTATCGAACTCGTCAGCGGTCATTGGCTTCCACGACGCCGCAAGCACTTGCGCTTCATCGATCTGTTGTGAAGTCATGTCAGGCAGAATCTTGTCGCGACATCTTGCAGCCTCCCTATGACCCTGCGCTGCGGCCAAGCTGAGCCAGAAATGCGCGCGCAATAGGTCTTTTCGAGCCGATGGGATACCTTTTGAAAACGTCTTTCCGAGGGCGAACTGCCCGCGCACCAGAAAGGCTTGTCTTTCATCTTCACAAAACTGCTCGAATTGTTCCTGCTCTCTTTTTGTTTTGGCCGTGAGTTGTCGGAAGCGTCGATCTTTAAGTTCGTCGGTGATTGTTTGCGTCGAACCTTCGAGCCCGTCCAATATCTTTTCCGCGTGGTCGATTAGAGCGGTTACCCCTAAGATAATTCTGAATGCCCACCCGGCATGATCATTGTGGGATGAAAAGCTAACGGTGCGTGTTTCGGTGTCAATATTGACAAACGTGTCGATCATTCCCTCTGAGTTTGGGTGGCATCTATGAGACATCACGTCGTACGCGCTCTTTGCCCAAGGATATTCTTCAGACATGCGATTAATCGCCGTGCGAATGTTAGTTGATTCCCATTCAGGATTTTTCTCTATTTTCTTCGGGTCTCTTGTCGCAGCCAGCCTGTTTTCTGACAACCTCCTAAATTCAGCCAACGTTCCAGCTCTGCGCGCATCATTGATTGCACGGTCATAGTCCCACAGAAATGCGAACGTTTCGAATAAGCCCCGCGCGGATAAAAAACTACAAAGTACGTTCCCAGTGTTCCAGTTCACGATGGTGCCGCCGGCCATCATGACTACTCGATACAAAATCACTTCCCGCAACATCGCTTCCAGACCACTCGAAACTGGCAGTTGGCTCTTACGACGTTTTGTAAGCCGACCTAATATTTCATGGACGTTTTCGAGCGCCTGCTGCTCTTCGTCCGTCAAATCTATTCCGAGCGTAAGGAATCTCAGAGCAGGTTCTGCCATCGCTATTGATACCTTCTGCGCTTGAATGCCGCCACGTCTGTACGATCTAGCTTGAACCATTCACCGTTCGCGCGCTTGTCCGCAAGCCTGACAATCTGTTTCACGCCTTGCGCCGCCGCTACGGGCTATGGCAAACATACCATCTGGCAGGCGATCAGCCGCGCTAATCGCTAACGATTGGGGCGAGGGCCTAAGAGCGTCCGTGCGTGTTCTCCCATATCAACCCTCCGGCAAATCCGCCGAACAGTTGTACAATCACGTGCAGACGCATGACTATCTTGTCAACTTCCTCGCGCACGTTAGCAGTTTCCGGGACCTTAAATATCTCGCGCACCGCTGCTCGATCCCCGACCATATCACCCGGCTCACAGAACCAATTTAGAGGATCATCCCCGAGTGTCAAAGAACCTCGCGCATCGGGATACTTGTCTGTGAGCGCCTGGAGCGCGCGAGAGATCGTCGGCGGGTCATAATGGAACGTGAGATTGCTTCGGATGCGACCCATGATGTTCTTGTGTTCGTTGCTTCCTTCGAACTCGACGAGTTGCGCAAAGGATTTCCTCGTGAATCTCCCGCTCGCGTCAACCGCGTTCTTTAGCTCCGGGTCCTTCTCTACCTCTTTGACGATCTTCAAACCTTCGTAGAGGTGCGATAGCTGAAGCCGAACGAAATAGATTCGGGCACCCACCTCTCGATGCTGTCGCGTTCTTTCGTTTTCATTGCTCCACCATCCCAACGCATCCATGGCGAGCGACATATCGTTCATGACCATCATGAGCCTGATGAGGACCGAACCCAACTTGCCCTTGTCGGCAATCGATCCCAGCCTGACGTTCTTCGTTGTGCTGCTCATGCTCGCTACAATCTATTTTATTGAGTCCAAGATAACTTCGCTCTTCTAGCGCGGCATAGACTACTGCGCCGAACGACAAACCGAAAATCACTATCAGCTCGAACCGTCGATCCGCACTGCGGTTCGCGAAAGGAAAAACTATGCCTGAAATACATGTCGACGCCCATCTGATCGGCAATGAAAATCGAAACTGAAACCGGCATCCCCAAATCAGTAAATCATGCGGCCGGCGGCGCACACAATGCCGTCCGATTGTCATCCGCCTCGCTGGCCGAGCGTGCTGTTTGCAACGCGCGCACGACGGTTCGGCGGCCGTTGACCGATGCAGCGGTGCGCGACCGGCGTGCGGAGGAATCGCAGGCCCGCTGACGTGCGAAGCGCAATTTCCGAGGAGGAAAATATCGCAGTGCGGAGTAGACGTCGGGCGCTCGATTAAGACGGCGAGATAAAAGCGCCGCCGTCGGCCGGGGCGCATGTGGTTGGAGTGATTTGAGTTTTTGAGCACCCTCAGATTCACCCTTGCCATACGTTTTGTCCCATACATTCAGTATTTCAACGATCCGAGCGCCATCCGCCAATACTTTGCCCCGATACCGAGCAAGACCGCTTGCGGCGAAGAGGCCGGACCAGCGCCAGTCCCTCACGGCTGTCGCGGGACGCGCCACCGCTTCGCGGCTTAAGGCCTTGACCGACTGTCGCTGCCCCGGCAAAGGCTCGCCAAGCGGTCATGGTTCAACGTGAGCGAAACCGCTCCTGCTCGACCGGGGCGACCGATATCGCACCCGGCAGGTTTTCGCCGCCGGCAGCGCGCAGCGTGGAATCAACCGTTTCAGCAGACAGCGGAGTTGCCGGATGTTTGTGGGATGTCTCATTCTCGCTCCCGGCGGCCCCGACGCGTCAGGTTCGGGATTCCACCTGACGACCTCCTGGATTACGCTACCCCGCCGGAACGCCGTGCGGGCCGGCCACCGAAGCACGAGTTGTCGAACTGGATCGTCAGCGACGATTGGCCCGAGCGCATTCCGGTCACGGACGCCGAGGTGGACGTGTTCGAGGCATGGTTCGGCGATCTCTTCGATGAACTGTTCGGGCCGTGCCGGTGACAGCAAGAGGGAGCATCCGCCATGACTGTGCCGCTGCGTGCCGCCTTGTACCTGCGCGTCTCGACGGCGCGACAGGCCGAGCACGATGTCTCGATCCCGGATCAGAGGCGGCAAGGCGAGGGGTACTGCACCTCGCGCGGCTACCGGCTGGTCGAGACCTATGTCGAGCCTGGCGCATCCGCCACCAACGACCGCCGGCCCGAATTCCAGCGCATGATCGAGGCCGGCATCAGCAAGCCCGCGCCGTTCGACGTGGTGGTAGTCCATTCATTCAGCCGCTTCTTTCGCGATCACTTCGAGCTCGAGTTCTACGTCCGCAAGTTGGCCCGGAACGGCATCAAGCTGGTGTCCATCACCCAGGAGATGGGCGACGATCCCATGCATGTCATGATGCGCCAGATCATGGCGCTGTTTGACGAATACCAATCCAAGGAAAATGCCAAGCACGTCCTCAGAGCCTTGAAGGAGAACGCGCGGCAGGGCTTCTGGAACGGGAACAAGCTCCCCGCTATCTCATTCGTGACCGGGACGGGGCCTATGGTGAGGTCTTCATCCGAAGGCTTCGATCAGTGGGCATTCGCGATCGACGTCGCCGCGCTCCCCTTGGCAAAATGGATATGCTGAAAGGCTGATCGGTTCGATCCACAGGGAATGCCTTGACCACGTTGTTGTGTTCAGCGAGCGCCACCTCCGTCACCTACTGCTCTGTTACATGAAATATTACAATGGGGCCCGCACGCATCTATCCCTGGAGAAAGATGCACCGGTCTCGCGCGCCGTCGATCGCGCCGGGCACATTCTTTGTCGCCCAACCCTGGGCGGACTGCATCACCAATATGCCCGGATTTAATTTACGACAGGCACAACCTGCTCGAAGACGACACTGATATCAGAATCATCCAAGCATTGCTCGGAACGGCGACATACTGCCCGCGAACAACAGGCTGAAGCACACATCACCTACCGATTTCATCCTCGCTTCGGCGAGACGGTAGGCGTTAGGCGGCGGCTTGAGCGAGGCGGC
>WNEZ01004190.1_pt1 | contig 14958 bp, 14 predicted proteins | sample 5400521 | NCBI WGS metagenome assembly WNEZ01 (sample SAMN13153339, study PRJNA577476) | soil metagenome | isolation source: 120 cm saprolite under Douglas fir tree site 2 hole 1 replicate 1 | place: USA:California | collected 2015-04-18
TTGGTGTGGCCAGCGGCGAAGGCAAGGGCGCTCCAGCCCTCGAGCATCTCATTTTCTGATGGGCCTACGCCTCTTATCTGGAAGAAGTGATCCATGACCCACATGCTGTAGAGACCGGCGCGCTCGGCGCGTTCTGCTATCAGCCCGAAGGTGTCACCAAGATTGGCCTGGCCGCCGGGCCAGGTGAAGTTGGGGACTTGTAAACCAAGTCGCATAACGTTTGTTTCTCCTTGTTTTGATGTTTTTGTGTGGAACCCTTGCAGTAAACTTACTTTTGCATAGTTATTATACAAATGAAAGCGCTAAAGAGACAAGGGAAGGAACTGAAGGCGGGCCAGGAAAAAACAGATGGACAAATGGAAAAAGTGTTGGCAATATATGTTATACTAACGGTGAGACGTCAGATGTTGTTGTATCGCTTGTGTGGGATGATCTTGTTTCCACCGACAGCAATATGTTTGTAGACGTCGAGTGGGAGCAATCCAAAGTGAGACTTTATGCTATCAAACGACGGAGCAAGATCTAGCTGATCTTTTCGGGCAAGTCGGGCAGGTTCTTTCGGCCACTGTGATTACTGATCGAGAAACAGGTCGCAGCAAAGGCTTTGGCTTTGTAGAGATGAGTAATGACGAGGAAGCACGGAAGGCGATTGAGGAGCTAAACGGTACCATGCTGGGGACTCGTACAATCATCGTGAATGAAGCGCGTGAGCGCCGTGAGCAAGGGTATGGTGGCGGTGGCCGTTCTGGTGGTGGCGGTGGTGGTGGTGGTGGCGGTAGGGACCGGCGACCAAGAAGTGGTGATAGGGATGGGTACCGGGACAGGCGGTACTAGGTAAGACAGTCTCGATGCCCGGTGGCGAAGAGACGATTTGAGCCGTAGTAATGAAAAGAGAAAGCCGGCAAACTTGCGGGCTTTCTCTTTTCATTACTACGGAAGCAGCCAGGGAACTACACTGCGAAGAACTTCACCTGGTTACTGGCTCCTGTTTGGTCATCGATGGCCTGAACAAAACTAGTTTGCCCGGCTACCAACCCTCCTGGCGCAGTTATCGTCACATTGAAGGTGCCGTTAGCCGAGACTTGCACGTTAGTGATGAAAAGTGTGTTACTACCTGACCCTCCCGAGCCGCCTGTACCCGGGAAAATCCACAGGATAGTCGCAAAGTCATTGGGGGTGAAGTGGCTTCCTCTCACTTTAATCAGCGTACCAGATGAGCCCTGATTCGGCGAAATCGACAGGTTGGGTTCGACTGTGAAGGTAGCTGACGCTCCCACTCCACTGGTCTTGCCACTGGCGACTATATCATTAAATTGAAAACCAATTTTCGCTGTATCTGGCACAATAAAGCTGGCCTTAAAAGCCCCGTTGACATTTGTTCCCGGGCTGGCTACCAGTTTGCCCTGGAACAAGATTCTCACACCCTCGTTGCTGCCAAAACCGCCACCAATCAGATTTACGGTCGTCCCAATCGTACCCGCGTTAGGGTTAGGGATGACAGCCGGGATCTCATTCACAAGCGTACTCGCGCTCACACCACTTATCAGACCTGTCGCAATCAGGTGTGCCTGAATGCCAAAGGGAATGCTCGGCATATTCAGCGTAGTGAAAAAGGAACCGTTATTGTCACTTGATGCAACGCCGAACTTCTTCTTTCCTAGAACGCCCAAGTCAAAGGTCAAATCAACCGTCTCGTTCGCTGCAAATCCACTGCCACTGACCTGTGCCGGGGAACCAAAGGCAGGCTTCGGACCATACTCACCGAATATTGAGATGCTCGGCCTGGTAAAGGTGAACAAAACCTTCACACTAAGCGTGCTGGAGTTCACATGCACGAAGTACTTGGTTCCTGGCACTGGAGCGGTCGACGGGATTGTCAGTGGAGTAAAAAAGAAACCACCTTGATCAGTAACAACCGTGACGACTCCATTTGAGATAGTCTGGAAGAAGATCTTCACCGTCACATTCGTTGGATAGTTAAAGCCTTGGACGTTGATCTGGGTACCCGGACTCGCAGTAGTTGGAAAGATGGTGACAACCGGGCTGCCACCACCGCCACCGCCACTGGCCCTGGCTGACGTTCCCGGGTGAATGAAGACCACGGCAGGAACGAGAAGCAGCACCAGTAGCCCGGAGATGAAGAGCATTAATGCCCATTTACGAGGAAAAATTCTCTGTAACACTCTCATATTCTCCTTTGATACGAGTAAATCCAATCAATAAAAGGGGGAACCAGAGCTTCTGATATGTTAACCTGATATAGTGTAGATTAAGAGTAAGTGATTCTTTGTATCGAAAAGGTTATGAATCATTGTTGAATTGAGATTTATGGTTGAGAAATCTCAATACCATAGACTGCTTTTCTTGCACAGTTAAAGCACGGGAATTATATACAGAGTATCCGCTTGACGCGACCTGTAGCAGGATGTATGCTCACTTAAAAGCAAGGAGCAAGTGAGCGATGGATCAGCACATCGAGCGCATTCTGAGGCAGATACCAGGGTGGAGCACCAGCGATGCCGTAATAAGCTCGCTGGTTGGCGGCATAACCAACCAGAATTACCGCGTAGATATTGGTGAGGAAAGCTTTGTGCTGCGTATCGGGGGCAAAGGTACACACCTGCTCGGCATCGACCGGGAGCGCGAAAGCATCTGCACGGCCATTGCTGCCATCTCGCCGGAGACTGCCGCCCAGCCAGAAACGTTGCGCCGCATCGTCGATTCCATGCGCCGCTATCATATCGGCCCGGCATTTCCAGGCACCTTTTCTCCTTTCGAGACGGTGCGCAACTACCACAAACTGGCGCTCACATACGGTGTCATCTTTCCCGGCACGCTTCCCCGCGTTTTTGCACTGATGGCACAAATCGAAGAGGCGCTTGCTGCAAGAGCGCTAGATCAAACCAAATCCTGCCATAATGACCTGCTGGCCAGCAACTTCATCGATGACGGTCGCACCATCTGGATTCTCGATTGGGAGTATGCTGGCATGGGCGACATCTTCTTCGACCTGGGCAACTTTGCCGTCAACCAGTCCCTGAACGACGAGCAATGCGCGCTGCTTCTACATTACTACTTTGGCGAGGTGCGACCTGCTGACCTGGCACACCTTCACCTGATGCGCCTGGGCTCCGATTTACGCGAGTCGTTCTGGGGCTTCATACAGCTTGGTATTTCGGAACTCGATTTTGATTATAGAGAATATGCTCATCATCACCTCAACCGCTTTTTGCACAATGTCGAAACGTCCCCTTTCGAGCAGTGGCTAAGAGATGTGAAGATGTAGGAGACCAATTCATGCACGATCAAGCCAGGGTCGTTATTATCGGCAGCGGCATCGCCGGTTCCAGTATCGCCTACCACCTGACCGGACGCGGGTGGCGCGACATTGTTGTTCTCGAACAAGGCTCTTTTTTCGGCGGCACAACATCGCATGCTCCCGGCCTCGTTGGTCAACTGCGCTCATCCATCAGCCTGACGAAGATGCTGGTCTACAGCATCTCGCTCTACAAACAGCTCGAGGTAGACGGCAATCCTGGTTACTTTGAGGTGGGCAGCCTGCGGCTGGCTTCATCGAAAGAACGCATGGAAGAACTGCAACGGCAGGTAGGCTTCTCCAAAAGTGTTGGCCTGGAAGCAGAGCTGATCAGCGCAAGCGAAGCGAAACGCATGTTTCCGATGTTGAGCCTGCAGGGGGTCGAAGGGGCCTTGTACCTGCCCACCGATGGCTCCGGGAAAGCACCCGTCCTGGCACAGGCGATGGCAAACATCGCCCAGCAGCGCGGCGCAACCTTCCATGCCCATACGCGCGTCACCGGCATCGAGGTGGTGAATGGACGAGTACAGGCCGTTAACACCACGCAGGGCCGCATTCGCACAGAAATTCTGGTCGTTGCCGCCGGCATCTGGTCTCCGCGCATCGGGCGCATGGCCGGTATCTCCATCCCACTTATTCCCATGCAGCACCAATACGCCGTGACCGGCCCACTGCCGGAATTGACCGGCGGGGTAAGCGTGCCCAATGTGCGCGATCCCGACAACCTGGTCTATTTCCGGCAGGATGGCGAGTCCCTGGTACTGGGTGGATACGAACGCGACCCCGCCGCCTTTGACGTGAACGCCATCCCCGATAACTCCAATCCGACGGTGCTGAGCTTCGACCCGCAGCGCTTCGCAAGCTTAATGCAGGGTTGTATCGAGCGCGTTCCCACCCTGGAGAATGCCGGGCTGGTCAGGCGTGTCAACGGGCTGGAGTCGTTTACGCCCGACGGAGAGTTTATCCTGGGTGAATCGCCCGAAGTAAAGGGGCTCTGGGCTGCCTGCGGCTTCTGCGCTCACGGTGTTTCCGGCGCCGGTGGAGTAGGCAAGATGATAGCAGAGTGGATTATCGACGGCGAGCCAGGCCTTGATCTCTGGCACATGGACATCCGGCGTTTCGGCGCATACACAGCCAGCCGCCGCTATATCGCCACTCGTGTCAACGAGATCTACAGCACCTACTACGATATTAGCTACCCGGCCCTCGAACGCAGCAGTGCGCGTAAACTGCGCCTCAGCCCCGTCTATAACCGGCTTGAAGAGTTGGGATCAGTCTTCGGCGAGAAAGCGGGCTGGGAACGCCCCAACTGGTTTGCCTCGAATGAACCCCTGGCTGAGGGCCAGGGCTGGCCCGTGCCTTACGGCTGGGCCAGTCGCTACTGGTCGCCCGCTATCGGCGCCGAACACCAGGCGACGCGCGAGCGTGTAGCCATGTTCGACGAAACTTCTTTCAGCAAGATAGAGGTACTCGGCCCCGGCTCGCTGGCCTTCTTACAGCACATCACGGATAACCAGATGGATCAACCCGTTGGAGCCGTCACCTACACGCAAATGCCCAACGAGCACGGTGGCATCGAGTGCGACCTGACCGTCACGCGCCTGGCCGCCGACCGTTTCCAGATCATCACCGGCACGGCTTTCGGCAATCACGACCTCTCGTGGATTCGCAGCCAGATGCCCAACGATAGCTCGGTCTACGTCAACGACATTACTTCCAGCCGCTGCTGCATAGGCGTGTGGGGACCACGAGCACGCGAGCTGATGCAGCAGGTGAGCGAGAACGACTTCTCTAACGAGGCTTTCCCCTATCTAACGGCACAGTATGTGACGATCGGCAATATTCCGGTTCTGGCGCTGCGCGTGACCTACGTGGGCGAACTGGGCTGGGAGATCTACGCGCCAGTGGAGTACGGCCTCAAACTATGGGACACGCTCTGGGAGGCCGGGCAACCGCTCGGTATGCTCGCTGCGGGGTACCGCGCTATCGAGTCTCTGCGCTTAGAGAAAGGCTATCGCTATTGGAGCGCCGATATCCATTCCGAGTACAACCCGTACGAGGCGGGCCTGGGCTTCGCAGTCAAACTGCAGAAAGGCGATTTCAACGGGCGGGCAGCGCTTGAGCGTATCAAGGCTCAAGGGGTAACGCGCAAGCTGAGTTGCCTGGTGCTCGATGATCCAGCCGCCGTCGCCCTGGGTGGCGAACCTTTTCTTGACGGTGCGCGCGTCCTGGGCTATGTGACCAGCGGGGGATATGGATATACCGTGAGGCAAAGCATCGCATACGGATACTTGCCCGTGGAATACGCTATACCTGGGACGCGAGTCGAGGTACAGCTATTCGGTGTAAGGTACGGGGCAACGGTGATGAAAGAGCCTTTGTACGATCCAAAGAACGAGAAGATCAAGGCGTAGGGGTATAAGGTCGTATTGTTCACCTTTTTAATTGAAGCCTCCACAAGTGATAACATGTTACCACTCAAAGTAGGGGTATAAGGTCGTATTGTTCACCTTTTTAATTGACGAATACCTGTGAGGACTGTATTATTGTAGTATGGACAATGGGGGTATAAACTTGCGCTACAAGAGGCTGGATTTCTCGAAAGAAGAGGAGCTACTATGAGAAGCGGAATAGAGGTTTTCGTTAGCTATGCCCACCAAGATAAAGCATTACTGGAAAAGTTAGAAAAGCATTTGCTCCCTCTGAAAAGACAGGGCTTCATTGACTATTGGTATGATCGGGACATTAGCGGGGGAACGGAATGGGCACAAGAGATTGATAAGCATCTGAATACGGCTCAGATCATTCTACTGCTAGTCAGTCCAGACTTTCTAGCGTCCGATTATTGCTATGGCATTGAGATGGAACGCGTGGTAGCTAGACACCAAAGTGGCGAAGTACGTGTTATCCCCATCATCCTTCGTCCTGTCAACTGGCGAGACTCACTGTTTGGCAAACTTCCAGCACTACCTAAAAACAAAAAACCTGTAACAACCTGGTTGAAACCGGACGAAGCATTTTATGACATTGCCATAGACATTCTTCAAGTAGCCCAGAAACTGGCTACAACTCTCTCTTCCTCAGTTGAATCTAAGCAGGCCAGGCAAGCATCAACTACTCTAGAATCAACGGATAGTAACAGGTTAAAAGAACTGGAGAACACACTCCGCAAGTCTTATTCATATATACGTGGCTATCAAGACATTTTTCGGATTTCCGACGACTTACAGCAAAAAGCGCAGGCCCAACAATCAATTGAAAGGCAAGGTATTTTAACGAAGCATTATCTGAGTGAATACCAGGAATTAGCCAATCAGCTAGGAGCGCGCATACCCGCCGATATTGCTCAAATATCTGCACATCTTGGTAATATAGAATATCGAGCGATATCATAGCAATTTGCCTCGAATGCTCTTACAATAATTAAGGTTCGTAGGGTAGAGAATATTTTATGAGACTCACAGGCAGTCAAATTGTTGCTGGGCTTCTTATATTGCTTTCAACATTGATAGCCTTTCTCCTGAATATTGCCACAAATAACTTACCCACTTGGATGCAGCATCATACATCATTAACCTGGTTCCTGTTGATTCCATCTGTTGTGCTGTTTGCCTATATAACTGCGAAAACATCTAACCCTGCTATTACGATCTTACAGATTGGTGAAGAAAGATTAAATTATTTTATACAAGTGGTTAGCGATGCAGAGCAAAAGACATCGATTGATCCAGGGCTTGAACTCCTAGAAAACTGGGCGGAGAAATTAGCAGTGTGGAAAAACGTTGACAAAACAATGATAAGCATAATTGAAGTTGATAATAAAACAGATTGGAAACCTCAAAAAAGCACTGTACAACTTGCAAGGTTGATCCTACGTCTCACAAGGGTTATCATACCAACCATGCTGCATCGCGGGCAATGGAAAGATTTTATTGACTTAGCATGTCCAGCCTATACGATAGGGGTTACACTTAAGGAGTGGACTTATGCAGCCGAAATGGGATATGAACTAGCTCAAATATATTATGAACATGGCTTCTATATAGAGGCCAAAATATGGTTAGAAAATATGGAAAAGGTTCTGGAAGCTATTAAAACGCAACCGCTTTCTGATGGGCTTCGTTCAAAGTATCTGGATATGAAAGGACTACTTCTTAGAGACACTGAAAATAACCTGAGTGAAGCGCGAAATTGCTTCAATGAGGCATTGGTTTTTTCTAAAAGAATTAGAAATCCCTTGATACTATGGCGCGTCACAACTCATCTCGGTACATTGGAAAAACGGGATAGCCACTTGGATCGAGCAGCCGAACTTTATAGCAAGGCACTTGGGGGTGCCTCTCAATTAACGGATTCTGTTCCCAAACTCGAATGTTATCAGGCCTTAGGGGATCTGGCTATTTCACAGAGAGATTTTGATAAAGCTTACGAGTGGTACATGAAGCAACTCACCGAAGCAGAATCCTGGAGAATTATCCATAAAGGACGTGCGCATAGGGGACTTGCCGAATCCCTGGTCGATACGCCTCAACCAAATATTGAACAAGCATATCAACATGCAAGAGAGGCCCTAAGGATTGAACAAGAAACAACAGGAGTCAAAGAAGAGGAAATTCGTATTCTACTAATCTATATTGCAGATAAGCTATATGATAAGTACTGCTCTAACCTGAGCAAGCAGTAGATATCAGAATATTCTCAAGCTTCTAGAGTCATATTACTGACTGCTTTTCAGTGCCACGAGTCTGCGCTCCAATCGTGCCATCGCAGCACCAGGCGCTGCCCGTCGAGATCACAATCAAGAAGAAAATTTTGGAAGCTCCTCGTCCGAGGAGCTTCCAAAAGCACTTTACTTCGACGGCAGCGATTGGTAGGCATTCTGGATCGCGCAAGGGTTCCCTGAGACAGGTTGCGACTTATCCAGCATGGGCCATTGATAGGCGCTCAACACGTCCATCTTGCTATGGTTGATTGTCGTCCAGTCGTTGTTGAGGATACCGCCGGTATCTCCCGAGTTTGGATTCCACGCCCAGTAGGTATAGCTAATGTTGTTCGCTTTCAGGAATGACACCAGGGTACGCTGCCACACACCCCCGGTGTCCTGACCCATCGAGGGTCCTCCGAATTCACCTACGAGCACCGGGGCAGTCCCATCCTTTTGCAGATAGGCCCAATGCTTCTCCCAGATGGCGGGCAGGGTGTGCGCGAGGTCCGCAGGGTTGGGGACCTGGAACCACGGCTGGTTGTAGACACTCGGTCCGTAATCATGGGCAGAATACACCAGTTTGTCCGGTTTCGACAGGCGCACAGGGTACTGCGCTACTCCTTCGAGGTTGCCGCCCCACCAGTAAGAATCGTTTTGGTACTGATCGATGCCCTCGACAATAATCAGCCACTGCGGATTGACGGCCAGGATGGCGTTGCCAGCCTGCTCGGCAGCCAGGCGCCAATCGGTGCTGGGATTGCCATCGCCCCAGGTGGCCGGGCTGTGCGGCTCGTTGGCCAGGTCCGCTCCGATGACGGTATCATTCCCGCGGTAGTGCTGGGCCAACATGACCCAATCACTGATCCAGCGCGCCTGGGACATGTGGTCGGTGTACCACAATGGAGGCCGCACGTCGGCAGTAGGATCATGCCGGTCGAGGAAAACCTTCAAGCCAACGTTACGGGCACCCTGGATAATCCGGTCCATGAGTGCCAGCCCCTGGAGTCCTTTCAGGTCAGGGTTCAGCTGGTAGTCGATCCCATTCGGCACGCTCCCAGGGTCGAAGAGTTGATTGGTGTAGGGCAGGCGAATGGTGTTGAAGCCGGTCTGTGCGATCTGCTTCAGCATGTCTTGCCAGTTGCGCGCCCACAGCCCGTGCGGGGAAAAGGTACCGGTCTCAAACCCAAACCAGTTGACGCCTGTGAGCGTCACCTGGCACCCCGACGACGCATCCACCAGCTCACTATGAGAGGTACTAAGGAAACCTACTTGATGACCGGCTTGGCATTGCGCGGGGGCTTTCTCCGCAGCAGGAGTAGAGACTTTCGCCGAAACATGCATAGTAATAAGTGTATAGGCAGTCAGGACCACCATTCCCAAATTAAAGAGAGGCATTATGCTCCTCCCCCGAGAACCTGCTATGCAGGAACGTTTCATATAGCTCTTCCTTTCCATGTGATCGAGAAATAGTAGAGGCTCCCATGTACTCCGAAGCCGCCGGCTGGATTCGACCGTCGTGGTTTGACGATCGGATTATCGCCTTGCTCTTCTCAGCGCAGGCCATGTCTCTGTTTCACTAGCGATAAAGCTCTACACTTACAAAGGCGCAAACACTCGCCCTGAGTGTGCTTAGTAAAGCGTTTGATGCTTCTCGTTTGCAGGAAATTCTTTATTCCCGGGAAAGCTGATCAAGGGTGAAGGCAAAAGTGTCGCCCTTCGCGTTGAAAGCTTTGCCGTATCGCAGATCATTGGTATCGATGAGATGGTAATCTCGGGTTAGAGTTAGAAAGGATTAGATCCCGCAGCAAAGGCGCCGGGGGAATCTTGTGGAACAGAAAACAGTGCATGCTTGTTACAATTATAAACATTTTACCTCTAGCTTGCCCCGAAAGCGTCTTATGATCTCAAGGCGAGCATCTCATGGCTGTGAGTACTTGAGCTGTAACCTTCCTGCGTATTAATCAATGGGCACGTTGGTGCTCTGTGGGGGAGCCCCCCAGATTATGTGCATCCGTTGTTCACGGAGCGCATGGGCTTTGACCCGTGTGCCTCTCGATGGACGCAACTACGATCAGGAGGAGATCATGGAACACACTGAACAACCATCGAAACATGCGACCAGCCGCCGTTCCTTTTTGCGTAAGGGATTGGTGGTAGGAGGAGCAGGAACCATCGGCGCCGGACTGTTGGCAGGTGGGGTAGCGTTACCGGCCTTCGCCGAAAAAGCAAGTGGCGGTCTCACACCGGGAGACGAGGCCATTCTCAGGTTCCTGTCTGCGGCCGAAATCCTCGAAACCGATTTGTGGCAACAGTACAACGAACTGGGAGGCATCCAGGACAGCGAAGTCCCAGGCGGGAGCGGGAGTCCAGCCTACACCACTGCCCTGCAGGTGCTGGATGGGGACATGCCCCAGTATATCCACGACAATACCGAGGATGAGTTCACCCACTTCACGTTCATAAACGCGTACCTGGTTTCCAAGGGTGGGAATCCCGTCAACCTGGAGAAGTTTCGCACGTTGAAGGGCAGTCAAGCGACAGGCGCACAGAAGAACAAGCTACGGCTCACCAACCTCATGCATCTCACTGTGGACACCAGTTATTGGACCCGGTACCGCAGCCGCACGCAGAACCCCGATTTCGGTGATACGTTCGCGCAAGCCATCCCGGGGTTGAGTACGGGGCAGTTTCCGGCCATTCCCAGATCCGATGCCGACCTGTTCCCCGCTAAACACATCCAGGCGATCGCCAACACGGCGGGCTTCCATTTTGGGTTTATCGAGCAAGGGGGCACCAGCCTCTACCCCTCGCTGGCTCAGCGGGTCACCCATCCGGAAGTGCTGCGCATCTTGCTCAGTATCGGCCCCACCGAGACCATGCACTTTCAGACCTGGCACGACAAGGCGGGCAACGCGCCTGCTCTGACCGACCCTACCAATGGCCTGGTGTTTCCCGACCTCAATGCCCCTCCTTTTGGCGGGGAGGACTTCCAGACCAACCTGATCATGCCCGAGCCCACCATTTTCCTCAGCCGCAAGTTCCCGGTCGTCTCGATCATTCGCCCGACCGAGACACAGGGGGCCGCGATGGGCGCGGCCAAGGCCTTGACGGCCGACGGGCTGTTCATCGGCCAATCGCCGGAGTTCTTTGCCGTCCTACAAGAGCTGGCACAGCAAGCAGATGCGGCTCGACACGGGGGGTAAGCGACGAGCGATGCAGCCGTTGGCACAAGGACGAACGATGCTGCTGGAGCAGACCAGTGCCGATGCACCGCATGATCCGGCGTCAACCGTGTGAAAGGGCAGGCAGGGCCGCAGCCCTGCCTGCCCGCACCCTGTCGTCCATCGCGTTGACACCGAAAGGTATCTTCCGAGAACAGATCATCAGGAGGGGGTGCAAAAGTTCATCGACTCCTTCCACACACTGTTTCAGTGTATTGACAATAAGCGGAAGGTACTTCCGCAGTAACGAAGCGTTTCATCCCACCTTCGCCAAAGTGCTCGTGCGCTATAATCTTGGTGGAAAAGTTTTTTGAAGAAGCGGGTCAAACTGCTGCTATTGGCAAAGCAGGAGTCCTGCAGGCAAAAAAAGCATATGGTCGAAGACTGACAGTCCCTACACGCGATGAGCGAGGCATGAGAGGTGAAACGCATGCAAGAGCAGTTGAAGCAGCAGCACATTCCAGTCAAGGTCTACCGGACGGACGAGCGCTTGATGATTGCGGCACCGATGGCTGGACTCGAACCCGAGAACATTGTGGTCGAAGTCACGGCTGAGGGTCGCCTGATTCTTCATGGGAACCTGCGCGGCATGCTCAAGGAGGTCAAAGAACTCTTGCTGGATGAATGGAGCGTTGGGGTCTATCACCGCGAGTTAGCACTCCCAGTCCCGGTCAACGCCACGTGCGCCAACGTCACCTACGGCAATGGCGTGCTGACGGTGACCTTGCCGATCAGCCAACAGACGCTCCCTGCACGACTGACACTCGAACGACTTGCCCCTACTCACGGCGAGCGCAAAGGCAATGCCGGACACCCTCCCTCATGCGTTCAGCCATGATAGCACGAGCGCTTTCCACCCCTTTCGGAAGGATAGCATCTCTTGCTGGAGCAGAAAAAATTCTACACTGACACCCATTGACAAACATGCTTCGTCATGGTACCATAGTGAATGAGTAGTCATTCATATTTGTGAACAATCATTCATACCCTAAAGTTAGTTCAAGGAAGGAAACCATGACCAATGTATGACCTCCATCGACAGGTGATCGTAAAGCGATTGCAACAGGTGCTCATCACCTTTTTCGTGCTGGCTGCTCTTTTTCTCGTGGTGGTGTATGTCGCTGATCCATCCATATACACCAAAACACTCTTGCTCGAGCCATCTCCGGCGGATCGATACTCCTTACCGGTGACGCTGTTTCTTCTTGGCATCCTGGTGTTTATCGCCATCGTGATTCTTGGTGTCGTGCGCCATTGGCGCTGGCTGTTCTGGGTACTTCTCGTTGCCTTTGGCTTTATGGTCCTTGAAGTTCCTGCGACAATCTTACAGCTTATTGGTGTTGTTCCCAGTCTTTTCCCTGTCTGGTACAGCCTTTGCCGGATGGGCGTTTCCGTTATTGCGGTCATCATTGCTGTGTGGATGATACAGATCTATCGGCAGTATGGAGTGTGGGCAATGGGGAAGAAAAAGAAAGGGGATCTAGACAGGGCTGACCATGGCATGCGCATTGCTTCGGAGAGAAGGAGCACAGGAAATTGACGGACGCCCGTGATCCAATTCAGGAACTGCTGATCACAGCCCGGCGCAACCAGATTCTCGATGCCGCCACCACTGTCTTTGCCGAAAAAGGGTTTCATCGCGCCACGATCAAAGATGTTGCCCGCGCGGCAGGCATTGCCGATGGGACCATCTATACCTACTTCTCAAGCAAAACTGAGGTGTTGCTTGGCATTCTCAATCGCTTGAACGAATCTACTGAACGCGAGATGCAGTTTGCGCTGGGCAGCGAGCAGGATGTGCGCGCCTTCTTCAAAGCCTACGTGCGCCAGCGTATCTCTCTGATCTGGCCTAACGCCGAAGTTTTCCGGGCGGTACTGCCGGAGATGCTGGTCAATGCGGAATTGCGCGATCTGTATTACCAGCAGGTGCTTGTGCCTACATTCAGGGTCGCTGAGCACTACTTCCTGGCGCAGATGGAAGAGGGGCAGTTGCGCAAGGTCGATGTGCCCCTGGCAGTACGTGCCATCGCCGGAACCGTCTTTGGCCTGCTTATGACCCAGTTGCTCGGTGACGAGTTGATTGCCGCGCGCTGGGAGGAATTGCCAGAAGTGCTCACAACGCTGATGTTCGATGGCTTGAAACCCATTGGAGACGCCACCCTTGATGGAGGTCAATGATCTGAGTGCTTTTTGGCGTAGTTCATATATTCAAAGGATGAGTCTGAGGTTACAGTATCCCAAAATCCTTCCTAATTCGGTCACAGGTGTGCAGAAGCATCGAAGCAAGTTTCTGCTCGTTACCATAGAAACGGATCGAGGGGAGTGGGATCGTGATGGCTACGAGATTGCCAAGCACATCCTGTATCGCCGAGCCGACGGCACAAATACCCGTGGTATGTTCTTCCCTGTCGAAGGCAATACGTTCGTTGCGGATACGCAACAACTCCTCGAGCAGTCGCTCACGCGTGGTAATGGTGTGTGGTGTAAGGGCCGAGAGGTGCTCAGGCACGAGTTGCTCGACTTGCTCGAGGGACACTTCAGCCAGGAGGGCCTTGCCGTTCGCAGTGCAGTAGAGCGGAAACGTCGCTCCTACTGCAGAGACGGCTTGAAGGCGGTGTGGGGCCGCGATCTGATCGATGAACAAGACCCGGTCTCCGTCCAACACGGCGAGGTCGACGGTCTCATTGACTTCTTTGGAAAGCCGCTCCAGGTACGGATGAAGCTCGTGACGCAGTTGCATGTTCACTGCAGCCGCTAGAGGTGCAAGACCTGGACCAAGGCGGATACCACCGTACTGCGAGGCAGAGGCCACGAAGCGTTCGGCCTCGAGTGCGCCCACGATACGATGGACGGTTGAACGTGCCAACCCAACCTCTCTCGCGATTTGCGAGAGGCTCAGACCCTCCGGGTGGCCTTTGAGGGCACGCAGAATCTCCGCCGCACGCGCAATAACCTGGACACCCCCGTTGTCGCGCTGCTCTCCTTTGATTTCGGATTGCACCATACTCTTCTTTTCCTCCAGATATGTAATATTAGTGCTCTGTCCAGGAGCATTTGAAGGGTAGGAACCTGACCCCCGCAAGGGGGGTCACTACATTTCGTTGACCCGACTCATCAAATGGTGATAGACAGATCACTAGGTCAAACTCATATTTTTCCTGGAATGAGCGGTTCCAGGTCCTCTTCTTAAACAAACGCCTCACCGTCCACCCTCACTTCTAATATACCACAATGCGGTATATATTTCCACAATGTGGATAAATTGGATGACTTTTCCCTTGACAGAGTTCCAGGAGTAGTGCCGCGCCACCCTGGTGGAGGATTGTCGGTGCTGCTGTTCTCTCTCCTGGTCGTGGCTGCCTCCGTGCGCTTTTGCGCTTGTGTGGAGGCATGACGTTGTGAGGGTGTTGGTAGTCCCTGGACTCAGCTTCTCGTCCCGATGGTTAAGGGTGATAGTCGATCAGGTCACAAGGGGATACGTTAAGGGCATGGGCTAGTTTATCGAGGGTGAAAAGGGTAATATTTGCTTCTTCTGGCTTGCGGTAAATAAGCTGAATGGTAGTCATGTTGATGTCTGCCAGGCGCGAAAGCTTCCCCTGACTGATACCTCTCTCTCGTGCAACTTCTTTCACTCGCAACCGTATCACGAATTTCTGACTTCCTACCTCGTTTTAACCACCATATCAGACTTATACAGTTGACAGAAGATGGGTTAA
>WNEZ01003780.1_pt1 | contig 14954 bp, 19 predicted proteins | sample 5400521 | NCBI WGS metagenome assembly WNEZ01 (sample SAMN13153339, study PRJNA577476) | soil metagenome | isolation source: 120 cm saprolite under Douglas fir tree site 2 hole 1 replicate 1 | place: USA:California | collected 2015-04-18
GGCGCATGTCGACCACCACGATCTCGTTGCCGAGACCGTTCATCTTGCGGAAGGGGCGGTTGGCGAGCGCGCTCATGGCAAGCCCAAGTGCCTGAATTTATGCGAAGTTTATAAGGCCCCGGCCGTTCTTTGGCCAGCAACGGGCCTTGTCGTGCTAAATGGCGACTCGTCGGGGTTTCGTGAAGGGATGGGCGCCGCGCGGCGCCGGCGGGAGAAACCGATGGCCCCTGTTCGTGCAACGCTGGCGATCCTTGCGACGGTGCTCGCGCTCGGCTGCGGGATGTCGGCGGCGCAGACCATTCCGGGCCCGCAGTCGCGGCCCGACAACCTGCTGCCGGGCGACGCCTTCGGCGAGGAGGTGACGCTGACCGCCCAGACGATCGTCTATTTCTCCGGCTCGGGCATGTGGGACAACGCGTTCGAGACCATCGTGGACGGGTTCAAGACGGTGATCGCGTTCCTGCAGAAGCAGGGCGTCAAGCCGGCCGGCCCGCCCATGACGATCTACACCCAGACGAGCGACGCGAGCTTCCAGTTCCAGGCCGCGATCCCGGTCGCCGAGGCGCCGAAGGATCTGCCGCAGGGCGACATCGGCGTCGGCCGCTCGCCCGAAGGAAAGGCCTACAAGTTCATCCACCGCGGTTCCTACGACGCGATGGACGCCACCTACGACGCCATCACCAATTTCCTCGACGAGAAGCGGATCGACGCCAAGGACCTGTTCATCGAGCAGTACGTGACCGACCCGATCACCACGCCGGAAGACAAGATGGTGGTCGAGGTCTACGTGCCGGTGAAGTGATTGCTAGAGTTGTCGCGGGGCGACGCCTTCTGGAGGGATGTTGAATGTCCGAATTGAGCCGAGACGAGGTGGTCGCGCTCGTGCACCCGGTCGACGATGCCACGGTCGCCGAGATCATCGCGACCGGCGTGACCCTGGAGGAATTCAAGCAGGCCTGCGCCTATTTCGTCCGGCATAAGAAGACCCATCAGCCCGAGGAGTTGCCGCGCGGCCGGGTCGGGCGCGCGATCGGGATCCTGGAGCGTGTCGGTCTTTCGGTGCGGGGCAAGCTGCTCGGCGAAGAGGGCTCGACGCTGGAATGATATGGCGGCTCAACGTTGATGTGTTCGACACGTCGACTTGGAATACGTTGACTTGGAGCCACGGCTGCCTTAAGGGTCTGCCCGCTCTCATATAGAGCCGTAATGCCGATCTGCCGACCGGTCCCGTGAGGCTGGAGGTCAACGCCCGACAGCGCGATGCGCCCTCGGGCGCGATGGGTGTTTGGGTTCTTTTCTTCTCCCTCTCCCCGCAAGAGCGGGGAGAGGGAGAAGAAAGTGCAAGGTTGCAAGAAGGCGCAGGAATGTTCGACAGCCTGTCCGAAAAGCTCTCCGGCATCCTCGACCGGCTCACGCGGCGCGGCGCGCTCTCGGCGGCCGACGTGGACGCGGCCGCGCGCGAGGTGCGGCGCGCGCTGCTCGATGCCGACGTCGCGCTCGACGTGGTGCGCGGCTTCGTCGACAAGCTGCGCGAGCGCGCGGTCGGCGTCGAGGTGATCAAGTCGGTCACGCCGGGGCAGATGGTCGTGAAGATCGTGCACGACCAGCTCATCGAGACGCTCGGCTCGAATGCCGATCCGATCGATCTCAACGCGCCCGCCCCGGTCGCCATCATGATGGTCGGCCTGCAGGGCTCGGGCAAAACCACCACCACCGCGAAGATCGCGCGGCGCCTCTCGGAGCAGATGCGGCGCAAGACGCTGATGGCCTCGCTCGACACGCGCCGCCCCGCCGCCATGGAGCAGCTCGCCGTGCTCGGGCAACAGGTCGGCGTCGAGACGCTGCCGATCGTCGCCGGCCAGACGCCGGTGCAGATCGCGAACCGCGCGCTGCAGGCGGCGCGCCTCGGCGGCCACGACGTGGTGCTGCTCGACACCGCCGGCCGCCTCACGCTCGACGAGGCGATGATGGCGGAAGCGGCCGAGGTCAAGCGCGCCGCGGCGCCGCACGAGGTGCTGCTCGTCGCCGACGCGCTCACCGGCCAGGACGCGGTCAATCTCGCGCGCTCGTTCGACGAGCGCGTGGGGCTGACCGGCATCGTGCTCACCCGCGTCGACGGCGACGGCCGCGGCGGCGCCGCGCTCTCGATGCGCGCGGTGACCGGCAAGCCGATCAAGCTCATCGGCGTGGGCGAGCGGATGGACGCGCTCGAGGATTTCTACCCGCAGCGCATCGCCGACCGCATCCTCGGCATGGGCGACATCGTCTCGCTGGTCGAGAAGGCGGCGGCGACGATCGACGCCGAGAAGGCGGCGCGCACCGCCGAGCGCATGCGCAAGGGCGCGTTCGACCTCAACGACATGCGCGAGCAGCTCGAGCAGATGCAGAAGATGGGCGGGCTCGGCGGCCTGATGAGCATGATGCCGGGCGTCGCCAAGATGAAGAACCAGATGGCGGCGGCCAATCTCGACGAGAGCCTGCTCAAGCGTCAGGTCGCCATCATCCAGTCGATGACCGCGAAGGAGCGGCGCAATCCGGACGTGCTCAAGGCGAGCCGCAAGAAGCGCATCGCGGCGGGCTCCGGCACCAAGGTCGAGGAGATCAACAAGCTTCTGAAGATGCACCGCTCCATGAGCGACCTGATGAAGATGATGGGGAGCGGCAAGCGTGGCCCGCTCGCCGGCCTCGCCAACATGATGGGATTCGGCGGCGGCGCGCCGAGCGCGGAGGAAATGGCGAAGCTTGCCGAGAAGATGCCGGGCGGCGTGCCGGGAATGCCCGGCCTGCCGAACCTGCCGCCCACCATGCCGGGGCTGCCGCCAAAATTTCCCGGCGCGCCCGGCGGATTGCCGGGGCTCGGCGGCAAGCCGCTGCCCGGCCTCGGCGGATTTCCCGGCCTGGGAAAGAAGAAATAGCAATCGTGTGATCAATCGAGAAAGGACCAACACATGTCAGTCGTGATCCGGATGGCCCGCGCCGGCACCAAGAAGCGGCCGGTCTATCACATCGTCGTCGCCGACTCGCGCAGCCCGCGCGACGGCCGCTTCATCGAGCGGCTCGGCTTTTTCAATCCGCTGCTGCCGAAGGACAACAAGGAGCGCCTCAAGCTCGATCTCGACAAGGTGAAGGGCTGGATGGCGAAGGGCGCACTGCCGTCGGACCGCGTCATGCGCTTCCTCGACGACGCCGGCATCCTGAAGCGGCCGAAGCGCAACAACCCCGAGAAGGCGGTGCCGCGCAAGGAGCGCAAGGCGAAGGCCGAGGAGGCCGCGAAGGCGGCGGCGGCTGCGCCGAAAGCTCCGGCGGCGCCCGCCGCGAGCTGACGACCTTAAGCCGTGGCGCCGCGCCCGGCCGAGCGTCACCGCGTCTGCGTCGCGCGCGTCGGCGCCCCGCACGGCGTGCGCGGCGAGGTCAAGCTGTGGTCGTTCACGGCCGATCCGGCGGCCGTCGGCGGTTACGGGCCGTTCCAGACCGAGGACGGCCGCGCGGTCGAGATCGACGCGTTGCGCCCGGCCGGCGACTGCTTCGTCGCCCGCCTCAAGGGCGTGGCGGACCGCGATGCCGCGGCGATGCTGCGCAACAAGGATCTTTACGTGCCGCGCGAGCGGCTGCCGGCGCCGGACGCGGACGAGTTCTATCTCGCCGATCTGGTCGGGCTTGCGGTGATGGATCGCGACGGAAAAAAGCTCGGGACCGTTATGGCGGTGCATGATTTCGGCGCCGGACCGGTGCTCGAGTTCCGGCCGGACGCGGGCGGCGACACTGTGATGCTGCCGTTCACCGAACAAATCGTGCCGGTGGTCGATGTCGCGGGCGGGCGCCTCATGGTGGTCCCGCCGGCGGAGACGGAGTAGCCGGCCATGTGGCGCGCCAGCGTGCTCACCATCTTTCCCGAGATGTTTCCGGGGCCGCTCGGCGCGAGCCTCGCCGGCAAGGCGCGCGAGAAGGGCATCTGGGCGCTCGAGCCGGTCGACCTGCGCGAGTTCGCGACCGACAAGCATCGCACCGTCGACGATACGCCGGCGGGCGGCGGCCCCGGCATGGTGATGAAGGCTGACGTCATCGCGCGCGCGATCGACAAGGTCGCGGACGATGCCCGCCCGCGCCTGCTCATGAGCCCGCGCGGCGCGCCGTTGACGCAAGCGCGGGTCGCGGCGCTGGCGCAAGGGCCTGGCGTGGTGCTGCTGTGCGGCCGCTTCGAAGGCGTCGACGAGCGGGTGATCACGGGGCGGAATCTGGAAGAAGTGTCGATCGGCGATTACGTGCTGTCCGGCGGCGAGCTCGGCGCCATGGTGCTGATCGACGCCTGCGTGCGCCTCCTGCCCGGGGTCATGGGCAAGGAAGCCTCCGGGGCCGAAGAGAGCTTTGCGGACGGCCTGCTCGAATATCCCCAGTATACCCGGCCGGCGACCTGGGAGGGTCAGCCGATCCCGGAGGTTCTCGTCTCAGGCGACCACGGCAAGGTCGCGGCCTGGCGGCGGAAAGAGGCCGAGAAGCTGACCCGCGAGCGGCGGCCCGATCTGTGGGCCGGCCGCGGCAAGAAATGACCGGTTTTCGGCCTTCTTGGCCCTCCTGCCGGGGGTGACAAGCCGGAAACTTTATCGTAGAAGCAGGCCCGAAAACGGCGGGACGCCCCAAATGACGGGCGCAGCCGACGGAGACATCCCATGAATCTGATCGAACAGCTCGAAAAAGAGCAGGTGGCGAAGCTTTCCGCCGGCAAGGAGATTCCCGATTTTGCCCCGGGCGACACGCTCACCGTCAACGTCAAGGTGATCGAAGGCGAGCGCAGCCGCGTGCAGGCCTACGAGGGCGTGTGCATCGGCCGCTCCGGCCACGGCCTGAACGAGAACTTCACGGTGCGGAAGATTTCCTACGGCGAGGGCGTCGAGCGCGTGTTTCCGCTGCATTCGCCGATGATCGACTCGATCAAGGTGGTGCGCCGCGGCAAGGTGCGCCGGGCCAAGCTCTATTATCTGCGCGGCCGGCGCGGCAAGTCCGCGCGCATCGGCGAGCGCCAGGAGCACGTGGCCGGGGACGCCGCGGTGAAGTGATTGCCGCTTTTTGCCGTCATTGCGAGCGAAGCGAAGCAATCTCGGCCGCACATGCATGCTTGGCGGAGATTGTTTCGTCGCGCTGCGCGCTCCTCGCAATGACACCCGAGCCGCATATATGACGTGACAGGACGTTCGATGCCGAAACCGCGCACCTTGTACGACAAGATCTGGGACGACCATCTGGTTGACGAGCAGCCGGACGGCACCTGCCTGATCTATGTCGACCGCCATCTCGTGCACGAGGTGACGAGCCCGCAGGCGTTCGAGGGCCTCCGTCTCTCGGGGCGGAAGGTGCACGCGCCGGAAAAGACGCTGTGCGTGGTCGACCACAACGTTCCGACCACCAATCGCAACCTCCCCAATCCCGATCCGGAGAGCGCCGCGCAGATCGCGTATCTCGCCGAGAACGCAAAGCTGTTCGGGCTGGAATATTTCAACGAGTTCGACAAGCGCCAGGGCATCGTCCACATCATCGGCCCCGAGCAGGGTTTCACGCTGCCCGGCACCACGCTCGTGTGCGGCGACAGCCACACCGCGACGCACGGCGCGTTCGGCGCGCTCGCCTACGGCATCGGCACCTCCGAGGTCGAGCACGTGCTCGCCACCCAGACGCTGATCCAGACCAAGTCGAAAAACATGCGCGCGGTCGTCGACGGCAAGCTGCCGGACGGCGTCACCGCCAAGGACATCATCCTCGCCATCATCGGCGAGATCGGCACCGCCGGCGGCACCGGCTACGCGATCGAATACGCCGGCGAGGCGATCCGCGCGCTCTCGATGGAAGGCCGCATGACGGTCTGCAATATGTCGATCGAGGCCGGCGCCAGGGCCGGCCTCATCGCGCCCGACGAGAAGGTCTATGCGTTCCTCAAGGGCCGGCCGAAGGCGCCGAAGGGCGACGCCTGGGACCAGGCGATGCGCTACTGGGAGACGCTCGTCACCGACGAGGGCGCGCATATCGACCGCGAGATCCGGCTCGATGCCGCGAAGCTGCCGCCGCTCGTCACCTGGGGCACGAGTCCCGAGCAGGTGACGTCGATCACCGGCCGCGTGCCGGTGCCGGCGGAGATCGCCGACGAGAACAAGCGCCGCGCCGCCGAAACCTCGCTCGCCTATATGGGTCTCAAGGGCGGCGAGAAGATCACCGACATCGCGATCGATCGCGTGTTCATCGGCTCGTGCACCAACGGCCGCCTGGAAGATCTGCGCGCCGCTGCAAAAATGGTCGCGGGCAAGAAAGTGAACTCGCACGTCAACGCCATGGTGGTGCCGGGCTCGGGCATCGTGAAGGAGCAGGCGGAGGCCGAAGGCCTCGACAAGATTTTCCTCGCCGCCGGCTTCGAATGGCGCGAGCCGGGCTGCTCCATGTGCCTCGCGATGAATCCGGACAAGCTCCAGCCGGGCGAGCGCTGCGCGTCGACCTCGAACCGCAACTTCGAGGGACGCCAGGGCTACAAGGGCCGCACCCACCTGGTGTCGCCCGCCATGGCGGCGGCCGCCGCGATCGCCGGCAAGTTCGTCGACGTGAGAAACTGGCGCTGAGCTTTCCTGTCATTGCGAGCGTAAGCGAAGCAATCTCGTTTCACTTGCTCATGCATGAGTGGCGGAGATTGCTTCGTCGCGCTTTCGCGCTCCTCGCAATGACGGCAGAGACGCAAAAGAGTGAACGCCTACGCGTGCGCGTGGTTGCGGCCGTTAATAGCAGGCGTAAGCCCGGTGCACGTAGCCATACGGTCCGACGACTGCCCGATAGCCGCACGACGCATGGGCCGGAAAGACGCCGCCGTAGCCGCCATAGGCGCCGTATCCGTAGCCGTAATACGGATCGTCATAGTAACGGGCGTAGTAGGGATAGCCGTAAGCGCCGTAGTAACCGGCGTAGCCGAGGCCCAGGCCCAACGCCACTGCGCCCCAGCCACGCCGCCAGCCCCAACCCGCGCCGCGCCAGCCCAAGCCGGCGCCGCGCCAACCCAAGCCGGCGCCGCGCCATCCGACACCGCCGCTCCAACCAACGCCGCGCCAACCGCCGCCCCAGCGCGCCTCGGCAGGCGGCGACCAGATCGTCATCGAAAGGACGGCGAGCAGGCCGAGAAACGCAATACGCTTCGACATGGTGCTCCTCCAATGATTTTTCGAGCCAGACGCAATTAACGGTTGGGCCGCAAGCCGGTTGTTTGATCCAGCTCAACTCGCGACAAACTTTATGCTGCCGCCGGGTCGCACCGGCCAGCAGCATCCAAAATCAAGCTTAATCGCGGAAGCGCGTTACCGCGCGACCCAGCGGCAACGCGTCTGCGGCGTGATCACGTCGCCGCTCGGACGATGCTCGAGCGCGTACCAGTCGACGCATTGCCGATAGTAGCGGCTCAACGGCACGACCAGGACTCGCGTCGGCGCCCGCCGCCGGCGCTGGGCGCCGACATCGGTCGGCGCCGTCGCGGCCGGCGCGACGGACGCGCCGCGCGCGGGCGCCGAATGGGCGGTCGCATCCGCGGCCAGCAGGCCGAGCACGGCGATGGCGGACAGCGCGGTCAACCGGAGCAGCATGGGTTGTTTCCTCGTGCGATCGGCTACGCTCGCCGATTGCCGCACCGGCGTCAATCGCATGGAGGACCGGCGTGTGCCGGCCTATGCTCGTGCAGATCGACCGAGGCCGGCCGCGAAGGATGATGTAAAGCAGTTCATCGACGATGTCCGACAATCCCAATCCACTGGCGGATCCGCTTGCCTGGCGGCCCGTGAAGGCGCCGTCGCTCGCCGAGCTCGAGCTGCTCGCCGAAGCGGTGTTTCGCAGCCTGCCGCAGAAATTTCGCGCGCTCTGCGACGGCCTCGTCATCCACGTCGAGGATTTCCCGACCGACGAGGTACTCGACCAGATGAATGCCGAGAGCGAGTTCGACCTGCTCGGTCTTTTCCAGGGCGTCGGGCTGCCGTTCCGCTCCGAGAGCGCGCCCGAGCACATGCCGAACATGGTCTGGCTCTACCGCCGGCCGATCCTCGACTACTGGGCCGAGCACGAGGAGACGCTCGGCGCCATCGTGGCGCACGTGCTGGTGCACGAGATCGGCCACCATTTCGGGCTGTCCGACGACGACATGGAACGGATCGAGGAAGCCGCCGGATGACCGGCTATTTCCGCTTCTCGATCTCGGCGATGCGCCGGTTGAGATTGAACATCGCGAAGAACACCAGGTAGATGATCGGCGCGACGCCGATGAACAGCGCGACGAATTCGGGAAAGTCGCCGAAGCGCGTGCCGACGAACGGCACCGCCGACAGCGCCGGCAGTGCAATCGCCAGACACGCAATGATGCGTAGCCTTTCGTCGCGCAAATCGTTCGCGCTCGTCATCCTGGATGCCCTTCGATGCTGCTCGGCTCGCCCGTACCGATGTGCGCGGATTTTAACCTAGTTTTCCGACCTGCAAGGCATAAAAGCGCTCATCACGCGCTTGGCCCCTGCACGGCGGACTTGACCCGCGCTCGCGAGACGCTATGACCTATCCCGCCGTTCTGGGCCGCGCGTTCGGAATGGCGACCGAAAGGCCGGACACATGGACAAGTTCACCACGCTTGAGGGCGTCGCGGCGCCGCTGCACATGATCAACGTCGACACCGACGCGATCATTCCCAAGCAGTACCTCAAGACCATCAAGCGCACCGGGCTCGGCACGGGCCTGTTCGCGGAGAAGCGCTATCGCGACGACGGCAGCGAGAATCCCGACTTCGTGCTCAACAAGCCGGCCTATCGCAAGGCGAAGATTCTGGTCGCGGGCGACAATTTCGGCTGCGGCTCGAGCCGCGAGCACGCGCCGTGGGCGCTGATGGATTTCGGCATCCGCTGCGTGATCTCGACCTCGTTCGGCGACATCTTCTACAACAACTGCTTCAAGAACGGCGTGCTGCCGATCAAGGTCTCACCGGAGGATCTGGAGAAGCTGTTCGACGACGCCGACCGCGGCGCCAATGCGACGCTCAGCATCGATCTCGCGAAGCAGGAAATCCGCGGTCCGGACGGCGGCGTGGTCAAGTTCGAGATCGACGCGCACCGCAAGCACTGCCTGCTCAACGGCCTCGACGACATCGGGCTCACCATGGTGAAGGGCAGCCAGATCGAATCCTACGAGCAGAAGGCCAAGGACGTGCGGCCGTGGGCGTGAGCAGCCCGGCCGCATGACGCAAGGCGCGTTGCGCGCCGTCGAAGTTGTATTTCGGCTCCCGTGCCCAGCAGGCGAGCCTGACGTTTGCGGGACGCGTCGCGGGCCGCCGCGTTCCACGACCCCCTCCGAACTGGACCAGCTCATGTTTCGTGTGCGCGCGGCGCATGTGTTGTGATATGGCGCATTCCATATCGCCGTGATCTCGACCATCACGACAGGGCCGGAACTGCGCAACGCCATGACGGGTCAACTTGAACTCACTTCGCGAAAGCACGATGCGGCCCCATGGCTCGCGTTGCTGCGCCGCTATGGCGGCTGGATCGCTCTCGCTGTCGTGGTGGCGGTCTATTACCGGCGTTTCAGCAAGGAGAGCATGAATTTTGCCGACTATCTGCAGGGCGCGGCCTGCCTGCTGAACGGCCAGCCCATGCTCGAATGTGCGCCGGCCTTTCCCTACACGCCCGCCTTTGCGCTCGCGATCGGCCCGTTCCTGGCGCTGTCTCCCGGGCTGCAAAATCTCGTCTGGTACGCGATCCTGGTCGCCTCGACGGTCGCCTGCTTCGCGATCTCGGAGGCGCTGGCGCGCTGCCTCTATCCGGCGGCAGCGGAAGGTCGCAAGCTGATATGGCTGCGCATTCTCGCGGTCGTGCTGGGCTTGAAATTCGCGCTCGCGGTTTTCGGATTTCAGGCTCACGACACGCCGGTTTTCATGCTGGTCCTGGTGGGCCTGTGGGGGCTCTCGGTCGGACGACCGGTGACGGCGGGCGCGATGCTGGCCATCGCGGCGGCCCTCAAGGCCACGCCGTTGATCTTCTTTCCCTACCTGCTGCTCAAGCGCCGTTTTCTCGCCGCAAGCGTTTTCGCAGTCGCTTTCCTCGCGGTCTGCCTGCTGCCGGATCTTCTGGCGGCATTGAAGGGATCGAGGTCGGATTACTTTTTGACTTGGGTGTACCAGATCGCGAGCCCGACTCTGCGCGGCAGCGCGCCGCTGAACGAGGCGGTCGCGCACGCCTGGTCTTTTGCCACGAACAATCAGTCGCTGCATGGGTTCGTTGCTTTCGCGATGGCGCGCGCGGGGCTCGCGGCTTATTCGAAACATGCCGATCTCGCCGCGTCGGCCGCCTTCCTGCTGGCCGTCGGGATTCTTCTGATCAAATCGCCGCGGCGGGACGACTTCGTCGGCATCGACGGCGCCATCCTGTCGATCGCCATGATCATGCTGTCGCCAATGACCAGCCGGTACCACTATGTGGTGCTCATTCTTCCCTACACGATGCTTGCCGCCGCATTCTTGTCCGACCACCGCACGCGTCTTGTCGGTGGCGCGGTCTTGTTGCTGAGCTTCATCCTGGTCACCGCGACATCGAACGATGCCGTCGGACCGTGGCTCTCGACCGTCTCGCGCGAAAATGGCTTCCTGCCGCTCGGCGCTTCGGTGCTTCTGTTCTATTTGGCGATGATCATCTGGACATCGCCGCGTGTGACAGCCGCGCCGCCAGAACCTTGATTGCGCGTTCGGTGTCCCGGGACGGCGGTACGACGGTAATCGCGTGTCCCTCGAATTTCTCTTGTGGCTTTGCCGCTGCACGCACCGGATCATCCTTGCAGGGGCCGGCTCGGCCGGTAGGATGTGCGTATGACGACTCGCTCGCTCGGGCGGCATCTGGAGACGACGCGAACCGCATCGGACATCCCGTGGGCATCGATCCGTGAGCGTTGGAACGGCTTTTACGCCCTCAACCTCTACCATCCGGTCGCCGCGCTGGCGCGCGCGTGGCGCCGGCAGAGTCGTGTCTTGCGCGGCAAGCAATGCCCGCACGAGCAAGCGACGCGCTTGCCTCGTGTCGCGTGGACGGCCGTCCTTCCGAACCGAAGCATCGCCCTGACCGAAACCCGCAGACGCAGCGGCAATGTCAGGTTGGCCGAGCTTGGCATGTTGGCGCAGGCCGCGGCCGCCGTGTCGCCCGGCCGCGAGATCATCGAGATCGGGACGTTCGACGGCCGCACGACCGTCAATCTGGCGCTCAACGCGCCTCCGCCGGCCCCGATCTTCACGCTCGACCTGCCGCCGCAGCATCCGAGGCGCCTCGCGCTCGCGGCCGGCGAGGAGCAGTATGTCGAGAAGTCGGCGCCCGGCGCGCGGTTCAGCTCGGCGCCATCTGCGGCGCGCCGCATCACGCAGCTCTTCGGCGATTCGGCGACGTTCGACTGGTCGGCGCACGAGCGCAAGGCGGGTCTCGTCTTCGTCGACGGCTCGCACGCCTATGACTACGTGCGCGCCGATACGACGACCGCGCTGCGGCTCGTCGCGCCCGGCGGCGCCGTGCTGTGGCACGATTACGGCGCGTGGGACGGCGTGACGCGCGCGCTCGAGGAGATCGAGGACGCGCAGGGGCTCGGGCTGCGCCACATTCGCGGCACCAGCCTGGTGGTCTGGCGAGCGCCGAAGTAAGCGCCGTCATTGCGAGCGGAGCGAAGAAATCTTCGACGCGAGCTCTGAGTAGCTTGCGGAGATTGCTTCGTCGCGCTTACGCGCTCCTCGCAATGACATCGGATGCTACGCCGCCTCGGTGAGCACCACTTCGTAGAGACAGGGCTCGACTTCCTCGACCAGCTCGCCGAAGCGCGGCCACTTCTTGCGGAATTCGGGCGAGTGATGCGCGGCTTCGAGCTCCTTGCGGCTCTTCCATTGCACATAGTTCACGATGTGGCTGCCGTCCGAGCTGCGGTGCAGGTTCACCGACACGAAACCGGGCTGCTTGGCCATGAAGCGCGCGCGCTCGGTCATCAGCTTGAGCACCTCGGTTTGATGCTCGGGCTCGACCTTGACGGTGGTGATCTGTGTGACGACGCCGTCGGCTTTGTGGATCTCGGACATGGGACGCTCCTCTTTGGAACCTCGTCCCAATAACGCGGTCGCCCGACCGGCAGTTGCGTGACTATTCCGGGTTCGTTCGCGCGATCGCGTCGGCGATTGCGACCGTGCGGCGCGCCATGTCGGCGTGCATGCGCTCGACCATGCGGCCGTCGAGCTGGACGACGCCCTTGGCCTTGTTCTCAGGGCGCTCGAACGCGGCGATGATCGTTCGCGCCTGCACGACCTCGTCGGGGGACGGCGAGAATGCGGCGTTGCACGGCCCGATCTGGCTGGGGTGGATCAATGTCTTGCCGTCGAATCCGAGCTCGCGCCCCTGCCCGCATTCGGCCGCAAAACCATCCGGGTCGTTGAGGTCGTTGTAGACGCCGTCGAGCACGTCGATCCCATAGGCGTGCGCGGCGAGCACGCACAGCGTGAGCCACGGCACCATGGGCGCGCGCCCGGGCACGATCCGCGCGCGCGTTTCCTTGGCGAGGTCGTTGGTGCCGATCACGAAGCCGGCGAGCCGGCTCTCTGAATCCTTCGCCTCCGACGCGAGCTCGCGGATGTTGAAGATCGCGAGCGGCGTCTCGATCATCGCCCACAGGCGGATGCGATGATCGGCGTGCATGTCGAGGAGCCGCTGCCCGATCAGCTCGATCTGTTGGACGGTCGAGATCTTCGGCACCAGCACCGCATCCGGGCGCGCCGTGACCGCCGCATCGAGGTCGTCGCTGAACCACGGCGTGTCGAGCCCGTTGGTGCGCACGAACACCTCGCGGTGACCGAAGCCGCCGGCCTGCACGGCCTTGACCACCTGCGCCCGCGCGTCCGCCTTGGCGTCGGGCGCGACCGCATCCTCGAGATCGAGGATGATGCCGTCCGCCGCCAGCGTGCGCGCCTTCTCCATGGCGCGCGCGTTCGAACCCGGCATGTAGAGCACGCTGCGGCGCGGACGGATGGTCATTCCTGGCGGCCCCCCTTCGAATCCCTGGCCCACCCTAGCGATGCGATGACGCAACGGGCTTGGCTCGCCGGCGTGGACGGCTGCCGCAACGGCTGGGTCGCGGCGTTCGTGCGGCCGGCCGGCGAGGAGGCGCGGCTGCGTGTCGTGCCGCGCCTCGCCGATGTGCTCGACGCGGCGGAAGCGCCGGCGCTCGTCGCGGTCGATATTCCGATCGGCCTGCCGGATCGCATCGGGCCCGGCGGGCGCGGGCCCGAGCGGGCGATCCGTCCGCTCCTCGGGGCGCGCCAGTCATCGGTCTTCGCGGTGCCGCCGCGCGCCGCGATCTTCGCCGCCGATTTCGGCGCGGCCTGCCGGGCCGCGCTTGCGGCGTCGGAGCCGCCCCGCATGGTGTCGAAGCAGCTGTTCATGCTGGCGCCTAAAATCCGCGAGGTGGACGGATTGCTGCGCGGGCGCCCGGCGCTCATCGGGCGCGTCCACGAGGTGCATCCGGAGCTTGCGTTCTGGCGGCTCAACGGCGAGCGCGCGCTCACCGAGCCGAAGAAGGTGAAGAGCCGCTGCTACGAGCCGGGCCTCGCGTTGCGCCGCGGCCTGCTGCGCGCGGCCGGCCTGCCGGATGGGGTCCTTGCAGCGGCTCCGCTGAAAGGCGCGGGCGCCGACGACGTCATCGATGCGCTCGCCTGCGCGCTGATCGCGCGACGCATTCATCTGGGCAGCGCGCGGCCCTTCCCCGATCCACCCGGGCGCGATGCGTTCGGATTGCCGGTGGCGATCTGGGCGTGAGGCTCTATTCCCGTCATGCCCGGCCTTGGGCCGGGCATCCACGTCTTGGCTGCGATGAATCAAGAAAGACGTGGATGGCCGGGCATAGGCGAGCGAAGCGACGCCGTTCTTCGAACGGCTATGCCCGGCCATGACGACACAGAGTCGGTGCGATTACTTCAAGAACAAATACGTCGCGGTGTAGGGCACGCGCGACTCCTTGCCGACGTTCGCCTGATCGCAGCCGCTCGTCGGCGCGACGCCGCCGGCGGTCGACACGCGCAGGATGCTCTTGGCCTGGTTGAACGTGCCCGATCCTTCGCTCGACTTGATGTCGAGGAGGAGCCAGGGGATCGCGCCCGCCGTCGGCGACGGCGCGTTCGCCTTCACGGCGGCCACCACCTTGCCGCCGCTGGCCGCTTCCCACGTCGGCCCGGCGTAGTGGTGGCCGATTTCTTTCTTCTGCGTGTCGAACAGCTTCGCGTCCGGTGCCTTGAAGACCCACACGAACGCGCCGGCGTCGTTCTTGTTGCAGGTATAGATCTGCACGCCGGTCGCCGGCACTTCGAGGTAAACCGACATTCCGGCCGGCTTTAGCGCGGCCGGAAGATCATCGAGTTTCGGGGTCTGGGCGGCGGCGGGCTGCGCCGCGACGGCGGCCATGAGGGCTGCGAGAGAAACGACGAACTGACGCATACGATTCCCCTCCTGATGGGAAGGCGGCGTCATGCCGCCTTCTGTTTGGCGCTGATCAGCTTGCGATTGATCAGGCATTCGGCGATCTGCACCGCGTTGAGCGCGGCGCCTTTGCGCAGATTATCCGACACGCACCAGAATGCGAGGCCGTTCTCCACGGTCGCGTCCTCGCGCACGCGGCTGATATAGGTCGCGTCCTCGCCGGCGCATTCGTAAGGCGTCACGTAACCGCCGGGCTCGTGCTTGTCGACCACGATGCAGCCCGGCGCCTTGCGCAGGATCTCGTGCGCCTCCTCGACCGTGATCGGGTTCTCGAACTCGACGTTCACCGCTTCCGAGTGGCCGATGAAGACGGGCACGCGCACGCAGGTGGCGGTGAGCTTGATCTTCGGGTCGAGGATCTTCTTGGTCTCGGCCATCATCTTCCACTCTTCGCGGGTGTAGCCGTCCTCCATGAAG
>WNEZ01004292.1_pt1 | contig 14950 bp, 8 predicted proteins | sample 5400521 | NCBI WGS metagenome assembly WNEZ01 (sample SAMN13153339, study PRJNA577476) | soil metagenome | isolation source: 120 cm saprolite under Douglas fir tree site 2 hole 1 replicate 1 | place: USA:California | collected 2015-04-18
CGGTCGTGCGGAAGTAGAATTGCGGCCGGTAATTGCCGAAAAACGGCGTGTGCCGCCCGCCCTCCTCCTTGGTCAGGATATAGGCCTCGCACTGAAACCGGGTGTGCGGGGTGATCGACCCGGGCGCCGCCAACACCTGGCCGCGCTCGACCTCCTCGCGCTTGGTGCCGCGCAAGAGCGCCCCGATATTGTCGCCCGCCTCGCCCTGGTCGAGCAATTTGCGGAACATCTCGACCCCGGTCACCACCGTCTTGGCGGTCGGCCGCAGCCCGACGATCTCGACCTCGTCGCCGACCTTGATCACCCCCCGCTCGACCCGCCCGGTCACCACCGTGCCGCGCCCCGAGATTGTGAACACATCCTCGATCGGCATCAAAAACGGCCGGTCCTTGGCCCGCTCCGGTTGCGGAATATACTCATCCACCGCCGCCATCAGCGCCATGATCGTATCGTGTCCCTGCTCGGGCTCGCGCCCCTCCAGCGCCGCCAAGGCCGAGCCCCGCACAATCGGCAGGTCGTCCCCGGGAAACCCATAGGACGACATCAGCTCGCGCATCTCCAATTCGACCAGATCGAGCAATTCCGGGTCGTCGACCATGTCGACCTTGTTCATGTACACCACCAAGGACGGCACCCCCACTTGGCGCGCCAACAAAATGTGCTCGCGCGTCTGCGGCATCGGTCCGTCCGCCGCCGACACCACCAGGATCGCACCATCCATCTGGGCCGCCCCGGTGATCATGTTCTTGATGTAGTCGGCATGACCCGGACAATCGACATGCGCATAGTGCCGGTTCGCGGTCTCGTACTCGACATGGGCGGTCGCGATCGTGATCCCCCGCGCCCGCTCCTCCGGCGCCTTGTCGATCTGGTCGAACGGCACAAACGTCGCCCCGCCCGACTCCGCCAACACCTTGGTGATCGCCGCCGTCAACGTCGTCTTGCCATGGTCGATGTGACCAATCGTCCCGATGTTGCAGTGCGGCTTCGTCCGCTGAAACTTCGCCTTCGACATGCTCAATTCAGCGCTTGCAGGTAATCAGGCCATCTTGGCGCGGACTTCGTCCGCGACCGCCTGCGGCACCTGCTCATAGTGATCAAAATGCATCGTGTACTGAGCTCGGCCCTGGCTCATCGAGCGCAGCGTGTTGACATAGCCGAACATGTTGGCAAGCGGCACCATCGCATCGATGACCCGCGCGTTGCCGCGGGTGTCCATGCCCGTGACCTGGCCGCGGCGGCTGTTCAAGTCGCCGATCACGTCACCCATATAATCCTCAGGCGTCACCACCTCGACGCGCATGATCGGCTCGAGGAGCTTCGGCCCGGCTTTCATGACGCCTTCCTTAAAGGCGGCGCGGGCCGCGATCTCAAAAGCAAGCGCGCTCGAATCGACATCGTGATAGGCGCCGTCGAACAACACCACTTTGAGATCGATGACTGGAAACCCGGCGAGCACCCCGGTCTCGGTGGACGCTCTCAGCCCCTTCTCTACCCCCGGCACGTACTCCTTCGGCACGGTGCCGCCAACCACGTCGTTTTCGAAGGCGAAGCCAGAGCCCGGCGGTAGGGGCTCGAAGCGGAGCTTGACGCGAGCGAATTGACCGGCGCCGCCGGTCTGCTTCTTGTGTGTATAGTCAGCCTCGGCGATGCGGGTGATCGTCTCACGATAGGCAACCTGCGGCGCGCCGACATTGGCGTCCACCTTGAATTCGCGCTTCATCCGGTCGACGATGATCTCGAGGTGGAGTTCGCCCATTCCCTTGATCACCGTCTGACCGCTCTCATGGTCCACTGTGACGCGGAATGAGGGGTCCTCGGTAGCGAGCCGGGCCAGTGCCTGGCCCATCTTCTCCTGGTCGCCCTTGGTCTTTGGCTCGACCGCGATCTCGATAACCGGGTCCGGGAAGTCCATGCGCTCGAGCACGACCGGGTGGCCGGGGTCCGACAACGTATCTCCGGTAGTCGTGTTCTTGAGGCCGGCCAACGCGACGATGTCCCCGGCACGCGCCTCCTTAATATCCTCGCGGTGGTTCGCATGCATCTGCAGCATGCGGCCGATCCGCTCGCGGCCACCCTTGACGGTGTTCAGCACCTGGCTGCCGCTCGTCGCCACGCCCGAATAGATGCGCACAAAGGTCAGTGAACCGACAAAGGGATCACTCATGATCTTGAACGCGAGCCCGGCGAAAGGCTCGTCGTCCGAGCACCGGCGCACGACCGTCTCATTCGAGCCCATCTTGAGGCCGTTGATCGCCGCGACATCGGTCGGTGCCGGCAGATAATCGACGACGGCGTCGAGGAGCGGCTGCACGCCCTTGTTCTTGAAGGCGGAGCCGCAAAGGACCGGGACAAAGGCGCCGCCGATCGTGCCTTTGCGGATGCACCGCTTGAGCGTCTCCTCGCTCGGCTCCTCGCCCCCGAGATAAGCCTCCAGCGCTGCATCGTCCTGCTCAACCGCGGCTTCGACCAGTCTCGCGCGGAAGGCTTTTGCTTCGGCTGCCATCTGCGGCGGAATCTCGACGATGTCGAACTGGGCGCCCAGGGTTTCTTCGCGCCACTCGATCGCCCGGCTGCCGACCAGGTCGAGCACACCGATAAAATCGCTTTCCAACCCGATTGGCAGCTGCAGCACCAGCGGCTGGGCGCCGAGGCGATCGGCAATCATCGCAATGCAGCGGGGATAATCTGCCCCGACGCGGTCCATCTTGTTGACAAAGCAGATCCGCGGCACACCGTACTTGTCGGCCTGACGCCAGACCGTCTCCGATTGAGGCTCGACGCCTGCGACCGAATCGAAAACCGCAACCGCACCGTCGAGGATCCGCAGGCTGCGCTCGACTTCGATCGTAAAATCCACATGGCCGGGCGTGTCGATGATATTGATCCGATGGTCCTGCCAGAAGCAGGTCGTCGCCGCGGAGGTGATCGTTATTCCCCGCTCCTGCTCCTGCGCCATCCAATCCATCGTAGCGGTGCCTTCGTGGACCTCGCCGATCTTGTAGGAGCGCCCGGTGTAGTAAAGGATCCGCTCGGTCGTCGTAGTCTTGCCGGCATCGATATGCGCCATGATGCCGATATTTCGGTAGCGCTCGAGGGGTGTCGTGCGTGTCATGAAAAAAGCTCCGACGGCGCGCCTGCAGGCCGCGCCCAGAAGGGAAATCCTGAACCGAACGTCGTGGGCGCCACCTACCAGCGATAATGCGAGAAGGCCTTGTTCGCATCGGCCATTCGGTGCGTGTCCTCCCGTCGTTTAACTGCTACACCGCGATTGTTGGCGGCATCGAGGAGTTCGTTCGAGAGCCTCTCCTCCATGGTGTTCTCGGAACGGCCGCGCGAGCTCGATATCAGCCAGCGGATGGCCAATGCCTGGCTGCGGTCGACGCGAACCTCAACCGGAACCTGATAAGTGGCGCCGCCGACCCGGCGAGATCGCACCTCGACCGCAGGCCGCACGTTGCCGAGCGCGTCGTGGAACACGCGCAGCGGGTCTTGGCCGCCGCGCTTGGCGATGCGGTCCAAGGCGCCGTAGACAATCCGCTCGGCGACCGACTTTTTGCCCTCATACATCAGGCAGTTCATGAACTTGGTGAGGACGGCGTCGCCGAATTTGGGATCCGGCAAGACCTCGCGTTTGACCGCGGCGCGGCGGCGCGACATGACGATCTCCCTACCTTGGACGCTTGGCGCCGTATTTCGAACGGCGCTGACGGCGGTCCTTGACGCCCTGAGTATCGAGGGTGCCGCGGATGATGTGATAACGCACGCCCGGAAGATCCTTGACCCGGCCACCGCGGATCAGCACCACCGAGTGCTCCTGTAGGTTGTGACCCTCGCCTGGGATGTAGCTCGTTACCTCGTAGCCGTTGGTCAGGCGAACGCGCGCGACCTTTCGCAGAGCGGAGTTCGGCTTTTTCGGGGTGGTCGTATAGACGCGCGTGCACACTCCGCGCTTCTGCGGACACGCCTCCATCGCCGGCACTTTGTTGCGGGCCACCTGCCCTTTCCGCGGATTGCGGATCAGCTGGTTTATCGTCGGCATCGTCACAACCTCTTCAAACAAAACAGCCGCCCGGCGCCATTCTCACGCCGGAGCGGTGCAGCACCCCACCCGAGTTTGAGCGCGCCCCCTCGCAGGAACGCCGAGCCATACAGCGGAGCGGGCTGCGTCTAGGTGGCTTCCTACGGCCAGCCCAAGGAATGCCTAATATTGTTGAGGGGTCGAGGAGGGTCAAGCCCCTTGATGCGGGGGCGCTGCGGTCGACCCTCCGAGTGCACGGGTCCGCATGTTCCCCCACCTCAATTCCCGCAGGGATGCCACGGGTCGCAGCCTCATCTCGGGCTCGCCAGCGCCTCTACCTGTCGTTGACATTGAAGGCTCGTGACTTCATGTTTTGCGTTGGTTGTCGCAACCCTACACGGTTCGCAAAGTCGCGCCGGTGGAGCGATTTGCCCGAACACCTCGGAGCGCGGAAGAGAGGAAAGATGAGCCTGAGATTTTCACTGCTGACCGCCTTTGCCTTGGTCTGGGCCGGCTCCTCAGCCCATGCGGAGTGCCAAACCACCGTATTCGACCGATCGGGCGCCTGGCGGACGTTCGGCGGAAAGTGCGACGACGGCCGGCAGAAATGCGGCGTTTCGACAAGCGGCACCGGCAAATATTTCAGCCTCGATTACTTCAACGGCGACAACACACTGACCGTGCAGCTCGGGGCGCGGGATTGGCGAGTCAAGAACGGCGTCAAGACCAGCGTGACGATGCAGGTCGACGACGCGTCACCGTGGCGTGCCGTCGGCACTGGAATGCACTTTTCCGATGGTGATGCCGGGCTCTGGTTTGAGATCGACCGCAATCAGCTCGACCGCTTTCTGGACGAGTTCCGCGGCGGCGACGTACTCGTCGTCCGCTTTCCGGACAGCGATGTGTCGGACTGGCGCGCTAGCCTTTCCGGCAGCACTCGGGTGAGTGACAGCTTTCTGCGCTGCATCCAGGCGATGAGCGGCTGATCGGCCGCGGACACCCGCGGGCGGGGGTGGGCAACCCGGACCCGCCCCCACGCGCTTCGAGCCCCTCAGGCGGTGCGCTTGTCGACGCCGACGAGCTGCGCCGGTTCTTCTTCGCTGGCCGCAATCGCGGCAAGCTCGCGATCCCGCTCCGCCGCGACCTCGCGCAGCCGGGCGATGACGCTGCCGGTGCCGGCCGGGATCAGGCGACCGACGATCACATTTTCCTTCAGCCCGGTCAGCGTGTCGATCCTGCCGGACACCGCGGCCTCGGTCAGTACGCGCGTCGTTTCCTGGAACGACGCCGCCGAGATGAACGAATTCGTCTGCAGACTCGCCTTCGTGATGCCTTGCAGCACCGGATGGGCGACCGCAGCCTGCAGCTCCTCCCTTTCGGCCTTGGCATTTTCGAGATCAAACTCGGAACGGTCAATCTGCTCGCCGGCAAGGAAAGTCGTGTCGCCCGGATCCTCGATCTCGACCTTTTGCAGCATCTGCCGCACGATCACTTCGATGTGCTTGTCGTTGATGCGCACACCCTGTAGCCGGTAAACCTCCTGGATCTCGTTGATCAGATAGTTCGCCAGCTCCTCGACGCCGAGGATCCGCAAGATGTCGTGCGGGACCCTGTTGCCGTCCATCAGGAGGTCGCCCTTCTGGACGTAATCCCCCTCCTGGACACTGATGTGCTTGCCCTTGGGGATCAAGTACTCGACCGCCTCCTTGTCCTCCTCGGTCGAAGCAACGACGATGCGCCGCTTGGCCTTGTAGTCCTTCCCAAATTCGACACGGCCCTCGCTTTCGCTGATGATCGCGAAATCCTTTGGCTTGCGCGCCTCGAACAGCTCGGCAACGCGCGGCAGACCGCCGGTGATGTCCCGGGTCTTTGAGGATTCGCGCGGGATCCGGGCCAGGACGTCGCCGGCCTTGACATGCGCCCCGTTGTCGACCGAGAGGATCGCGTCCACCGACATGAAGTAGCGCGCTTCAAGCCCGTTGGCGAGCGTCAGCACCTCGCCGTCTTCACCGCGCAACGTGATCCGCGGGCGCAGATCGCTGCCCCGCGGCTGCTGTTTCCAGTCGACCACCACTTTCGAAGAGATCCCAGTCGCCTCATCGATGGTCTCGCGGACCGACAGGCCCTCGATCAGGTCGACATAATGGGCGATCCCATCTTTCTCAGTGATGATCGGAATCGTGTAGGGGTCCCACTCGACCAGCCGGTCGCCCCGCTTGACCTGGGCGCCTTCGTCGGCGAGCAGCCGAGCGCCATAGGGGACACGGTACCGCGCCTTCTCCCGCCCGGCCTCGTCGAGCAGGACGATTTCGCAGTTCCGGCCCATCACTACCGGCACTCCGGACGAGTTCAGGACAACGTTCCGGTTCTTGACCTCGATCGTCGCGTCGGAAGCAGCTTCGACTGAGGATTGCTCTGCGCCGCGCTGCGCCGCACCACCGATATGAAAGGTGCGCATCGTCAGCTGCGTGCCCGGTTCGCCGATCGACTGTGCCGCAATGACACCGACTGCCTCGCCCATATTGACAACCGTCCCTCGGGCAAGGTCGCGGCCATAGCATTTACCGCAAACGCCGATGCGGGCTTCGCAGGTCAGCACCGAGCGGATCGATACCGAATCGATCCCCGCCCGCTCGATCTGGTCAATGGCGTCCTCATCGATCAGCCCGCCGGCCTGCAGGACGACCTCGCCCTTCAGCGGATCGAGGATATCGACGGCTGCCGTACGGCCTAGGATGCGGTCGGCGAGCGGAGCGATGACCTCGCCGCCGTCGATGACGGCGCGCGTCATCAGCCCGCGGGTGGTGCCGCAATCCTCTTCGGTGATGATCGCATCCTGCGCGACATCGACTAGACGGCGGGTCAGGTAGCCCGAATTCGCCGTCTTGAGCGCGGTGTCGGCGAGGCCCTTACGCGCACCGTGGGTCGAATTGAAGTATTCGAGCACGGTGAGCCCTTCCTTGAAGTTCGAGATGATCGGCGTTTCGATGATCTCGCCCGACGGCTTGGCCATCAGACCACGCATGCCCGCCAATTGCTTGATCTGGGCCGCCGAACCGCGCGCCCCGGAATCCGACATCATCCAGACCGAGTTGACGGGTTCGCCCGGCGCCGCCGACCGGATCTTCTTTAGCATCTCCTCGGCGACTTTGTCGGTGCACCGCGACCAGACGTCGACCACCTTGTTGTATTTCTCGCCCTGGGTGATCAGCCCGTCCTGATATTGCTGTTCGTATTGCTTGACTTGGTCCTGCGCCTGGGAAACGAGTTCGCGTTTCGCCTCGGGGATGATCAGATCATCCTTGCCGAATGAGATCCCGGCCTTGCACGCCTGTTGGAAACCAAGCGTCATCAGATGGTCGCAGAAGATCACTGTCTCCTTTTGGCCGCAGTGGCGATAGACCTGATCGATAACGTTGCTGACCTCCTTCTTGGTCAGCAGGCAGTTTATCAGCTCGAAGTCGATCGCCGGGTTGCGCGGTAGAATCTCCGACAGCAGCATGCGTCCGGACGTGGTCGCCACTTCCTGCACCACCGGCCGGCCGTTTTCGTCGATCGTGTGGAAGCGCGCTCTGATCGGGGTATGCAGCGACACCACTCTCGCGGCAAGCGCCCGCTCGATCTCGCCAATGCTGGTGAACAGGGGCACCAGATAAAGGAGCACCCGCCCACTCTCCACCGCGGCCTGCAGCTCGTCGAGATCGCTCCAAGCAAAGGGAGACCCAGGGCTCTCGGTGTTGAAGATCCGGATGTCGCCCTTTCTTAGCTTCTCGGCAAACTCATTCCTGAGGTCGGCTGCAGATTTTACCTCCAAAGAGGGCGCGACGCCTGACGCCGCAGCTTCGAAATCCGGCCAAGGAAGGACGCGATGCATCGGGTCGAGCGCGTCAGTACGCTCGAGTGTAATGTGATAGAGACCGAGCACGATGTCCTGCGAGGGCACGATGATCGGCTTGCCGTTAGCCGGGCTGAGAATGTTGTTGGTCGACATCATCAGCACGCGCGCTTCGAGCTGCGCCTCGAGCGACAGCGGCACGTGGACGGCCATCTGGTCGCCGTCGAAATCCGCGTTGAACGCCGTGCAGACGAGCGGGTGCAGCTGGATCGCCTTGCCTTCAATCAGCACCGGTTCGAAGGCCTGAATTCCGAGACGATGAAGCGTCGGCGCCCGATTCAGCAGGACGGGATGCTCGCGAATCACTTCCTCGAGGATGTCCCAAACCTCGGGCCGTTCCTTCTCGACCATGCGCTTGGCGGCCTTGATCGTACTGGCGAGGCCGTATAGCTCCAGCTTCGAGTAGATGAACGGCTTGAACAGTTCGAGCGCCATCTTCTTCGGCAGCCCGCACTGATGCAATTTGAGCTCCGGGCCAACGACGATGACCGAACGGCCCGAATAGTCGACGCGCTTGCCGAGCAGGTTTTGCCGGAACCGGCCTTGCTTGCCCTTCAGCATGTCAGACAGCGACTTCAGCGGCCGCTTGTTGGCCCCGGTGATGATCCGCCCGCGCCGACCGTTGTCGAAGAGCGCGTCGACGGCCTCTTGCAGCATGCGTTTCTCGTTGCGCACGATGATGTCGGGCGCCCGCAGCTCGATCAGCCGCTTTAGCCGATTGTTGCGGTTGATGACGCGGCGGTAGAGGTCATTGAGGTCGGAGGTCGCGAAGCGGCCGCCATCGAGCGGCACCAGCGGCCGCAGCTCCGGCGGAATCACTGGGACGACTTCGAGGATCATCCACTCCGGCCGGCTGTTCGACTCGACGAAGGCCTCGACCAGCTTCAATCGCTTGACGAGCTTCTTGCGCCGCGCCTCCGAGCCGGTGTCCCGCAGCTCATCACGCAGCCTTACCTTTTCTTCATTGAGATCGATGGCGGACAGCATCGTGCGCATCGCCTCGGCCCCGATCGACGCGGTGAACTGGTCGTCGCCGTAATCGTCCTGGGCCTTCAAATAATCTTCTTCGGAGAGGAGCTGATGCTGCTTCAGCGGCGTGAGCCCGGGCTCGATGACAACGTAGTTCTCGAAATAGAGGATTCGCTCCAGATCCTTCAGCGTCATGTCAAGCAACAGCCCGATACGGCTCGGCAGCGATTTGAGAAACCAGATATGGGCGACCGGTGAGGCCAGCTCGATATGACCCATACGGTCGCGCCGAACCTTGGAGAGGGTCACCTCGACGCCGCACTTCTCGCAGATGATGCCGCGATATTTCATGCGCTTGTACTTGCCGCACAGGCACTCGTAATCCTTGATCGGCCCGAATATCCGGGCGCAAAACAGGCCGTCGCGTTCGGGCTTGAACGTCCGGTAGTTGATCGTCTCCGGTTTCTTGATCTCGCCATAGGACCAGGAATGGATCCGCTCGGGGCTAGCGATCGAGATGCGAATCTGATCGAAGCTCTGCGGCCCGCTGACCTGCCCAAAGATGTTCATCAACTCGTTCATCAACGACCCCTCTCGCGGTCTGTCGTCATGCCCGCAGCAACGGGCATCCAGGGCTGCAAACGCCGCACTCGCAACCCTAGCCCCGTGCCTCTCAGACGGCTGGCCCTTGACCGGTCGTCCGAAAGGCGCGGGGTGACCGAAAAGAAACTGTCACCATACTTTTCTGGACGACTTGCCGTCAGTAGTTGCGCTGCTCCAGCTCCACATTGAGACCGAGCGAACGCAGTTCCTTGACCAGCACGTTGAACGATTCCGGGATGCCGGCCTCGAAATTATCATCGCCCCGGACGATCGCCTCATAGACCTTGGTCCGGCCGGACACGTCGTCCGACTTGACCGTCAACATCTCCTGCAACGTATAGGCCGCGCCGTAGGCCTCAAGCGCCCAAACTTCCATCTCGCCGAAACGCTGGCCGCCGAACTGGGCCTTGCCACCGAGCGGCTGCTGGGTGACAAGGCTGTAAGGCCCAATCGAGCGCGCGTGGATCTTATCGTCGACGAGGTGGTGCAACTTCATCATGTAGATGTACCCCACGGTTACCGGTCGATCGAAGGACTCTCCGGTACGGCCGTCGACCAGGGTCACTTGGCCTGAAGAGGAGAGGCCTGCCCGCTCGAGCATCTCGACGATGTCCTCTTCCCGGGCACCATCGAAGACCGGGGTCGCCATCGGAACACCGCCTGTGAGATTGCCGGCGAGATTCACCAAGTCGTCCGCAGCCAGGGTTTCGATCTCGGCCTTTTCCTCGCCCCGATACATCTCGCCGAGGAGACCGCGCAACTCCCCGTCAGCGACGCCGCGCCTGACATTGGCCAGCACTTCGCCGATACGCCGGCCAAGCCCGGCCGCAGCCCAGCCGAGATGGGTTTCGAGGATCTGGCCGACGTTCATCCGGCTCGGTACGCCGAGCGGGTTCAAGACGATGTCGATCGGGGTACCGTCGTCGAGATAGGGCATGTCCTCGCACGGCACGATGCGCGAGATCACGCCCTTGTTGCCGTGGCGGCCCGCCATCTTGTCCCCGGGCTGCAGCTTGCGCTTCACGGCAACGAAAACCTTGACCATTTTCATTACGCCGGGTGGCAGTTCATCGCCGCGCTGCAACTTTTCGACCTTGCTTTCAAAGCGCGAGGTGAGGCCGGCGACCGCATCCTCCATCTGCTTCTTCAAGCCCTCGATATCGGCCATCCTGGCGTCGTCACGGATCGAGATTTGTTTCCACAGTGCCGGCGCATACTCGGCCAGCACCGCCTCGGTAATCTCGGTCCCCGACTTCATTCCCCGGGGGCCGCCGACCGCAACTTCGCCGAGCATGAGCTCCCTGAGGCGGGCAGCGAAGCTGCGTTCGAGGATTGTGCGCTCGTCATCGCGATCCTTGGCGAGCCGTTCGATCTCGGCGCGCTCGATCGCCAGCGCACGCTCGTCCTTGTCGACGCCGCGCCGCGAGAAGACCCGGACCTCGACGATCGTGCCGGAGACTCCGGGCGGCAGGCGCAGCGAGGTGTCGCGTACGTCGGAGGCCTTCTCGCCGAAGATCGCGCGCAGCAGCTTCTCCTCCGGCGTCATCGGCGACTCGCCCTTGGGGGTAACCTTGCCGACGAGGATGTCGCCTGGCTTCACCTCAGCGCCGATATAGACGATCCCTGCCTCATCCAGGTTCTTGAGCGCCTCCTCGCCGACATTCGGAATGTCGCGAGTAATCTCTTCCTGGCCGAGCTTGGTGTCGCGAGCCATTACCTCGAATTCCTCGATATGGATCGAAGTGAACACGTCGTCGGAGACGATCCTCTCCGAGATCAGGATCGAATCCTCAAAGTTGTAACCGTTCCAGGGCATAAAAGCGCACAGCACATTACGGCCGAGCGCGAGCTCACCGAGCTGGGTCGACGGACCATCGGCAATAATGTCCGCCGCCATCACCGCGTCCCCCACTTTGACGAGTGGCCGTTGGGTGATGCAGGTGTTCTGGTTCGAGCGCTGAAATTTCAGCAGATTGTATATATCGACGCCTGAGGCGGCGGTCGAGGTTTCCTCGGTCGCGCGAATGACGATGCGGGTGGCGTCGACTTGGTCGACGATACCCGACCGGCGCGCAATGATGGTGACACCGGAGTCGCGTGCGACAGTCTCTTCCATTCCGGTGCCGACAAGCGGCGCCTCGGCTTGGATCAGAGGCACCGCCTGACGCTGCATGTTCGAGCCCATCAGCGCGCGGTTTGCGTCGTCGTTCTCAAGGAACGGGATCAAAGCGGCCGCGACCGAAACCAGTTGCTTTGGCGAGACGTCGATCAGGTCGATGTCCTGCGGCCGCTGCATGACGAAATCTCCGCCCTTGCGGCAATTTGTCAAATCCGCGGTGATCCGGCCGTCCGCATCGGTCTCGACATTGGCCTGGGCAATGGCGAACCTGCCTTCATCCATCGCCGAGAGATAGATGACCTCGTCGGTGACCCGGCCATCAACCACTTTGCGATACGGGCTTTCGATGAAACCGTACTGGTTGACCCGTGCATAGGTCGCCAAACTGTTGATCAGGCCGATGTTTGGGCCTTCCGGCGTCTCGATCGGGCAGATCCGGCCGTAATGGGTCGGGTGCACGTCGCGCACCTCGAAGCCGGCGCGCTCGCGCGTCAGGCCGCCCGGACCAAGCGCCGACAGCCGGCGCTTGTGGGTGATTTCGGACAGGGGGTTGGTCTGATCCATGAATTGCGATAGCTGCGACGAGCCGAAGAACTCGCGCACCGCCGCCGCTGCGGGCTTGGCGTTGATCAGATCGTGCGGCATCACGGTATCGATCTCGACTGAGCTCATCCGCTCGCGGATCGCTCGTTCCATCCGCAGCAGGCCGACACGGTACTGGTTTTCCATCAGCTCGCCGACCGAACGAACCCGGCGGTTGCCAAGATGATCGATGTCGTCGATCTCACCCCGGCCATCCTTGAGCTCGACCAGCACCTTGACGATCGCCAAGATGTCGGCCTTGCGTAAAATGCGCACGGTATCGTCGGTATCGAGCATCAGTCGCGAGTTCATCTTGACCCGGCCCACCGCCGACAAATCGTAGCGTTCGGAGTCGAAGAACAGACCGTTGAACAGCGTTTCCGCCGTTTCCAAGGTTGGCGGCTCACCGGGGCGCATCACGCGATAAATGTCGATCAGCGCGTCTTCCCGCGTTGCGTTCTTGTCGAGGACGAGGGTGTTTCGGATATAGGGGCCGACGGTAACGTGGTCGATGTCGAGGATCGGCACCTCGTCGACGCCGATCTCGGTCAGCTGGGCCAGCGCCGCGGCCGTAATCTCGTCACCGGCCTCGAAATGAACCTCGCCGGTCTCTTCGTTGATCAAGTCAGCGGCGAAATGGCGGCCAATCAATTGCTCGTCGCCGACCAGAATGTCGGTGAGCCCCCCTTCGCGCAGCCGGCGCGCAATCCGCGGCGTCACCCGTTCGCCCTCGGCAAGCGCGGTTTCGCCGGTGCGGGCATCCCGCAGTTCGCTCGTCAGCTTGCCCTTGAATTGATCGGGATCGAACAACGTCATCCATCCCTGCGGACCGCGCCGGAAAATCACCGCGCCGTAAAAGTACGACAGGATCTCCTCCTTGGACATCCCGATTGCTTCGCCGGGCTGCAGCGAGCCGTTCTCGGCCCTGCGGCGCGCCCGCAACGCCCCGGTCGCGGCATCGTCGAGAGCGAGCAGCAACGTCGTTGCGGGAAGCTTGCGGCGCCGGTCGATGCGCACATAGACATGGTCCTTGGCATCGATCAATGGCATGTCGCCCATATAGACGTCCTGCTCCTTGATGTCGCGGATCGAGCGCGCTCCGGTGTCCTCGTCGACATCCCAAACAACGAGGCGGAGCGTGACCTTCAGCGGCGCGGCGAAAGTAATGCCGCGCTGCTGGCACTCGTCGACCTCGTATTTCGGTGCTTCGAGCTCGTAACGCACGAACTCGAGCTGGGCGCGCTCGGAGAAATCGCGGATCGGGAAAACCGATTTGAATACCTCCTGCAGCCCGACGCTGGCACGCTGCTCGGGCACGACCCCCATCTGCAAGAAATGATCGTATGAGCTCTTCTGGACCTCGATCAGGTTCGGCATCGGCGCGACCTCGGACACGCGTCCGAAGCTCTTGCGGATCCGTCTTTTTTCCGAAAACGATCTAGCCATGAACACTCCTTGCTGTGGGCCCTTTGGGCGGACCCGATCGTGATGGCCGAGCGGCCCGCCGACGACGATTTTCGGCGTCGGCGATGTCACGCCCGTATATCAGCGCAACTTTCGTGCCAACCGGGCGCAGTCTTCGAAAGACGCCGGAACCCGGCGTGCGCGATCGCTCGCGCCCCGGGGTCGAAGGCGTGGGGCGCTGCGGCCGACGCCAATCGGCCACCCGCCCTCCTTGAGACCGAGGCTGGTGATCGCGCGGACCTCCTTGATTACGTTGATCTTCTTCTCGCCGATCGCGGCAAGGATCACATCGAACTCGGTCTTCTCGAAAGCCGCCTCGGCCGCCGGAACCGCTGCTCCGCCGCCAAGTGCGGCCACGGCGACGGGTGCGGCGGCGGAGACGCCCCACTTTTCCTCCAACAACTTGGACAGCTCTGCCGCCTCGATCACGGTCAAGGCCGAGAGGTCATCGACCAGCTTTGCCAAATCCGGCATCTTCTACTCCTGACGTCTGAAATTAGGATGTATCACTGAGCGGGAATAGCCGCCTCCGCTTGGCGCTCCGCATAGGCGGCGAGAACACGGGCGAGTTGTCCGGCGGGCGCCTGAAGAACGACGGCCAGCCGCGTCGCCGGGGCCTGAAGCAAGCCGACGAGTTTGCTGCGCAGCTCGTCGAGCGACGGTAGGCTGGCCAGGTCCTTGACCCCGGCCGCATCGAGCTGCCGGCCCGCGAGCCCGCCCCCGATGATGGTCAGCTTGTTGTTCCGGTTGGCAAACTCTACGACCACCTTGGCTGCCGCCAGCGGGTCGCGCGAAAAGGCGATTGCCGTTGGGCCGGTGAAGAGCGGCGCCAGAAGCTCGAAAGCCGTGCCGGTAAGGGCGCGCCGCGCCAGCCGGTTCTTGGTCACCCGGAAGCTCGCTCCGGCGCCGCGCACCTGCCGGCGCAGTTGGGTGGCCTCGGCGACATTGAGCCCGGTTTGGTGTGTCACGACTACACAGCCGATGTCAGCGAGATCCTGCTGCAGCGCCTCGACCAACTGCTGCTTTTGCGCTCGATCCAATCCCGTCTCCGAACTGGGTCCGCCCGCCTCCGGAGCTACAGACGGACCCGTTGCAAATCAACTCTCGGCCGAGTCTCGCCTTACGGGCGCGCTTCTTCAGCAAGGCCCGACAACTCGACCTTGATCCCCGGACCCATCGACGAACTGAGGCTCACCTTCTTGATGTAGGTGCCTTTTGCCCCACTCGGTTTGCCCCGGGTGATCGCGCCGACAAAGGCACGCACATTATCCGCCAGCGCCGCATCCGTAAAGCTTGC
>WNEZ01002808.1_pt1 | contig 14948 bp, 7 predicted proteins | sample 5400521 | NCBI WGS metagenome assembly WNEZ01 (sample SAMN13153339, study PRJNA577476) | soil metagenome | isolation source: 120 cm saprolite under Douglas fir tree site 2 hole 1 replicate 1 | place: USA:California | collected 2015-04-18
ACATGTTCGGCGGTCGCTCCACCTACTGACCTCCGCAGACGGTGGCAGGCAACCGGCGGCTAGCCGCCCGTGGCCTGCCTCGGCGGCAGCGCTGCCGGCCGCCTGGACGGCCGGCCTGAGGTGTCCGGCGCGGTGACCGCCGGCCTGGCATCGAGCGCTTCCATGGCCAGCCGGACGGCGGTTTCCAGCTGCCTGTCCATCCCGGCCGCGAGGTCCTCGGGTGACGGGATCACCTCGACATCCGGGTCGACGCCGTGGTTTTCCACCCCCCAGCCGTAGCCGTCCAGCCAGGTCGCGTACCGCGGCACGCTGATCTGCGTGCCGTCCGCCAGCTCATGAAAGGGCACGTCGATCCCGATCACGCCGCCCCACGTGCGCGCGCCCACCACCGGACCCAGCCGCATGATCTTGATTGCCGCGGTGACGATATCGCCATCGGATCCCGCGTATTCGTCGGCGAGGGCAACGACCGGTCCGCGGGGCGCCTCCAGCGGATAAGTGCTGGGCTGCAGCCCGCGCGGCGCGTCCCAGCCGATGACGCGCCGGGCAAGCTTTTCCACGACCAGCTGGGAAGTGTGCCCGCCCCGGTTGCCGCGGACGTCCACGATCAGCGCGTCGCGCACCATCTCTGAGCGCAGGTCGCGGTGGAAGTCGGCCCAGCCCTCGCTCACCATGTCGGGAACGTGCAGGTAGCCGGCCTTGCCGTGACTCAGCTCGCGGACCAGTCGCCGTCGTCCGGCGACCCAGTCCTGGTAGCGCAGCCGACGGTCGTCCTTGAGCGTGATGACCACGGCGCGGCGCTGCTGGCCGCCGTCGGCCGGGGCGATGATCAGCTCGACGGGCTTTCCTGCCGCGCCAACGAGCAGCGGGCCAGGCCCGGCCGCGCCGACCTGCTGCCCGTCCACCGCGAGCAGCGCGTCCCCTGGGCCGATCCGCGCCCCGGGCGCGGCGAGCGGAGAGCAGGCCCTGGGATCCGAGGACTCCCCCGGCAGGACGCGGGTGACCCGCCAGCTGCCGTCCTCGGCGACCGCCAGGTCCGCGCCGAGCTTGCCGACGTGCTTCCGGCCGTCAGCCCGGCCGCCGGCACTCGCGGGCATCACGTAGGCGTGCGACGTGCCGAGCTCGCCGAGGACCTCCCAGAGCAGGTCGGCGAAGTCCCGCGGCCCGGCGATCCGGTCAAGCAGCGGCCGGTACTCGGCGAGAACCGCGTCCCAGTCGACGTCGGCCAGGTCCGGAACCCAGAAATCGTGCCGGATGATCCGGCCGGCCTCCGCATAGGCGCATCGCCAGAGCGCTGCCGGATCGGCCAGGTACCTGGCCCGCGACAGGTCTACCGATACGCGGTCGGCCGGGTCGTCGGAGTCTGGCTTGCGGTCGGCCGGGATCACCCTGAGATCCCCCTCGTCGCTGACCACCAGGCGGCTGCCGTCCCCGCTCACCTCGAACCAGTCCGCCTCGTCGGCAAGCTCAGTCGTGCGCTGCTGCAGGAAATCGAAGCGCTCCACGGCCGGCCGCGGCCCGGCGTCGCCCAGGCTGGCGCCGCCTTCACCCAGGGTTCCGGCCACCGGCTCCCTGAGCCACGCGAGCCCGCCCTTGACCGCGCGCAGCGAGCTGTACCTCGACTCGGGCACCGGAACCTGAACGATGCGGCCGGGCAGCAGATCGGCATCGACGTCGACCGGCGCGGAGTGCTTCTCGTCGTCATCCGGGGGCCGGGCAGCGTCCTCGCCGGCCGGTGCCTCCGCAGCCGCGCCCGGGTCCGGCGAGCCGCCGTCCGCTCCGCGCTGGCCGTCCGCTCCGCGCTGGCCGTCCGCTCCGCGCGGGCCGTCCGCTCCGCGCGGGCCGTCCGCTCCGTGCGGGCCGTCCGCATCCGCCGCGTCGTCCTTGGAACGCCCGTCGCCGGGGGGCCGGCCGTCCGGCAGCGGCCCGAAGGGCGATGGCGTCGCAGCGGCGAGCGGCACTAGGTACGGCCGGCTGCCGTACGGGAAAGCCAGGTCGAAGAAGTGGGCATCGTAGACGGGGTCGAAGCTCCGCCGGGAAAGGAAGGCCAGGTAAAGGCCGTCCTTGGTAAACACGGGATCGGTGTCGACGAACCTGCCGTCGGTGACATCCAGCACGACCTGGCTGGACGGCCGTGCCATCCGCACCTGGCGCAGCGGCGCTGTCCGCGGCTGCGACCACGCCAGCCAGGCCGAGTCCGTCGACCAGGCCAGGCCGGTGACCGGCCCGTTGCCGGACGAGGCGAGCTCGGTGACCGCCCCTGACGCGGCATCCACGACGTGCAGCCGCCCGTCGCGTGCCGCCACGGCGATGGTGCTGCCATCCGGGGCCGCCGCCAGGCTGTCCACCCGGCCGATGGATCCGGACGCGAGGCGCCGGGGCGCTGCCGGTGCGGCCGGCCCGCTGGCCGGCCCGATCTCGAGCGCGTCCGCTCCGCCGGCGTCGGTGACCCAGGCGACCTGGCCGGTGGATCCGAGCACCTGCGGCAGCCTCGCCCGGACGCCCGGTACGACGGACAGCGCCCTGGCCGGGCCGTCGCGGTGGGTCACCCAGTGCACCGTGCCGCGTACCTCGATGGCGCTGGCCCGCCCCGTCTGGTCGCAGCTGAGCGTGCCGAGATGGTTCTCGGCGGAGATCAGCCGCGCGGCCCGCCCGGCAGCCGGCGAGCCGATGCTGACCTCGAGCAGGCGCGGCTCGCTGCCCGCGTCCAGGGACTCAAGCAGCCAGATGTCGCCCGCGCACTGATAGACGACACGGCTCCCGTCGGTGCTCGCGTTGCGGGCGTAGAAACCGTCGTGATCGGTGTGCCGGCGCAGGTCGCTGCCATCCGGCGCGCAGGAGTACACGTTGCCCGTGCCCTCGTGGTCGGAGAGGAACGCGAGCCTGCCGCCGACCAGCATCGGGCTGGCGAACTGGCCGTCCAGCCCGGCAAGGACCCGGACGAACGGGCCTGCGGCAGCCTGGCCGCCTTCGGCCGCGGTGGACAGCCACAGTCGGCCGGCCGTCCCGCCCCGGTACCGCTTCCAGGTCGCCGGCTCGCGGTTCACGCTGCCGTTGTGCAGGGCGACGGCAGTCTCCTCGACCGCCAGGTCACAGACCGGGCCGAACGGCAGCCGCCTGGCGCCGCCGTCAGCTCCGCCCTGTTCGCTCGCCGCACCTGCGGGGCTGGCCCCCACCTCACCGGCGGAAAGCGCGTATGCCCAGGTGAAATGGCTGAATGGCTGGCCGGATGCGGTAACAGCGAGTACCGCCCCGGCGGGAGTCCAGCCGCAGACGCGGGTCTGCGAGTCGGCCCAGTAGGTGAGCCTGCGCTCGTCCCCGCCCTCGACCCCGGCCAGGTAGACCTCGGGCGGGCCGTCACGCCTGCTCGTCCAGGCGACCATCGTGCCGTCCCTGGAAATGCGGGGATGGCTGGCCTGCGCCTGGTCGGCCGAGAGCCGCCACGCACGTCCGCCAGCGACCGGGCCGAGCCACACGTCGTCTTCGGCGATGAACGTGATGAGATCGTCGTGAAGATGCGGGAAGCAGAGGTATCCGGCAGATGTCACCGGCTCATCCTAGGCCGTCCGGGCCGCCCGCGGCCGGCCCGCAGGACGTCGGGGACCCGCTGCCCAGCGCCGGCGGTGCCGCCCGCTGCGGCATGACCGCAGCGGCGCGAACACACGGCCGTTCGCGCAGAATGGAAAGCGCAAACTGACCAGTCAGTAACTAGGAAAAGGCCATGCAATCGTTAGCCGGCAAAGTTGCCTCGTCCGTTCGCGGGCTTCCCCGAACGACATTCAACTACGCTGCGTGCTCATCTGGGATTGCCTTAAGTGGCTTGTATGCATCAGGGCACAGTGCCAGACTCGCAGAGTGGCGATCGCTCTGGACAGTGGCATCCCCGACGGCAATCCGCCGGGGGTGTTCGCAGGTCAGCCGCTTTGGACGGCCGTCAGCCGACGCACTGGCGCGCAAGGCTCGGGCGCTGGCGCCATAACGGAAACGCCCCGTGCACCGCAGTCGGCGGCCACTGCCAGGCAGGATGTGGATCCGGCCGGGCAGCCGGAAACCAGGGCCGCCGATGATGCGCAGTGCAGAAATGCCGCGAACCTCATTTCCGAGCTGCACGCGCGGCTGGTAAAGGAATCCTTTGTGGTCATCGAGGGGCGCGCGCGTGAAGCGATGGAGCACTTCTACGCAGGGCTTTTCGTGCGGCATCCTGACATCCGGGCGATGTTCCCGCTGGCGATGAGCGCCCAGCGGGAGCAGGTCTTCGCCGCGCTGGCCAGGATTGCATGGAGCATGGACAGCCCCGAGACGTTCACCGCTTATGTCGGGCAGTTAGGCCGCGATCATCGCAAATACGGCGTAAAGGATAGGCACTACGAGGCCTTCTTCGGCGCGCTCCTCGCCACCATCCGGCATTTCGGTGCCGGCGCGTGGACCGCCGGAACGCAGGCGGCGTGGGAGGCCGCCCTCGGCGGTATCGGCGAGATCATGCGGGCGGCCGCGGCAGCGGATGCGGAGCGCGCGCCGCCATGGTGGATCGGGGAGATAGTCCGGCACGATCAGCGCGGCCCGGACCTCGCCGTGCTGACGATCCGGCCTGATCAGCCGCTGCCCTACCGGCCCGGGCAGTACGTGGCAATCCAGGTCGCGCGGTGGCCGAGGGTCTGGCGCAATTTCTCGATCGCCAATGCGCCACGTGCCAGCGGCCTGCTTGATCTGCACGTCCGCGCGGTTTCCGGCGGCATGGTGAGCACCGCGCTCGTGCACTACGCGCAGCCTGGCGACACCCTGCTGCTCGGCCCGGCGCGCGGTGAGATGACCATCGCCGCCGACTGCGAGCGCGACCTGCTCTGCATCGCCGGCGGGACCGGGCTGGCCCCCATCAAGGCGCTCATCGAAGGCGTGATCTGCTCGGCCGGCCTGGCCGGCCGCGCCGGGCAGCGGAAGATCAGCCTGTATGTCGGAGCCCGCAGCGCCAGTGACCTGTATGACATGCGCGTCCTGTCACTGCTTGCGGCCTCCTGCCCGGGCCTGACGGTCATCCCCGTCGTGTCGCACGACCCGGACTGGGACGGTCTGGCCGGTCTGCTGCCCGACGCCGTCCGGCAGCATGCATCCTGCGAGGGTCGCGAGGTGTTCATCAGCGGGCCGGACGCAATGGTCAGGGAAACCGCGCGGTTGCTCGCCCGCCGGATGTCCAGCGAGCACGTTCACCATGACCCGGCCGGCTCCCCGCGCGCCACCTGCCCGCCCGGCACGGCGCCCGGCTGAAGCTCTCACACCTTGCGCCACCGCGGAATCCAGGCGCCGTCCTCGACGGCGTAGTCGCCGAAGAGCGCCGGAGCCTCGGCCCGCATCAGCTCCGCGATCTTGCCGAAGATCAGCCGGATCTCCTCCTCGGCACCAGTGTCGGTGCGTGCCTCGATGGTGTGCCGCAGAGTGCGGATGTTCGCGGTCCAGAGCAGGCCGGTGGCCACCCCGTCCGGCGCGAACCGGCGCATGAACGAGGTCTTGTGCTTCTTCTCATGGAACGGCACGCCATCCTCGTCCAGCCCGAAATGCCCGGCCATCCAGCGCTGGAACTCCTCCATCTGCTCAAGCAGCGCAGTCGAGCGCTTCATCAGCTCCGCATCGGCGCGCGCCCACTCCGGGAACCAGAACGGGATGTCGGCCAGCCGCACGAACCGCAACGACTCCTGCGAGACAGCGGTCCCCGGCCGATGCCTAACGAGCTCATGGCTCAGGACACGGCTGACGTTATGCAGCACGAAGCTGAAGCTCGCGTGCTCAAGCACCGAGCCGTGCGCGCTGGACAGGATGTTCTCCAGGTACTTCCGGTGGTCGGTGCGTACCTTGCGGACGTTCGGGTTCAGCCCGGGCTCCCAGGCGCGGTAGCAGATCTTTCCGGCGAACTCCGCCAGGTTCTCCGCGTCGTCGAGATCGCCGCGGTCCAGCCGCTCCAGCCAGCTCTCCCCGCCGACCTCGCGCAGATAGGCCGCGATCTGCTCGTAGTCGAGCTGCGGACGGGCGACCAGGAACACCTCGGGCTGCACGCTCTTCATGGCACGGCACACTACCGGCCGGAGCCGACAGCCGGCCTGCACCGGCAGCCGGCCTGCACCGGCAGCCGGCCTGCGGCCTGCGTTCCGTCGGCTAGCCCGGCCGGCCAGGGGGCGCGGTCAGCGCGCTGGCCGCGCCTCCCGCCGCGGCACCGCCCGCGACCCGTGCGCGGCAGAGCCGCAGCACGTTGGCGACGACCTGATGGCCCGCCCGGCCGGCCGCGGTCAGGATCGACTCCGGGTGGAACTGCACCCCCCACCGGCAGGCGGCAGCGTCCTCGATCGCCATCACGACCCCGTCCGGCGTCACCGCCGTCACCGAGAAGCCGCCCTTCACCTGGCCGGCGGTCGCGTGCAGTGAGTGATAGCGGCCGGCCGTGAACTCGCCGGGCAGCCCGGCAAGCAGCGCACCGCCGAGAACCCGCACCCGCCCGGGCTTGCCGTGGGCCGGCTCCGCCAGCAGGGCAAGCTCGCCGCCCGCATGCTCGACCATCGCCTGCAGCCCGAGGCACACGCCGAAAACCGGCAGCCCGCGCGCGTCAAGCTCGCCGAGCAGCTCGTCGCAGCCGAAGTCGGACGGACGGCCGGGGCCGGGCGAGAGCACGACGAGATCGGGCCGGTAGTCGTCAAGCGCGGCGGCCCCGAAGCCAGCCCGCAGCGTCACCACGTCCGCGCCCTGCTCGCGGAAATAGCCGGCCAGGGTGTGCACGAACGAGTCCTGGTGATCGACGAGGAGCACGCGCAGGCCGCTGCCGGGGAGCTCGCCGGCCTGCGGTGGCGAGCTGGCGGCGGCTTCCCGTTCAGGATCCTTGAGGGTTTCCAGCAATGCGCGGGCCTTGAGCTCGGTCTCCCTTTCCTCCGCCGCCGGGTCGGAGTCGAACAGCAGGGTCGCGCCTGCCCGCACCGACGCGATGCCGTCGCGGATGTGCGCGGTCCGCAGCGTGAGCCCGGTGTTCATCCCGCCGTCGAAGCCGATCATGCCGACGGCTCCGCCGTACCAGCGGCGCTGCCCGTCCTCGTGATCCTCGATGAACTGCATTGCCCAGGTCTTCGGCGCGCCGGTGACGGTGACCGCCCACATGTGGGTGAGGAAGGCGTCCAGCGCGTCGAATCCGGGCCGCAGCCGTCCTTCCACATGGTCGACGGTGTGGATGACTCGGCTGTAGATCTCGATCTGGCGCCGCCCGATTACCTGGACGCTGCCGGGCTCGCAGATCCTGGACTTGTCGTTGCGGTCCACGTCGGTGCACATGGTCAGCTCGGATTCCTCCTTCGGCGAATCGAGCAGCGTGCGTATGTTCGCCGCGTCCTCCAGCGGTCCAGCGCCGCGGGCGATCGTTCCGGCGATCGGGCAGGTCTCGACCCGGTCCCCCGTCACCCGCACGTACATCTCCGGCGATGCGCCGACCAGGTACTCCCCCTCCCCGAGGTTGAGGAAGAACTCGTACGGCGCCGGATTGCGGCGGCGCAGCCGCTCGTAGAACGCGGCGGGCGAGCCGCAGGCCGCGTGGAAGGCGTGGCTCGGCACGACCTCGAACAGGTCGCCGCGGGCGAACCGTTCCCGGGCGGAAGCGACGACGCGCGCGTACGAACCCGGTTCCGGATCAGCCGGAAGATCAGGATTCTTAACGGGGCCGTCGTGGCCGGACGCCTGCCGCCCCGGGGTGCCCGCTGTGGCCCGCGGCAGGCCCGCCGTCGAGGCGCCGCCCACCTCGAAGTCGTAGGAGTAGCGCAGCGCGGTCTCGCGCTTGCGGTCCAGCACGTAGAGCTCGTCGGGCAGGTGCAGGACCAGGTCGCGCTGTCGGCTGTCGCGCTCGCGGGAGAGCCGGACCGGCTCGAACTGGAACGCCAGGTCATAGCCGAACGCGCCGTACAGGCCAAGATGCTCATCGGGGCCGGCGAAGGCGGCAATGATCTCCCGAATCGCGGCGAAGACCGTGGGCTGGCGGCTGCGTTCCTCCTCGGTGAAGGAGCGGGCCGGAGCGGGGATGATCACCTCGGTGGCGGCCAGGGGCAGAGCGGGCGCCGCTCCGTTGCCGCCATTGCCCGCGGGCGCGCTGCCCACAAAGCCCACAGGCGCGGCTACCCCGGCTGCTGCGGGGCCTCCATCCGGGGCTGCCCCGGGCGCGGGGGTTCCGGCTGCGGCAGTCCCGGCTGCGGCAGTCCCGGACGCGGCAGTCCCGGGCGCGGCAGTCCTGGGCGCGGGCGCAACTGGGTCGCCCGCGCGGCGCAGCGCCGCGCCGATCACCGGGAGCAGGACGCTGCCGCGTTCGTTCAGCGCCCGTGCCGAGATCCGCCGGCCGCGGGCGACGACCTCGACGCACGGGTCCACGTACGCCACGTGCCAGCGGCTGTAGCGGCCCGGGTACTCCATTCCTGAGCTGAGCACGCCGCCGCGGCGCCGGTCGACCTGCCGGGTGAGGTCGGCCAGCAGCGCCGGATCGAACGGGGCCGCGACCCGCCTGACCGCGACTCCGGCCGCGGTAACGAAGCCGCTCGCCGTTGCCGTCGCCGCCGCGCTCGTCGTGCCCGGCGCCGGCGCCGCGCCGCCGTACGCCGGGTCCGTATGTGCCTCTCGCATGGGGCCCTCGCCTTGTCAGGCCCGGCGCCCGCAGGGCGGACACGCGAAAGGCGACCGCCGGGCTGCCGGGCGGTCGCCGTCAGGATTGCGCAGAACGCGAACCAGGCACCGCCTAACGGCGGCGCCACCAGCTGTCGGAACGGTTCGGTCGCATGCGGTGAGCCTAGCGGCACCGCCCCCGGCGCGCCACCCGCAGCGGCTCGCCTGGCACGGCGGCGGCCCGAAGCCGGAAGCCCACGGCGGAGGCCGGGCCGGGGCCGGGCCGGGAAGCCTATGGATGCCGCGTCGCTAGGCGCGGGTGCCTTGCAAGGTGGCATCCATCGGGCCAGGCCTGGGCGGGCGGCGCCACGCGGGCCGGCTATCCGCCTCCGGGTGGCTCTCACGCGGATCTTCGCGCCCTGCTCGGTGACGGTCCTTACCCTGCGCACGTGCTGGCCGGGACCCCGGCGGCGAAGCAGCGCATCGCGCGGCCTGCCCGCCCTGTTCGGCTCGCGGGCGAGGTCAGGCCAGCGCGTACACCACCGTCACCGAGATGCTGAGCTGCTGGGAGCCTGGCGAGATTGGCACGGACGGCTTCGCCGCGGCATTCGCTGTCCCGGTGAAGAACGGCAGCGGCAGCGCGCTGGCCTGGTCGGAGACGCTGATCACCGGCCCGAGCGGCCGACCGAGGGCCTTCGCATACTGCGCGGCCTTAACCCTGGCATCGGCGATGGCGCGGGCTCGCGCGGTGGCGAGCAGCCCGCTGGTATCGGTCAGGTTGAGCGAGACATTGCTGACGGTCGCGGCGTTGCCCCCGGCGCGGACCGCGGCCTCGATCTGCCCGCCCGCTGCCGCAAGATGAGTAAGCGTGGCGGTGAGCAGCTCGCTGACACCGTAGCCGTTCGGTGCCGATGAGCCGGACGGGTAGCTGGGCTGGATGTACAGGCCGGAGGTCTGGATGCTGCCCGCGGCGACGCCGCGGGCGCGCAGCGCCGCGGTGACCCGGCGCACTGTGGCGTTGGCCTGCTGCAGGGCGGCGGCTACCGAGCCGGCGTTGACCTGGACGCCCATGCCGAGCGTGAGCTGGTTCGGGGTGCCGGTGACTGTGCCGTTCCCCGTGACGGTGATCCTGGCCGATCTGGGCGACGCGGCGAGCTGCGCAGCGGTGCGGACGGCGGCCTGGGTACCCGCCGATGCTGGCCCGAAGGGCGTGGTCGCGGCGGCGCTGCCCTGATCAGCGCCGACGGCAAACGCGCCGATGAGCAAGGCTGCCGCGGCAGTGCCTGCGGCAGCGGCACGGACGGTGGGCGTGCGGGTGCTGGCCATGGCTGAACTCCTGATCCGCCGGTACTTTCCTGCCGCTTTGACGCACCGCGGCAGTGACAGGTTCCGGTCAAGACTCCGGCCGGCGGCCCCGAGCCGCTACCGCTCGCCGTCGGCCCCCTGAGCGCGTTGGGCCGCCCTGGCACCGGCCGCGGGCGGCGAACCCGGCTCGGGCGCCGGATAGGGCGCAGTTGCCGCGGGCGGCGCGGACGCCGGATTCGGCGCCGGAGCCGGATCAGGCAGCAAGGCCCGGTGCGGCGCGATCGCCAGCGTTTCGACGGGCCGGTGCTCGGGCGTGGCCCTGCCGACGATGCGGTAGACCTCGTCGCCGTCCACGGTCTCCTTCTCCAGCAGCAGGCCGACCAGCTGCCCGAGCTCGGCCCGGTGGGAGCGGATCAGGCCGACCGCGGCCTGCTCGGCCTCGCGCACCAGCCTGGATACCTCGCCGTCGATGATGGCCTGGGTGGCCTCGGCGAATGGCCTGCTGGACAGGCCCTGCCCGCCGCCGCCGCCGAGGAACACCGAGCCGCCCTCCGGATAGCCGACCGGGCCGAGCGCCGGCGAGAGCCCGAACTCGCGGACCATCCTGGTGGCCAGCTCGGTCGCCGAGGCAAGGTCGTTGGCAGCCCCGGTCGAGCCCTGCTGCAGCTCGACGAGCTCCGCCGCGCGGCCGCCGAGCCGCACGGCCAGGGAATCGGTCAGGTAGTCCTCGCCGTACAGGTGCCGTTCCACCAGCGGGAGCTGCTCGGTGACGCCGAGTGCCTGCCCGGCCGGCAGGATCGTCACCTTCGCGACCGGGTCGGCGTGCTCGGAGAGCACCGCAACGAGTGCGTGGCCAGCCTCGTGGATGGCGACCGCGTTCTTCTCCTCGGGCAGCAGCACGTTGGAGCCTTCCCGGCGGCCGAGCAGGATCCGGTCCCTTGCCGCGCTGAAGTCGACCGCAGTGATGACCTCGCGTCCCTCGCGGACGGCGAAGATCGCCGCCTCGTTGGCCAGGTTGGCCAGGTCGGCGCCGGAGAAGCCCGGGGTTCCGCGGGCAACGACGTTCAGGTCGACGTCTCCGGCGAGGCGCTTGCCGCGGACGTGCACGGCCAGGATCGCGGCCCGCTCGGCCAGCGTGGGCAGCGGGATGATGACCTGCCGGTCGAACCGCCCGGGCCGCAGCAGCGCCGGGTCAAGCACCTCGGGCCGGTTGGTCGCGCCGAGCACGACGATGCCCTCGGACATGTCGAACCCGTCCATTTCCGACAGCAGCTGGTTGAGCGTCTGCTCGCGCTCGTCGTTGGACACCACGGCGCCCGACCCGGCCCGGCGCTGGCCGATGGCGTCGATCTCGTCGACGAAGATGATGACCGGGGAGCGCTTGCGTGCCTCGGCGAACAAATCCCGGACCCTGGCCGCCCCGACCCCGACGAACATCTCCACGAAACTGGAGCCGGTGACGGAGAAGAACGGCACCGCCGCCTCGCCGGCCACGGCGCGGGCCAGCAGCGTCTTGCCGGTGCCGGGCGGCCCGACCATCAGCACGCCGCGCGGTGCCATCGCGCCGGCCCGGCGGTAGCGCTCGGGGTTACGGAGGAAGTCGACCACCTCGACGATCTCCGCCTTGGCGCCCTCGTACCCGGCGACGTCGTCGAACTTCGTCAGCGGCCGCTCGGCGTCGAAGATCTTGGCCCGGGACCTGCCCACCCCGAGAACGCCCTGCAGGGAGCTGCCCGCGCCGCGGGACATCCGGCGGAAGAGGTAGAAGACGACGATGAATGGCAGGAACAGGAACAGGAGGTTGAGTATCTCGTAGCCGAAAGAAGGGCCGGACTGCTGGGCGGTGACGCTTTTCACGCCGTCCGCCGTCAGCTGGGCGCTGAGCGCCGAGCTGGCCGGGCCGGGGATCACCGTCGTGTACGCCTGGCCATTCGTCAGGGTCCCGGTGGCCGGCGTGTTGGCGCCGGCGCTTGCGCTGCCAAACGTCACGTCCTTGATCTTGTGCGCGCTCGCGTCGCTGATGAACTGCGAGTAGCTGAGGGTGACCTGCTTGGTGGCGTGCAGCCCGGGCAGGATCAGGTACAACAGCAGCGTCACCCCGATGGCGGCCGGCCATAGCCAGTGCCGCCAGCCGGGCGGCGGCGGCGGCGCGGGGGGAACGGGCTTGTCACCGGGAGGCGGGGGAACTGGCCGCTTGCTCATGGCTCATTCTTACGCTGTCAACCGGGGATAGTGGTATTCAGCGCGGGATCCGGTGCTCCGGGTGGTACTCCCCAGATACATCTGACACGCCACCGGTACCCTGGCGGGCGCGTTCCCCGATGCCCGGCGGCGCGATTTCGCTGCGCGTTCCCGGTGCCCGGCGGCGCGCTGCGGCCTGCCGGGCCGGTTAGCTCGCCGGGCCCGTGCTGCCGACGATGGCCAGGATCTTGTCCGTGGTGTCAGCGATGCGGTGCTGCAAGCCCGGCATGTCCTTGCTGGCGAACTGGTTGAGCAGGGCCAGCACCTGGTCCTGGCCGTGCAAGATGTCGATCTGCTGCTTGGACATCTCATGCAGCGCGATCAGCGTCTCGTGGTCGGCGATTGCCCTGCGGTCGCTGGCGGTCTGCGCCCGGTTGGCGCTGACCTGCAGCGAGATCATGATGGACAGCTGCGGCAAGTTCAGCAAGGTCAGCAGCAGCGGCCACGGCAGCGGGTCGAAGCGCAGCACCTGGCCGAGGACGAGCCAGGCCACGATGCCGATGGTGATGCCGATGAAGACGTACATCGAGCCGCAGAACCGGTTGACCGCATCGGCGATCTTGTCAAGCAGGCTGGTGCCGCGCACGTGATCAGAGATGACGAGCTTCGGCCTGTGCAGCTCGGGCGCCTGCCTGATCTTCGCCGCGCGCTCCCTGATGTGCGCGACGGCCTCGGCATTCGCCCTGACCGCCTCGGCGAAGGTGGCTGGCTTGCGGCCAGCCGCCAGGGCAGCCGGGTCTTGCCCGGTGGCTGTCGTGGTACCGGTCATGGGAACCTCCGTGCGGACAGCCGGTCCCCGTCCGCGCCACGCGGGCTACCGGCAGAATCAGGCACAACCTAGCCGCGTTTTCCGCATGATCACCATGCAAGGGCTTGATCGTTAGGCGTAATTTGGGTGCCTGACGTGCGGTTACGGCCTCCAGGTGTCCGCGGGCGGCTGCCTGATGTTGTGGCAAACAGGCGGGGCGTGGCAGGGTGTTCCCGCGGCGTGTCGCCTGGCAGCCGCCCGGCCCCGGCCCATAGTGTTGTGGCAACATGTATGCGAAGGTGAAGACGGTCCGCCGCGGCGGTCGCAGCTATGAGTACCTGGAGCTGGTCGAGGGCCGCCGCGAGGGTACCCGGGTGCGCCAGCACGTTGTGGCAAACCTTGGCCGCCTCGATGAGCTGAAAGCCGGCGGGAAGCTGGAGCAGCTCGTCGCCGGGCTGGCCCGCCTCGACCAGCCACCGCCCGGCACCCGCCGCCACGTCGGGCCGCTGCTGATCGCCGCCCACTACCTGCGGCGACTGGGGGTGGCCGGGATCGTGAACGCCGCCGTCCCGCGCCGCGGGAAGGCGCTGGCCAGCCACGGCGAGATCGCCTGCGTGCTGGCGGCCAGCCGGCTGGCCTCCCCGTCGCCGCTGTATGACATCGCCGGGTGGGCCTCGTCGGCCGCGGTGCCCGAGCTGCTCGGCACCCCGGCGGTGCTGCTGAACGACGACCGGCTCGGCCGGTCCCTGGAGGCCCTGGCGGGCGTCGCGGAGGATGTCCGCGGCCAGCTGATGCTCACGGCCATCCGCGAGTTCCCCACCGTCGCGGATGCGTCCCGGCTGCACCTGGACCTGACCGCGGTCCGCTTCGCCGGCCACTACCCGGGCTCGGGCATGGTCGAGAAGGGCTGGGCCGCCGACCGGACCATCGGCCGGCAGGTCAAGACCCTGCAGGCATCGGTGCCGGCCGGGGTGGCGCTGTACTTCCGGCCGCACAAGGGGTCAGCCTCGGAGCTGCCGGCGTTCATGGCCGCGCTGGAGGCCCTGGCCGCGGCGCTGCCGCCGGGCCTGGTCGTGGTCGCCGACTCCGGCCTGGGATACACCGAGAACCTGTGCGCCGCCGACGCGGCGAACGTGAAGTTCGTGGTTCCGCTGCGCGCGGGCACCGGCTGGCAAGACCGGTTCACCGCCGATGTTCCCGCCGGCCTGGCCGCCCTGCAGGTCCTGGACCACGTCTCCTACCGGGAGCGGAACCTGCCGGCCGGCCAGCGCACCACATGGAAGGGCCTGCTGGCGCCCTACCTGGCCGTCGCCGGGGACGGCACGGTCCACGACCTGCGCGCCGCCTACATCTGGTCATCCGAGGAAGCCGCCTCCGTCGCCGCCGGCCGCGAGCGGGCCCTGGCCAGGGCCGAGGCAGCCCTGACCCGGGTCCGCAACGGGCTCGGCGGCCGCTACTACAAGACCAGGAAGCAGGTTGATGCCCGGGTCGCGCAGATCCTCACCGGCCCCGTCAAGGACCTGCTGGCCGTGCGCACCGGCACCAAGGCCGGCAAGCCCGTCATCACCTGGGCGCGCGACACCGCCGCGATCACCGCCGCCAGCGCCCTGGACGGGCTGTACGCCCTAGCCGCCAACCTGCCCGACCACCCCGGCGGCGCCCCGCTGACCGCCCTGGACGTGCTGGAGATCTACAAGGACCAGTGGATCGTCGAGCAGCGCCACCGCGACCTCAAGCAGACACTGCGGGTCCGGCCCGTCTTCCTGCACAACGACGACCGGATCCAGGCCCTCATCGCAGTCATCGGCATCGCGCTGCTGATCTTCGGGCTGATCGAGGCCGAGCTGCGCGCCGCCCTCGGCCCCGGCGTCCCCCTGCCCGGCATCCTGCCCGAGAACCGTGCCGCCATCCCCACCGCCCGCGCCCCCCTGGCCGCCTTCGACGGCCTGCACCTCACCTACACCCCGGCCGGCATCGTCCTGGACCGGCTCACCCAGGTCCAGCGGACCATCCTGGCCCACCTGAACATCCCGCTGCCCTGGCC
>WNEZ01004257.1_pt1 | contig 14948 bp, 12 predicted proteins | sample 5400521 | NCBI WGS metagenome assembly WNEZ01 (sample SAMN13153339, study PRJNA577476) | soil metagenome | isolation source: 120 cm saprolite under Douglas fir tree site 2 hole 1 replicate 1 | place: USA:California | collected 2015-04-18
CTAACCACCCACTACGCTGAAGACACGCGACTGGTGCCGCAAAATACGCTCGAAATCGCGACCGACTGGCTGGCCGCCGGGCTCAATCCTGAGAAATGCATAATGTTCGTGCAGTCAAGGGTGCTGGAGCACGCTGAGCTGCACCTGCTGCTGTCGATGGTGACGCCGCTCAGTTGGCTCGAGCGCGTGCCTACCTACAAGGAACAGATCGAACAGCTCAAGGACAAGGACCTGAGTACCTACGGCTTCCTGGGCTACCCGCTCCTTCAAGCCGCCGACATCGTGATCTACGACGCCGACCTTGTCCCGGTGGGCGAAGACCAGGTGCCTCACGTCGAGCTGACTCGGGAGATCGTGCGTCGGTTTAATTTCTATTACGGGTTTCGCATCAGAGAGGAGCTCCTCGCTCCAGAAAATCGCGACGTTCGGGAGAGTATTTTGCAGCGTTATGGCATGAGCCGGCTCTTGCCCGAGTCTGGCACTTCTCTTAACCAAGAATCGAAGATTCTAGGGGTACTGATGGGAGATGCTAAAGATGGAGGCGTCGAAAATTTCCTGGAGAAATTTAGGGAGTACAGGAAATTTTTCGACAACAGGAAGGTGTTGCGTGAGCCGGCGGTCATGCTGACCGAGACGCCGCGCTTTCCCGGCACCGATGGCCGGCGCATGGCAAAGAGTTATGACAATGCCATCTGGCTGAGCGAAAGCGACGAGTCGATCCGCGCGAAGACGAAGGTGATGATGACGGATCCGGCGCGCAAGCGCCGCCAGGACCCCGGTAACCCTGACGTCTGCCCGGTCTTCAGTTGGCACAAGCTGTTTTCGCCGCCGGAGACGATTGCGTGGTCCGACCAGGGCTGCCGGACGGCTGCGATCGGCTGCATCGAATGCAAGGCTGCCATGGCTGATAACCTGATACGCTGGATCGAACCGATCCGCGCCCGCCGGAGAGAATACGAGGCGGACCCTGAGAGGGTAAGAGAGATCCTGCACGAGGGCTCAAACAAGGCGCGAAGGGTCGCGACCAGGACGATGCGCCGCGTCCGCGAAGCGGTTTTCGGCAACGCGCGGCGACCGAAGGGGGAAGACGATGCGGATGCCAAAGCGCAGGCCGCGATGGGGAGTTAAGTGCCTGTTGTAGCGCCGGCATCCTGCCGGCGGGCGTTGCAGCCTGCTAGCATTTAGGAGCAAGTCCGGCGGGGATGCCGCGAGTACTTGCGATTGTCATTGCGAAGCGAGGAATCCCTCAGAGAGATCCCTCGCCCGCCGCGGCGGGCTCGGGATGACAGAATGGTTTGAGCTGAACCGGCGGTAGTCGATGATGGAGTGAGCTGCTAGATGGCGACACCTTACAGAATCCAACTGGAAATCTACGAAGGGCCGCTCGATCTGCTGCTTGACCTGATCCGCAAGCAAGAAATCGACATCCGCGACATTCCCATCTCGAGGATCACCGGGCAATACTTGGAATACCTGCACAAGCTCGAGCAACTGGATATCGACATCTCCGCCGACTTCATTTACATGGCCGCGACTTTGATCTACATCAAGTCGAAGATGCTGCTCCCGCCCGACGCGCAGGCAGGCCCCGAGGAGCAACTCGACCCGCGCGCGGACCTGGTCCACCGGCTGCTCGACCACGAAAAATTCAAGAACGCCGCTCAGATGCTCTACCAGAAGCAGCAAATCGAGGAGCACGTGTGGTCCAAGCCCGACCGCTCGCTCTACGAAGGCGACGCAGTGGAAGGAGAAATGGTCGTCTCGCTGGTGGACCTGGTCAAGGTGTTCCAGCAAGTGCTCGAGCGGCGCAAGGAAGTGGTCAAGATCGAGCTGCGCCACGAACAGTTCACCGTGGCGCAGATGATGGAGCAGTTGCGCAAGCAGTTGGTAGCGAGCGAAGGGGGCGTCGAGCTGGTGGCCTTCTTTGAGGCCTGCCCCTCGCGTCACGCCATGATTGTCGCGTTTCTCGCGGTTCTGGAGATGGTGCGCCTGCAGGCGGTGCTGCTGGTCCAGCAGCAACTGTTTGGCGAAATCTGGCTGCGCAAGCATAAAATGTTTGACGTGGTTTTCTCCGGCGGCGAAGGGATGGAGCAGCCGATGAAGCAAATCAACGAGCAGTACCTGTGAGCTATGACACCTGAGGAACTCAAAGGCGCTCTCGAAGCCATCATCTATGCCGCCGACGAGCCGGCCACGGTTGAGCAGCTCGCCGACGCCGTCGGCGTGGAGAAGACCGAGGTGCGCGCCGCGCTCGACGAACTGGTGGCCTCCTACGCCATCGAGGAACGTGGTGTAGAAATCCGCGCGGTTGCCGGCGGCTACAAGCTCTATACCAAGCCGCAGCACCACGAGGTGGTGCGCAAGTTTATCAAAGCTCTGCGGCCGCCGCTGCGCCTGACCATGCCGGCGCTGGAAACTCTCGCGGTGATCGCTTACAAGCAGCCGGTAACCCTGCCAGAAATCCACGAAATCCGCGGCGTGAACTGCGCCGGCGTGGTCAAGACTCTGCTCGAGAAGCGGCTGCTTACCACCGCGGGGCGCAAGGCGGTGATCGGACGGCCGATCCTTTATCGCACGTCCAAGGAATTCTTGCTGCGCTTCGGGCTTTCAGACCTGGACGAGCTGCCCAGCCTGAAAGAGTTCGAACAGCTTGCGCGGGACGCCATAGGCTCGGAGGAAGGCATTGCGCCGGTTGAGCCGGGTGCCGAAGCGGTGGCGCCGGTCGAGCCGACGCCCGTGGCTAATGCCGAAGCGCCGGCCGAATCGTCGGATGAAACGTCCATGAAAGCTCGAGCTGCTGCGGCGAACTCCGAAACTCCGGAACGATTGCAGAAGATCATCGCCCGCACGGGAATCGCTTCGCGCCGCCACGCTGAGCAGCTCATGCTCAGCGGGCAAGTGGTGGTCAACGGCCAAGTGATCACCGAACTGGGCAGCAAAGCTGATCCGGAGCGTGACCGCATCGAGGTGGCGGGAAAGCTGGTGCGTTTTCCCGAGTCGAAGATCTACCTGATGCTGGACAAGCCGCCACAGGTGGTCTCGACGATGGCCGATCCAGAAGGGCGCAGATCGCTGCGAAATTTCTTGACCGGCATCCCGGGGCGCGTGTTTCCCGTGGGGCGCCTGGATTACTCGGCATCGGGGCTGGTCCTGCTCACCAGCGACGGCGATCTGGCCAACCGCATCCTGAAGGCAGCGGCCCGGCTGCCGCAAACTTACTGGATCAAGGTGAGGGGGAGGCTGAGCGGGGACCAAATCAGGCGCTTGGAACAGGAACTCCGCGGGCGCGTCCATCCGCTCAAATCGCCGCACGCGGCGGGCCCCCATGCGGCGAACCCGTGGTACGAAGTCACCCTGAGCGAAGCGCGGCGCGATTTGCTACGCAAGAGCCTGACCATGCTCGGGCACCCAGTCGAGAAGTTGAAGCGGGTGAAACTGGCGAGTCTCGAACTGGCTGGCCTGCCCGAAGGCAGGTATCGCCACCTGGAAGCGGGAGAAGTTGCCGCGCTCAAGAGAGCCCTTGCGCGGTCCTCGCCCGCGAGCCTTATTGGCGGGAAAACCAAGAAAGCACCGAGCGAGTCTGCGCTCCGCCGCGGTGGAAGGGCTCGGCGCAACGTAGGACGAAACGCGCGGACTTCTGCACACTCATAAAGGATCCGAGGCGAATGCCAAAATCCATCCACGAACTGGTTCCCGCCTTTATCCGCGAAATTCATCCCTATGTCCCTGGAAGACCCATCGAGGAAGTCGAGCGTGAGCTGAGAATTCACGCCGTGAAGCTGGCGTCGAATGAAAACCCGCTGGGGCCGTCACCGCTGGGGGTCGCCGCCGCGGAGAAGGCGCTCTCGAACGCGCACCGCTATCCCGACGGTGGGGGTCACCACCTCCGCGAAAAACTTGCTGGGCGGCTGGGCGTGACCATGGAGAACATCCTGCTTGGCTTCGGCTCGAGCGAGCTGATCGACCTGGCGGCGCGGGCCCTGCTGGGGCCCCATGCGGAAGGGTTGACGTCCACGGGATCGTTCCCTCTGTTTTACATCTCTATCCGGGCGACCGGAGCGCGCCTGGTCGAAGTGCCGCTGCGCGACTATACCTTCGACCTCGAAGCGATGTCTCGCGCAGTCACGCCGCGCACGCGACTCATCATCCTCGCCAACCCGAATAATCCTACCGGCACTCTGTTTACCGCAGATGCGTTCGCTGCGTTTCTCGAGCGGGTGCCCGAAGGCGTGCTGGTCGTGCTCGACGAAGCTTACTTTGACTACGTCGAGCGCCCTGACTACTCGCGTTCGATCGAGCTCGTCCGCGCCGGGAAAAACCTTCTGGTCTTGCGCACCTTCTCCAAGGTTTACGGCCTGGCTGGCCTTCGCATCGGCTATGGGGTGGGCCCCGCGGCCTTGCTGGCGGAGATCAATAAGTTTCGCTTGCCGTTCAATACCTCCGGTGTGGCGCAGGCCGCTGCGCTGGCGGCGCTCGACGATACCGAACACGTCCGCCGGTCGGTTGACTCGAACCGCGCCGGCCTTAAGCAACTGAGTGGAGGGCTTGCAGCGCTCGGCGTACAGTACGTGGCGTCGGCAACCAATTTCCTGCTGGTTGAGTTGGGGTCAGACGCCGAGCCCATCTCCGACGAGTTGTTGAAGCTCGGCGTCATTATTCGACCCATGCGTTGGATGGGCTTCCCGAACGCCATCCGCGTTACGGTCGGCACCCACCAAGAGAATGAAAAGTTCCTTTGGGCGCTGTCGCAGGTGCGCACCGCGGCGGGGACGTTCAAGCGATGAGCCCCTCGACTCCGCACAGGGCGAATGTCTCGGGTGCTGCCGTGGATCCGATCACCGAATTGCTCAAGACCTCGCGCACCATCGCCGTCGTCGGTCTTTCATCAAATCGCAGCCGGCCAAGCTACGGTGTCGCGGAGTATCTGCAATCCGTCGGCTACCGCATTATCCCCGTCAATCCGAACGAGAGCGAAGTGCTGGGTGAAAAGAGTTACCCCGGCCTGGAAGCAATCCCTGAAAAAGTGGAAATTGTGGACATCTTTCGCCGCCCGGAGGCTGTCCCAGAGGTCGTCGAGAGCGCCATCCGCATCGGCGCGAAGGCCGTGTGGATGCAGGAGGGCGTCACGCATCCTGAGGCAGCCGAGCGCGCGCGGCAGGCCGGACTCGCGGTGGTCATGGATCGGTGCATTTTCCGGGAACATCGCTTGCGCTTCCGCACTGGCTAGGCTCTTCCCACTGGATGCCTATCTTCACCTCTTGGATTATAATCGCGCCAGCGCTGAGCCTCCCGTGGAGAGGCTCAGGACAAGGAGTCGATAGTGGGAACCGCCGCAAAACCGGAATACCGGAGGTCCATTTTCGGTGCTCTACGAGCTCGAGGGATGAGCATTGCCCGCCAGCGACGGCTCGGCAGGGCGTTCGCCACTCATGCCTGCAAAAAATGTTCCGGCGAGGCAACTCCCGCGGCGTCGCGGCTAGCGGTATCGGGCCTGCCCGGCGGGCCGTCGTCCACCAGGAGCACCGATCTTTTCTTCTGCGAGACGTAGAGCGCTTTGCCGAACCGCCGCAAGAACTCCATCCCGATCAAGACTTCCCCGGCAGACTCCTGCAAGACAATCACTCCGGTATGGTCTTCGTTGTCGCGGGAAACGTGGCCCCAGGCGGTGAACGTCGCCTGGGAGGAGCCATCGGCGAAAACCAGCGTAGTCGTGCCTGAAAGCGTCAGCCCCAACGGAAACGCCAGCGTCAGCGGCATGGAAAGGAAGCCGGTGAAACCGGTGTCGATGCGGGCGTCGAACTCCTGCTGCAATCCCTGGAAGATACCGTAGATGTTGATTTTGACGACCGGGTAATCCGATTGATTGAACGTGCCAATCCAGGTGGACATGCGATGCTCAGCTCGCTCGATAAGCCCCGGGGGCGCCGACCTTGATGAGATGGAATAGCCCGTTGGGCGAATTCCTGCGGCCGTCCTCTACGGCGCCCTCGGGGGAGTCCGCCAAGTAGACCTTCCCGGTGATGACCTCAATCGCCGCAAACCTGCCGCGGTGGTTCGCCTCAAACTCCTTTTGATACTTATCTCGATAGATGCTTTCGCCCTGTTCGGCAATCGCTTTCGCGTTCGAGGTCACGTTCCCCATCGCGCCGCCTTTTGGCCCGTCAGAATGGACAATTCTTTTGTTCTCTTAATGCGTAACTTGGAAAATATGCTCGCCTGCCCTCGCAGCAGGTGTCAAGCGGAGACTCCATCGCCTGCATCCTTCCTGATACTCACGCCTCGCAAGGTCGACCCATCCTTGTCCCAAGTTGCTTCTTGGGGAAGAGGATGTATTGAACTTCTTTGTGGATCTCGTCTCCCATGCTACATATGCCTTAGCAAGACGATAACTTATTGACACATAGGCCCTGAAAATTCCGACAGCGAATCCGCTCACGGAATAAAATTGTCGGGATGAGTCTTCTAACCTTTGTTCGCGGGCAGGGACGGCGTTTGTCCCTTTTCTCCTGTCGGGCATAATTCAGGAGAGTAAGTCTTGTCTGAATCGGAAGTCCCTACTGCAACTATCCTCGTGGCCGACGACAATTGGGCCAACCTCGAACTCCTTTCCGAGCTATTGCACGGCCAAGGCTACCGGGCAATTTGTGTTCTAGACGGCGACCTGGCCTTTAAGGCTTTAGGTTCCCAGCAGATTGATTTGGTGTTGCTCGATGTGATGATGCCTGGCCGTACCGGCTTCGACGTCTGCCGCGCGATCAAGTCCAACCTGGAAACTCGCCTGATCCCGGTGGTGCTGGTGACAGGCTTAACAGATAGCGGCGATCGGATCCGGGGGATCGAGTGCGGCGCCGACGATTTCCTCAGCAAGCCTATCAACAAAGAAGAATTGCTGGCACGCGTGCGCTCCCTGCTGCGTTTGAAGCAGTTCACCGACGAGTTGGAAAACGCTGAGACCGTACTGTTCAGTTTGGCCCTGAGTATTGAGGCCAAAGATCCCTACACGGAAGGCCATTGCGATCGGCTATCAAAGTATTCGGTCGCTCTCGCAGAACGACTGAACCTGCCCGACGAGCTGCGCGTCGCTCTTCGTCGCGCTGGCACTGTGCACGATATCGGCAAAGTGGCTGTGCCGGAACATATCCTGCTCAAGCCTGGTCCCCTTACTCCAGAAGAGTGGAAAGTGATGAAGCAGCATCCTCTGGTTGGGGAGCGTATCTGTGCCCCACTAAAATCCTTTCGGCATGTGCTGCCCGTAATCCGACACCACCACGAGAAACTCGACGGATCTGGATACCCGGATGGATTGAAAGGTGAGGAGATCCCGCTGACCGCCCGTATTTTGCAAACTGTGGACATTTATGATGCGCTGACTACGTCTCGGCCATACCGCAAAGCGCTCTCGTCGAAGGAAACTTTCACCTTGATGCGTGAGGAGGTAGAACGCGGCTGGTGGGATGGTTCTCTGGTGGACGAACTTGAGGCGCTAGTGATCGGATCGGCGATTCCCTTGACAGGAGTGGAGGCAAAGCAATGAGCAATGGCTACCACCCATACCGACCATTTATTCGGCACATCGCAGTCCCGAATCTCCTATTTTTTCTCCTCTTGGTCGGGGGATTGGTAAAAACGTGCTGGGCTGATGCCCGACAGACAGATCAGAACAACTCAGGACCTCTAAAACAACTGAGCCTGGAGCAACTCGGGGACATCGAAGTAACGACAGCATCAAAAGAACCAGAGCAGCTCCGGCGGACACCAGCAGCGATCTACGTTCTTACGCAGGAGGACATCCGACGATCCGGGGCGACGAGCATCCCCGACATTCTCCGTCTGGTACCCGGTGTTGAAGTCGCCCGAATCGATTCAAACAAATGGTCGCTAGGCGTGCGCGGCTTCACTGGCCGTCTTTCCCGATCGGTGCTCGTGATGATCGATGGACGATCTGTTTATACGCCGCTGTTTGCCGGCGTCTATTGGGAGGTTGAGGATACGCTGCTCGAAGATGTCGAGCGGATCGAAGTCATCCGCGGGCCTGGAGGCACGATTTGGGGAGCGAATGCCGTAAATGGGGTCATCAATATCATCACTAAGAGTGCCCAAGACACCCATGGAATGCTTGTATCCACCGGCGGCGGCAATGCCGATCAAGGCTTCGTCGGCTTTCGCTTTGGAGGAGGGAACAGCAAGAACCTCGACTACCGAATCTACGGTAAGGGCTTCACCCGCGGTCCCCAGTTTCATCCCGATAACCATGAGTTCGACGACTGGCGGATGGGCCAGGGCGGTTTCCGAGCGGATTGGAACCTGCGCAGTAGCGACAAGCTGACGATTCAAGGTGACCTCTACAAAGGTGTTGCCGGACAGAGAGTGGGGATCACGACCTACTCTCCCCCCTCTGCGACCAACGTGGAACAGAATTCCGACCTTGCGGGGGGCAATTTGCTGGGTCGTTGGCGGCGCGTCCTGCGGACAGGATCGGACGTTCAGGTGCAGGCGTATTACGACCGGACGAACCGAGAAGATCCCAACTTCGCCGAAGCTCGTAATACTTTTGACGTCGATTTCATCCATCACCTCACCCTGCCGCGAAAGCAGGATTTCATCTGGGGCCTGGGCGCGCGATTCAGCTCAGGCAACACTACCGTGGTCGTGCCCACCGTAGTCTTCACTCCGAATCAGTTTACAGACAAGCTCTACAGCGCATTTGTCCAGGACGAAATTCCAATCGTTGAAAATCGGCTCTCGCTAACGATCGGGTCCAAGTTTATGCATAACAACTACTCTGGCTTCGAGATCCAGCCGAGTGCAAGGCTGCTGTGGACGCCGAGTGCGCAACATTCTATGTGGTGGTCTGTCACTCGCGCGGTGCGCACGCCGTCCCGTGTCGAGGAAGATCTCCAGGTCACTGGGTTATTCACTCCCAATCCTCCAACATTTTTCCGTCTGGCCGGCGACAGAAGTTTTTCTTCGGAACGACTCGTCGGCTACGAAACCGGCTACCGTGGCCTTGCAAGGCCATATCTGCATTTGGACATCGCCGCGTTCTATAACAACTATGACCATCTTCTGAGCATCGAGCCTGGCACGCCTTTTGCCGAAAGTACACCGACGCCGGCGCACACTGTCATCCCATTCCTTTTCCGCAACGGATTGTTGGGCGCTACATCCGGAATAGAGATCGCGTCCGGCTGGACGCCGATGCCCTGGTGGCGTTTGAACAGTTCGTATTCCTACCTTCATTTTGACTTGAAGAAGGCAGCGGGAAGTCTCGATACTTCCACGGTTACTTCGACCGAGAACTCAAGCCCCCACCATCAGGTGGTGATTCAATCTTCTCTCAATTTGCCGAAAAACCTGGAATTGGATCTGACATATCGCTACGTGAGTGGGTTGCCGGCTCAGTCCATCAAGAGCTACTCAACGGGAGACGCTCGGTTCGGGTGGCACATCGGGGAAGGGCTTGAATTGTCGTTGGTCGGCCAGAATCTGTTTCAACCCAATCACGCGGAGTCCCAAGGTGACCCAGGACCGCTTGTGGGGATCAAGAGAAGCGCCTACGCGAAGATTACGTGGAGACGGTAACCTACACCATGAAGCTCCATAGCGATAAAGATTCCGCCCAATGGCCTCCTCGAGGCCGCGTTAGCCAGCATTGTCCTAGCCTCTTGGTTCGCCTCATGGTTGTGGCAAGTGTGTGGGCGCTCGCCGGCGTCTCCATCCTGCACAGTCAGCAATCAAAGCCAGCCGAATATGAGGTTAAGGCGGCGTATCTATATAACTTCGGACGATTCGTTGAGTGGCCCGCCAAAGTCGCGTCAGACAAGAGCGACTCCTTCCGAATTTGTGTGCTCGGCCAAGACCCGTTTGGCCGGATTCTAGACGAAGCCTTGTCAGGCGAGACCATAGACGGCAAACATGTCGTGGCCAAACGAATCACCAAGTCGTCGGAAGCGGTAGATTGCCGCATTCTATTCATCAGTTCATCGGAAGAGAAACGCCTGAACGACACGCTGATGGCCATAGACAAAGCGGGTGTCCTCACGGTTAGTGATATCCCCGAATTCTTGCAGCGCGGCGGCATGATCCAGTTTGTTTTGGACAGCAACAGGGTTCGTTTCGAGATCAATTTGATCGCTGCCCAGAACGCCAGTCTGACGTTGAGTTCCGAATTGCTAAAAGTGGCAAAAGCAGTAAGGAAACGTTCGTAGTCTGGAGAATGAAAGAAATGTTCGGAATCCTGGGCGGTTCCATCTCCAAGAAGCTGACGTGGATGAACATGCTAGTGAGCGGTGCCTCGTTGGTACTGGCTTGTGGAGCCCTTTTTTCCTACGATTTGGTTACGTTTCGACAGATGATCACGCGACAGCTGTCGATCCAGGCCCAGATTATCGCGTCCAATAGCGTCTCTGCTCTGGTGTTTCACGACGCAGACGCAGCACAGAGGACCTTGTCAGCGCTGAAGGCCTCTCCCAACATTCTGGCGGCTGGAATTCACAGTGCGAACGACCAGGCGTTCGCTGCATATTGGCGCGATAAGGCTCATGAGGATGCCCCGAATTTACCCTTGATTCCAGAGGGGCAAATGCAGGTCGAGTCACTCTCCGATGGGCGAATAACATTGGTCCGCCGGATTGTTCTTGACGGCAAACCGACCGGTACGGTGTACATCCAATCCGATCTCGGTGAGGTAAGCGATCGCCTCAAAAGATATGGGACAATTGTCATACTTGTCTTGGCGGCGTCGCTGGTCGCAGCTCTTTTGGTTTCACGGAGGTCTCAGGCGACAGTCTCCACGCCAATCATACATCTGGCGGAGACTGCACGCGCCGTTTCACGCGACGAGGACTATTCGGTTCGAGCGACCCCGAGCGGTAGCGATGACGAGGTAACCGTCCTGGTCAGTGCATTCAATGAGATGTTGGCACAGATTCAGGAACGTGACGGCGCCCTGCAAAAAGGTCGCGACGAGTTGGAGCAACGCGTCCAGGAACGTACTGCAGAGCTTGAAGCTGCTAAGAAGGAGGTCGAAGAGTTTTCTTATTCCATTCTCCAAGCGAAAGAAGAGGTTGAGCGCGCGAGCAAGTTCAAAGATCAATTCCTTTCTACGATGAGCCACGAACTGCGCACGCCGCTTAATGCCGTTCTTGGCTTCTCCGGATTGCTCGCCGAGGAACGCTACGGCCCGCTGAACGATCGCCAGCGCCGCTACGTCAGCCACATCCACACCGGCGGGCAGCACCTGCTCACACTGATCAACGACATCCTGGACCTGTCCAGAATCGAGGCCGGCCGCATGGAACTGGCCATCGAAAATGTTTCCGTTGAGACAGTCTTTGGCGAGGTGCTCAGCGTCATGCGGCCGTTGGCGGACAACAAGTCGCAGACATTGTCTCAGCACGCCGAGCCGGGCCTCAGCGTCCGCGCCGACCTGACCCGGTTCAAACAGGTGCTGATGAACCTGCTGGGCAACGGCATCAAATTTACTCCCGAAGGCGGGCGCATCGAATTGACAGCTAACCAAGCGGACGGCGAAGTCCGGGTGGAAGTGCGCGACACCGGGCCGGGGATTCCGCCCGAAGAGCAGAAGCGCATCTTCGAAGCCTTCTATCGCCTGCGGGAATCTGGCAAAGCCACCGAGGGCACAGGCCTAGGCCTAGCCATCACCCAGCGCTTGGTCGAACTACATGGCGGCCAGCTCTGCCTCGAGAGCCAACCAGGCCAGGGAAGTTGCTTTCATTTCAGTTTGCCTGTTGCTGCGGCTGTTCCACAAGCCAGGCCTCAAAAAAGCCAGCTCACTGGGCAGTCGGAAGAACCACCGCGGGTTCTTGTCATTGAGGATGACCCGGTGGCGGGACAGCTCATCCAGACGCATCTTACCGCTTCCGGCTACGAGGTGGTGTTGTGCAATGAACCTGGCCGCGCCGCGGAGATGGCGGCGGAGCTCCAGCCCGACGCAATCACCCTGGACATACTGATGGAACCGAGCGGCTGGGAGGTTCTGGTGCAGCTGAAGAATGACGCGCGCACCGCCAGCGTTCCCATCATCGTGGTGACGATTGTGGATCAGCCCAGCGTGGGCGCGGCGCTCGGTGCCGACGAGTACCTCGTCAAGCCGGTGGGGCGCGCCGCGCTGCTGGCCGCCGTGGACCGCTGCCTCGCCGCCCGCGGAGGCGCACCCCCAGCGCGGCCAATCTTAGTGGTCGAAGACGACCCGCCCACCCGCGAGGTCATCACCGAATTACTCACCGAGCAAGGCTACGCGGTGGCCACCGCTGCCGATGGTGCCCAGGCTCGCGCTTGGGTGGCGACTTCTCTGCCCGAACTGGTGGTTCTAGACTTGCTGCTGCCGAAGGTGAGCGGTTTCGAGTTGCTGGCGGAATGGCGGGCCAGTCCGCGAACCGCCGATCTCCCCGTGTTCGTCCTGACCAGTAAGGACTTGACCCGAGAGGAGGAGATAAATCTCCGCGCACATGTGGAGCTTCTTCTGCGCAAGGAGCAGCCGTGGCAGCAAACCATGCTCAGCCAACTGCGGCGAGTGGTGACCCAAAACGCCCCAGAGACCGCATGAAGCCCCGGATCCTGGTGGTAGAAGATAACCTGTTGAACCGCGAATTGCTCTGCGACTGGCTGGATGCAGAAGGCTACGAAGTCACCGCTGCCGCGGACCTGAAGACCGGATTCGCGGCGGTGGAGAAAGAGCCGCCCCATGCGGTGTTGCTGGACGTTCAGCTCGGCGCCGATGATGGTCTGAGCCTGGCCGCGTGGCTGCGCCAACAACCGGCGCTGCGCGATATCCCGGTAATCGCCGTGACCGCCCACGCCATGGTGACTGAACGGGAGCGCATTCTGCAGGCTGGCTGCAACGCCTGCGTTTCGAAGCCGGTCGATTTCAAGTTGCTCCGAGAACACCTGGAGCGTTGGCTGGCTCGTCCGGGGATGCCGCATTCCAATAGCTAAACTTGACCTTGGGGTACGGGTTCTTTATCGGCACGAGTCTGATCAATCTGAGTTTTCGCTCCCATTTTGGCGAAAAGTTCCATCTATGGTGGCTGTACCTTCAGCCGGTATCATACCTAGCGACGCTGCTCATCTAGTGTTGGGCTTTGTGGCCCTATTATCCCAATCCCCAGCCGGAAACTCTGCGTTCGTATCCTGCAAAGGAGGTTCGACCATGAGCTAACTGGTCTGAAGTCGTCGGGCGGTTCGAAAATCATCTCATTTTGGGCAAGCTAGCTTCAGGTTTTGGGCAGCGCAGAAAATTAGGGAGTTGCCGTGGTGCCGCCAGCGGGTTTTTGGGCAGGGCAGGGTTTTTGGGCAAGCTATGGCGCACTGGGCTGTGCCCTTGCTTAGCCCTAACTCGGCACAGACCTCGCGCCAGGATCGCCCGTGTGCACGCAGGGTGGCAATTCTGGCGGCGTCCACGGGAACCCGAGGCCTTCCGAGATGCTTGCCCTTGGCTCGGGCGTTGCGTAAGCCAGCGCGGACACGTTCGGCCATCAGGCTTCGCTCAAGTTCAGCCACCGCTCCCAAGACGGTGCCAGTTGGACTCTCAGGCCGCAGGCTAGGCTCTAGGGATGAGCAGCGACTGATGGTCGTAATGCGCTACTTTGCCGTAACCGGCTTCGTCGCCGAGCCTCCCAAACTGCTCTTCACCGTGATGTTTTGCGGATTCACCGGCCAGTTCAGTTGGCCGGTGAAACCGCCAACCCCGTTGTTCACCAGTGTGCCGATCACCTGACCATTCGCGGTGACCAAGATGGTGAGCGTAGCGGTGGAGCTGGTACTGGTCGCGTCCACGCGCAGCTGCTGCTTGGAGACGATGTACTCGGCACGCGTGATGGCGACCGTGTCCGCCGCAGGCGACGGAGCTGCAGGCGTGACAGCCAGCAGCGCCGTCTTGGTTACGCCACCAAAACTAGCCGAGATAGTGGGCGAAGTGGACGCGGTCACCGACACAGTGGTCACTGTAAATGTCGCGTTGGTCGCCCCCGCCGGAACGGTCACGCTCCCAACCGCGGGGACGTTGGCCGCTGCGGGATTACTGCTCGAAAGGGTGACCACTGCGCCGCCCGCTGGAGCCGCCGCGCTCAGGGTTACAGTTGCCACCGAGGAGTTGCCCCCAACGACGCTAGTGGGATTCAGCAGGAAGCCGGAGACCGTTAGAGGCGGGGGCGGTGCCGGTGGTGTGACCGTCAGCAGGGCTGAGGTGCTGCCCGTCGCGATCGTGGCGGTGATCGTGACCGTGGTGGATATGGTCACCGGCAAGGTGGAGGCGGTAAACGTCGCACTGCTGCTTCCCGCCAGAACCGTCACACTTGCCGGAATCGTTGCGGCCAGAGTGTTGCTGCTGGAGAGCCCGACCGTCACCCCACCGGCCGGAGCCGGAGCGGCCAACGTCACCGTCCCCAGCGAAGAGGAGCCACTTGCGACGCTGGCCGGGCTGAGCGTCAGGGCAGAAAGCGTCACAGGCGGAGGCGGTGCCGGGGGCGAAACGGTGAGCAGCGCCGTCTTGGTCAGGCCACCGAAAGAGGCCGCGATCGTGATGGTGGTCGATGCGGTGACCGAAGTTGTCGTCACGCTAAAGCTGGCCGTGGTCGACCCTGCCGCGACCGTGACGCTCGCTGGGACCGTGGCCACGACAGTGTTGCTGCTGGAAAGGGTTACCGCTGTAGCCGCCGAAGGCGCGGGGCTCATGCTGACCGTGCCCTGCAAAGTGCTGCCGCCCGCCACGGTGGCTGGGGTGAGCATGACGCTGCTGAGGGCCGGAGGCGCGCTGGGCGTGCAGCCAGACAACGTGGCCTGCGTTGAACTGCCGCCGCCGTTCACGGTCACGACACAGGTTGGCGAACTGAACGGCTGCACCTGGATCTTGAAGGCACCGGCTGCGTCCGAGGTGCCCAGTGCTGCCCCGTCCACCAAGATCATGTGGTTGGGCAGGGCGCCGCTTC
>WNEZ01003031.1_pt1 | contig 14943 bp, 9 predicted proteins | sample 5400521 | NCBI WGS metagenome assembly WNEZ01 (sample SAMN13153339, study PRJNA577476) | soil metagenome | isolation source: 120 cm saprolite under Douglas fir tree site 2 hole 1 replicate 1 | place: USA:California | collected 2015-04-18
CGAATCCCTTCAGGGAGACCGGAACAATGCGTGGGAGGTCATGCCGCCAGCGCTGCCTTTGGCGGCGGTCAGGAACTCCGGGTACCAGCGTCGGAAGGCGTCGCCCAGCTCGTCGTTGAGCACGCGTGTCCGGACCTGGAGCAGAGGTGGGCACCCTTCGGTGTCCAGCGCATGTGCTGCTTCTTGGCCATGCGCTTGCTCACCACTTGGTTGACCGCCGACTCCACGAACGCGTTCGAGATCGCCTCGCCAGCGCAGTAGCGCTCCCCGTAGTTCGGGATCCAGGAGGTGTTGGCCCGGATGTAGCCGCCGAACTCGACCACCGTCTTGCGGAGCTTGCGCTGCGCTGGACCACCCTCCTCCACGTGGAGGTCCATCTCCAGGTCCCCGACCACTTGGAGAGCCCGGAAGACGTTGCCGTGCCAGAGGAACCACTTCAGCCGGTCAAGTTCCTCGGCGACCTCCACGGCCGTGTCGCCTCCGAGGCCCTTGGCCATCTGCCCATGACGGTCAGGCGCATGGTGATGTGGAACCAGTCGATGAGTAACTGTTCAGGTGTGCGTCCAGACGGCTCGGGTCGCACGCAACGACAAACCCGAAAGGGGGTGGTCGATAACAGCAAACCCGAGCGACAAGCTCAGGACTGCCAGCCAGTGCGAGTCTGGTGGCCGACTGGGTACTCGAAGCAGACGTCTCGAACGCTCGGCAATCTCGATCACGAGGCCCTGATGGCCCAGGTGGCCCGCCGGGTCTGCGATCGCCAGATGCTGAAGCTCATCCGGGCGTGGCTGAGAGCGGGAGTGCTCAAGGACGGGGTGGTCCTCGACACGGTGTCGGGAACCCCCCAGGGCTCGCCCATCTCCCCCCTGCTCTTCAACATCGCCCTGCACCTCTTCGACGAGGAGTGGGAGAAGAACGGCAAGGGGCTCGGGAAGCTCATCCGGTACGCCGACGATTACGTCGTGCTCTGCACCAACCGCAGCCGAGCCGAAGAGGCCCGGCGTAGGACTGGTGAGATGCTCCGCCCCCTTGGCCTCCAGCTCAACGAAGCCAAGACGGGGATCGTCTGTCTGACCCAGGGAAAGCAGGGCCTGGACTTCCTGGGCTTCCACCTCCACAAGGTGGAGTCCTGGCGCTGGAAAGGGCGTTTCTACCTGCAACGATGGCCATCCCAAAAGACGATGGCCTCCATCCGGGGCAAGATCAAAGCAGCGACCGATCGGGCCAACGTGGGCAAGGCCCTGGCGACGGTGGTCAAGGAGCTCAACCCCATCATCTCGGGGTGGGGCAACCAATACCGCTACGGCAACTCGTCGCGGAAGTTCGCCATCATCGACAGCTACGTCCACCAACGCCTGGCCATCCTCACGAGCAGAAAGCACGGACTACACGGACGCAACTGGGCCAGCCGCTACAACACGGCCTGGTACCAGCGCCTCGGCGTCCATCGCCTCAGCGGAACGGTGCGCTACGGATCTGCGCATGCCTGACGGTGAACGGTGTCGGTGAGCCGTGTGCGGGAGAACCGCATGCACGGTTCGAAGGGGGGGCGGAGGATGACGCACCGGGCAGCCCGGCAGCGCGTCCTCTGCCCTACCCTACCGAATCGGCTCCTGGTTCCGGGGCCCGAATCCGCGCCCGGCTCCCTCTCCGGCGGGCCAGGGAGGCCGGGGGTGGGCAGAAGAAGGTGCTGCGGAGGTCGCGTCCCCCACAGCGCACCCCGGCACGTCCTCCGCAGGCGAACCGTTCCGAGGGGGAGTTGGCATGACCGATCGCGCCGCCGCCCTCGTCAAGCATGAAGCACCCATCCGCGTGATGCTCGTCGATGACCACGAGGTGCTGCGCCGCGGTGTCCGGGCGCTGCTGGAGGGGGCGGGCGACATCATCGTCTGCGGAGAGGCCGGGGGTGTGGCGGACGCAATCGCAACCGCCCAGTCTTCCCAGCCAGAGGTCGTCCTCATGGACGTCCGTCTCGCTGACGGGAGCGGGATCGAGGCTACGCGTGAGATCAGGTCGCTCCGTCCTGACGTCCGCGTGCTCATGCTCACGTCATTCGGGGATGCCGAGGCGGTGCTCGCATCGATCATGGCTGGGGCCTCCGGCTACGTCTTGAAGGAGATCAAGGGAGACAGCTTGATCGAGGCAGTTCGCACCGTGGGGCGTGGGGGCAGCCTGTTCGATGCCCATGTCACCTCGGCAGTCCTTGACCGGGTTCGCACGAGTCTCGTCCGGGACGAAAAGCTCTCCAGGCTCTCGCCCCAGGAAGAACGGATCCTCACGCTGGTCGCCGAGGGGAAGACCAATTTGGAGATCGCACTGGATTTGCACCTTGCCGCGAAGACCGTGAAGAACTACGTCTCGGCCATTCTCGCCAAGCTTGAGATGTCCCGGCGGTCGGAGGCAGCCGCTTACTTCGCGAAACTCACAAGCCGCAATTACTGAGAGTTCACCCATTCAGGCGGTGCAGCGCCGACCAGAAGACGTCCTGCTCGGGTTCGCCTGGATGGCTAGGAAGTCGTAGAGGCTGCCACCTATCGAGCCTGCCGCTTTCGTGGCGTCCACATAGGTGGTGACATCCTGCGCCCTGAGGCAGTCCGCGATGCCCCGATGGGGTGAATCGGCTTCGAGGTGCCCATGAGGGCCTGGGTCTTGGCGACGACGTCCCGGATGTAAGAGGCGGCGTCCGCCCCGGGGCAGGCGGGCGGCTTGTTGACCGACCAGTAGGCCATGGGCAGCACCACGTCGTAGCTGGCCGGCATCTCCGGCCAGGGGAACCCGGCCCAGTACGGAGGCGAGCGCTCGTTGTTCTGGGCGTCAAGGATGTCCGAAGCCTCGTCCCAGAGGCCCGTCTGAAGAAAGAGGGTGCGGACACCCCGCTGGGCGAGTTGGTCCACGATGGCGGACCATGGATTCCTGCTGGCCGCAGTCGTACCAGTCGACCCAGGCACCGAGCCCCCGGTAGGGGGCGATCGGATACGGCGGCGAGGCGGGTTTGGCCGCCGCAAGGGCGGGCGGCGTCACTGCAGCGGGGCGGGCGCCCGGGAAGGAGCGGGGACGACGATGGCCGCCGCCCTCTGCCGCAGATTCGAGGTCTTGATCGAGGTTGGCTTCGGCGATGCCAGCCGGGCGGAGCCGATCTGGGCAAGGGCGAGCAGGGCGGCTCCCGGGGGATCGCTGCCCGCCTGGCGATTCCCGTTCGCCCTCAGGACGGCGGCGCTGGTGATGCACAGAATGACGGTCGCCACAGAGAGGACCCGACGAGCGGGGCGGCGCCAGACGAATAATAGATATGCCTTGAGTTCCCGGGCTTCTAGGTAGAGCGCGACAAACCCAAGAGCGGCACTGAGCAGGGATTTCGCGCCTTCACAGTTCCCTCGGATACGTTCCTCCGGTGGAATTCGAAGACAACCCACGGCCCGACAGGCAGCATAGATTCCGTGCCCGGTCGATGGGGGGAAGACCGGTCGTTTTTTGGCCCGAAAAGAAAGGAAAAGGGGCTATCCACGAAACGTGCAGTCGCCACACTCAGTGACGGACCTTACCGCGACAAAGGGTTCCCCCGAAGTTCTTTGAGTACAAACCGCTGCTCTACAACGGATGGTACTCAAAGAACTTCGGGCCGGACACGGAAATCGGACGAAGCAGTCTCTCGTCTCCTCCGGCGACCGTGAGCTGCCCACGCAGAGTGAGCGACGGCCAGGCTTCGAGGCGGAGCTGCCTCAGCGTGGATAGCCACGTAGGCACAAAGCGGGCTTGGAACGCCGGAAAAGGGCTAATGAACCTCTGAAAGCAGGAGGCTCTCTGGGCGGGTCACGGCGGGCGGGAGGGCCCCCGTCGTGAGGAACCTCGGAGCGGGGAGGGCCCGCTCCGCGAATGCGCCGGCCACGCCGGCCCGGAGGTCGCCCAGGGAGCGGGTCGGCATCAGCACGAGCGCCGTTGCGGGGGAGGTCGCCCGGCCCCCGAGGGCCCCGGTGGCCATGGCGGCCTCGACGGCGAGATCGGATTCAACCCGCGCCCCGGCATCCGAGACGCCCCGAGCGTTGCGGGACGCTTGGTGCGAGGCCGTCAGCAGCGAACCCAGGGTGGCCCACTGCCGGCCGGCGGTCGCCTCGAACCCGGGGGCCACCCGGTCGTCGTCGGAGGGATCCGGGGTCCAGCGCTGTGGCGCCACCCCCGCCTCGATGGGCCGGGCGGAGATCACGACGAGGCGCAGCCCCGCCGCGCCGGGGTCGAACCGGGCATACAGCGGGGAGGAGGGCAACCGGGCCGCCATCATCATGGCGTAGCCGTAGCGGCCCAGCAGCGACGATGCCAGAGCCGTCACGTCGCCGCCGCCGTTGAGCGCCGCAATGAGCGCCATGGCACCGGTACGCGAACCCGCACCCTCACCAGCGACTTTGTCCAACCCCGTGATACCCGAGGCGATCTCCGACAGGGCCAGCGCCAGGGCCCCGTGCAGGGCACCCTCGGCGAGGATCCCCGACTCGTCGGGCACGTCCATGTACGCGAGCAGCGAGGCGCCACCGGCGCCGTGGGGGAGGAGGGCCGCGGCGAGGCGGGGGATCCGGGCCGCCCATCCCGGCATCTCGTCACAGCGCGACGTCGCCAGGTCGAGGCGGAGCCGGTCCCGCAGGCGGTGAACGGCAGCCACCTCGAGCATTCCGTCGTCACGGGGTCGCCCGGCGACCTTCGCACCCCAGCGCGTCGGCACCGCGAGCGTCGGGCCGCCCGGCCGCCCACCGAGCAGGACCACAGCCCCGGGAGCGGCCCAGGTGGCCGTGGCCTCGGTCTCGAACGTGCGGCCGAACAGGTGGAGCACCAGGCGCAGCGTCAGGTCGAGGGCGTCGTCCTCGGGGATCTGGGGCGGCACCGGAGCCGGAACGTTCATCGTGCCAACTTTTCGAAGTGGTCGGCTGCCGCAGCGGCACCGCCGGCCGCTGCGAAGGCGTCGCCGATCCGGCGGGCTGCCTCCCGGTAGCGCGGCCCCTGCAGGACCGCTCGGAGCGCCGTGCCCAACTCGTCGGCCTGGACCCGGCCGAAGCGGACCTGGATCCCTGCGCCGGCCGCAGCCACGCGCGCGGCGATGACCGGCTGATCGTCCCGGATCGGGGCCACCACCATGGGCACCGCGTGCAGCAGAGACTCGCTCACCGTGTTGATGCCGCCGTGGGTGACCACGGCGTCAACATGCGGCAGCAGTCGGAGCTGCGGCACGGCATCGCGCACGAGCACGTTGGGTGGTACCGGACCGAGCAGGCCCGGCGGCGCCACGACGACGACCTGCACCTCGCCACCGGCGGCCTCTAGCAGCACCCGGTAGAAGCGGGCGCCGGCCTCGCCGTTGTGCGTGCCCAATGAAGCGAGCACGAGGGGCCGGCTGGGGTCGATCCACTCCCACGGGAACGCAGGCCGCGGCGGACGCTCGCCGATCGCCGGGCCGACGAACGCGGCGTTGCGGGCGATCTCGACGGAGCCGGCGAGCTCGGGCGTGGAGTACACGACGACGAGATGCTCCGAGAAGCGAAGGTCGCCGGCACCGGCGCCATGAGCACGCTGGAAGTCCGCCACCACGCCGGCCACCCACGCCTCGACCTTCGGCATGGACGCGTAGGGCCGGGTGAGCTCCGAGAAGGTGCTGGCCGACGTGGCCCACGGCAGCGCTCGCCGGCGGGCGACCGCGCCCCCCGCCAGGGCCTGCTGGTCGGCCACGACGATATCGGGACCGAAGGCCTCCACCGCTTCCTCCACCCCCTCGACCATGGCGTGGGCGAGCGGGATCAGCACCTCGTCCCAGAGGGCCTTGAGGGCGGCGAACGCACGTAGGTCGATCCAACGTTGACGGGCTGCACGGATCTGGGTCTCCGAGAAGGCACCTCCAGCCGGGAGCAGCCGGCAGCCTTCCGGCAGCAGCGGCGGGACAAGCGCGGGATGGCCCGCCCAGGCGACCTGGTGGCCCCGCTGTTGCAGCTCCCGCCCGACGGCCACCGTGGGGTTCACGTGCCCCGCCAGCGGCGGGACGACCATGAGGAACCGGCTCACCGTGTGGCCTCGGCAGGCTCCCGCAGGCCGGCGGCGTCGAAGGAGCGAAGCCACGCCTCGACCAGATCGAGCACGACGTCGCGGGCGTCGCGCAGCACCGAGTGGCCCAGGCCCGGCAGCACCTCCAGCCGGCAACCGGGCACGGTGCCGGCAAGCTTGCGGGCCGACGAGGCGAGGTCGGTGTACTCGCCGTACACGGCAAGCACCGGCACGGAGAGGGCGGCCAGCTCGCCGTCGGTGAACGGTGGCGACGCGGCGACATCCTCGATCAGGGTGGTGGCGTTCAGGAAAGCGTTGATGGTCTGGACGGGGCGGGCCTTGCGCCGTTCCGATGGTGAGAGCTCCCCGTTGATCGGGTTGTGCTCGAGGGCGAGCGCGCTCGCCGTGAGCATGTCGGCGACGTCCTCCACCCAGTTGCCGCCGTCGTCGGACTCGGCGCAGTGGGGCTCGACCAGCACGAGGCTCGCGATCCCGGCCGGGTCCGCCATCGCCGAGCGCAAAGCGATGGAGGCGCCGTAGCTGTGGCCGACGAGGTGGACGGGGGCGGTCACCTCCAGGGCATTGAGGAGCCCTCGCAGATCCGCAACGGAGTCCTCGATCCGGTAGCCGCTGGGTGGGCACGCCGACAGCCCGTGCCCTCGCTGGTCGTACAGGATCGCATCGGCGCCCGACTGCGCGACAGGGTTGGCGAGGCTGTAGTAGAGGCTCGAGAGGTTGTCGATCACGAGCCCGTGCAGGAAGACGACCACCGGTGCGCCGTTCTCGGGCTCGCCGGGGCCGGACCGCTGGCGCCGCAGGCGCTGGACGTGCAGGTTGACGCCGTTGGCGACGACATGGGCCATGCCGGACTACGCCTGCAGTGCCCGGGCGACATGCCCGGCAAGCTGGCCGACGCTGAGGGCCAGGATCTCGTCGATCTCCAGGCCCGCCAGGAACGCCGTGAAGTCGACCCGGCCCGCGTAGCGTTCCTGGAGCTTCTCGGCCATCGCCACGAACTCGATGCTCTCCAGCTCCAGGTCGTGGCTGAAGGTTGTTGCCCTCGTGACCTCGACGTCGAGCAGGAACTCGTCGCCGATGACCTCGACGAGGATCTCGGTGATGGTGGCCACGATCGAGTCGAGCTCGTTGGTGGTGGTCGTGGTGATGGTCATGCGGTTTCCTCCTCGGTTGTCCATGCGACGACGTGGTGCGGGCCGGCCATGCCGGTGGCGACTCGGTAGTGCCGGCCGTGCGCCGCCACCGCGAGGTCCGTGCCGGGTGCATCGATGACGCGGAAGTCCTTGGGGCGCCCCGCGAGGCCGGTGCCCTCTGCCTTGGCCACCGCCTCTTTGGCACACCAGAACCGGGTCAGCCAGACGTCACGATCGCCGGCCAGTTCCTCCGCCAGGGACAGCTCGTCCGGTGTCATGGCCGTGCGGGCCACCGCCTCGGTCACGGCCCCGACCGCCTCGACATCAATGCCGATGGGGCCGACGGATGATGACTCCTCCGGCTGTGCGATGGCCACGCCGAACCCGGAGGTGTGGGCAAGCGAGACCGCCATCGGGAGCCCGCCAGGGCCCCGCAGCCACGGCCGCCCCGAGGCGTCGTTGCCCACGGTGATCTCGGCCGGGAACAGGGGGCCGCGGCCCTGGCCCCACAGCAGGTGCCGGGCTGCGTCCTTCGCCGCGATCCGGCCCAGGAGCCAGGCGCGCCGGGCACGGGGGTTGCGGCCCCCGTACTCGGCCCGCTCGACGGCGCCGAGGTAGCGGCGCATCACCATCTCCTGCGAGGCCTGGTCGGGCCAACGGTCCTGCACGAGGCACCAGCCGCCCGGCTGCATCTGTCCGATGGCCGCCCGGGAGGGCGAGGTGTGCAGGGCCGGCCAGAGCACCTCGTCCGTGGCGAACCGCCGGCACGTCCATCCCTCGATCCGTGCCCAGACCCGCCCATCCGGGGTCCGGACCTCGAGATCGCAGCGGAGGGTCTCGTCGGTGAACGAGCGGATCGTCACGTCGCAGGCGAGCCGGTCACCCGCCCCCGGATGGGGGCCGAAGAGCATGACGCTCTCGATGTTCGTGGGGAAGGCGCTCCGGTTCACCGTGGCGAACACCTGCGCCCAGTGGCCCGCGAGCTGCCCGGCGCAGTCGAGCAGGGCGCCGGGGGCAGGCAGCGTCTCGATCACGCCCCGGATCCCGTCGCTGCCGAAGCCGGTGATCTCTGCCACACCGGCGAAGCGGCGGCCGTGGAACATCCAGCCGTCCCGGTACAGGCCCCGGGCGTCGGTCACCGGAGGCCGGCTCCCCGTCAGGGTCCAACCGGCGGGCTCGGGGGCCGGCGGGTAGCCCCGGGCCAGCTTCACCAGTCCCTCGGCGTAGCCTTCGATCCTGACCCGGACGTGGCCATCGACCTCTCCGTACGCCTCGACCATCGTCGTGACCGCGGGGGCGACCGCAAGCCACCGCAGCGCCAGGACGCCCCGGAAGCCGACCACGGTGCGGCCCGGATAGCGGGAGAGTGCGGCCGACGCCATCACCTCCAGGAGCGAGGTCATCGGCACGACCGGGAAGGCGTCGGTGGCGTCGGTCCATCCTGGTGCCTGCGGCGCGAGGCAGTGGTCCATGAGTTCGGGCATCGTGTCGAGCGAGAAGACCCTCGGCGTCCGCACGACCTTGGTGGCCGGCAGCGGCACGCCCAGCCGCGTCAACGTCTGTGTGACGACCTCGACCCCGGTGTCCACGAGGGGCCGCGTCAGCGTGGCTGTGGCCGCCCGGGCCGAGGAGGCGGGCCCGCCCCCGCCGGGGGGTCGGGCCTCGGGCGTCTGCAGTCCCTCGACCCACAGCGCCGCCGCCACCCGGTCGAGCTGGGCAAGCCCGCTGCGCTGCGGCGACAGGGCGGCGATGGCGAGGTGCTGGCGGGTCCCGAGCGTGTCCTCGACGAAGCCCGTGAGGCTGCCCGCTCCGACCTGGACGAACGCACGGGCGCCATCGGCGTACATGGCCGTGACGAGCTCACGGAAGCGCACGGGCTCCAGCAGGTGCCGGAGCACCAGGTCGCGGACCGCAGCCGGCTCGGAGGGGTAGGGGGCGGCCGCGGTGGCGGACCACACCGGGAGAGCCGGTGGCCGGATCGACAGGGCATCGAACGCCGGCCGGTTGCTCTCCAGGAAGCCCGCCATCATCGGCGAGTGGAACCCGGAACGGAAGGGGATGACCTGCCCCAGGACGCCGCGCGCCCGCAGCGACGTGAGGAGTGCGTCGACCCGATCGGGGTGGCCGCAGACCACGGACTGGTGCGGGCAGTTGTCGTGGGACAGGACGACGCCCTCCAGCCCGGCGATCGCCGCGGCCGCCTGCTCGGCACCGCAGCCGAGGGCGGCGTATGCCGCGTCGGGGAGCCTCGTCCTGCCGTTTCGGAACAGGCGGTACATATCCTCGCCGTCGTCGGGCGTCCACATCCCCGACACGATCATCGCCGTCCATTCCCCGAGGCTGTGGCCGGCGAGCAGGTCGGGGGTGATCCCGATCCGTTCGAGGGCATCGGCCAGCAGCCGCCCAACGGCAACGATGTCCACCGCCTGTTCGACGAGCCCGCTGGTGCGGGCGAGGTCGGGCCGGGGGAGGCCGAGCCGCTCCGCGATGTCGTCGACGTCGCCGAGCGGCTCCGGTTCGAAGCCGGGGAACAGGAATGCGACGCGCCCGTCACCGAGCAGCGGTCGGGGTGTGAACCACAGGTCGTTGCGACCCCGCCACGCCACCCCGCGCCGGAGCACCTTGCGGGCCAGAGCGAGCCGCTCCTCGGTGGGGTTGACGACCGCCAGCCGGCAGGGTCCTCCGCTCGCCGGAAGGGCGGCCAGATCGGGGTCGAGCCCCAGGCAGTCCAGGGCGGCCACGAGGTCCTCGACGGAGCCGCCGGCCAGCCGCAGGACCGGCTCGAACGATGACGGCGTCCGGGCATGCACGGGTGGCGGAACGGCGGAGGCTTCGCCCGCAAACGCTGCGGCAGACCCGCCGTCGCCGCCCATGTAGACCACCTGGCAGTGGCTGGGGTCGCCCCAGGCGAGCTCGCCGAAGAGGGCGGCCACGCCGTGCTCGGGCGAGATCATCGAGATGCCGCGGCGGGCGTACTCCCGCTCCAACTCCGGGGAGACCATCCCGCCGCCGGCCGAGGCCCAAGGCCCCCAGTCCAGCGCGACGACCCGGCAGCCGAGCCGCCCGTTCCACATGCGGGCTGCGGTGTCGAGGGCGTCGTTGGCGGCGGCGTAGTCGACCTGGCCGGGGTTGCCAAAGACGCCGGACACGCTGCCGAACAGAGCGACGAATGCCGCGGGAGGCCTGCTCTCCAGGGCCGAGGCGAGCGCGAGGGCGCCGTCGACCTTCGTCCGGAAGACGCGGGAGAAGCTCTCGGGGGTCTTGTCGGCCAGCACCCGGTCCTCGAGCACGCCGGCCCCGTGGATGACGCCGTCGATGCGCTCCCACCGGTCGTGGATCTCCTCGATGATCCGGCGCACCGCCCCCGCATCGCAGACGTCGACGGAGTGGTAGCGCACGGACGAACAGATGGGGGCGAGGGTCTCGAGGGTGGCGTGGACCTCCCGGGCGTCGAGGATGCGGCGCATGGCGGCCTCGACCTCGGCGGGTGTCCCGATGCCCTGGGCGAGCAGCGCCCGGCGCAGCGACGGCCGGTCGAGTGCCGCCGCGATTTCGGGATGCTCGGGTCGCTCCGGCGAGGGGGTCCTCCCCAGGATCTCGATCCGGCACCCGCAGGCGCGGGCGAGGGCGAGGGCGCAGGTGGCGGTGATGCCGCGCCCCCCACCGGTGAAGACGACCACCGAGTCCGGCCCGAGGCCGAGGTCCCGGACGGCCCTGGCGACGGCGCCGGGACCGAGGGCATCCTCTGCTGAGATCGCTGCGGGCACGACCTCCAACGACGACCGGAATTGCTCCGTGTACCCGGCGACCAGGCTGCCGGCGCGGTCAAGCTCGGCGACCAGATGCCCGGCGATGCGGGCCGGCGTGTCCCTCGGGTCCACGTCCACGGCTCTGGCCGTGACGCCCGGGTACTCGCGGGCCAGCGTCCGTACGAGGCCCCTGAGTCCCAGCCCGGGGGTCGGGTCCGTGGCTGCGGCACCGTCCCAGTCCTGCCCGAACCTGCCGCCGGAACCTGTGGCGACGATCACGTAGCGGGCCCCGCCGACGACCGCCGCCCGCAATGTGGCGAAGGCGTCGGGGAGCACGGGCGGCTGTCCGGGCCGCAGGGCCGAGACGTGGACCACGCCGTCGACGGTGGCACAGTTCGAGGCCAGGTCGTGATGCGGCGCCAGCAGCAGGGCGTCCGCGCCCCGGGCGCGAAGCGCTGCGGCGGTCGCAGCCCCGACCCCCTCACCCTCGTCGACGACGACGAAGCGGAGGCCCGCAAGGTCGGGCTCGGCGGGAGGTGGTGTGGCGTGGCTCGAGGCAACCTGCACCAGGTAGCGCCGGGGAGGCGCGACCGGCTCCAGCGCTTGGTCGAGCGGCGAAGCCAGCGCAGGATCGACCGGCGCGGGGGCGGGCTCCTGCCCTGGGGGCGGCTGTCCCCCCTCGGCAGCGTTCGACCCCGATGCGTTCGACCCCGATGCGTTCGACCCCAATGCGAGCACGTGCTCGGCGAGCCAGGCCACGATGGCCCCGATGGTCTTGAGCCGGGCCAGCTGCTCGACGATGCCCTCGGCCACCGGCACTCCCTCCCGGGAGAGCCGGAGCTGCTCGGCCAGTTCCATGATGATCTCGGTGCGCTTGATGGAGTCGATGGAGAGGTCGGCCTCGAGGTCCAGGTCCGCGCCGAGCATCTCCCGGGGGTAGCCGGTTCGTTGGCCGACGATGCCGAGGATGGCCTCGAGCAGGTCGTCGCCGGTGAGCGGATCTGTCCTTCCAGTCGTCGTCCGCTCCTGCGGAGCGTTCGACGACCCCCGAATTGGAGCAGGGGGGATTCGCAGCTCATCGCCCTCCGCTTCGCTCCGGGCGGCTGCTACTCCCCCCTGGACCCCCCTCGGAACGGGCAGCGGGGTGGCCTCCAGTTCGAGGCCGGCCGGCAGCGGCGATCCAAGGTAGCTGAGCAGCACCTCACGCTGGGCGGCGATCACCTCGCGGGTGGAGCGGAAGAACTCGAGCACGACGTTGTCCTGGCCCTGAAGGCGATCCGGCGTGGCGGCGGCGGCCGGCCCCGCGAGCGGGACCCGCTGCCCGGCGAACTCGCTGGCCGGGTGCAGGCTGCCCGGCAGCAGGGCGCCGGCCGCGGTGCGAACCGTGTGACCGTCCACCGTCCAGCCCGGCCGGGCGGGGATGTCCGACGGCGACACCGCGGGGTTGATCCGGCGGCCTCGGAACAGCTTCGCCACGTCCACCGGCACTCCGGCGACCGCAAGCTCGGCGAGTGCGACGAGGAGCCGCCGGAGGCCGGGCTCTCCCTGGGCGTCGCAGGCGACCGCCACGTGGGGGCGGTCGCCGAGGATCCTGCCGACGAGGCCGGTAAGGACCCGTCCCGGCCCCGCCTCGACGAAGACCCGGGCACCCGCCTCGTACATCGCCTCGACCTGCTCGGCGAAGCGCACCGGGTTGGCCACCTGGCCAGCAAGGATCTGGCGGATCGCATCCGGCTGGTCGGGGTAGGGCGCGGCCATCGTGTTCGACCACACGGTGTGGGACGGCGGCCGGAACTCGTGGCCATCGAGCACGTGGGCGAACGCCGGTGCGGCGGCCGCGACGATGGGGCTGTGGAAGGCGCACGCCACCGGGAGGGGGCGGGCCACCAGGCCGTGGTCCTCCAGCGTCTTCACCGCGGCGGCGACGGCCGGGGTCGGACCGGAGAGGACGACCTGGTCGGGGGCGTTGTAGTTGGCGATGACGACGGCCGCTGCGACCGCTGCCGGTGCGGCCGCAAGGGCGCGGTTGACCGTGGCGGCGTCGCCCCTGACGGCGGCCATGCTGCCGGGATCGTCAGCCGCCGCGGCGAGGATCACGGCAGCCCGGGCCTGGCCGAGCACGAGGAGGTCGTCGTCGCGGATGACCCCGGCCGAGGCCAGGGCGACGAGCTCGCCGTAGCTGTGGCCCCCGGCCATGTCGGGCCGGACGCCGAGCCAGCCGAGCAGCTCCGCCATTGCGGACCCGGCGATGCCCATGACGGGCTGGGCGACGCGGGTGTCGGTGATCGCCTCGCGCTGCGCCGCCTGGGCGCCGGGGCCGAAGGCGGCAGGCGGGAACATCCTGGCCGCATAGGGGGCGGCCGCTCCGCGGAGATGGTGCTGGAGGCGGGGGAACGCGACGAAGAGGTCGGCGAGCATGCCGGGACGCTGGCTGCCCTGGCCGGGGAACAGGAAGGCGACGTGACCGGTCGGCGAGGGGGGTTCGGGGGGAGTAATAGCCCCCGACGGATCATCGGCCTGCGCTAGGGGCTGCGATCCCCCCGAAGTCGACCCTTCCTTGGCGAAGATCCCGAGCTGGGGGTCGGTTCGCAGCTGCGCCGCGACCGGCAGCTTGCGGGCGAGGTCGTCCAGGCTCTCGGCGACCAGCGCCACGACCACGGGTGCCGTGCCGTTCACCGAGGCCATACCAGCGGCGAGGTCCCTGAGGTGCAGCGGTCGCCCTGTGGCGTCGTTGGCGTCGAGCAGGGCCGTGAGCTTGGCGATCGAGGCGGCGGCCTCCCGGCCATCGGCCCCACGGAAACAGAACAGCTCGGCCGGCCATTCGTCGAGACCGTGTACCGGCTCGGGAGCCCCGTCGTAGCCCCGGAGCACGGCGTGGAAGTTGGTGCCGCCGAAGCCGAAGGCGCTGACGCCGGCGTAGCGCTCCGTGGGGGCCGCGGCCCACGGCCGGGCCTGCTGGTCGAAGAAGAACGGGCTGCGCTCGGGCTCCCAGTAGGGGTTGGGCTGGCGGATCGTGCCCGTCGGTGGGCGCACGCCGGTGTGGAGGGCGTAGGCGGCCTTCACGAGCCCGGCGAGCCCGGCGGCACACTTGGTGTGGCCGATCTGCGATTTCACGGAGCCCAGCACGCAGCTTCCCGGCGCGGCGCCGGCTTCGGTGAAGACCTCGGTGAGCACCGACAGCTCCGTGCGGTCCCCGACGACCGTCCCGGTCCCGTGGGCCTCGACGAGACCCACCTGGGCGGGGGAGATCCCCGCCATGCCGTAGGCCCGCTCCAGCACGCGGCGCTGACCCTCGGGCCGGGGCGCGGTCAGCCCGAGCGACCTGCCGTCGCTCGATCCCGCGACCGCCTTCACGACGGCGTAGACGCGGTCCCCGTCCCGCTCGGCGTCGGCCAGGCGCTTCAGCACCACGCAGACGACGCCCTCGCCCAGGGCAATCCCGTCCGCTGCGGCGTCGAACGTCCGGCAGCGGCCGGTGGGGGACAGGGCGTGGGAGGAAGCGAACATCAGGTAGTCGTAGATGCCGTTGTGGAGGTCGTCCAGCGCCGCCAGCGACGAAGCGCAGGCGGCGTCCACTGTGTAGTTGACGCCGCCGAGGTCGAGGCGGTTGGCGATGCGACCGGCGATGACGTTGGCGAGGACCCCGGGGAAGGAGTCCTCACTCAGCGCCGGGAGGTGCTCCGACAGCTCGGTGGGCAGGTCGCCGATGTACGAAGGCGCCAGGGCGCGGAAGGTGTAGGCGGCAGCGAGGTCGTTGCCGCCCTCGGCACCGAACACCGCCGAGGCCCGACGGCGGTCGAACGGCCGGGAGGCGTAGCCGGCGTCGGCCAGGGCGCGGGCGGCGACCTCGAGGGCGAGCAGCTGGACGGGCTCGATCGCGGACAACGACGATGGCGGGATGCCGTAGGCGAGGGCGTCGAACGGCACCGGGGGGATGAAGCCTCCCCACTTCGACGGCGTGGTCTGCCCCCCACTGGCATTCTTGCGGTAGGTGTCGGGGTCGAAGTACCGCCCGGTGTCCCAGC
>WNEZ01002810.1_pt1 | contig 14942 bp, 10 predicted proteins | sample 5400521 | NCBI WGS metagenome assembly WNEZ01 (sample SAMN13153339, study PRJNA577476) | soil metagenome | isolation source: 120 cm saprolite under Douglas fir tree site 2 hole 1 replicate 1 | place: USA:California | collected 2015-04-18
TGCTCTGGAAGTTGCGTCAGTCGCCCTTGGTTGAAAAAATCTGGTGTGCGCCGGGCAATGGCGGTACTGCGCGAGCTGAGGAAAGCTCCGCGGAGAACGACGCGGAATGCGCGTCCGTGAATGCCGATGATTTGAGTGCCGTGGTGGCTCTGGCGGAGCGTCTGAAACCCGATCTGACTGTCGTGGGGCCAGAGGGCCCGCTCGTCGCGGGCATTCGCGACAAATTTGAATGCCGCAGGATGCGGCTGGTGGGGCCCTCGCGGCGGGATGCGCGGCTCGAAGGGAGCAAGATCTTCGCCAAGGAATTCATGGGGCGCCATCGAATTCCCACGCCGACGCTTTATGGCACGTTTGAATCATGCACCGAGGCGATACGGGCGCTCGATGCCGTGGATTGGCCGGTTGTGGTGAAGGCGGACGGGCTGTGCGGAGGGAAAGGCGTCCTCGTGGCCGAAACGCGTGCGGAAGCCGAGGATTTCATTCGGCGGCTCATGGGGAAACACGAGCTCGGCCAGGGAGGATCGCGGATACTGCTCGAAACAGCGCTCCAGGGCGAGGAGCTTTCTTTCATCGTGCTGACGGACGGACGGTCCTTCCTGCAGATGGCGCCCACGCGCGACCACAAACGGGTTTTCGATGGCGACCGGGGTCCAAATACCGGCGGCATGGGCGCCTACACGGTTGACGGAATGATTTCGGCGGAAATCGAATCGACCATCCTGGACAAGATCGTGCGCCCCACGATCGCCGGGCTTTCCGAGGAAGGATTGCCCTACATGGGCTTCCTGTATTTTGGCCTGATGCTCACCGCGAATGGCCCCCAGGTGCTCGAATACAATTGCCGCATGGGAGACCCGGAAACGCAGCCGCTGATGATGCGGATGGATTTCGATCTCGCCGCTGCATTGGACGCGGTGGCTTCGAGAAAGCTCGCAACATTTAAGCCCGCGTGGAAACCCGGGGCGAGCGCGTGCGTGGTGATGACTTCGGGCGGGTATCCGGGACCATTCGAGACGGGAAAGAGGATCGAAGGATTAGCGGAGGCCAGCGCCTTGCCGGATGTCGCCATTTTTCACGCGGGCACAAAACGCGACGGCGATTCCATCGTGACGAGCGGCGGACGGGTCCTGGGCGTTACCGCAATGGCCGGCACTCTCGAGCAGGCAATTTGCAAGGCCTACAAGGCCGTGGATAAAATTCATTTTGCAGGCGCGCACTATCGCACGGACATTGGCGCGAAGGGCTTCACCAAATCGCGCGCTGCAGGAGAACCTCCCCGTGGCTGAAGTTCTTCACTTGTTTCAAGCGCTGGCGCACGGCCAGCCGGTCCGCGAATTCGAGGAAGCCTTCGCAGTTGTGAACAAGGGATTCCAGGACTGCGTCCACGGGCGGCCCGGCAGCACCCGGCAATTGCTGCTGGTGGATGTTGAGACGCTCGAGGAATTCGGCATCAGTCCTGGACGCGTGAAGGAAAACATCACGACTCGCGGGATCAAGCTCGAAGGATTGTTGATGGGCCAGCGGATGCGCATCGGCGAAGCGCTGCTGGAGATTACGAAGGAATGCGAGCCGTGCCGCCAGATGGATGCGATCCGGCAGGGACTTCAGGAAGCGCTGCGCGGGCGCCGAGGCATTCTGTGCCGCGTGATTGAGCCCGGGCGGATTCGCCGCGGCGACGCGATTGAAATCGTCCAGGAGGAAGCGCCAGGTAAAATAGGGACGCGGGCTCAAGAGAGTGCGCAATGAGCAGGGCGTGAGATGTTTTTGTAGCGCACGCCTTTAGTCGGGCATTTGATTGAATCTACGGTGCCGCTCTTCATGGCGTCACTTTCAAATTGGGCGTGTGGGCGCCTGAAGGCGGGCGCTACATGGAACAGCGAAGCCGCAATCGAACTCAGCTTCAGCGGCTAAACAGTTTGCGGAAAAACGCAGTTCCGGACCTTCAGGGGTTAAAACCCCTGAAGGAAATGCAGTCTTTATGTCGTGCCTAAAGGCACGACCCACAAACCTCGGGATTTTTTCCGCAGTATGCAAAGCTGGCTTCAAGAAGGCTTCATTTCGACCGGGCTGAACCCCGGACCTCCGATGGGATCCGAGATTCTAACTGCGGTGCGACGAATTTGAGGATGAGGAATACAGAGCAAGTCAAAGGAGCAACCGAGTGAGCACGCGAGACGGATCGAAGCAGGGCAAAAAACCCTTGGTGGGGATCATTATGGGCTCGGACACGGATTTGCCCGTGATGAGCGAGTCGGCGAAAATGCTCGAAAAATTCGGCGTGCCGTACGAAATCGAAGTGACGTCGGCGCACCGGTCGCCGGCGCGCACGCACGAATACGCGTCGACGGCGGTCTCTCGCGGCTTGAAAGTGGTGATCGTCGCGGCGGGCGGCGCGGCGGCCCTGGCGGGCGTCGTCGCGGCGATGACGACGCTGCCGGTCATCGCCGTGCCGATGGCGACCACGGTGCTCTCCGGCATTGACGCGCTGCTCTCAAGCGTGCAGATGCCTGCGGGAGTCCCGGTGGCAGCGATGGCCATCGACAAGCCCGGCGCGATCAACGCGGCGATTTTTGCGGCGGAAATCCTGGCGACGTCGGACCCGGAAGTGGCGCAGTGTCTTACAGCATACAAGGAAGAATTAGCGAAGTCGGTCGCCGAAAAGAGCGCGCGTGTGAAGCAGCAATATGCTGGGAAGACGAGCTAAGCGGCAATCAATTTTGTTCAGCGCGTAAAGGCGTTGTCAGCTAACTAATTGCAGGGGACTACCGATTTTCATTGTGAGGGCGGAGTTAAGAAGGCAAAGTTCTCGCCCCGATTAGGTCCCTGGTTTGCGCCGCAACGTGGGTGCGCCCGGCTCGCGCGGCTTCGTATCTGCAGGAGCGGGGACGGCGGCTTCGGGCGGCTCAATCAGCCATCGAAACCCTCTGTCGAAATCGATGAGCGCCATTGTCAGCTTTGTCTCCGGCGGGGTAACAGCCGGGAGCGCCGCGCGCAGGAACTCGGCGTCGCTCGCGGCCGTGGATTTCTGACTTTCTCCGCCAACAACAAACGCCACGGACATTGCCAGGACCTCATTCGCCGTGCGTATTCGAGCGAGGCGCGAATCATTCTGCCGCAACAGGTCGAGCAGCTCCGGGGCCGCCGTGGCGCGGTTTGCGGGCGGATAGCGGACCTCGACGAGTGTATGCGGCTGGCCCTTTTCCGGGGGATAAAGCTGGTTGTAGCTTGGGCGCAGGACGCGCGTCCGCCAGTAATCATTTGCGAGCGAGTCCTGACGGATATGGTAGTCGACAGTCCAGGCCTCCGGCCCGTAGTCCGGCGTGTAATCGACGAGCACGAGGCGGATGAGAGGTTCGTCCTCGCCGATTTTTATTTTGTGATGTAACTGGCCGGCCACTTCGCGGACACGCTCGAGAAGGGCGACGCCGATGGATTCGATGTCGGTCGCGGCATTGCTGGAGTTGGGCCGGCCGGAGGTGTTCAGCGCCGCAGCAGCGATGCGCTCGAGTTCGCTATCGAGGCGGATGGGTTTGTCGCTGGATTCGGGCTGCACCCACTCGACCGCGCCGAGCAACACCCCCGCGCGAAGCGCGGAGAGCGTCGCGACAACCGGCTGACGCGAGCCAGGCTCGCTGTGCGCATCGGCAGTCGCCACAATAATTCCATCCTTGGCTGCGCAAACCACGACGCGGCCTTCGGCCAGATTTACTGCGACTTCCTGCGCCGCATCTTCCTGCGCGCGCACCTCGGAAGGGAGAAACCACAGATGCACACAGATGAACACGGATAAAATCTGAAGAAATGGAGTGAAGGGAAAATCTAGATTGTGTTTTCTGTTTACCATAACTGTCGTCCAAGAAGTGAGAACTTTCTCTCTCTTTATCAGTGTTTATCTGTGTGCATCTGTGGTTCCAATGATTTTTCACGCCGCGCATGCGCTTGCAGCGCCGTGATCGCAACCACATTGGCGATATCTTCGGCCGAGCAGCCGCGCGACAGGTCGTTGGCCGGGCGATCGAGCCCTTGCAGGATCGGGCCGAGCGCTTGAGCGCCCGCCAGGCGCTCCACGAGCTTGTAGGCGATGTTCCCCGAGTCGAGGTCCGGGAAGATGAGCACGTTGGCGCGTCCCGCTACCGGTGAGCCTGGCGCTTTCGCATAAGCGACCTGTGGCCAGAGCGCCGCGTCGGCCTGGAGTTCTCCGTCGGCGGGAAGTTCGGGCGCGCGAGCCTTCAGTATGCGCAATGCCTCGCGGACTTTTTCCACGCGTGCGTGGCTGGCCGAACCCTTGGTCGAAAACGACAGCATCGCTATGCGCGGTTCCGTATCGAGCAATGCGCGGGCATTCTCCGCCGTCGCCCGCGCGATTTCGGCGAGCTCTTCCGGATTCGGGTCCGGGACAACTGCGCAATCGGCGAAGAGCAGCATTCCGGCGGCGCCCAAGTCTAATCCGGCACGCTGGGGGATGACCATGACGAAAAAACTGGAGACGAGTTTTGCGTCCGGCGCAAGGCCGATCGCGTGCAGCGCCGCACGCACGGTTTCTGAAGTTGTATTGGCCGCGCCGCCCACTGTTCCATCGGCATCGCCCGCGGCCACAGCCAAAGCGGCAAAGTATAGAGGGCGCCGCGCGGTCTCGCGTGCTTCTTCCAGCGATACACCACGCGCACGGCGGCGTTCATGGTAAATCTGAGCGTACGCTTCAAGCCGGGAACTCGACGCAGGGTCAGCAACCGCGATGCCGGCTATCGGCACGCGCAAATCCGAAGCAACCGATTCGATAATCTGCTTTCGCCCAAGCAGAGTGATCTTCGCGAAGCCTTCACGGGTGACGGCAGCGGCAGCCGCAACCACGCGAGGGTCCTTGCCTTCAGGCAGCACGATGCGCTGGGGACTGGTGCGCGCGCGGGCCTTTAGTTTTTCGATTAGAGACATTGCACGCTCAAGTTATCACAAGTCTGTGCCGCAGTAGCACAAGGGTCAATCCCAATCATTTTTCAGAAGCAGTTCCTCGATGCGATAGGCATGAAACATGTCGTGCATCGCGAGGTGGCGAAACATGATGAAAACAGAGTAATGCGTATATTCACCGTGCTCGGCTGTGCGCTGCCACTCCTCCGCGGACAATGTGTTCAGGCGTTCGACGAGCCGGCGGCGGTCGCTTGAAAAGCGTTCCATCGCCTCGTCCAAGTCCACCTTCAGCATCGCTCCATCCTCTTCATCCAAGTGTGGAAGATAGGGCTTGATGCGCGGAGATGGGTCCGTCAGCATCAAATCCAGCCGCTCCGACATTCGCGGATGAACCAATGCAAGATGGCAGGCGTGCTCATGCGCGGACCATTTGCCGGGTCTGGGGCGGCGCTTCAGAATGAGTTCGGGAACCTCCCGAACGAGAGGAATTACCAGATCCGGAGCGCGCTGCAGGGCGGCGACGATAACTTCTGTTTTGTTCATGAATTTTCCTTCGCAATTCCGTTCCTGCGATTTGCGGATCCCCAGGACTTCTGTAGAATAACAGAGCCAGCCTGCAAGTTCGCAAGACGACGATTTGTCGCTCGGTCAGGTGTCCGGAAGCACGTTTGGAGTGAGAAAGGCGACGAACATTCGACACAACGGCAAGAAGCTTGAGGATATCCTGGATGCCCACGCGAAATATCATCAGGGGCAGCCGGGCGGTGAGAGAGCTGACCTATCGGGCGCCGATCTATCGAGAGTGGATTTCAAGAAACGTGACTTGACCGGCGCGATTTTCGTGGGATGCCGCTTGAAAGGCGCTGATTTCCGCGGAGCCAAACTAAGTTTCGCGGACTTAAGCAGGGCGGACCTGCGCAAAGCGGACCTGCGGAACTGCGATTTTACGGAAACCAAACTCGAGGGCGCGGATTTGAGCGAGGCGGACTTGAGCGGGACGGAGTTGTTCCGTGGAGATCTGCGGTCGGCCAAATTGCACAAGACGATTCTGCGAGGAACGGTGCTCCGGCAAGCCAATCTTCGCGGCGCGGATTTTTCCGGTTCGGACCTGGCTCTGGCCAGCTTCCGCGAAATCGATTTGACCGATGTCAACCTGGATGGCGCGGACTTGAGCAACGCCGTTGTTCGCGATAATAAATCAAATCAAACGAAGTAAGCGCGACCGCGGATGTGGGCGGGGGACTCGGGCGTAAGTTTCCGGGGCTGAAGCTCACGTTTGCGATAACTTTATTGTCGCGGCTGAAGCCGGATCGCTCGAAACCAGCCTCGACACTATGTAGCGCCCGCCTTCAGGCGGGCATGTGCTCGAATCCACAGTGTCGGCCTGAAGGCCGACGCTACAAGAGTGCTTCACGAAATCGTGTTCTCGCCTCCCTGTTATTTTCCAGCGGCGGATACGATGGGTTCGTCGCCGCCCGCGCGGCCCGGGCCGCGGCGGCGCGCGTCGATCCCCAGGCGTTTGATCTTCTGGTTGAGCGTGGAGAGCGGAATCTGAAATTGTTCCGCCGCTTCGGTTTGATTCCACCCCGTGTGTTCGAGCATGTCGCAGATGATGCGGCGCTCGATCTCATCCATGATTTGAAATAACGAGGGAGTCGAACTGCCGGCGCCGGGGCGCGCGCCAGGTTCGCCGGGGAGAGGCGGTTCACCGCGAGCGCTTGGGCTGGGACCTCGCGCTGAAGCATTCACCGCGAGCGGCATGAATTCGGAAAACTGCATGCGGACACCGCCCAGAATTTCCTTCGTGCGCACGCTTTCCGGCAGGAGATCGACGTCCATCAACTCTTGAGAAGAAAGGACCACCGCGCGTTCGACCACGTTTTCGAGCTCCCGCACGTTTCCCGGCCAGTTGTAATCCACCAGCAGCTTGAGCGCACCCGGCGTGAAACGCGTTAACGGGCGGCCGTTTTCTTCGGAGAACTTGCGGAGGAAATGGTCGAGCAGGCGGGGAACATCTTCTCTCCGCTCGCGGAGCGGGGGCAGCGGAATGGCGATCACATTCAAGCGGTGATACAGGTCTTCGCGGAAACGCCCTTCACGGACGAGGTTGATCAATTGTACGTTGCACGCCGCGATGATTCGGACGTCCACCTTGATCGTCTCGGTGCCGCCCAAACGCATGAACTCGCGCTCCTGGATGACGCGCAGGAGTTTGGCCTGGGTTTCCGGGCCAATCGTTGAAATTTCGTCAAAGAAAATCGTGCCCTGATCGGCGACTTCGAAAAGCCCTTTTTTCGAGGCCACCGCGCTGGTAAACGCGCCCTTGACGTGGCCGAACAACTGCGACTCGAGCAGGTCCACGGGAATCGAGCCCGTGTTGATGGGCACGAAGGCCTTGTCGGCGCGCGTGGACGCGGAGTGAATCGCCTTGGCGATGAGTTCCTTGCCCGTGCCGCTTTCTCCGTGGATCAGCACGGTCGAGCGAGAAGGCGCCACCTGGCTGACCAGATCGAGCACGGCCAGCATCTTGTCACTCTTGCCGATAATGTTGGGGAAGTTGTAGCGCTGCTTCAGGGCGCGCTTGAGCTGGACGTTTTCCTCGCGAAGGCGGCGGCCCTCGACGGCCTGGGCGACCTGGATGAGCAATTCATCGTTGGACCACGGCTTGGTGATGTAGTCCTGCGCGCCGCTTTTGAAGGCGGCCCGCGCCATGTCGATGGAACCGTACGCCGTGATCAATACAACGGAGAGATGCGGGTCGCGCCGGCGGATTTCGCGCAGCAGGTCAAGCCCGTTGCGGTCGGGCAGACTGACGTCGAGAAGGAGCAGATCGAACGGCTTTTCTTCAAGAAGCGTGAGTCCCGCCTCGCCGGTTTCCGCACTCGAAGTGGAGTATCCCTCCGTCGTGAGCAGCAGCTCCAAGCCTTCTCGAATTTCCGATTCGTCATCAACGACAAGAATGGCGCCTTTAGACATGTACCGCTTTCCGTGCGGCCGGGAATTCGAGCCGGAAGGACGTGCCTTTGTCCGGTGTGGAGCGCACGTCAACCTTCCCGGCGTGCTCCTTGATGATGCCGTAGCTCACCGAGAGCCCCAGGCCGGTGCCGCGGCCAGAAGACTTCGTGGTAAAGAAGGGATCGAAGATGCGGTGCAGATTTTCGCGGGGAATTCCGGACCCTGTATCGGTGATTTCGATTTCGACCGTGCCGTTGTTCGAGGCTGTGCGAACTTCCACCATGCCGCCCGAGGGCATGGCATCGCGCGCATTCATGAAGAGATTCAGGAATACTTGCTGCAACTTGTTGTTTGAACCCAGCACCGGGGGCAATTCCTGCTGCAGATTTCGCGTCACCTGCACGTGAGCGGTCTTGAACGGGTGCGCGATAAGCGATAGGGTTTCTTCCACCACGGAGTTCAGGTTCACTTCCGTGAACTCGACGGCGCCCGTGCGCGAGAAATTCAGCAGGTTGTTGACAATTTCGCTCGCGCGGAAGGTTTGCTTGACGACTTTTTCGATCAACTGGTGACGCGGGTCGCCGCTGGGCAATTGTTTTGCCAGCATCTGGATGTAGTTTGAGATGACGGCGAGGGGTGTGTTCACCTCATGCGCGACGCCGGCGGCGAGCAGGCCAAGCGACGTGAGTTTCTCGTTCTGGACCATTTGTTCCTCGAGGCGGATCCGCTGCGTGATGTCGTCCATCAGGATCAGGCGGCCGATTCGGTCCCCGGATTTCCCCACCAACGGCGCGATCGAAACGTTGACGACCAGGTTCCGTCCACCGCGATTCCGTATCGGGAACTTGTACAGGCTGGAGACGCGCTCATCACTGGCCCTGGCGGAAATCTCTGTCATCAGGTCGGTCGGAAGCACCTCGTCGAGCTTGCGTCCGACAGCCTCGTGGCGCGGCACCCCGACCAGGCGCTCGAGCTGCGTATTCCAGGACTCAATCGCGCCAGAGAGATCGACGGCGAGCACACCCACGTTGAGCGATTCGACGATGTTTTCCGAGAAATCTTTCAGGCGTTCGATTTGCACCGCTTTTTGCTCGAGCGAGGTGTAGAGCTGGGCGTTGTCGAGAGCGATGGCCAAATAGCCCGCGATCGTCAACAGGAGTTCCACGTCTTCGGTCGACAAAAAATCGCCGTCCACGGTTTTTCCCAGGCCAAGCACGGCGACCGTGTGGTCGCGAATCTGGCAGGGAATAAAATAATTCAGATCGAGTTGTTCGAGCGTCTGGCGGACCGACGATGTGGATTCGCGCGCGGCGCGAGCCGACTCGTGGAACAGGACGCGGCGCGCGAAGGGTTTTTTCTCCGCATCCAGGAAACTCAGATCGAGCGCCCCCGCGTAGCGCACGCCGATAGATTGCGCCAGGCGGTATGTGCCGGGATGCGTTTCCTCTTCGATGAAGATCGCCAGGCGGTCCACCAGCAGAGCCTGGGAGATGCGGTCCATGACCGACGCAAGCATCGGACCAAGCCGCACTTCGGAATTGAGCGTGCGGCCGAATTCAATCAGCGTCCGGCGGTAGTCGAGACGGTCCCGATAAAAGAACTTATCCAGCCGCGCTTGGATCCAGTCGCGGAACGGTTGGAACAAAAAGGCGGCAACGACAATGGCGATAACGCCGCCCATCATGCCCGAAGGCCAGGCCGTGTGGAAAAGCGCACCGACCAGAGCAACGAACGCGATGTATACGGCGACCACGCCGCCGCTCGCGGCCGTATAGGCGAGGCCTCGCTTGAAGATGATGTCCACGTCCATCAGCCGGTACCGGATGATGGCGTATCCGAAACAAAGCGGGATCAGCACCAGGGATACGACGGAGAAGTTCATCCAGGGGCGGGGCACGACGCCCATGAAATAAGGCACGATGTACAGGAACAAGAATGGAAGAATCCCCGCGAGAGCCCCTCCGGTGACCCACTTGAGCTGTTGCCGGAGGATGCCGGAAGACGCGCGGCGGTAACTAATCACAAAGGCGGTCGCGGCCAGCACGAAGTAGAATCCTAGATTACCCAGATCGAGCCTATCGAGGACCATGCGGGCCTCAATCGAAGGCATGAAGCCCAGCTCCTGCAGTCCAACGAGCACGCGCAACAGGAGGAGGGCTCCGGGCACTCCGTAGATTGCCGCGAGTCGCGCGCCTTGCCACCTGCTGGCAGGCCGGCGCTCCGGGAACACCAACGCGAAATGCAGGAGCAGCGCGGGTTGCAGCAACCTGGCTACAATACCTGCCCAATAGATCTCCCAGTCGAAGGTGCTCAGCTTGCTCGTGTATTGGAAAAAGTAGAGGACGAAGGAAACCAGGCAAAAAATGTAGAAGTGCACGGCGCGCGTGGCGTTCCAACGACGCGCAAAGATGAACAAACCGATAAAGAGGTACAAAAGGCCGACAATGCGGAGATAATTTTCAATGGAAGAAGGCTTCTCGACGGGCTGAGTTACCAGTTGGGTCTCGAACTGGCGGCCGCCACGGTCGATCCGGTAGTGAGCCTGCGACCACAGGCCAGCTCGCCACAGGCGTTTGGTTACATCAATGGCGCTATGAATTTCCGCCCCGTTGATCGCAAGCAAGTGGTCGCCGGTTCGAATGCCCGCGTTGGCAGCGGGGGATTGCTGCGAAACATGCCAGGCCAGGACCCCGTCCGACGTGTTCAGCCATATCGCACCGTCGTCCGGCGCGCTGAAAATGGTCCGCTGTTGAAAATTGATGACGCCGAAAACAATCGCGGCCAATGTGGCCAAGGCGAGGACGGCTGCGCCCAGCCGGATTCTCAAACTGTCATTGATGGGCGCGTTCACTAGGTTCCCCGGGTACAACCATCTAAAATTATACGCTGATGCAAACCTACTTCCAAAATATATAAGTTTTCACCAACCATAACTCCCTGAAATATAAGACAGATTCTCAAAAGGAGTGCCGGGGAGACTTCCAACCTCCCATTTATGGAAGGTGTATTCCCAATTTCAGTAACCTGCGGAGGCTAGAACTGGAAGCTGACCCCACCCCGAAACGATCGCAAAACAGGCACAAGCACCATCCGAGAATCCTGACCATTTACAGGCATATACCCCTGCGCCAGGAGGTTGCCGAAGTCGGCCAACACTTCCCAGCGGCCTGCCGGCCCAAACCCCGGAAGAGGCTGCCGGATCGAAAGATGCAAATTCGGATCGATCTGGTAAGCGGCCTCACCGAACGCATCGAGGCGCGAAAGCGTCGCGCCGGAAATCCACATATAGCTCGCGGCAAACTGGGTGCGGGTTAGCGGAAGTTCGCCGGAAACGCGGGTGGCCAGGCTGTGGTGGTTGCGCGTGACAAAGCTTTCGCGAAGATCGGCCGCCGACGTATTCAATTCCCCTTGGGGTGTGAGTGCGCCAGCCCACGAATAAAACGCCGCAACGTCCAGATTGGATGAAAGCTTCTGGCGGTACCCAGCGCGTGCGCCCCAGGAACTCAATGCGCCTCCATCATAAAGGAAGGCGCTCGAAAAGCCATCCTGGAAGAAGTCAGGGCTTGTGGTGGGTCCAGACCCGAAAATCGCCTGGTGCCGCGCGGCATCATGAAATGCCGCAGTCTCAAAACTGGCGCGCGCCCCTAATTTGTGTTTTGCAGAGGCCTCTTCATGCCAGCGTCCTTCGAAGACAGGCCGGCCATCGCGAAAGAGCACGGTGGGGAGGCTGTCGAGCTCGGCAATAGCCGATTGCAGTGTGTCGGTCCGCGCCAATCGAACATCCGACGTGCTTGAGGCGACGAGCAAAGAGGCGGTCCACCCTGAGGCGAGATTCGCATCCAGCTGGGCGTGAGGGAGTATTGCGGAAGCCGAAGATATGATTCCAACATGTAGCAGCTCAGCGCCGGCACGCAAGGCGAGACGATCGCCCAGCGCGAACTGTTCGGAGTGATCTAGGCGCATCTCCTGCAACGCCAAGTCGTTGAGGCCTACTTTCGCCTGGCGCATGACGAAACTTGTTTCCGGACCGTGGCCCAATGCGCCGGAAGGCAGCCAGACGGTTGCAAAGGCGCCTGAGGCGCCACGCTGATAGCTCATTTGGCCCGCGAGCAAGAGGCGGCCTATAGCACCGAGACCCTGGTCATACGAGATCGCAGTGGCGGGGGAATCGGAGTGATTCGATGAAGATCCAGGCTGCAACGCACCGTTCGTTACTTGCACCAATCCGCGCGGACGCTGGGAGCGGGGAGAATCCGCCACAACAGTGCCACTGGCCAGGTCCACATTGCCATCACGCCATTGCAGGATGGTGCGTGTCGCGGCGGAAGAGCGCAGCACCCATTTCCAGTTGTCAGGCTCCGCCGGCACATCCGATTGACGCCGCAAAGTATCGAGTGATGAAAAGATCGAATCCACCTGCACACGCAGCAGGGTAGTTAGGTTTGCAATCACGCCAACGTGCCGCTCCATCGCCGGCAGAAATCCCGGCAGCGACACGCGGAGCGAGTATTTTCCAGGTTTTAGGCGGTCCGTGAAAAAGGCGCCATGCTGATTGGATAGCAACTGCGAAACGGTCCGGCCTCCCGCATCTTCCGACATGAGCCATATTGTCGCGCCCATCTGCGGCGTCCCCGAGGGATCCAACACAATGCCGGAGATCGTGCCATAACCCGGTTTGGCCGTTGCCGAACCAGCCAGAACCAGAACGATGACCATAACCCAACCCAGGGCCTTGCCAGCCGGTTTCATAATGGACTGGTTACCTCCCAGTGGTGGTGTCCGCCGCTGCTTTGTTTACAGCAGGAGGCGTTACAGTAAAATCCGCCGAACGGGAAACAATCTGCTTGGTCAAAAGATCAGTCGCTTGGATTTCAAGCTTGTATTTGCCCGGAGCCAAAGCTTGGGGAGCGATCAGCTGCTCGTAGGTTACCTGCTCGCCGTTTTGCTTGAGCTGGTCTCCTGTCTTGATTTCGTGGGAGATGGTCTGTTGCCCTTGACTCACCTTGACGTCGAGTGAGAGGTCGTTTTTGTGCGTCGTATCATCCACTTTGAGATTGTAGAATTGCAGATAGATTCCCATCGGCTGGTCAGTCCGGAATTCCGCATTGAGCTTGGGGCGGACCTTCGTCGAGCCGAGCACGAACTGCCCGACGCCCACGTCTTTGGAGGAAACCGGCTCGATCTGGTCGGCAAGAATCAACGAGCTGGCATCGAGTTTGTCATCCGGCATCGAGGAGACCGCCAGGCGTGTATTGAGCACGCCCACGTTCCCGCTGTTCACATCCTTGATGACCATGTCGATCTTATACAAGCCTGGGCGCAGAGGCACGGCCTTCTGGTAAATCGAGAATCCTTTAAGCGATGGCTCGAGGAGCGAATCGGGGAAGTCGCGCTGAATGACGTCCTCGAATGTCTGCACGATGCGGCCAGTCATGGTGCTGATTTGAGCGAATAGATTCAATGTACCGGAATGCACGCCGTCCCTATTGCGGAAGGTCATTTGCTTGTTTTGGATTTGAACCGTGATGGGCACCAGGATCGTATCGCTGGTAATGCGCATGAAGTCGGTGCGATAGTCGAAAGAGATCTGATTGCGGACGATTCGCGAGCTGACAACCTCTTTGAGATCCGGGAACTTAACCGGGGGCGCCTGTTGGACCTTCACAAATTGCTCGAGCCGGGTGAATTCATTTTCGCTTTCGAGCCCGCCACCGCCCATCGCAACCGGCGCGGTGGAACCGTCGGTGCGTGTGAACCGAGCGGTCTTGCTGGACATGCCCATCTGCTCCATCATGCTCAACCCGGCCCCGGGGATCTTTGCCAAGGCGTCTTTTTCACCCGGGTCCATGGTCATGTGATATTCGCCGGTGCCGCTGGGGTCCACGAATTCGATGATGACGTTGTTTCCGATCCCATCCAGGTAGCGGTAGCGCCACTGTTCAAATGCATAGGTTGACGTCTGGCCGCCACCTTCCGAATCAGGGCGATTGTACATGCCGCCCGTCGGGTGGGATTCGATCTCATCCGGTTTTCCCCAAATGATGTAGATGCGTCCGCGATCGGTGCGCCAGCCGGGAATACCTGAGGCGAACCGCTCGTTGGCGTACGCGATGCGGCGGTAATGCTCTTCCTTGAACTCGTTCTCCACCGTGTCCGGAGTGGGGTCGCGGCGCTGCCAAAACGCCTCGATGAATTGCTCGCGCTCCTCGTTCGTTTGCAACTGCAGGAACGCGGCGCGTTCTTCATCGCTGATGATGTAGGGAACTTCTTCCTGCAGCCACTTCTTGTAGGGGGTATCGAGCTCCTTCTGGAGCTTTTTCAGGTTTTTCGCTTTGTCCTGCGGCTTATCGCCTTTTTTCTTTCCGTTATCCTGCTGCTTGTCGGCGGGAGTACCTTGCTTTTCATTTTCCTGGGCACGCAGTCCAAAAGCCAGGAGCAAAGCTCCGCTCAGCAGTACCAACAACGGAATACGGCCCAAGCGCTTCATAAGCATACCTCGCCCCTGATTCGGAAGCCTGATTCTATCCCCCTGCGAATGGACCCGTCAACCAATGAATACTCGCACCCCTCACTCCCGGCGGTGTTTCGGTAAAATGAGCGGGGAGCAGTGGCATCGCCCGGTCTTGCCCTGACGCCCTGAGCCATTCCCATCATGGGAGTTCCACTTCTTGATTTTGGCGCTGCCGGCACCGGACTCCTACCCAAGAGCGCCTGCCGCACACGGATGCATACTAAGAACTAAGGTGTCCTCGGAGGGTTGCCTGGGAAGGTGGGTGAGTTTTCCTCAGCGATCGAAAAACCTACCCACCGAAAGATGCAACGGGAATCCGTAACCTGGAGGAGCTTGCTTTTCTTGTACTGGGTACTGCCGAAGATTGCGGAGTCCCCGGCACCGCCTAGGCCCCCGCCTCCTGCTTCTCAGCTTGCCGCATCGCCTCGTAAATCTGGTCAAAGCTCTCAATCGCAAACAGCAGCTTGTGAATTGCGTCAACCTTCACTGGGGTTGAGAGGACCTCGTTCAGACTGAAATCTCTGACCTCGCAACCTCCGTCGATCACGTTTGTGCATTCCCCATGGGA
>WNEZ01003014.1_pt1 | contig 14939 bp, 12 predicted proteins | sample 5400521 | NCBI WGS metagenome assembly WNEZ01 (sample SAMN13153339, study PRJNA577476) | soil metagenome | isolation source: 120 cm saprolite under Douglas fir tree site 2 hole 1 replicate 1 | place: USA:California | collected 2015-04-18
CGTCGATGCGGTAACCCGACAGGTTGGCTGAGTTGAAGTTGGCGACGTATGCGTACTGGCTGCTGCCATCGACCGCGACCGCAGCCGGGCCCCGTCCTCCGGAGAAAGGCGACCCGCTGATCGGCTGAAGCGCGCCCGTGGCTACGTCGATCGTGTATGCGGAGACGGTGGTGGATCCGATGTTAGCCACGTACACAAATCGATTCGACGGGTCGACCATGATCGATCGAGGAAAGAAATCGGCGGGCCATGGCGAGCCTGTGACCGGGTTGAGAGCTCCCGTGTCCGGATCCACACTGAGGCCGTGGACCCGTCCGGGACTCACCGAATCCGCCACGTACAGAAATTGGCCGGTGACGTCAGGCACGGCCGCGATCGGCCTCTGAGCGACCGCGAAGGGCGAACCCACGACGGGAGTAAGCCCCCCAGAGGTCGCATCCATCCTGAAGACCGACACGCTGCCAGATGGTAACTCAGCGCAGAACAGGCTGGCGCAATTGGCCACATAGACAAATTGCCCGTTTGGGTCGACCGCAACCGAAGCAGGAAAGGGACCGGCGGGAAACGGAGATCCTGGAATGGGGGTCATCCGCAGATCGAAAACGCCGAGATCGTATTCGAACCGTGATTGGCCACGTAGGCAAACCTCCCGGAAGGATCGATGCTCATGAAAATCGAACCCCTGCCGTCAGTGAATCGCGCGCTGGAGATGGACAGGCCTCCAGTTGCTTGATCAATGGCGTAGACAAAAACGCTCCCTGCCCGGTCGCAAGTGTCAGACCCGCAGTTGGTGACGTAGACGAACGTATTGGTCGGGTCGACGGCGATCCATTGAGGGCTGGTGCCCGCGGGGTATGGGGAATCGAGCACGGCGGTCAGCGCACCGGTTGCTCGGCTCATGGTAAACGCTGATACGCTGCCCTCTTTGTTCGCGACGTAGACGGCGGTCAGTGGATCGATCGTCCCCTCGGCAATCGAACCAGTGAACCCAATGCCGACACAACTGATGGCAATGCATACAAGACCAAAAGCACGCGTCACATCTCCCCCTCTGACCGGATGCGCCCGTCGTTGGGCGAAAGCTGAAATGAGCTCCCCCGGCCGTTTGCTCATACCACAAGTCGGCGACGGCAGAGATCGCCTCTTAAATTCCGCGAGCCGCCCTGGGTGCATGACCCGTGGGACACGCGTTATCTGCGATCCCGCCTGCCTCGCGGACTTCAGCCGGAGCGAGTTCATCTGCCATTTGATTCCGTCCCCTACACTCAAGATGACCTTCCCTCGGTGGTCGACTACTCCGGATTCTATCCGCTCACGACTGTTGTCATCATCGGAACGCAGTCGCCCGGCGATGTATCGAACTCCATTCTCTACGTCGCCTGGCAGCGCTCGTATCCAGACTCGGGAAGCTGGCTCGCCCTTCCCTCGCCGGATCCGGTTCCGGTCACGGTCCAGTTGCCGCCGGGGATGATCGCCCAGCAGGCCAATGATCTGGTCACCCGTACTCCGGTGCCTGTTTACTCAACCAAGAACGGCCGGGTGATCGTCGACGTTGCCGAGAATCCCGTTGCCCTGTTGGCGATCCCCGCCCCACAGTAAGCAGCCTCTCCGATTCCTTGAGTGTTCAGCGCTCCACCACGGCTCGATTGCTGCCATCCCCGCTGATTCTCTTTTCACCCTGTGGGACGGGCCTGCTCGCTTTCTTTCTTCCCTTCGCCAGGCGAGCGGACTTCGAACCGCCGTCCGAGTTGCGGAGCCGCTCCTGGTTGCTCCGCACTTGCGCTCGACAGGCGCATGACTCGGCCACCAGCGAATCACTGCAATCGTCAGCGCGGACAGGCGAGCTCGCGAACAACGAACACAGCGCGAGCGAAACAATCGAGGTCTTCAGCGCAGTCATCGTCTCTCCTGTTGCGGTCTTTCTGCCCCGCTCGAATCTCGTTTCGGGACCGAAATCTCGTTCCCTGATCAGAGATCGGAAATGAGGGCGAGAAGGCGACAACGAAGTCCTTCGGTCGCATTCAGGGCCGGATACCAGCCGCCGCGGGTACACCCGATCAGGCCGCAATTGACGGTCTGGCTCCGATCGCCTACCTGGCTGCCTGCCTTCCGCAACGTTCGCCTGTTGCGGTCGCAATGCAGTCAAACCGTCGAACAGGATCCTCGAGCCAACCGAGCGCAAATCGGCAGGTCAATCGATTAATTCCTGCCCTTGTCCCTCAACTGTCCAGCCAAGCGACCAAGCCTGTGTTGACGGACCAACGACAGTCGGGGAGTGTTGACGCTTGAACAAGTCCTCGACGTTGAGGATCCGCTCACTTTTTTGAACGCCGGGGGTGGCACTTCACCTCAAGCAGGACAGCGCGCTCGGTACCGAGCTCGCCGGGATCTCTTTTTCGTAAAGGAATGAATTTGAGACATTTCAAATCACCCACTCTCGTTCTACTGACGCTGATTTCGTCATACTCACTGGCGGGTAATCAGAGCATCATGCCCATGCCCGATTCGTGGGATCGGATCCTTGGATATCTCGATTTTGCGTCATGGGACTTACCCGCGGCTGAGATACGCGAAAATGCGCCGAATTATTGGTTTGTTTTTTGCGGATTCGGCTGGCAAATCGGGGATTTTAGAGCCGGCCAACCCAATTTGAACGTTGCTCGCTACATGCCCGGCTTTCTTGACGACCACAACGGCAGGCCAGACGCTTTCCCAGAAAATCCGGAAGAAGACACCCCCGAGCGGCGAGCGCGAACCTTGCAGTGGTGGAATACAGAGGTCGATGGAGTTGGCCACCCGGATTGGGTGCTGTACACGTGTGACGGGGTCACGCCCTCTTACTGGAATTTCAAGGGCGCAACCCTGCCCAACATGCCCTTGGACATCAGCAATCCAGAAGTCGCTGACTGGCAGCTGCGAAACGCCGGTTTCGCTATTGGCTACGAAGACTCGGGCCTTCCCACACTAAGCGCCGATATCGTCTCCATCGAGAACTACGATCATGCCTGCGGGGTGTATCGAAATGGAGAGTGGGTGCAACTGTTCACCGGAGAAGAGTCCGATCCCGCATTCGCGTCCGCGGTGATCGATTGGGCTGCGCGGATTCAGGCAGGATTGCACTCGCTTCCTTCGCCCAGGGGCTTCGTAGCAAATTTTCCTCCATATTCGTGGTTCTCGGACGAGGTGATCGCAAGCGTTGTGGCGAATCTGGACGGCCTTCTCGATGAGCAAGGCTTCACCGGATATGGCACCGGACGTATCAATATTTCGCAGGAGGCATGGCTCCACAAGATCAGGAACATGATCGCCATTCAAAATCAGGGCGTCGCCTACTACAGCACTAACTACGTCTTAACTTTCCCACCGTCTCAAGATGAGCTGGAATGGGTTTTGGGTTCATTCTTGATGGGGAAAGAGCATTCAGCCTACGTGCTGATGACCCCTCCACGAACCATCCTCCCTGACGGAGTGCAATGGCCACATCTTCCTCAGTATGACGAAGACATAGGCCACCCCTGCTCTCCTATGACCTCAACCCAGAATGTCTATGTCCGCGATTACAGCAAAGGGCTGGCAGTGGTAAATCCCAGCCGGGCGACCTCCTACACTTTCGCACTGCCTGAGGGGAGCTTTCGTGATCTCTATGGCAACCAGATCGAAGACCAGAGCTTCGTTCTCGAGCCGCTCACGGGCAAGGTTCTGCTGAGCTCCGAAGATCGCTGTCCATGATTGGGCACTCTCCGCGAGCGGCAGACCGCGTTACCCCGCCGCTTCCCCCACCGCGGATGTTTACTTGCAACTTGGGCGGGAATCAGGGTGTCCGCTGAGTGGTGGCGTTTGCCCGGCTGAGCGTCCTCGCGCAAAGGCCACGTTCGGACTCGGCTTTCTGACGCCGAACGGAGCAGTCAGCGTCGTCGGGTGCTTCGCCCTGTTCCTCCTCCGAGCCTCCTCGTACCAATAAGAGGCGCTACACCACGCGGGAAAGCGCCGCGAAACGCAGCGCAACAACCGGAGTCAGAGCAGGTGGAGGAAGAACAACATGAGAATAGGCAAACGTGTATGGAGCACCGGTCTCGTCTTCACTGTCGTCGGATCGTTGCTTCCCGCTATGGCTGGGGCACTGGCGCCGGAAACCGCCGCCGTTGTGAGCAGGACGGTCTTCGAGAAGACGCTCGACAGCGAGAATCTCGCGGCGCATTTCGATGTCGACCGCGCCCTCGGCCGCGCCTGGATCGACGTGGTGCTCACGGATGATTACGCGGAAATCGGAGCGCCGGACGTGGTTCGGCGACCCCTCGATGGCCTCTATTACGATCCGGCGAAAAAGCAGGTGATCTACCGGAACGGAGCGAAAGGGATCGTCTGCGCCGAGGACTCCACCTTTTTGGGCATGACGTCATTGAAGGACAGCGGACAATGCCAGCTGCGACTGAGCTCCGAGAGGCGCAAAGTCGATAATGGATTCAAGGTCGAGGAAGAGACCGTGGGGAAAGTCGTGTTCGAGGCTCGAAACCCGCAGTGATGCGCTAAACAACCGGATTCTGTAGCAGATAGAAGCGGCACCTACTCCACAGTCTCGCGGGCCTACACGGCGAGGGCGATAGCGTTTCATTCTTTCGCCGCCTGATCGGGAGTCCTGTATGGAGCGCTTCTACCTTTGGCCTGAGCAGCCGGGCGCCTCGCTGTTCGCGCTCTGGTTCTTCAGTCAGCTCATGTTCTGGGCGGGGCGCGTACCAATGCACCGCGCATTCCGCAGCATGGGGCGCGTACTCTTCGGCGGCCTGCGCATCGCGGCGCGTTGGCTTAAGTCGGTGTCAGTGTCAATCGCGAAGCGCGACCGCGAGATGGTGATGGAGATGGGAAGAGGCGACGCGGAAGGCAAGATCGCGCGCGAGTTCCGTCGTATCGAGAGCAGCTTCGCCAAGGAGCTGAACCGTTACCCGAAGCTGCATCGCAAGATCGACGACCTCACCTCGCGGCTTGAGTCCGACTATGGCGAGTGCGGGAGCGCTCCACCCGCGCCGCCGGGCTGGGCCGAAGCCACTGCGGCGGTTGCCAAAATGCCAGAGAACGGCGACGGCATGGTGAAGAAGGTCCTCGAGGAGATTCACAAATCGGCGCAAGCCGGGGAGAAAAAGGCGCTCCAGGAGTATCGGGAATCGACTGCCAACCGGCACAAAATCCTGAACGGAATGGCGTCGATGTGGAGAGAGGTCCAGGCGCTCGCCGGTGAGGCGGGCAAATCGGTGGCCGCAGCGTTGGACTCCACCAAGCGGATTGACTCGTACATGGCGAGTTACGAGCAGACGCGCAAGGGCGATGAAAAGGCGGTGCGCGCGATGGGTTGGCAGTCAACCCAACTCTTCGTCGTTTCGGTCATCGTGCTGGGCGTGGCGATCGGTGGCGCGTTCGTGAACTTCAACCTGATTGCTCTCCCGATGTCGGAGCTGGTCCCCTCGGGCAACCGGATCGGCGGCATACCAGTGTCCACGGTGGCCGCGTTGGTGATCGTATTGATGGAGATCGCGGCGGGCATCTTCGTGATGGAAATGTTGGGCATCACCAGCTTCTTCCCCAAGATGGATCTTCTGCCGTTGTCACGGAGAAGGATCATCCTCTTCGTATCGCTGGGCGGCCTGCTACTGCTCGCCTGTATCGAAAGCTCGCTGGCGATTCTGCGCGAACAGATTGTCGAGTCGTCCTCCGCGCTGAAACACTCTCTGGCTGGAATCTCGGAAAAATCAGTATCGGATCCAATCTTCTCGCGGATCCCGGTGGTGGGCCAAGCGGTGCTCGGCTTTATCCTGCCCTGGATTTTGGCGATGGTAGCGGTACCGCTGGAGACCTTAATCTCGACCGGCGGACACATCGTGCTCACCGTCACCGCGGGCACTCTGGCGGTGCTCTCAATAGCGATGCGCGTGCTGGCGCACGGCGGGCGGTACCTCGTCGAAACACTGCGTCACGTGTACGACATCTATATCATCCTGCCTCTTCAGCTCGAGCGGCTAGCCACCGGCGGGCGCGGAGCAACGCCCCTGCGCGAGCCGGCCAAACAACAGGCGAGGCGATGAAGAAGTTGATCCTGGCAGTAGCAGTCGCGGTGCTGAGCTCGTGCTCGAGCGGCCGTAACTATGCGCTGGCGATCGTCGCGCTGGTCGACGTGTCGGGGACATATCTGGACCAGAAGGAAGACGTGATCAACCTCATCAAGAAGGGCATCTTGCCCAAACTAAACCCGGGCGACAGCCTGTTCGTCATTCGCATCGACGATGAGAGCTACAAGAAGTCGAATCTGGAAGGCAGCATGACGCTGGATGTCCGGCCGTCGAAGGCCAATGCGCAGAAGCTGGCGTTTGCAGCCAGGCTGGACGAATTCGCCAAGAAGCGCGAGCGCGCCAGGCATACTGACATCCGTGGCGCGATGATGCTGGGAGCTGAGTATCTGAAGGAGTCGGGCGCCGGATCGCGGACGATGGTGGTGTTCAGCGATTTGGAAGAGGATCTGCCGAAAGGCGTGAAGCGCACTCTGGCCCCAGACGAGTTCAATGGGATGCGCGTCTTCGCTATGAACGTGAAGAAGCTCAACGCGGACAACGCCAATCCGACTGGCTACCGCGCGCGGCTCGCGTCATGGCAGGAGCAAGCAACTTCGCACGGCGCGAAGGAGTTTAAGGTCGTGATTGATCCGGAGAAGTTGGACGAGCTGCTCGATCACTGAGCGGCACAGCGAGAATCAACTGACGGCGGTCAGGTCGCGAAAGATCAACGTCGACCGTGGCCGAACCCTCCGCCGCCATGAAATCCGCCGCCGGCATGCGCGGCCCCGCCGCCGTGAAACCCCCCGCCGGAAGGGACGCCACTGCTGCCGTGAAAGCCTCCGCCGCGAGGCGCGCCACCGCCACCGTGAAATCCACCGCCTCCGAAACTACCGGCGCGAGGAAAGCCTCCACCACCGCGAAATCCAACGCCGCCGTAACCGCCGCCGCGAGGAAAGCCTCCGCCGCCGTAAACGCCCGGACCGACACCACCGCCCCGAGGCAATGCTCCAGCGCGCGAAAAGCCGCTGCTTCCGAAGCCGCCGCCGCGGTGCACGGTCCCGCCCTGAAAACCGCCACTCAAGTGAGTGACGCTGCCCGCGCGAAAGCCACCTGAGCCAGACCGATAAGCGCCGGAGCCGCGAGGACCCACGACGGGACCGGCCCAATGGCCACCCGAGCCGCCTCGGTGGCCACCCGTGCCGAAGCGCGCCGATCCGGCTCGGTGCACGCCGGCCCAGCCGTTGCGGTAAAAACCATGTCCGCGATACCAACTGAAGTAGCGAGGTCCGTAGTAACCGAAGTAAGGCCGAGGGCCCCAACCCCAAACCCACGGAGAAGCGACCCACGTCCAACCGTATATCGGGTAATAGACGTAGGAGTACGGGTAGACTCCCGCGGAATACGCGTAAGCTCCCTCGTTGCTTTGGTACGCCACGTCGGTACCCTGATACGCTCCCTCGCTGTTTGCGTCCGCTGCCCCGTTTGACGGGTCGTACGTGTACTGGGCACCGTAGGGCATCCAGATCCAGCCGTACTGCGTCGTATAGACCCACTGACCTGTCGACGGGGGCTGCTCTGGAGGCGCCGACTGCATTTCGCGGTCCTCGATCGAGGCCGGAGGCGCGGGTGGTTCTCCCGGCGGAGCGGGTGGAGTCTCGGCCGGCGCGGGAGACGTCGGGGGAGACGCGTTTTGATTCTCCTGGGCGCGGGCAAAGCTTGCCCCGAAAATCAGGCAGAGGGAGACGAATTGAATCCTCATGAACACACCTCGCGCACGCCGCTCAACGGTATCCGAGCAGTCGCTATACCAGACCGTAGCGCTCTCGGCGCCCTGGAGACAACAACCACCGTTCGATAATCGACCGGAAGGGCTCGCGGCCGGGCGTCGGCGGGTGATTACGATCATTTCGTCAGCCCATCGTGCTTCGCCGCTGGGCGCCCGGTGCGACAATCAGACGTATTGCCCGACTGTGCTGCTCGGTCTTCGTCGCCTCAGAAGAGCGACAAGTCGACCGAGTTGGCCATTGCCCGATAGCCGGCGTCGTTCGGATGCAGATTGTCCCCGCTGTTGTAGGCGGGGTTGAAATGTCGCGGATTGGCAGGGTCGCGCGTGGCCAGGTCGAAGTCGATCACCCCATCGAATTCACCGCTGTTTCGGATGAAATCGTTGAGCGTCTCCCGATCCATCTCGCCTGGCTCGGAGAAATAACCAGCGCCTTCGTAGGGGGTCAGCGTCGCGCCGATGATCTTCAGGCCTTTCAGGTGCGCCCGCGCGATGAGTTGCCGGTAGCCCTGGATGAGCTGGGCGGCGTTCACCGCGAGGGGCGGATTGAGGAACGACTGCCCGATGTCGTTAATCGCTTCGAGCAGGATGACGTGAGTGACGCCGTTGTGCGACAGGACGTCCCGATCAAAACGCGCCAGCGCATTGGGGCCTGCCCCGTCATGGAGGATCCGGTTGCCGGAGATACCTTGGTTCGCCACCGCCATGTTTATTCCGGCGTCCATCAGCCGCTGGAACAGGAAATCTGGCCACCGTCGGTTGGTATCGGGGGTAGAAGCCGTTCCATCGGTGATCGAATCGCCGAGGGTCACCAGCACGCGGGTGTCAGCGGACGCAGTCACTTCAACGTCTGCCAGGTAGTACCAGGACCGGGTGATCGTGCTACCGACCGGCATCACCTGGGCCGCAGTGAAATTTCCCGGCGTAGAGATGAATGAGGTCTCCAGCGCCGTGCCGTGCGTGGTCGGCGGCCCGAAATTGCCCGCCACGTAAACGCTGATCGCGAGGTCCGCCTGCGCGGGAACATCGAGATTGACCGGATCGCTCACCACGACTGCCCCGGTCGGAACCAACGCCGCTTGGTCGCCACCAAACGTGAGCTCCCGATCGGTGCCTGGCACGATCGCCGATTCCTGGGCGCGCAGCGCAACATGTGCTGCATTGATCCAAAGCGTCTCGGTCCCAAGCGTATTCGAGAATCGAACGCGCACCCGACTGCCGCCGAGGCTGATGTGCACGATCTCGCGCAGCGTCTGGTTCTCGAAAGCGATTGTGGTCGGGGCGGATGCCGGGCTGGTAGCCCAGGTCGGGACCCAGCGCTCGGGCGCGCCTGCGAAAGAGTCGGGCGCGGCAATGAGACTGATGCCGAGCGCCAGAGCAAGGAAGAGTGCGGTGAATGACCGTCGGGTGATTCCAGCCTTCGCTGCGAAGTGTCCACTGTAGTTCGTCATGGGTCTTCCCTTTCGAGCATGATTGCTCGCGCGCTGTTTGCGCAGGCGGGAGTGGCCAAGTCAATGAGTATGGAGAAGTGGCGCTTCGTTTCGTTCAGGGCCCGACGTGCTCACCGATAAATAAACAGCATTTCGGGCGGGCCGTGACTGCCCATTCGCCCACTGCATGCCTCGAATCCTTAGACCTCGGTCGGGACTTCCCTCAAAACTTGTCTGGATTGCGACGTCCTGGCCTCCGGGTATCGAAGATCGATGCAACGAAGGACATCGGCCGGTGTCATGGCCTGTTTCTTGGACTGTTCACCCGGATGGGTGCTTTGAGGATGCTGGTTTGCCTTTTGTTCCGGGATTTGGTTCGAGGAAGTTGGCACGGCGCCAAATACTTCAAGGCAGGGATCCCATGAGAATTCGATCGATGCAATTGGTGCTCCCGGTAGTTCTGGCCACGGCAGCGGTGGCTACTTCTGACGCCAACGAGCACGGCAGGCGATTTTCTGCCGTCGCTCGATTGAGCAGCTTCAACGAGGTTCCCGCGATTGTGACAGGGGCCCACGGCTCGTTCAGAGCAACCCTCAGCGATGACGGGACGACATTGTCGTTCGAGCTCAGCTGGGCGGGCCTGTCTGGACCACCGCTCTTCGCGCACATTCACGTCGGCCAAGTTGGCGTCAACGGCGGGGTCACCATCTTTTTGTGCGGGGGCGATGCGCAACCGAACTGTCCGCAAGAGACGTCCGCCTCGATCACGGGAACCGCAACCGCGGCGAATGTGCAGGCGATTCCAGCTCAAGGAGTTGCGGCAGGAAATCTGGCTCAGGTCTTGAGTGCAATGCGGCTCGGCAAAACCTACGCGAATATCCATACTCCTCAGTTCATGAGCGGCGAGGCTCGAGGCCAAATATCCGTCAGAGGCGGTGGAGAGGACTAGGCCAAGAGAAGTAGGCCTCAGTCACGCCGCGGTCCTCGGTCATTGTGCTGGACACAGGTATCGCTCTGCACCCCGTCAGAATTTGAGACGTCGCGCCGCGCGCACGCGCAGCACGGCTCCATAGCCCCGGCAGAACTGCCTACCGAGCGGTTCATCAGCACGCTCCGCCGTGAGCTTGAACCCTCGTCCGACGCACTTGTTACGCCGCCGACAATCAGCCTGCAGTTCCGGGGCGAGCACCGACAAGAGACCCCTACCCAAAAGAGGCGCTACACGCGGTGCGAATAGCGCCGCGTAACGCAGGCCAACAATCGTAGTCAGAGCGAATGGAAGTAGACCGTGGGCAAAGTTGTGTTCGAGGCCAGAGGACGAGATTCGACGCGATGACAGCACAGACATCTACGTTCGCTGGTTCGCCGTGCGGGAGGAGAGAAGTCAATGCAGACCCATGGGAAGTCGGGTAGGTCGATATGCCGGTCGGTGGCGCTGCTTGTCGGTCTGGGCGATCTCTTGCTGCCGCAGGAGGCGTCAGCGTTTGACTGGACGATTGGCAAGACCAAAGTCAACCTAGGCGGCTATGTCAAACTCGACGTGCTGTACAGCCACTTCAGCGACGGCCCGGTGGCGCAGAGCACCGCACGCGATTTCTATGTGCCCAGCGGTACGCCGATTTTCCCCGTCGGGGCAAGCGAGCACAGCTATCTTGATTTCTCGGCGAAAGAGACGCGCCTCTGGCTCGGAACAGAGACCGATTTCGGCGAGCACAAGCTCGGCTCATACGTTGAAATCGACTTTATCAGCGGGCAGATCCCGCAGACCCTCGTGACGTCAGCTGCCGGAGCCACGGCGACCACCGGCTCGAAGGTCACCACCAATGCTTACAACCCGGCGCTTCGCCGTGCCTACATCACATTCGACAGCCATTGGTTGTTCGGTCAGGACTGGTCGACGTTCCAGAACACCGCGGTGCTGCCTGACACCATCGACTTCATCGGCGCGACGGAAGGGACTATATTCGTGCGACAGCCGCAGGTGCGTTTTACCCATGGCGGCTTGCAGCTCGCCTTCGAAAGCCCGGAGACCACCGTTTACCCTAATCGCGGTGCCGCTGCTGCCAAGACCGACGACAATTATTGGCCGGACTTCGTCGCGCGCTACGACCTGAAGACAGGATTCGGCGATTTTGCGATCGCCGGGGTTGCCCGCATGTTGAAGGATGCCAACTCCGTCGGAGGCGCCGATGACAACGCCTTCGGGTGGGGAGGAAGCGTGTCCGGGAAGGTGCCGCTTCTCGGCAAAGACGATGTTCGATTCATGTTCAGCGGCGGCCGTGGCATCGGCCGCTACCTCGGCCTGAGCGCGTTTGGCGATGCCGTCGTGAATAGCTCCAACAAGCTGGAATCGGTTTGGGTCTTTGATGGCTTTGTGGCCTACCGCCACGTCTGGAACAACGAGTGGCGGTCCAACGTGATGTTCTCGGGCATCTCCGGGGTCTCTCTCTCCTTCCTCGGGCCCACTTCCACCCGCAGAACCGAGAGCGTAGCCGCAAATCTGCTCTACTCGCCGGTGCCCAAGCTGACGTTGGGTGGAGAGGTTCGCTTCGCGAGCCGCACCGACGTGGCCTCAGACAGCGGTAGTCTTTGGCGGTTCCAGATGTCTGCCAAATACTACTTCTGACGCCTCTTGATAACGCACGAGATCACCCCCTAGTCCTGTGCATGCAGCGACTGGGCTTGGAGTGCCTTGGCGTGTTGCGTTATGGGCCCGCGCTGTTGACTCAGGCGCGACGGCGGCATTATGGAGCTTTCAAGATCGCCGACGCGCAGCGAGCAGCCCACTCGTTGCGGAATTGGGCTCCGATGGGGGGATCTCGCGATCGCTGGGAGGGCACATGAAACGAATTCCGTGGCTGGTGGTGCTGGCAATCCCGCTCGCGGTTCCCGGTGTGGCGCAGGCCCGGTTGACCAGATTCGAGGTGACGACGGTGGAGTCGCCAACTTTCGGGGGGTACTCATGGCCGGGCGTCGGGCAGTATGAGAAGATCGCCGGCAAGGCGTTCGCCGAGGTGGATCCCTTCGATCCCAAGAACGCGGGGATCGTCGACATCCAGCTCGCGCCGCGGAACCCCAACGGCAACGTCGAGTACTCGTTCGATTTCTATATCCTCAAGCCGATCCACTTGAGGAGAGGCGCGCACAGAGTGATGTACGAGCCACCGAACCGCGGCAACAAGACATGGGGCACGTTGGGGCGCTTTCCGGGTGGCAACGATCCGGGTTCGGTCACCGACCCGGCTGTCCTGGCGAACGCGTTCTTCATGCCGCGCGGCTACACGATGGTCTGGAGCGGCTGGGACAAGGCCGCCGGCACCAGCTCGGCGGACTTCGTGACGACGATCACGCTGCCCATCGCCGTGAATCCGGACGGCTCATCGATCACCGGACCGTCGTTCGAGTACATCGTGACGTCCGCGGCTTCGTATCTGCTGACGTATCCGGCAGCCACACTGGACAAGAGCGAGGCAACGCTGACTCATCGCATTCATTTGAACGATACCGCAACGGTGCTTCCCGCTTCGGATTGGGAATACACAGACTCGACCGGAACGGCGATCAGGCTGACGGCGGGGAACTTCGTCGCGAACGACATCTACGAGCTCTCGTACATGGCAAAAGATCCGACCGTGAATTCTCTGGGCTTCGCCGCAATCCGCGACTTCAACGCCTGGCTGCGATACGGGCACCGGGACGATGTCGGCACAGCCAATCCGCTCGCCGGCGACGTGAGGCGGATCTACACCGAGGTCGTCTCCCAGCCCGCCCGCACGCTGAACGACTTCACGCATCTGGGGTTCAATCAGGCCGAAAACGGCAGGATCGTTTTCGACGGAATGCTGCAGTGGATCGGCGCCGGCGACGGTCTCAGTATGAACTATCGCTTCTCGCAGCCGGGTCGCACCGAGCGCAATCGCCAGGATCACCTCTTTAGTGAGGCCGTCTTCCCGTGGGCCAACGTGAGCACGACCGATCCCTTCACCGGGCAGACGGATAGCCGCTACGCCAGTTGTGAGAGGAGCCGCACCTGCCCTCTGGCAATGGAGATCTACTCTGCCAACGAGTATTGGGTGAAGGCCGCCTCGCTCCTGCACACGAACCCGGAGGGCACCGAGGATCTCCCCGATTCTCCGTTCGCGCGCAATTACTTCATCTCCAGCCATCAGCACGGCACTGGCAGTTCGACAACGAGGGGAGTTTGCCAGCAGCTTCAGAATCCGTTGAATTCGGCGCCGGTGCAGCGCGCCCTGTTCATCGCGCTCGACGATTGGGCGACCAGGCACAGGCAGCCGCCGCACAGCCGGGTACCCAGGCTCTCCGACGGGACTCTGGTGCCTCCGCTCCCCCAGTCGGAAATGGGCTTCCCGGACATACCGGGCGTCACCTACACCGGTCTAAAGACTACCCGCTATCGATTCAACTTCGGGCCGGACTTCTACGAGACCGGCATCGCGACCATCAATCCGCCCGTCTTCTCGCCACCCTATGAAGACAATCCGGCGAACGGTCCGATCTATCCGAGCTTCATCCCCAAGACAGACAGCGACGGGAACGACATCGCCGGCGTCCGCCTGGCCGACGTGACCGTGCCTCTCGCCACATACACCGGTTGGGCGCTGCGATCCGGCGTCTGGGCGAACGACGGGTGCGAAAGTACGGGGCAATACATTCCATTCGCTCGGACCACGGCGGAACGCATCGCCTCCGGCGATCCCCGTCCGTCCCTGGAAGAGCGCTATCAATCGCTCGATCAGTACGTGAGCGGAGTGGCGCACGCTCTCCAGAACATGGTCCGGGAACGCCTGTTGTTGTGCGAGGACTTTGATGCCGAGCTGAACCGCCTGATCGAGGCGGGGGTGGCGGCAGGACTGGAAAACGCGCCGAGCGGCGGCGAGCCTTCGTCACCGCCCCTGCCGCGATCCTGCCACCCGACGCCCGGGTGAGGACAATCGAGCTTTCGAAACCGCTGGCTAATTGCTCATTCGCCGGTATTCTGCGCGGCGCAGCCGAACCGGGGGGTGCATCGCAATGGCGAATGCTCACGCCTCTTTAACTCGCGCTTCCTGGGGCCAAACCTCGCGCCGGGATGCCTGGTGGGCCGCGCCCGCAGTTGTCTTTGCCGTGCTCACCTCGTTCATCGTCTACGCTACCTGGGCCGCTATCCAGGGGAATCACTACACCTACGGGCCGTACATTTCGCCGTTTTACTCACCGGAGCTGTTTGGTAATTCGGTGCACAGCTGGTTCGGTCCCAGGCCAAGCTGGTGGCCGAGTTGGCTGGTGTTCTCGCCAGCGCTGCTCATCCTTCCGTTCCCAGCCGCGTTTCGCCTGACCTGCTACTACTACCGGGGCGCCTATTACAAAGCGTTCTGGGCCGACCCGCCCTCGTGCACTGTCGGAGAGCCTCGCCAGAGCTACCGCGGCGAGCTGTCGCTGCCGCTCGTGCTCCAGAACGTGCACCGGCTCTTCTTGTACATCGCTCTCATCTTCTTGGTGATCCTCGCTCATGACGTATGGGAAGCGATGTGGTTCCGCGATCCCGGCGTTGGCCAGGTCCGCTTCGGCATCGGGTTGGGGACCCTGGTACTGGCCGCCAACACCCTTCTGCTCGGGGGGTACACGATCGGCTGCCATTCGCTGCGGCATCTGATCGGCGGGTATCTGGATCAGCTCGCCAACGCT
>WNEZ01003287.1_pt1 | contig 14939 bp, 10 predicted proteins | sample 5400521 | NCBI WGS metagenome assembly WNEZ01 (sample SAMN13153339, study PRJNA577476) | soil metagenome | isolation source: 120 cm saprolite under Douglas fir tree site 2 hole 1 replicate 1 | place: USA:California | collected 2015-04-18
CTGGTGTCGCTGCTTCGGTGAGGAATTTGGCAACTTGGGCGAGCCGGGAGCGCAATCGCTCTGGATCCGGCCGCGGAGATCGGCGAAGAGTGCGATCCCAACGGGGAGGGTCAACGATGACCCGACGGTCGAACGTCGCAGTCCTGGTCGTGGTGGCTCTGCTCCCGACGCTTGCGGGATGCGCGCAGCAGGCATCGAAGACGACGACGCCGTCCGCAACGGCTCCGAAGGAGCCCGGGGCGACGCCGCCGTCCCAGCAGTCAGCCGCCCCGGAGCAGCGGCCGACGGCTCAAGGGCCATCGAGTTCAGTCGCGGGGGCACCCCCGACGTCGGGCCTGCCCCAGAACCTGGAGGAGTTCAGCGACGAGCCGGCGCTCAAGGACGTGCTCTTCGAGCCCGGCCGCGCGGACATCGGCCGCAACGGGGCCACCATCATGCTGGGTAATGCCCGCTGGCTGGTCGACAACCGTGACTTCCTCGTGCTCATCGAAGGCCACACTGACTACAAGGGAACGCGCGAGGGCAATCTTGCCATCGCCGAACGGCGGGCCAAGGCGGCCGCGAGCTTTCTCATGACGATGGGCGTCCCCGACACACGCCTGTGGACCGTTAGCTACGGCTCAGAACGCCCGGTGTGCGCGGAAAAGTCGGACGCATGTGCGGCGAAGAACCGGCGCGTGCACTTCCGCGTGAAGCGCCAGCGAGCGGTGAGCCAGGCTCCGTCGGCCGAGCCGAACGCGGCCGGCCACGGATCGGGCAGCGCCTGATTGCCGTTCGCGATGCAGTTCCGGATCAGCGTGGCCCACTGGGTCTGAGCGGCGGCGTTTGCGGCTGTGGTTCGTTTCCCGGTCGTACTTCGCCTGGAGGCCGTCGACCTTCGTCTGGATCCGCTGGAGCGCCGCCTCGGCGAGTTGCGCGAGATCGGCCTGGCTCGAGGCTCGCAGAGACTCAGTCGAAGCTGGTCTAGCGCACCAGGTCTTGAAGACGCGCCTTCAACGTATCAGGCAAACGGGACAGGGCGTCGACGTCGATCAGCTCGATGAAGGCGGGAATGCCCGAGAAGGACGTGGCGGACAGGATGAGATCGTCGGCGGGGCGAAAGGACGGCAGGCCGAAGGCAATGGTGGTGAGCGGGAGCTTGGTGGTGAGCGGGAGCTTGGGCAGGTCAGGGGCGTACTCGGTCTGGACCTGATAGCGGAGGTCGGAGAACAGCGATACGAGGCCGGGGGCGTGGCCGAAGATGACCTGAGTCACCAATGCGTTGACAACAAATTGTCGGATGTGTTCCGGACGACGCTCGCCCTTGCCGGCGAGGCCTTGTCTCACCTGGGTGAGCGCGTAGCCGGACGTGAAGCTGACAACCCAGCGCACGGGGGAGGCCATGCTGATCATCTTGGTCTCGCGGCTGGTCGTGGCCTCGTGCGTGTACTCCCACGGGTAGAGGGTGACCCGGTTCCCCACCAGCGCCAGCCAATGCTCGTCGAGCTCGGACGGCACGTCAAAAGGACGCGCGGAGAACGGTTTGTAGTTTTGCTGGAGCTGAGCGAAGGCTCGCTCCGCGAGGGCCGCGTCTCCTTTGACGCCGAGATATTTCCCGAAGAGCCGCTCGGGCGAGAGGATGGGGCGCAAGGTTTCCAGGTGCGCCGCGAGCTGCTCTTGCAGGAACTTGGAGACGACTTCGGTCTTGCGGCGGAGCTCCGTCAGCTCCTGGAACGACAGGGGCTTGGTTCGTTTGTCTGGCCCGCTCATACGCGCGCTCGTCGCCGCGCGGGTAGTCTAGCTTTACGAAGTCACCGATGTACAGCAGTTTGCGCGAGGGCGCGAAAGGCCCCAATCGGAGTAAAATCGCGGCAACGCAGCGCTCTGTGGTGCGCGCCGCAGGCCGTCGCGGGGCTGGGGCCCCGCCGGCCGAGGCGCGGCTATAAAGAGATGATTCCGGAAAAAGGCGGGGGAGTGGTCTTATGCTGACGATCCGCGTGGTCTCATTCAAGGGGCAGCCGGTCGGCCGGGAGTTGACGGCCCGCTTCGGCGAGGCCGGGGGCACCATCGGGCGTGGAGAGACCAACACGCTGGTGCTCGCCGATCCCGAGCGGTTCATCTCGCGCACCCACGCCACCGTCTCGTTCCAGGCCGGCGGCTTCATCATCACGGACAACGGCACCAAGAATCCGGTCACGCTGAACGGGCGACCGCTGGGGCCGGGCGGCCAGGCACGGCTCGGCGACAGGGATCAGATCAAGGTCGGGGACTACATGCTCGAGGTCTCGCTGGCCCCGCGCGGCGTACCTGCGATTCCGTCTGCCAAAGCGGGGCCCGCGCCGAAGGCGTCCGACCCGTTCGCCGATCTGCTGCTCCCGGCCGAACACTCGGGACCGCGCACGCAGCCGATCAACCCGTTCGAGCCCGCGAGCCCGAAGATTCGGGAGACCATCCCGCCCGATGCGCTCGCCGATCTGCGCGGGCGGGAACCGAGCATCGACGATCTGTTCGGCCTCAAGGCGTCGAGCGCGCCAGATCTGTCAGCGCCGGAGCCGCCGGCGGGCAAGCCCTTTGCGAACCTCGAGGCGGCAGGCGTGGTGGATCCCCTCGACGTTCTCGCGGGGACGCTGAAGCCGATCCCGCCGCCATCCGTGTCCGACCACGGGCCCGAGATCTTCACGCCCTACGCCCCGCCGGCGGCGAAGCCAGAGCCCGTGCGCAAGGCCGCCGCCGAGGTCGCGCCTCCCGCTCCGCAACCCAGTGCCCCGTCCGCATCCCCGGGGCCGTTGCCCCAGCCGGTGAGCGCTGGGCCCCCGGGCCCACGAGAAGAGGCGCTGCTCCGAGCGTTCCTGCACGGCGCCGGCCTCTCTGGAAGCAACCTCTCGAAGAGCCTCACGCCGGAGACGATGGAAGCGATCGGCAAGGTCCTTCGTGAGGCTGTGCAGGGCACGCTCGACCTCCTGCGCGCCCGCGGCCTCACGAAGAGCGAGATGCGGGCCGACGTCACCGTGATCATGGCGCAGGACAACAACCCCCTGAAGTTCTCGCCGACGGTGGAGGCCGCGCTGACGCACTTGCTGGTGCCGCAGGCGCACGGCTTCATGCCGCCGATCCGCGCCATGAAGGACGCCTACGACGACCTGCGCGCGCACCAGCTCGGATTCCTCGCCGGGATGCGCGCGGCGCTCGACGAAGTGCTCGTGCGCTTCGCGCCCGAAGAGCTGGGGAAGCGCTTGACGGACCAGTCCCTGCTCGACGACCTTCTCCCGATGAACCGGAAGGCGAAGCTCTGGGATCTCTTCATCGAGCGCTACGCGACGATCTCGGGAGAGGCCCGGGAGGACTTCAACGCGGCCTTCGGCAAGGCCTTCCGCCGCGCCTACGAGGCCCAAGTCAAGCAGCTGCGCGGCGAGAAGCGGTAGAGCGTTCAGCGAACCGCGCGCGACGAGCGACTCTCGAGGAGCCAACCGAACTCCTCCGTCGTCGGCAGCCCGGCGCAGCCCAGCATCAGCGCGTCGCCGTCCACGCGACCGCGCGTCCACCAGAGCCCCTTCCACCCTGTGCTCTCGCTCCAGGCGCGCAGCGCTTCTCCCTCGGCGAGGGGTCCGAAGGCCTCGACGGAGGACAGGGCACGCAGCGTACCGACCGCGCCCTCGGGATCGGCGGTCTCCGGGGACGCGAAGGCACTGTGCACGAGGGCGCCGTCGAGATCGTCGGCGCCGCGAGTCGGATCGAGCACCGCGAGTGCTGCGTCTTCCAGGCCGGCGAACCAGTCGGCGCCTTCGAACACGGCGCGAGCCGCCGCCGTATGCGAGACCAACGCCACCGCGACCGTCAGCGGGAAGTGGCGGCCCACTCGGTCGACGCTCGGCATCAGCACGCCAGCCCAACCGCTCGGACCCATGAGCCCAGGGAGGAGCACGAAGCGCCAGATCGGCATGGTGAGGTAACAGTCGAGCCAGCCCTCACCGAGGGCCGTCCGCGTCGCCCGGAGGCCGTTCTGCAACCACACGTCCCACGTCATGACGAATTCCACCGGCAGCCGGCGATTCACGAAGTCGCCCAGGCTCGGCACCTTCCCGTACCATCCAGGAATCGGCTGGCGCGGGTCCGCGCTCACAGGGCCGTGGGGCAGCGGAACTGACTGAGCTCCGGCAGGCGGAAGGGGTTACGCACGCTCGAGGCGAAGATTTCGAAGACCGTGCGGCGACCCTCGACGTTGATCGTCGCGACGAACCGCTCCGACTGCCTGGTCTCGGCGATCTGGACACCGTCGAACATGCGGAAGAGCGCCCACGGGCCCTCGAACTTCACGGCGCTCGAGCCGGAGGCCGGCGGCGGTGAGATGGACGCGCGCACCATGCTGCGACCACCGGGGCCGGGGAACTGCACGGGGACCGCGACCTGGGGCCCGTGGGAGTACTTCACGAGCTTTCCGTCCACGTCCAGGATGAACTGCTGGATCGAAGCGTCCATCTCCACCGGCTTGAACTCCAGCTGGATGCTCGGAGCGCTGCCGCCACCGCGGAAGAAGACGTCGCGGATGACTTGTGCACGCTGGAACTCCGCGAGCGCCGCCGACTGCCCCATTGCGGGATCCTTGAACCGCCAGGGCTTCTGACTGGTGTCCACGTGCTGCGCCAGATACTTCTGAAAGAACCCTTCGAGCAGACCACTCTGCGCAAAGAGACGCGCGAAGTCTTCGGGCGTCACGTCCTGCGCGCTGGTGCGCACGAAGGGGTAGCGGCCACCCGTCGCCTTGACGCAGAAGTCGGCCACCTGCGCCCGCAGCTCGCCGTCGATCCTTTCGCGCGTCTTTCCCACGGTCGCTCGCGTGCCGCCTTCCGCCAACCCCTGGAGCATCGAGCGCAGAGGCTCGGGCTGCCGGGAGGCCTCCGCGCGGAGCTTGTTGGCGGCGTCGGTCTGGGGCGCTGACTGGCCCGTGTCGAGGGCGGCCTTGGCCGCCATCATCCACTGGTAGGCCTCGTTCAGAAGCTGGAGCAGGCCATCGATCGGAGCCGGCGCGTTCCCGCCCGGGCCGCTGACGAATCTGCGGACGTCTTCGAACTGATCGTCGACCAGGAACTTCTCGAGTGAGCCCGTGGCAACGCCCGTGACGGTCTGACGAGCCCTGCCCGCGTACTCTTGCGCCTTGCCGGCCAATCCTTCTCGGTCGGGCGGGATCGAGAGCGTCGTCTCGCGCTCGAAGGCCTTCATCAGCGGCTTCAGCGGGGTGTCCGGCGCCGAGAGGACGCGGGTGATCTCGATCGACCTGTTGAGGTCACGATCGCGAATGATGATGATGTCGCTGATGAACTGCCGCCAGATGCGGCGGTAGTCCTCCAGGTAGAGCCGCCTCACCGCCTCGGTGGCCGCCGGGGTCGACGCGACCGAGCCCCGGGCCGTCCCCAACACCCACGTCTCCTCGTCGGCCAACTGAAGGGTGCTTACCTCGACGCGTCCGGCGAAATACTTGTAGTAGCCGTCCTTGGTGTAGAGGGCCGGCACGCCCCTGGTCATCGGCTGCTTGCTCTCCCGCTCGAAGACCAACAGGGCCTTGGGGCCGGCCTTGTCCGGGACGGTGAACTCCCGGAGATCCTGGACCGGCTCCCGCTTGAGTCGCGCGTAGACGCGGTTCGCGAGGGAGTCGCGGCCGATCGCGGAGCGCACGCGGGTTATCAGCCCGTCGTTTCGAGGCACGATCGGATCCACCCACCCGCGGTCGTAGAGGGCGTCGAAATGCGGCTTCAAGGTCTTGAGCGCGACCTCGGGACCCAGCACCTGCTCGCCTCGCGTCTGATACCAGCGCCAGACGGCCTCGGCGTCGAGATGCTTGGGATCGTAGAGCATGAGGTAGGTCTTCAGCGCCTCGTAGGACTCTTCCTGGCTGCCGGGGGCTTCCTGACGGAGGTACTGCTCGAGATACGTGGCCAGCGACGGCAGGAAGGTGTCCTGGAGCATCCGGCGGTACGCCGCGTCGCTGGCCGCCTCGAGCTTGCGGCCCTGGTAGAGGCCGAAGCGCCACGACCAGGGCACGGAGGCATCCGCCGTTGTGCGTGTCTCGGCGAGAGCGCGCACACCGGTCAGCGTCGGCAGCAAAGCCGCGAGGTCGCTTCGGGCGCCGGCGCGGACCACCGTCACCTGTTGCTGCACTTCGTCCAGCTGTGCTCTGACCTCCGCGAGATAGCGCCGGTTGTGCGAGGCGCTGACCCACCAGGCCAGCATGAGGACCACCAGCGCGGCGACACATGCCGCCACCGCTCCGACCTGCAGCCATTGGCGGCGGCGCTCCCAGCGGAGGTCGATCCCCCCGAGGCCGGCCTCGGGGAACACGACCTCGCGCAGGAGCCGAGTGAGAAAGTAGCTCCGGCCGCTCGGGTGCTGCGCGGGCAGGAGCATGCGCTCGAGACCCAGGCCTCTCGCGAGGGCGCCCATGACACGGTCGATGGGATTTCCTTCCTGCGTGCCGCTCGTGAAGTAGACGCCGCGGAAGACGAGCGTGGCTTCGAACCGGCTCGGAGCGAAGGCCGCATCGACGAACTGGACGAGGCGGTCACGCAGCAAGGCGAACTGCTGGGGGAAGCCGTAGAGCAGCGCGCGCCGCGCTGGATCGCGCTCCTCCTCGAGCCGTTCTGGCAGACGATCGTACAGGCGCCCCTCCAGGCGCTGAAGCTCGGCCGACATGGCGGCGGGGTCGAGCCCCTCTTTCCCGTAGGGAAGCGAGAAACCCCAGGCCTGACCGCGCTCTTCCTTGCCGAACGCGGAGAAGAACTCGCTGAACCCGGCCAGAAGATCCGTCTTCGTCACCAGCACGTAGACGGGAATGCGCACGCCCAGGACCTGGTAGAGCTCCTGCACGCGCGTGCGCAGAGCCTGGGTGTGCGCCTCGCGCTCCGCCGGCGACTGCTGCAGCAGGTCACCCACGCTGACCGTGACCAGCACGCCGTTGATGGGGCGGCGCGGCCGCGATTTCTTGAGGAGCTGGAGGAAGCTCTGCCAGGCTGAGGCGTCGACGGCACGGTCGCTCTGCTGGGTGGTGTATCGCCCCGCCGTGTCGAGGAACACGGCCTCGTCGGTGAACCACCAATCGCAATTGCGGGTACCGCCCACACCGCGGACGGCCTCGCGGCCGAGTCGGTCCGCGAGCGGAAAGCGCAGCCCGGAGTTGATCAGCGCGGTCGTCTTGCCGGCCCCGGGAGCGCCGATGAAGACGTACCACGGCAGATTGTAGAGGTGCTGCTGTGAGCCGAGCGCGCGGATTCGGGCCCACAGCGAGGGCCGCTCGGTGCCGAAGCGGAGCCTCCGCAGGAGCCCCAGAGCTTCCTCGAAGCGCTTGCGGAGCTGCGCCGTCTCTTCGGCCGACGCGTCAGCGCGGATCTCCCCTCCCGCAGGCATCTGCTGGAGGAGACCGCGCGTCAGCGCCGCATTGGCGCGCCTGGCTTTGACGTATCTCCAGACCAGCCGCGCAACGGGCGCGAGCACGATCAGCGCGATCTGCAGCACGCGCACCCACTCCGCTTCGAACGGGCGAAAGTCGCTGATCGCGATGGCGGGCCCGATCCACCAGACGAGGATTGCGAGCGCGAGCAGACCGATGGCGAGCAGCACCCATCGGTTGAAGATCAGTTTCAAGATCGCGAGAACGGACCTCATGGCGTCCGCGGGGACGGGCTTGACCCCGCCGCCGCGGTGTCGCCCGCGGGTACGTAGAGCGTGATCTCGACCCGGCGGTTCCTGGCCCGGCTCTGGGGCGTGTCGTTCGGCGCGAGCGGCTCGGCTTCTCCGCGGCCCTCGGAGCGGAGGCGTCCGGGCGCCACGCTGACCGCCAGGAGCCGCGCGACGGACTCTGCGCGTGCCCGGGAGAGCTCCCAGTTCGACGGAAAGCGCAGCGTGCGGATCGGCACGTTGTCCGTGTGACCGACCACGTCGACCTGCCCCGGCACTCTCTTGAGAGCGTCCGCGATGCGCGTCAGCAGCCCCTGGTCGTCGGCGCCGACCGTAGCGTCGCCCGGCTTGAACAGGCCGTCACCCAGAATGGTGACCACGCTCCGGTCGAGGTGGTCGTCGACCTGGACCAGCCCGCGCCGGATTTCCTCGGCGAGGAATGTCGCCAGGCGCGGCGCCGGCGCCGGCCTGGGTGGGACGGGAGCCGCGACGCGGAGCCCCGCGATGTCCGCCGCGAGCCTGTCGGAGGCTCGGCCCAGACTCCAGTCGAAGCCCACGTAGACGCCGAGCAGCACCACGGCCGTGACCGCCCCGATGACCCAGAGCGGCAACCAGCCGAGCCGCCGCTGGGCCACGCCCGGCACGCCACGCCAGTTCGCGGCGAGGTCACGCTCGTATTCCCCGCGTTGCTTCCGGATGATCATGAGGAGCCGCTGGCGGATCGCCTCGAGCTGACGCTGGCCGCCCTCGGCGATCCGATACCGCCCCTCGAAGCCGAACTCGAGGCAGACGTACATGAGCTCGAGGAGATCGAGATTCGCCTGAGGGTTCTCCGCGAGCCTGGCCAGGAGCTGGAAGAACTTCTCTCCGCCGCCGGTCTCGCCGTGGAACAGCGCCAGGAGACCCTGGTGCGCCCATGCGCCCGAGGCGCCCAGGGGCGTGCTTGTGGCGGTCTCGTCGATCAGTGTGCAGAGCGCGTAGCGGGCGGCGACGATCTTCTCCGTCGTGACGCCGGCCGTCCTCGCTTGCGCCTCGAACTGTCGGACGCCCTGGGCGAGGCTGTCACGCAGCGCCGTCGGGTTCGGATGCTGCACCGACGACCTCAGCTGCGGCAGGACGTTCAGCAGGCGGTTCGCCGCGGCGACGAGCGGGTTGAATCCGCTGCTGACGGAGGCGACCTCGGAGACTTCCGCTTGCTCCGCGGGTGTCTGGCGTTGCTCGCCCGGTGCCGGTCGCGCCGGCGCCGGGCGCCCGCCCGGCACGGGCATGATGACCGTGCGGTCGAGGCCCAGGTCCGCGAACGGATCGTCAGGCACCGCGCACCGCCCAGAACTCGAGCTCGAGTCCCGGGAACTCGCCCGCGATGTGCATCGCGAGCGCCCGCGACTGCTCGGTCACTTTCCAGAGGTCAGCGCCTCGATCCAGCTCGAAGTAGATGAATCCCGCGTGATAGGGGATCTGCCGCGGCGCGACGGGCAGGCTGCGCAGCGCGATGCCCGGGAGATTGAGATTGACCAGATCCCTGATGCGCTCGACTGGACCGATCTTGATGAGTGTCGGCAGACTGGCCTGAAGCCGCTCGGGCTGGAGCTGCGCCTTGGCGGCGAGCACGAACCGCGCGGTTTTAATCAGGTCGCTGTCCGGAATGGAGGCTACGCGCAGCCCGTAGGCGCGCTCCTGCAGCTCGATGGAAATGGCGTTGCGCTCCAGCACCATCGACAGCGAGCGCCGGATGTCGGCGATCACTGGCCCGAAGGAGCCGGCCAGGTCGTCATGGCGATAGATGGGATACGCAACGGGGCGGCGGGTCTCGCGCGTGAACGTGGAGAGCTCTCCCGCGAGCGAGAGGCACACTTCGTACAGGCGTTCCGGATGCAGCGGGACGGTTGCCGCCAGGTGCGCGAAGATCGGTTCGAAGCGATTCATGACTTCCAGCCATAGAAATTCGGCGATCTCGCCTACGCCACCTGGCCCGGGCTGAGACATTCGTGCCGCGAGCGCGTCGCCGCGCTGGTGCAGAAGCCCGTGAACGTCGCGCAGGAGACTGGCCAGCGCAGAGGCGGCACCGACGTCCAACATCGGCGGCACGTAGCCATTGGTGTCGAGCACGACACGGTTGTCGGCTCGGCGTTCGACGACGCGGGCGACCCCGAGGCCGGTATACGCCGCCGAGACGTCCGCCTCCTTCAAGAGCTGCAGGCGCAGCCGGCCGATCTGGATCAGCGCTGTCCGATCGAACGACGCGTTGCTGTCCTTGACCTCCAGCTCTCCGGCGACGTAGCGCGCCAGGCTATCCACGCCGGCGCCGCCCAGGTCGGCCTCGTCGACGCCGGGCCGCCGCACGGGGAGGGACAGAATCACGAGGGCGTCCCGCAGCGTCGCCGGGACGTCCAGCGGCGGCGGGAGCGGGTCGCGGGCCGGGCAATCGAACGAGGTTCCGTCGGGGAGCACGCCGCGCGCGCTCCGCACGGCCAGCTTGCCGAGCTCGAGCAAGGACTCGTCCACCGCGAGCTCCAGGAACCCCCAGGGGTACGGGCGCAAGGCCCGGGTACGCAGCTCGAGCTGCGCTTCGACGTGACGGTCGTGCTGCTGGAAGTGCTGGGGCTGGAGGAACGTCCCCTCAGACCAGATGATGCGGTTGTCCCAGGTCATGGGCGACTCACTTCACCGCCAGCGTGATGGCCCGTGCCTGGATGCCGATCGTGAGCGTGGCGCTTCCCTTCGCCGGGACCGGCGCCGCCTGGCGCCAGCGCGACTGCTCGAGGTCGCGGAACGCCCCGACCACGCCGATGAACTTCGTATCGGGTTGAAGCTGCCGGCGATACTGTCGCTTCTCTGCGGGCTGCAGCTGGAACTCCTCACGCCCGACCAGCTCGCCGGCGAGCGTCTCTTGCTCTTTGTCGTAGAGCGAGAAGAAGTCCGCGCTGTTGAAGGCCGCGATCGACTTGAGCTCGTAGACGCGCACCACGATGGGTGACGGGCGGCCCCCGCGGTCGGGGTTGACACTCGGGTCGGCGTTGATCGCGCCTCGCAGGAGCGGTGGGCCGCCGCAGCCCACTGTGAGAACGAGGCTGCACGCGAGGGGCAGCAGACTACGAGACCATCGCATCCCGGCCCTCCCGGGAGTGCGGCCGAAGGGACCACATGCCCGTTGATGCATCGAGGAGACTACCGCCGACCCACCGGCCAATCAAGCGCCTCATCGAGAAACCGCGTCGGGGCGCCGCGGCGCGCGGGTGTTGGGTGTCCGTGTTTCCGTAGGCTTGTCGGCAGACTCGCGAACCTCGTTGATCACCCATCCGCGCGAGCCGTGCTTCAGCGTATAGGCGAACCTGGTCTCGGTTTGCAGACGCTGGCCACTGCTCAGGACGACGACGTCCTCCCGGCGGCCCTGCGCCTTGGCCTCGTCTCCCGTGATGGTGATCTCGTAGACTCTGAGGTCGACCTTGTGGCTCCGCTTGATCTCGTTGGAGGCCCGCACGCGGCGGAGCTCATCGTCCGTCAGGCTGGGACGGACGCGGCGCAGCAGTTCGACGTCTTTTGTCTCCACGGCGCGGACGTAGTTGTCCAGCAGCGCCCGTATTTCAGCGCGCGGGTTCGGCGGCGCTGGCGGCGCCGGCGGGGCCGGTGGCGGCGGAGCCACGGGCGCCGGGAGCGCCTTCGCGAACAGCTCGCCGGCGGCCCGGAAGCTCGTGGTCGCGTCCGCGAAGGAGAGTTGCGCGTACGCCGCGTTGCCCTTCCGCTCGAGGTCCACCGCTCGGGGGAAGTCTGCGGCATCCGACGATGCGCGCTGCTTCGCCGCGACCATCCCTGCGCGCACCGCGTCGGCCTCGGTCCGCTGCTCCTGCTTGACCTGGGCCTGTCGCTCCGCCTCGCCGTACCGTTCGGCCGCCTCCTGGTAGGCTTGCGTGGCGGCCGCCGGGTTGCCGGCGGCCGAAAGGCGTTCGCCCTCGACTTGCGCAGCCTCCGCTCGGGAAAGGACCGCCCGGGAGAGAGCGACCGCGTCCGCCTTGATCGCTCGGTCGCGCGCCGCCAGAACCGTGCCGCGCAGCTGCTCCACGTTCTCCCGCTGGGCGCGCCCGGCGTCGCGACCGCCGGCGAGCCAGACGACGGCCGCGATGAGGGCGAGCGCCAATCCCCCTGCCATGGACAGCGTGAGATACCGTCGCGCTGGTGCGCTGAGCCGTGGCCGGCTGAACGCTCTTGGCGCCGTGAGCGGAGCGGGCGGCTGAGCGCGCTCGAGCTCGGGCGCTGCCGGCGCACTGAGCGTTCTGGGCCTAACCGACACCGGCGGCGCCTGGGTCTGCGCCGTCGTCGCGGGGGCCGGGGCAGGTGCCATCGCCGGGTGCTTGACCAGCACGGTCGACGTGTCCACGAACACCGTCTCGTCGGAGGTGTCGACGGCGGTGGCCGGAACGCTTTTGGCCGGGTCGGCCAACTCCTCGGCGTGGCGTGCTGCGGCCGCCGCGGCAGCCTGCGCCTCACGGGCGCCCGCCTCCGCCCGCGCGTAGAGTTGCCGGGCCTCCTCGAAGCGGCTTTCTCCCCGCGCGTACGCCTCCTCGGCGAGGGCCGAGAGCCCTGCGGCGAACCTGGTCTCCGCCGAATCCCAGAGGGGTGCCTGATGGCGCGCGGCATCGGCCGCCTCGGCGGCCCGCCGGGAGTGCTCGGCCCGGTCGCGCATCCCGGTGGCCGATTGGCTCGCGCGGCGGTTCGCTTCGCGGCGCGATGCATCTTCCTCCTGCTCGCGTGCGAGGGCGGCCTCGGCGGTGCGCCGGAGGCGTTCGGCCTCGGCCGGCACGGCTCCCGGCGACGCGTGCTCCGCCACTCGACCGAGCACCTCCAGACACCGGGCGTACGCTGTCGCGTCGTAGGCCTCGCTCGCCTCCCGCATGAGCGCATCGAGTTGCTCGCGGCGCTGGCGATGCGTGTCGACGTGGTGCTGCGCCTCTCTCAGGCTATCGGCGGCGCGGGCGTGCTCCGGCATCTCGCCGACGACCCGATCCAGCTCGGAGACCGCCCGCTCGAAGTCGCCGTTGCGGAACGCTTCGAGGCCACGGTCGAGGGCCGGCCGGAGTGACTCCGCCTGCGTCAGGAGCCCTTGCAGGCGCTCGATCCGTGTCGCCGTGTCACGGTCGATGCGCTCGAGTGTGGCGAGCGGAGCCCGTTCGTCGACCACGAACACGGTCTCGTCAGCCCACGGGCCACCCAGCCGCGACGCGAGGGCTTCCCGGAGCTCGTGGAGCCGGCGCAGCCGAGCCTGCACGTCACGGCGGAGCCGCTCCGCGTCCTCGGCGAGCCTGCGTCGCAGCTGCACGAGCTCGGCGCGCATGTGCCCGAGCGTCGCGAAACGCTGCGCTGGATCCTTCTGAAGAGCGCGCTCGAGGATCGCGCCGAGCTCCGGCGGCAAGGTTGGCTCCACCTCGCTCAGTCGCGGCGGATCCTGGGACCTGAGCTTTTCCAGAATTTCGAAGGGGTCGTCGCCCGTGAACGGCGCACGGTTCGTCAGCAGCTCGTAGAAGACGGCGCCGACCGAGAAGATATCCGAGTGATGGCTGCCGTGGCCACGCGCCCGCTCCGGCGCCATGTACTGGAGCGTACCGACGATGAGCCCCGCGCGGGTGAGGCCGGTCTGGGCCGCCGCGATGTGAGCGATCCCGAAGTCGAGAATCTTCACCTGGCCGTTCCGGAGTACGAAGATATTGGCGGGCTTGACGTCGCGGTGAACGATGCCCTTGTCGTGGGCGAATTCCAGCCCCTCGCAGATCTGGACCATGAGGGGGACTTTGTCCTCGAGGTGGACAATGGCTCGCTTGGCGATGAGCTGCCGGAGCTCGTCGCCCTCGAGCAGCTCCATCACGATGAAGAGGTTCCCATCCGCCTCGCCGAGGTCGTGAATGGTCACGATGTTGGGGTGGCTCAGCTTGGCGCAGGCCTGCGCCTCCCGGAAGAAGCGGGCGCGGAGCTCGTCGGCGTGATCGGTCTCGGTGGAGATGACCTTCAGCGCCACCAGCCGATCGAGCACCGGGTCGTGCGCCTTGTAGACGCTGCCCATGCCGCCGCGGCCGATGCGCTCGAGGATCCGATACTTCCCGATCTGCTGGTTCATCACTCGTATCGAAGCAGGACCGCGCTGATGTTGTCGCGGCCCCCCCGGGCGTTGGCGCCGTCGACCAGCTGGTCGCACGTCTTCTCGAGATGCCCGTCATGGCGTGTGACGATTTCGAGGATGGCGTGATCGTCGAGCATGTTCGTGAGCCCGTCGGAGCAGAGCAGCACCGTGTCGCCGGCCTGGAGATCGTGGGCGGCGACGTCGAACTCCACCTCGACGCGTACGCCGAGGGCTTTGGTGAGAACGTTCTTCATGATCGCCCCGATTCCGGACTCCTCGGCGTCGGCCCAGGCGCTGTTGGCCAGGGAATCGTCCCGGGTCAGCTGGAGAACGCGCCCACCCCTGATGATGTAGATGCGACTGTCCCCGACGTGGCCGTAGGTGAACCGCGCGTCGTCCGGGGCGACGAGGGTGGCGACCACCGTGGTCCCCATCCCCGCGTACTCGTCCTCGGCCGCGGCCCTCGTGAAGATCGCGCGGTTCGCGAGCTTGATCGCGGTGCGGATGCGGTTGGCGTCGAAGGACAGGCTCGGGTCAAAGCCATACGGCCAGGTCAGGTCCGGATCCGCCCCCGATCGGCTGATGAAACCCGCGATCGTGTCGACCGCGAGCCGTGAGGCGACGTCTCCCGCCTGGTGGCCGCCCATCCCGTCACACACCACGAGAATGCCGTCGCCGACAAGGATACTGTCCTCGTTCCGCTGGCGCCGTCTACCCACATCGGTGCGGCCACAGAATTGAATCATTCCTGGGGGCCCTCTCGTAGTCGGATGATCGCAGATCGCAACGACCCGCGGAAGTCCATCGCCGGGCGTTATTTCGCTTAGCGCAGCTGGAACGGAACGCCCGGGATTTCCGGAATCTTGAGTTTTTGTCCCGGTCGGAGCGATACGTTCAGCGCCAGACGATTCGTTTCGGCGATGACCTCGCAGCGAAGCCGATCGCCGTAATACAGCTCGGCAAGGGAGGGGCAGGTGTCGCCCGACCGGACGGTGTGCACAATGGACATGACCTCGCGCACCTCATTCTGAAGGGTCTCGAACGCCGTCCGGTTCGTGGGGTCGAGGCTGAGCGCGACAAGAAACCGCTGTTGGGCCTCGCCGAGCAGTCCCCGACCCAGGAGTGCGCGGCCCTCCTTCAGCAATCCGGCCACCTCCTGCGCGATCCGGCCCTCCAGGCGCTTCTG
>WNEZ01004006.1_pt1 | contig 14936 bp, 13 predicted proteins | sample 5400521 | NCBI WGS metagenome assembly WNEZ01 (sample SAMN13153339, study PRJNA577476) | soil metagenome | isolation source: 120 cm saprolite under Douglas fir tree site 2 hole 1 replicate 1 | place: USA:California | collected 2015-04-18
GGGCTGCAGGGCGGGGGCGATGTGTACGGGTCGTACGGCACCGCGATGTTCGGCGGCCGTCTCGCGGCGGGCGCGCGGCATTCGGATGGATACCGCGAACAGGACGACGGGGACCATTGGCAGATCGCCAGTAGAGCTCGCTGGCAGGCATCGCCGCGCACGCGCGTCGACATGTCCGGCGCCTGGGCGGACGATCATTACGACGTGCCGCTCGCGTGGTGCCGACAAGGCCAGTGCGACGATCGCGGCCAGGCGTTTCAGCCGTTCAAGGTCGCCACGACTGCGTTGGGCTCGTGGACCGACTCGCGCAAGGGATACATCGCCGTACAGGCGCGGACGGTGGTATCGGAGCGATTGGCCTGGCAGGCGCGCGGGTCGTGGTTCCGTACCAGCTTCTTCGATCAGCGTCCTCCCAACGGTTCGGAATTCGGGATCGCCAACCGCTTCGGCGCCGAACTGCGAGCGGAAGCGCATCCCGATTCGATCCGGACGGTACTGGTCGGTACCGAGATGACTCTCTCGGATGTCACCAGCGACATTTTCGGGAACCATTCACAGTCGGAGTTCGCCGCCTACGGCGAGAGCGACCAGGCGGTCGGCGTGCTTCGTTTCACCGCCGGCGCGCGCATCGACTTTCTCGCCGTCGACGGCGGCTCGCTGAGTGCCGTCGTCAGTCCCCGGCTCGGCGGGACGGTGCCGACAGACCACAATGGAGGCGTGTTACGCGCATCGATCGGCCGGGGTTTCCGTGCTCCGACCGTCGCCGAACGATTCGTCCATACCTTCGCGGAAGGGCTCGAGGTCATTCCCAATCCCAACCTGCTGCCCGAGACGGCGTGGTCGCTGGAGCTTGGCCACACGACGGCGCCACTGCTGCACGCCCTGCGGCTCGACGCCGCCCTGTTCTGGACGGAAGGCCGCGAAATGATCGAGCCGCGGTTGATTGTCGATACCACCGGTCCGAAGATCCAGCTGCAAAACGTCACGCGCACCCGCATCGCCGGGCTCGACGCAACGATCCTCACCGCCGCGATTCCGGACCGGCTGATTGCCGCGGTGAGCTATACCTATCTCAGCACGCGGCGGCAGGTGGCGGGCGACCCGTCGGCTGCGGGGCCACTGGCCTTCCGTCCCAAACACCTGCTCACGCTGACCGGCGATTACAGCCTCCGCACCTTCGGCGTGGGTGCCGACTTCCGCTACGCCAGCCGCGTCGAGCGCATCGAGCTGGAAAGTTTCGTCGATGCGAGGCGCGTCCCCGTGAAAGTGCTGGACCTGCGAGCGAGCTGGAAGCAAGGCCCGGTCGAGCTGCGACTGCTGGCCGCTAACGTGCTCAACTACATGTACAACCTGGTGCCCCAGACGCTGGCGCCCGTCCGTACGGTTACCCTGACCGCCGTCTGGACGCATTAGCGTTAGATTTGCGCCATGCACTCCACGAAACGACTGGTCCCTCTGCTGCTGCTGGTGGCGGCTGCCTGCACCCGTGGGAACAGCGGTTCGCCCACCTGCGGTATCGCATTGCTCGCCGGTCCCGGGTTGATCACTTCTCAGCAGTCGAACGCGCGCGCGGTCCTCACCGATCCGCCGCGTGGCATCCCTGACTCCCTCCCCGCCCTCGTCATCCAGCAGAAGAACGACCGGGGTGCGGTGATCGCCGGTCGCGATGCCGAAGGCAAGATCTCGATGCAGTTCCGCGGACCATCGTTCCCGTCGCGAGGCTACGGCTTGCTGGTGGTGGACGACACCTCACAGCGGGCGATGGGCGTCATGATCCTCGATCAGGAGGAGCCGCTAAATCATCCGGCGATCGGCACGATCATCGGCGGGGGCACCACGCTGAACCTGTACGGGGTGCGCGTGGACTGGGCGAGCGTCAACAATCCCCGCTGTCCCTTGTTTGGCGGCCCCGCGTCCCAAACGACGTGAGCACGGCGCCAGCGGTCGCCGTGACGGCGCCGCGCCGCCTCGTCGATGGCCGCGAGCGCGTCACCTTGAACACCGCGTACGTGCGAGCGCTCGAGAGCGCCGGCCTCGTCCCCCTGGCCGTTCCGACGATGCTGGCGGCTGATCGGGCCGGCGCCGCGCTCGCGGCGGTGCGCGGGCTCGTGCTCACCGGCGGTGAAGACGTCGCGCCCGATCGCTATGGCGCGGCACCGCATCCGCGCCTCGGTGAAGTCGACCCCGTGCGCGACGCCGCCGAGCTGGCGCTCATCACGGCTGCGCGGGCGCGCCGTCTGCCAATTCTCGCGATCTGCAGCCGCCACGCCGTGCGCGTGGAAGCGGGATCGCTGCTCGAACGAACGCTCGGCACGCGCTCCGCGACCGTGAACAGCCGGCACCACCAAGCGATTCGCGATCTCGCCCCGAGATTGAAGGCGGTCGCGTGGGCCGACGACGGCGTGATTGAGGGCGCCGAGCCGGCGAACGCGAATGAAGGATGGATCGTCGCGGTCCAATGGCATCCGGAGGATCTCACGGAGCGAGCGCTGTTCGAAGGATTCGCGCGGGCGGTCGCGTGACGGCCGCACTGCACGCGTTCCCCTCCCCGGAGTGGGTGGCCGCGTACGGTGTGGCCATCAATGCGAGCGAAGACTACCGCACGGCGTCCACGGAGTGGACCCACGGCTCCGTCGCTCTGGTGATGCCCGCGCAGCCGACCATCGGCGTGCCCGATGATGTAGCGATCCTGCTCGATCTCGACCGCGGCGTCTGCCGCGCGGCGCAACTGGTCACGCGGACGGATGCGCAGCAGGCGCCGTTCATCCTGACCGCCGAATACCGCTACTGGAAACAGATCATCAAGAAGGAGCTCGGACCCATCGCCGGCATCATGCAGCGGAAGGTCGCGCTGCAGGGATCATTGCCGATCGTGGTCCGCTTCATCAAATCGGCCGAGGCACTCGTCGACGCCGCCACGCGGGTGCCGACCCGCTTTCTGGACGAAGCCAAATGAGGCAGGGAGGCTCGGTCGCGGAGGTGCTCACCCGGCTGACCGCGCTGTCGCAGGAGCTCGCGGGGGCCTTCCGGCCGGTGACCATCGTCGAGATCGTGGCCCGCGTCCTGACCGAACAGCTGGCGCCGGCCCGGCTGTCGGTGATGCTGCTGGACGTCGATTCCAACCGGCTCGTCGTGACCTATCACAACGGCCCCCGCCCCGCGACCACGGACGAACCGCTGCTGCAGCTCGCGCTCCGGCGCGGGCCGCTCGTCTTTCCCGAGAAAGTCGCCGCACGGGCCGCCGAGCTCGACGTGAAGGTGGATCGGCCGGCCCCGGCGAGCTGGCTCGGCGTCCCGATTATCGCGGTTTCACGCACGATCGGTGCGGTGGCAATGGAGGGCGAGAGCCCGAACGCGCTGGATGACGCGGCGCTGATGTTCGCACGCGCCGTCCTGGCCCAGGCGGGGATCGCGCTCGAGAACGCACGGCTCGTAGAGCTCTTGTCGAGCGGCAAGCGCGAGTGGGAGCAGACGGTGGACGCGTTCAATCAGGCCATCTGCTACGTCGATTCCCATGGCGCTGTGCGCCGCGCCAATCGGATGTTCGCGGAGCTGATCAAGCTGCCCATTACAGCGCTGACCGGCCGACCCTGGCTGACGTTACTGCCGCCGTCGTGGGTCGATCCGATCGCCCGATTGCTCACACCCGAAGGCGCGTCCACTCCCGTCGAAGTCCGAGCCGGCGAACGGACGCTGCTGGTGACCGCCATTCCCGCGGGGGAGCCGGGCGCGGCCGTGCTCCTGTTCGAAGATCAGACCGAAAAGCGCCGCTTGCAGGAACAGCTGCTGCAATCCGAGAAGATGTCGGCGATCGGCCAACTGATCGCAGGCGTGGCGCACGACCTGAACAACCCCCTCGCCTCGGTGGTCGGCTTCAGCGACCTGCTCGGCGAGGCCGCAGACGTGCCGCCGCGCCTGGCCGAGCCGCTCGCGGTGATTCGCCAGGAAGCCGAGCGCGCCTCGGCGATCGTTCGCAACCTGCTCTCGTTCGCGCGGCGCCAGGAAGGCGAGCGCCAGCTGCAATCGATCCGGCCGATTCTCGAGTCCACGCATCAGCTCCTCAAGAACCAGTTGCTCGCGGCCCGCATCGAGCTCACACTCACCTTCGAACCGGGGCTCCCCGAAGTCGAGGTGCACGCGAATCAGATCAAGCAGGTGTTCGTGAACATCATCAACAACGCGGCTCAGGCGATCGCCAGCACGCGTGCCAGGGGAGGCGGCGGACGAATCGAAATCGCTACCAAGTGCGAGCCCGACGGACTTTCCGTCAACATCTCCGACAACGGACCGGGCATACCGGAGGCCGTGGCGCAGCGCGTGTTCGAGCCGTTCTTTAGCACGAAATCCGAGGGCGAAGGCACCGGCCTCGGGCTCTCCATTTCCCTCGGCATCGTCAAGGAACACGGCGGCAACATCTCGGTGAATCCGGGAGGTGCCGGCAGCGGCCGCGGCGCGACGTTCACGGTCGAGCTGCCGACGGGTGTACGCGCGGAGCTCAGTCCTCTGGCGCGGGGTGCCGAGACCGAACCGGCTCCTGCCGAAAGGCACGAGCGCCTCCGGGTACTCGTGGTTGATGACGAGCCTCACATTCTTCACTACATGCAGGCGACGCTCGAAAGCTGGGGTCACGAGGTGGTGCTGGCCCACGACGGGAGTCAGGCGCTGAAGCGCGCGCTGATGCAGCCATTCGATCTGATCATCTGCGATTTGCGTATGCCCCGCCTGGGTGGGCGCGAGATGTTCCACACGCTCGCGCGCATGCACCCCACCGTCGCCGATCGCATCATCTTCGCCACGGGCGACACGGTCCGCGGCGACACGCTCCAATTCCTCGAAGAGCTGGGCCGTCCATTCCTGCAAAAGCCCTTCAAGCTCGATGCATTGCGCCGCGTACTCGCCGGAGTCGAAAAGGCCGGGGCTCGGGGTTAGGGACTACGGGCTGCGCATCCTCCAGGTAGACTCGGGGCGAGAGTGGCGGGGGGGCCAGAACCAGGTGTGGCTCCTCTGCCGCGAGCTCGGCAAGGATGCCGGGATCGAGCAGGTCCTCGTCACGAAGCACGGCAGCGAGCTCGCGCGTCGGGCGGGCGCTGATGGCGTGGCCGTGCAGGGGACGACCTGGGAGATCGGGCTCGATCCGCGCGCGTGGTGGCATCTGCGCCGCACGATCGCAGCCTTCCGGCCCGACGTGATCCACGTGCACGACAGCCACGCGCTCACACTGGGTGCGACAGTAGCGTTGCGCCGGACGCTCGTCGCCGCGCGACGCGTCGATTTTCACGTTGGTCGCTTCGGCTTCTGGCGCCGCCCCGATCGCATCATCGCCGTGTCCGAAGCGGTCAAGCAGATCCTCACGCGCGACGGGATCGCGGCGGGTGCCATCACCGTCGTGCACGACGGCATCGATCCGGACCAGATCCGCCGGGCCGCCACACCCGCGCTCGACATCCGCAGCCAGCTGCGAATTCCCGCCGGCGCGCCGCTCGCCGTGAACGCCGCCGCACTCGTGGACCACAAGGACCAGCGCACGCTGGTGCGCGCCGCCCAGCAGGCGCGCGCGCTGGAGCCGCAGCTGCACTGGATCATCGCGGGCGAAGGACCGCTGCGCGCGGCGCTCAGCGCCGAAATCGCGCGGCTCGAGCTCGAGGACCGCGTGCACCTCGTCGGGTACGTGGACCGCATCGATGCGCTCATCGCCGAAGCGAGTGTCTTCGTGATGTCGTCCAAAACGGAGGGCCTGGGCAGCGTCATTCTGAACGCGCTCGCGCTCGGACGGCCCGTCGTCGCAACCGCCGCGGGGGGCATTCCCGAGCTCCTCCCGGCTGAGGTGTTGGTCCCTGTCGGAACCCCAGACGCACTGGCGCAAAAGGTGGTTGACGTGCTCAAACGCCCCCCCACCACCCCGCCGCCCTTCCCGCCGCGCTTTACCGCAAGCGCCATGGCGCAGGGAGTCTTGGACGTGTATAGGGCGCTTCTCTAGATTGCAGGGCCATGATCTACGTCTGCGTGCCGGTCCACAATGAGGCGAGCACGGTCGGGCTCGTGCTCTGGAAAGTCCGTCAGGTATTCACCGCGTTCGAGCGGGAGTACCAGATCATCGCGTGCGACGATGCCTCGACCGACGGCACGGCAGACGTCCTGACGTCGTACGCGCGCGTGCTACCCCTGACCGTGATCAAACATCAGACGCGCCTGGGCTACGCCCGCAGTCTCGAGGAGCTGCTCCGGCTCGCGTTGCAGCGTACTGATCGGCCCAAGCGCGACTGCGCGATCACCCTGCATGCCGACTTCGTGCACGCGCCGGAGACGATGGGGGAGATGGTTAAGCGGCTCGAGTCCGGAGCCGACCTGGTCGTGGCGGAGCAGTATGGCGCTCGCGGCAACCGGCCCTGGCCCGAACGCTGGGCGCGGCAGTGGGCGCCGCGCTTGTTGCGCGTGGGCGGCGGCGTGAAAGACTCGATCTCGGGGTTCACGGCGCTGCGCCTGATTGTGCTGCGGCAGGCGACACGCGCCGGCGATGCTCCGTTGCTGACCACCGAAGGATGGGTCGCGAGCGCGGAGCTCTTGGCGCGCCTGGGCGCGCACGCCCGCCGGATCGAGGTCGTGTCCAGCGCCGCCCGCTACGACCTCAAGCAGCGACCGTCGCGGTCCAACCCCTGGCAAGAGCTCCTCGCGGCGTGGCGCTCGCGCGGCCGGATCAGCGCCGCACGCAAGGGGGGAGGCTCCGCGATGATCCTCCTTGCGCTGCTGGCCGGGGGAGGATCGCTCGCTGCGCAGGACACCGTGTGCGCGGGCAAGATCGTCGGGTCTTCCGCTTCTCCGGCGTCGGTTCCTGGCACGGCAACGTCGAGTCCGGTTTTGCCCGTGCCGCCGGCCGTACCGTTTCCGATCGGTGAGCGACTCACGTTCAGCGCGAAGTACGGGATCTTTAGCGTGGGCAGCGCCACGATGGAGGTCATGGGAATCGACACGGTGCACAACACGGAGACCGTGCACATTCGATTTCGCATCTCCGGCGGCGCGCTCTGGTACCACCTCGACCAGACGATCGAATCATGGGTGGGACGGTACGACTTCCGTTCGCGCCGCTTTTCGTCCATCCAGGACGAGCGCGACAAGCATCGCGAGCGGCGCTACGAGATTTTCCCCGATTCGGGCTTCTATAGAGAAGAAGGCCGCGACACGACATTTGCCACGGTGCCCGAGCCGCTCGACGACGCGTCCTTCCTGTACTGGATTCGGACGGTGCCGCTTGAGGTTGGGAAGCGTTACGAGTACGCGCGCTATTTTCGCCCCGACCGCAATCCAGTCATCATCGAGGTCGTCAAGCGCGAGCGGGTGAGCGTGGCGGGGAAGAAGTGGCGGGCGATCGTCGTTAGCCCCAAGATTCCGCAGGGTCGTGGCATCTTCGCGGAGAAGTCGGAGACGCATATCTGGCTCTCTGACGATCCGCAGCGACTCGTGCTCGCGATCCAGTCCAACTTCTCGTTCGGCCAGGTGACGCTGAAGCTCAAGGACTATGTCGTCCCGGGAGTTGCTCAGCCATGACCGATTACCGCGAAGCCGACTTCTCCCGCCTCAAGACCGTTCCCGTTGCCAAACGCCACAACAAAGTCGACCCCTCCCTCCTCGCCCGCGCGCCGCTCTCGTCTGACCGCTCGTTCACGGCCTTCATCGACGCCCTGCCGGCGATTCTCGCCGCGCAGGACGTCCGCTACGTCGTCGATCAGATCGTGGCGGCTGCCGGTCGCCGCGCGATTGTCGCCATGTTGGGCGGGCACGTGATCAAGGTGGGCCTCGGGCCGCTGCTGATCGCCCTGATGCGGCAGCGCGCCATCACGGCCGTGGCGATGAACGGCAGTGCCGCCATCCACGACTTCGAGCTGGCGGCGTACGGTGGGACGAGCGAGGACGTCGCGGCAGGCCTGGGCGACGGGACGTTCGGCATGGCGGAGGAGACGGGACGCGAAATGAATGCGGCGTTGGTGCGCGGTGCCAAGACGCAGCAGGGCGCGGGTGAGGCGCTGGCCGAGTACCTACGCGCGCGCAAGGACCTCCCCGGCCGGGACGTCTCGGTGCTGCTGGCCTGCGCCGAGCTGGGCATCCCCGTCACGGTGCACGCGGCGATCGGGGCGGAGATCGTGCACCAGCATCCGACGGCCGACGGGGCGGCGATCGGCGCGACGAGTCATCGCGACTTCAAGCGCCTCGCCGGCGTCCTGCCGGATCTCGACGACGGCGGCGTCGTCCTGAACCTCGGCAGTGCCGTCGTGATGCCCGAGGTCTTCCTCAAGGCACTGACGATCGCGCGGAACTTGAACGCGGGGCGTCCGAAGAACTTCACGGCGTGCGACTGCGACATGCAGCGGCACTATCGCCCTCGGGTGAACGTCGTGGAACGGCCGACACTCGCGGGTGGCCGCGGCATTCAGCTCACCGGCCATCATGAGATCCTCGTGCCGCTGATTGCGTGGGCGGTATTGTCGCGGATGGAAAAGAAGTAGGGCGCAGCATGCTGCGCCCCTACGCTCTGATCGTCGCAGTAGCTGTCCTGACCGCATGCACGACACACACCATCAGGCCGCGCGAGGTCACGGCGGTCGGCGGCAGCGGGACCGATGAAGTGCAAGCAGTCGTGCAGCTGGCGCTGACGCTCGACGCTGCGGGTGATAGCCACGCGGACACGCTGTACACGTCGGATGCAGTCGTGGTGGGCAACGCCCGCATCCGTCAGGCAGCACCACGCTTTGCGGGCATCACGATCGGCGCCGGCCGAGTAACGATCTCGGCGGCGAACGCGACAATTGAAGGCCGGGTGGCCTGGGTGTTAGTGGATTATCGTTGGGTCAACCCGACCGAGCGGCGTGCGGAAGTCGGCCGGGCGACAGTCATTTGCGAGCGGCGGGGCGAGAGCTGGAAGATCGTGCACGCGCACTCGAGCCAGCCCCTGCCCTGGGAGCCTTAAGAGGCGTCGGCGGGACGCCCCTTGATCATGTCACGGATGCGATCCGCGGTGCGCGGGCTGACGAGCCGCAACGCGAGATAGACGACGAAGCCGATGAACGCGAGCCAGAGGACCGTCATCGCGAGGCCGACGAGGCTCCCAAGAACTCCAAAGATCAACTTGAGACCCAGCCATGCCAGAATCGCGAGAACGGCGAAACCCAAAATGCTCCGGAACATGATTGCCTCCGTGGTGCCCGGTGCGTTTGCAGCGTACGCCTAAATGTCGCACAAAGTTTCGTCCTGTGAAGTCTTGGTTGCAGGCGGCGGCATCATCGGCGCCGCCTGCGCACGGGCCTTGGCCCTGCGGGGCCTCAAGGTCCAGATCTGCGAGCCGGGCCCCGACCCGGCCGCGGCATCGGCCGCGTCGGCCGGCATCCTGGGACCCCAAATCGAGAGCACCGACGAGTCCCTGCGCGCCCTCGGCCTGCGGGCCCGCGACCTCTACGAGTCCCTGGCCGTTGCACTTGCCGACACGACCGGCATCGACATCGGCCTGTGGCGCGAAGGGATCGCTTCCCTGGCGTTCGAGGAGGCGGAGGCCGAGCGGCTGCGTGACGCGGTCGCGCACCAGCGCCAGGCGGGCCTGCGATGCGATTGGCTCGAAGCGGCCGAGGTGGCGGAGCGCTTCCCGGCGACCGCGCCGTGCCTTGGGGCGATGTTCGCTCCTGAGGACGGCGCCGTCGACGCGCCCGCGCTGACCCGCGCGCTGCTGGCGGATGCCAAACGCCTGGGCACGCGGACTTTCGCGACACGCGTGAATCGCATCAACACGATTCTCGGTCGTGCGACAGGTGTAGAGATTCCCGCCGGCAAGATCAAAGCGGAGCACGTCGTCATCGCCGCGGGCGCCTGGTCCACGCAGATCGAGCACCTGCCCCGGCCGCTGCCAGTCGAACCCGTCCGTGGCCAAATGGCGGCCGCGCCGTGGCCGGCCAACATGCCGCGTACGGTGCTGTATTACGATCATAGCTACGTCCTGGCGCGCAGCGGCGAAGCGATCTTCGGCAGCACGATGGAGCACGCGGGGTTCGACGGCAGCGTGACGCCGGCGGGGATCGCCGAAATCATGACGGCGGCCAGACGGATGCTGCCTCAGCTCCCACCCGCGCCGACGCGGACCTGGGCGGGACTGCGGCCACTCACGCCGGACGGGCGTCCGATCGTGGGCGCGGACCCCGACGTGCGCGGCCTGTGGTACGCCACCGGTCACGGCCGCAACGGCGTGCTCCTGGCCGGACTGACGGGCCACATCATCGCCAGCCTCATCACCACGGGTGAATCCGAGGTGGAGATTGCCTCGCTCGCCCCGGAGCGATTTACTTCCTAGCATGTTCAGCAGTTGTGGGTTCTGTAACGCGGCATTTGACGGCGATGGCGGTCCCTCAGGCCTTGGTGTCGGACGGCGAATCGCGTTCGATGAATGGAAGGGGCGGTTGTGGGTCGTCTGCCCGCGGTGCAGTCGCTGGAATCTCACCCCCTTCGATGATCGGCTGGAAAGAATCGAGGCCGTAGCTCGCGCTGCGAGTCTCGGACGGATCGCGGCATCTACGCAACAAGTCGCGCTGATCCGCTGGGAGCGCTATGACTTCGTCCGCGTCGGCAAACCGCCGCGCGTCGAGCTGGCGACTTGGCGGTATGGCGAGCGGCTGCGCAATCGCCAGCGCGAGCGCCTGAAAGTCGTCGTGCCCCTCACGGTCGCCGCGATCGGCCTCGGCATTGCGGCCAACGTGGCGGCGGGCGGTGGCTTCGGCGTGGTGGTCTGGAACGTCCATCGGCTGGTCGACGGGATCTACCTGGGCATCATGGGTCGCCGCAGAGTCTCGCTGGTGGAGCCACCGATCTGCGCGCATTGCGGCACCCTCATGCAGCTTCGCGCGAAACACGTCCAGCACGCGCGCATCGTCCCCGATCGACATGCGGACATGGCCGTGCTGTTGAGCTGCCCAAAGTGCAAGCAGGAAGGGACGCAGCTGACAGGCACCGACGCCATCCAAGTGCTGCGTCAGGGCCTCGCGTACTTGAACGTGGCCCGAGGCGGGCGGCGCCGGGCCGAGGATGCGGCGCGCGAGGTCGACCAGGTGGGCGGTGCCGATCGCCTGGTGCGCGACATCGCCCAGCGCGAGCTGACGCTGCGCTCGCTCCGACCTGAGCGCGGGCTCGCGCTCGAGATGGCCGTGGACGAACGGGCAGAGGTCGAGGAGCTCGAGCGTCAGTGGAAGGAGGCCGAGGAAATCGCTGAGATCGCTGATGGGACGCTCGGCACATCGACGGAGATCGAAAACGAGTTGCGGCGTCTCAAGAACCGGGATGGAGATCAACCGTCTGGTTGAAAAACGGCCTACCCTGCCTCATAAGCTGTGCTTATCTTCGACTTTCCATGCCCGCCCCCCTCGTTCAGATCCAGCCGTCCCCCCCTGCGGCAGAGCCGTCTCGCAAGCCACCGTGGCTGAAGGTGAAGGCACCCGGTGGCCCGAACTACGTCGCGCTCAAGCACATGATGCGCGACCTCAAGCTCCATACGGTCTGCGAGGAAGCGCACTGCCCCAATATCGGTGAGTGCTGGGAGCACAAGGCGGCGACGTTCATGATCCTGGGGGACGTGTGCACGCGCAACTGCGCGTACTGCGCGGTCGCGCATGGGACGCCGGCGCCGCTCGATGTCGGTGAGCCGCAGCGCCTGGCCGATGCGGTCGCGCAGATGGGACTCAAGCACGTCGTCATCACGAGCGTGGACCGCGACGATTTGCCGCATGGAGGCGCGGAGGTCTTCGCGGCGTGTATCGCCGAGATTCGCCGCCGCCTGCCCGAGACCTCAGTCGAAGTATTGATCCCCGATTTCAAAGGCAATCCCGAAGCGCTGCGGCTCATCGTTGATGCTCGACCCGACATCCTCAACCACAATCTCGAAACGATCGCCCGCCTGTACCGTATCGCACGGCCCGGCGGCCGGTACGAGCGCGCGCTGGAGCTGCTGGACCGCGCCAAGGACATGAATCCCGAGCTGCTGACGAAGTCGGGCATCATCTGCGGGTTGGGTGAGGACTGGGACGAGCTGCTGGTCGCGCTGCGCGATCTGCGCGCGGCCCGCGTCGATATCGTCACGATCGGTCAGTACCTGCGCCCCTCCGATCAACACCTGCCCATCGCACGCTGGTACACCCCGGAAGAATTCGCCGAGCTGAAGCGCTACGGCATGGCGCTCGGCTTCCGGCACGTCGAATCGGGGCCCTTGGTGCGCTCGAGCTATCACGCCTGGGAGCAAGTGGAGGCAGCGACCGCATGACGGCCACCGCCAGATCCCCCAAGGATACCGCAGCTCCGCAGACCGAGCTGCACCTGAAAATGCTGCGGCAGATGCTGCTCATTCGGCGCTTCGAGGAGAAAGCGGCCGAGGCGTACGCTTTGGGAAAGATCGGCGGCTTCTGTCATCTGTACATCGGGCAGGAAGCGGTGGCCGTTGGTGCGCTCGCGGCGCTGAAGGACGATGACTACGTCATCTGCTCCTACCGCGAGCACGGGCAGGCACTGATCAAGGGGATCCCGCCCAACGCAGTGATGGCGGAGCTGTTCGGCAAAGCGACCGGGTGCTCGAAGGGCAAGGGCGGCTCCATGCACCTGTTCGACGCCGGGAAAGGCTTCATGGGCGGCCACGGCATCGTCGGCGGCCACATTCCGCTCGGCGCGGGTCTCGCGTTCGCCAGTAAATACAAAGGCAGCGATCAGGTGTGTGTCTGCTTCTTTGGTGAAGCCGCCGTCAACATCGGCGCGTTCCACGAGACGCTGAATATGGCGTCCGTCTGGAAACTGCCGGTGATCTTCCTCTGCGAGAACAACCGTTACGGGATGGGCACGGCGTTCGAGCGCGTCGCAGCGGTGACCGACATCGTCGAGCACGCGTGCAGCTACGACATGGCCGCCGAGCTGGTCGACGGCATGAACGCGCTGACGGTGTACGACGCGACCCGGCGAGCCGTCGAGCGCGCCCGCAAGAACAGCCATCCCACCCTGCTCGAGGTACGGACATATCGGTTCATGGGGCACTCGATGTCCGATCCGCTGCACGGCGTCTACCGGACGAAGGACGAAGTCGAAGAACAGAAGGCGCGCGATCCCATCAGCCATCTCGCCGCGAAGCTCAAGGAAGACGGCGTCATCGATCAGGCCGCGCTCGACGCGATGGACGCCGAGATCCATGCCGAAGTCGAGGAAGCCGTCAAGTTCGCCGACGAGAGCCCGGACCCCGATCCCGACGAGCTGTACCGGGACGTGTTGGCCGACTGACCATGCCCACCCTGACCTATCGAGATGCCCTGAACCAGGCGCTCCGCGAGGAGATGCAGCGCGACCCCAACGTGTTTCTGATGGGTGAGGAAGTCGGCGTCTATCAGGGCGCGTACAAGGTGAGCCGCGGACTGCTGGAGGAGTTCGGTCCCAAGCGCGTGGTCGATACGCCCATCGCCGAGCTCGGATTCGCGGGGGTTGGCGTCGGCGCTGCTATGGGAGGACTCCGACCGGTGGTCGAGTTTATGACCTGGAACTTTGCCCTGCTGGCGCTCGATCAGATCGTCAATTCCGCGGCCAAGATGCTGTACATGTCGGGTGGGCAGATTCGGATCCCGATCGTATTCCGCGGGCCGAACGGGGCGGCACTGCAGCTGGCCTCGCAGCACTCGCAGGCATGGGAGAGCTGGCTTGCGCACATCCCCGGACTCAAGGTCGTCGCCCCCGCGACGCCCGCCGATGCCAAAGGACTCCTGAAGTCCGCGATCCGCGACAACAACCCGGTCATCGTGCTCGAAGGCGAGATGCTCTACAACCTGAAGGGTGACGTACCCGACGGGGAGCACGTCGTCCCGATCGGCAAGGCGGAAATCAAGCGTGCGGGCAGCGATGTGACGCTCGTCTGCCACTCCAAGACACTCACCGTGGCGCAGAAAGCGGCGGATCAGCTCGCCGAGCAGAACGTCTCGGCGGAAGTGCTCGATCTGCGGTCGCTCCGCCCGCTGGACGAGGCGGCGATTCTCCAATCGGTCCAGAAAACGAACCGCGCGGTGGTCATCGAAGAGGGGTGGCCGCACAGCGGAATCGGGGCGCAGGTCGTGGATCTGATTCAGCGCGACGCGTTCGACGACCTCGATGCGCCGGTGCAGCGCGTGACTCAGGCCGATGTGCCCATGCCCTACAACAAACTGCTCGAGCGTGCCGCGAAAGCGTCACCCGAGAAGGTCGTGGCCGCGGCGCGCCGCGTCCTCTACCTCGACTAGGCCCCAGCCCCGAACCCCGAGCCCCGAGCAATGGCCACCAAAGTCCACATGGAGGCGCTGTCGCCCACGATGGAGGAAGGGCGCCTCGTGAAGTGGACGAAGCACGAGGGCGACCCGGTGAAGTCGGGCGACACACTCGCCGAGGTGGAGACCGATAAGGCCGTGATGGAGCTGGTGGCCCGCGCTGACGGGCAACTCCTCAAGGTCATGGTGCCCGAGGGCACCACGGTGCCGGTGGGGAACGTCGTCGCGTGGATCGGGAAGCCCGGGGAAAAGGTTGACGGTGCAGGGAGCGGAGAGGCGGCAACCGCCGCGCCTAAGCCCGCGCCCGCTGCGGCAGCTCCAGCCGCAAAGGTTCCAGCTCCGGCGCCGGTGCCCGTTGCAGCCGCTTCTGATGCCACGCGCGTAAAGGCATCCCCCCTCGCGAAACGGATTGCCAAGGAAGCCGGAGTCGATCTCAAACTGGTCCAGGGCTCTGGTCCGGGCGGGCGGGTAATCAAGCGTGACGTCGAGGGCGCTCCCGCGTCCCCCACGGCTTCGGTAGCGGCTCCAGCGCCACGCACGACGCCCGACGTACGACGCACGGGTGTTCCCTACGAAGACGTTCCGCTCACCCAGATCCGGAAGACGATCGCGAAGCGTTTAGCAGCTTCGATCGGGCCGATTCCG